>Ga0182027_10013574_pt1 | contig 11338 bp, 7 predicted proteins | sample 712E1DmetaG_FD_121300 | JGI IMG/M metagenome (GOLD analysis project Ga0182027, IMG submission 121300) | Permafrost microbial communities from Stordalen Mire, Sweden - 712E1D metaG (Illumina Assembly) | ecosystem: Environmental > Terrestrial > Soil > Wetlands > Permafrost | place: Sweden...
AATCCGGTGATATACAGTGGCATCATAGAATGTTCGTTCTTCAATAAGATCAGTTTGTTTTGGAGATGATCAATGTGGAGTTATTTCCACCGAATCCAAAGGAATTCGAAAGGATATTCCTGACTTCAATGTCTATCATTACTTTTGTGAAAGGGGCGATGCTGAGCTCTTTCATAGGTGTTTCAAAACGAAGGTTGGGAAATAAGATCCCATGGTTGATAGAAATAACAGAAATAACGGCTTCCACGGCGCCGGCAGCTCCCAGGGTATGACCGGTATACGACTTGGTTGAACTGAAGGGCGGCATTCTTTCTCCGAATATCTTCTGCAGTGCAACTCCTTCCGACAAGTCATTGTTTTGTGTCCCGGTTCCATGTACATTGACATAATCGATTTGTTCCGGCTTCACCCCACTGATCTTCAAGGCTTTTTCCATGGCAAGATAAGCCCCGGTACCTTCCGGTGAAGATGCTGTCTGATGATAAGCATCATTCGCATTCCCATAACCTGTCAATTCTGCAAGGACTTTTTTGTTTTGGGCTTCTACTGCCTTTTCAGATTCCAGGACAACATACGCTGCACCTTCTCCAAGGGTTAGTCCCGCGCGGTTTTCATCAAATGGCCGGCAACCGTTCTTGTCCAGGATCATCAGGGTGTTAAACCCGTTGAGCGTAAATTTTGTCACCGAATCGGTACCGCCGGCAACTACCCGGTCAAGAAATCCGGCTTTTATCAGCTGTGCCCCGAACATAATGGAATTGGCAGAAGAGGAACATGCAGTGCTGATGGTTGTCATAAAATCCCGGATCCCGAGAAAATCTGCGATCCGTTCCGTGCTGTCGCCGCAATCATGGTTGACAATATCGATCAGGTGTCCCTTTTTAGGATCGCTGAGAAATTCTTTATAGAAATTTTCACTCCGGTCCATACCGCCGACCGTGGTGGCAGAGATTAGCCCGGTGCGAAATTCATTTATATCCGTGATGCCCGAAGATCCGACAGCTTCGCGTGCTGCGATCATCCCGAGCAGTGCGGTACGGGTGAGATTCTTCTTCCCGCCACATCCCACATCTTCGAGTAATGCCTCTGTAGTCATTTTCACTTCGGCAAGGGGAAATTTATCCTTTAGGCTGGTGTCGAGAAGGGTAATACCTGCAATACCTGATTCCTCTTCAACCAGCGATGTAAAAGCAGCACCGGCATCATTCCCTATAGAGGAGATGATACCGATCCCTGTTATGTAAACCCTTTGCGGCATTAAAATGTGTTGGGATTGCAAAGGTAGTAGAAAAAATGAATCAAGTCATTGGGCAATGGGCAATAGGCATTAGGAGAAGCAGACTAGCTGACTAGCGGACAAAAGGACAAGCAGACAAATATATTCTTTCAAAAGTCGCCGGCATGACATTATTCCAGAAAGGAGAAGATCAATTACCAACAAAAACCCCGTAAGGGTGAAATAATTCCAGGGAGAAGAGATCCTAAAACCTTAAACAGATTCCTGCATTAAAAGAATAGGAGAAAAACACATGGTTTTCTTCGAAACCATTTACAGAACCGAATGGGAATAGATCTCCCTCAACAGACAGATCGATACCTATAGATTTTACAGGAGTGATCAGGATTCCAGCAGAGACCGGAATATCGGCCAACAAATTCACATTATGATCCGTTATCCCTATATCCGTGGACTCCTCAGTAGTTACCTCTCCAAAATTCAAGCCTCCATCAAATTTGGGTTTTATTACTTTGAATGGGAAAAGGTATTCAATTTTCAAAGGGATCTTATAGATATGTATGGAAGTGTTCCCGGTATTTATTGTTGAAAGAACCAGGCCCGTTACCAGGTAAATGTGTTCGTTGAAACGGGGCAGCCAGAAATGTGCTAAATATGAGTATTGTGATTTGAAAGGCCCCGAAACCCAGGGATACTGGATCATTCCATAACGGACTTCCAGCGTCAGATGAAATTTGTAAGATTTCTTGTAAAAAACCACGCATCCCGTATCTGCACACATAAAATGGTGATAATCTTTAGTAACAGCGATCATATTAGGGATATCGGGAACTTTAATCTTTTCGATCTCATCGAAAAGCTGCGGGCAGTCCTTGAAATAGGCTTTTAAATATGACTGGTGTATATTGATCTCGTTGAAGTATTCAACATCGTTCTGGTAAACGTGACTACTTTTATAGATCACCTCAATAACCGTATCCTTGCCCGAGTCGATGAGAAAATGTGATCCTTTCTTATCCCTCAGATAATACAGGTCCTTCTTCCCCTTGACCAGATATTCTACAAAAGAAGCTTCTGTTTTATCATTTCGCCTTATGTACTTTGAAATATAGAATTTTCCCCAGGTAAAGCGATACCCGTATATTTCAAAAGGTTTGAAGGTGGTAGTTACACCGGTATTTGGTTTGAATCTGCAACGTTCTGCATTCCTGATATCGTCCCAATATTCAATCGTTCCGGAAACAGAACCATTTTCCTTCGGCATAATAATTCCCGGCCTTAACTCGGTTTGTGCATCGAGCCTGATAACTGTGCAAAGAACAAAGAAAAGAATTGTGTAAGTCTTCATCATAGTTTTCATCTTTTGAAAAAACAGAATACTACTGCCTCCTTTAAAGTTGCCGTACAAATATATAGAAAACAGTTTAGCTTATTAATGCATCAGGATGAAATTGATTTCAGAAGTGAGAACTTTGAAATCAGAAAATTGGATGTGAAGATAGGACATTTTCATTATTTAAAATCAATTCCATATTGAAATGGAGATTGAAATTTTGGTTTAATTTTACCGTTTGGAATTTTAGAAAGTTCGTTCGCAATATTTGATAAAATTGCAAATTCCATTATCGGGTTGAATCTGTTTAATTAGCACGATCAGTATAACTGGCCGGCAAAATTACTCCTCTTATATGTTAGTTTTTTTTATCTCAATATATCGATTCTTCCATAACCATAGGTATTTTTTCTTTCTGTTTCTGGCAATTTTATTGGGATTTATACTCTTGTTCGCTTCCAGGATCAGGTTGGAAGAAAATATCACCAGGTTAACTTCAGCCAAGGATTCTCCGGGCCGGAATGAATATGTGATCAGGAATTTCAAATTTGCCGATAAACTGATCGTTCATCTCTCGCTTAAGGATACCAATACAGAAGCCAATCCCGGATACCTGGTCTCCGTCGCAGGAACCTTACGTGACTCTCTTTTATCAAGGCTTGATTCAACATACATCAGTCAGGTTTTTCTGCAATTTAATGACTCCCTTTTTCAGGCTGCACTGAGTATCATCGATCAGCACCTCCCTTTGTTTCTGACCGAAGCTGATTACAAGACCATCGATAGCCTGATGCAACAGGAGAACCTTGATCTTTTGCTTAAAAGCAATTTCAGGACGATGATCCTGCCAACCGGCATGTTATTCCGGCAAAGAATTATAAATGATCCACTTGGAATTTCCGGGTTGGCATTTAAGAAGCTTAATTCCCTTCAACCGGCAGATCAGTATAAGCTGTTCAATGGCAACGTTTTTTCGCAGGATAAAAAACATTTGCTGATGTTTATCACACCGGCTAACTCATCCACCGAGACCAAAAAGAATTCAAAACTGATCGCTAATCTTGAAAAATTTATTGCTTTACAAAATACAAACCATTCCATCCCGGTCAATATTGAATACTATGGTTATGCAGCAACAGCTGTCTGCAACGCCAAACAGGTAAAACAAGATATAATCCTGACCCTTGGCATTGCAGTCGTTCTCATCTTTCTTTTTATCGGATGGTATTTCAGAAATTTCCTGATCCCATTGCTCGGGTTTGTCCCTGCAATCTTTGGCGGCGGGCTGGCTCTGGCAATCTTATTTCTTTTTAAGGGAACCGTTTCATTTATCGCGCTGGGAATAGGCTCAATAATTCTTGGACTGATCATCGATTATACGCTGTACATGGTCAATCACTACAGGACAAAACAGTCGGTTGAACAGGTTATAACAGATATGTCGCAGACCATCATTATTTGCGGCCTTACATCCATCGGGGTATTTCTTTGCCTGACTCTTCTCAATTCGGCCGTATTGCATGACCTGGGATGGTTTACGGCCATCAGCGTATTCGGGGCAGCGCTTTGCTCGCTTGTCATCCTGCCACAATTCCTTGGGAAACGGTTGCTGCCTTCCGAAAATGAAATCAAACGAATTACCTTTATCGACAGGATTGCTGCCATTGATTTCGGAAAGAAAAGATGGTTATTGATCGGTCTTGCTCTTGCCGGAGTGACAAGCTTCCTCATCTCCAATAAAGTCACTTTTGAAAAGGACATGAATTCCTTGAATTACATGTCTGAAAAACTTAAAGCAGCTGAAAAACATCTGGACCGGATTTCCGCCAACAACCTGAAGAGTGTCTATATTGTATCGACCGGAAAGGATATCGATGAGGCTTTAAAATGGAACGGGCTCGTACAAAAGAAACTTGAAACATTGAAACGACAGGGAAAGATTCAATCATACTCGGGTATTGGTTCAATGTTTCCTTCAGATTCGATTCAGCTGGGACGACTGAATAAATGGAATGACTTTTGGACGAAAGAAAGAAAATCTCTTCTCCTCAGCCGATTGGAGAAATCAGGGAAACATATTGGGTTTAACGACAGGGCATTTTCAGGAATCAGGTCCATGTTAAACACTACTTTTTCCCGTTTATCTCCGGAACAGAACAAAGCTTTGCGCATTGCCCTTTTCTCCGACTGGATCAATGAAACTTCTGAAATGATCATGATCTCCGGAGTTGCCAAGGTAACGGAACCCGAAAAACAATTCATCTACAAAGAATTTTCTGCAGATCATAACCTGGTTGTTTTCGACAGGCAAAACCTCACCACCCGGTTTGTGGTGAACGTCAGACATGATTTTGAACTCCTGGTTACCCTGTCCATGGTTTTTGTTACACTGCTGCTCTTACTTTCTTTCGGGCGGATTGAACTTGCCTTTATCACTTCTTTGCCAATGTTTTTCAGCTGGTTGATCACCCTTGGATTTATGGGAATCACAGGTATCAGATTCAACATTTTCAATATTATAATCTCTTCATTTATTTTTGGATTGGGAGTCGATTACAGCATCCTGATGATGCGTGGTCTCCTCAGTAAATATAAAACCGGGGTGGACGACATGAAAACCTACCAGGTCTCGATCCTTCTTTCTTCCACCACAACACTTATCGGGGTGGGAGCCCTTTTCTTTGCAAGGCATCCGGCTTTGAATTCCATCGCCCTGATCTCGATATTTGGAGTCATAAGTGTCGTCATTATTTCTCTTTCTTATCAGTCGATGCTGGCCCGATGGTTTTTTTTGAATCCAATGGATAAGGGGAGTTACCCGATGACCACCCGTAATATTTTATATGCTGTTTTTATGGCATGGATCCCCATTTCGCTGATTGCATTGCTGCTGGTTATTTATAGCATTCTTATTAGTCCACTGCTGCCTATCAAAAAGAAACGGAAACAGCTTGTTTTCCATAAATTTTTTAATGTTCTCAGCCGTTTTTATATCAACCTGAATTTTCCACGGTTTCATTCAATTGGAAATGAAACTCATGAAACATTTCAAAAACCGGCCATCATCATTTGTAACCACCAATCTCTCATTGAAACGCCTGCTCTTCTCCGGTTGTACCCAAAGATTGTGATCCTTACCAACGAATGGGTTTTCCATAACTGGGTTTTTGGACCGGTTGCAATGGTTGCAGGATTTATTGCCGTTAACGATAATATCGACAATTCACTGTCTTTAATAAAACAACGGATTGATGATGGATATTCACTATTGATCTTTCCTGAAGGACATCGTTCAAAAGATGGGTCTATCCAGCGTTTTCACCGTGGTGCATTTTATATTGCTGAAAAACTTAATCTCGATATTCTTCCTGTTATGATTTTCGGAAGCGGTGATTTCCTGCCTAAAGGAATTTTCTGGGGAAAGCCTAACCGTCTTTTCACTCAGATACTACCAAGAATTCTGCCGGGAAATCAAACGTTTGGAAACAATTATTCTGAAAGAACAAAACAAGTCCGCCGGTATTATCAGGAAGAATACCTGAAATTCAGGACCCAGCACAATACTCCAGCCTATAATGTATTGAACCTCAGGCTTAATTACGTTTTTAAGGGGCCGATCCTTGAATGGTATCTCCGGATTAAAATGATCTTTGAAAACAATTTCGACTGCTATTGCACTCTTTTACCGCGAAAAGGAGACATTCTTGATCTGGGTTGCGGTTATGGTTACATCTCCTATATGCTTATGCTAACCTCCGGTGAACGGATCATCACAGGAGTGGATTATGACAGGAGTAAGATCATGGTCGCCCGGCACGGATACCTTAAAAACGATAAAATTTCTTTTATAGAGGCCGATGTGGCAGAATATCCGGTCACTCCAAAGGATGGATTCCTGCTAGCCGATGTTCTGCATTATTTACCTTATGAAAAACAAAAATCACTCCTGGAAAAATGCATCAGGAACCTTAAACCGGGGGGCATGATCCTTATCCGGGAAGGAAACACGGAAAAGGAAACACGGCATAAGTTTACAAAATTCACTGAATTTTTCTCCACGAAGGTCCTTGTATTTAATAAAACGACTGAGAAAAACGGGAAGCTTTTTTTTACTTCTTCCCAAGAACTCAGGGAGATAGCCGGCGAGCATGGATTGACATTTGAAGTGATCGATCAAAAGAGAATGACATCCAATAATTTCTTTGTCATGCGCTTGCCAGTGAAAGACCATAGTATCCATATTTAAAACCTTTTACACATGCTCAAACGTATTTATAAAATTATGATCCATGTAATCGATGGTGCATTGTACGGATTTGTTGGTCCCTTTTGTATGCTCTATATCATACCCCAGTTTTTAATGAAACTGGTAAAAATAAAAACCATGGGTGGCTTTGGAATACCTGGTGTTGAGATAGTTGGAATAGTTTTTATGTGGGCAGGGACAGCCTTGGCAATTTGGTGTGCAGTTTTGATGTTTCTGTTTGGTAAAGGAACCTTTTTCGTTACTTCAGCGCCAACAAAAATAATGACACGTAATATTTTTGGTATTATCCGAAACCCTATGATGTGGGCATTGTATATTATAGTATTTGGAGAAATTCTCACTTTTGGTCACTTTATCCTAGTGATATGGCTGATCGCCATGGTCAGGATCATTTATTTAATTGTGGCTAATTATGAGGAACCGCAACTGGAACAGCGGTTTGGTGAAAGCTGGAAGGAATATTGTCAGAAGGTACCGGCCTGGATTCCAAAGTTTCGTGTTAAAAAAGGATCGAAAGGATAGTTTTTTAATCGGAATATTGATTGAATGTTCGGGTATTAATTTTGAATAGTCAATTTGTCTTTTTAAACAACAAATCAAGTTTATCTATTATGGCCTCCTGGGAAGGGAAAAGCAGAGGAAGTGTTATCGGATACAGGATTTTTGTCTGGATCATAAAGCATCTTGGACTGAATTTCGCGTATTTCCTTTTAATCTTTGTTTCTGCTTATTTTGTTTTTGCTTCAAAAAAGACTTTCGGATCAATGTTTTATTTTTTTCATATCCGCCTGAAGCAAAGCCGGTTTATATCAATAATAAGCATTTATAGGAACTATTATCTTCTGGGACAGGGATTAATTGATAAAACAGCAGTCCTGGCGGGGTTAAAGGATAAATTCACTTTTCATCTTGAAGGTAAAGAGGATTTGTTGCAAATGCAGGACGGCGGTATTCTTATCAGCGGCCATATCGGAAACTGGGAAGTGGGAGGGAAGGCATTGGACTTCCTCGATAAAAAAGTCAGTCTGGTTATTATTGATGAAGAAGGACCCGCTATCAGGGAGTATATATCTGATGTTCTAACTGACCGGAATGTTCATTTTATCAAAATTGGTAATGACTTTTCACATTTGTTTAAAATAAAACAAGCGCTGGAAAATAAGGAAATAATAGCATTTCTTGGAGACCGGTTCATAGATGGAAATCAAACAGTTAAAATTGATTTTCTGGGTGAGCCGGCACTTTTTCCACTAGGTCCCTGGCATATGGCATCCTATTTCAATGTGCCCGTTTCTTATGTGTTTGCTGTCAGGGAATCACGCAGGCAATACCGGTTCTTTGCCACTCCGTTAAAGATCATACCCTCTGCTAAAAACCCGATGGAACGTTCTGCGTTAGCCAGGGATTCCATAAAAGAATTTGTTTCAGAATTTGAAAGAATAACACGGAAATATCCCCTGCAATGGCATAATTATTATAATTTTTGGAAATAACAGGAAATCAGGCGTTAGGGGTTGGGCATTAGGGATAAGCGGACAAGCGGACAGGCGGACAAGTTGAGAAATTCCCGATCAAAGATTCTGGCGCGCATTTCCAAACGTGTGCCTACAACTAACTTCAAATTTAACCGCAAAGGGCGCAAAGTGTTACGCGAAGTTCGCGAAGAAAAATTGTCAATTATCCATTAGCAGTTGTTACTTCTTTTAACTTATTTTTTTTCTTTCTTTTTTAACGAAGTGAGCTTAAAAATAAACCCAAAATTGGTACTCAGGTTGTTCCAGATATATTGGGTAGTCCAGGAGTTACCATTTACATCCGGGGCGCAAGCTTATATCCGGTTTGAGAGATGACATAGTCCAAAGTATAATAAAACCCGAACCTTCCATCGGTCTCAAAAAACAGGTTATATCCCAGGCCAATCACATTATTGATATACGTGTCGGTTTCGGTCCAATGATACGATTGGTTATTCGAAGTTATATCATAATTACCCGTAAATCTTAAATACTGGAAAGAATAATGAACGAACAGGTTTTACCTCCCATAGACATTAAAAATATAGTATTTATAACCGGCTGTAGTGCCCGGTCGTGGATTGATGTTGTAATCACTGAAAAACAAGTTATGGGTCTTTAACGGGTACACGATGCCTGCAGAAAACTCATGTTTCCCTGTCCGTATATAAGGTGCAACATATAACACAGTAATATATTCCTTCAGGTAATTCTGGTTGGCAGGGAAGTTTGAAAATGATCCTGCAGCGATACCAAACTCCTGCATATCGGAATTAGACTGAGAATAAAGTTTATGCGAAACAATCAACATAAACTGTGCGGTCAGAAGAATTGCTATGAGCCTTTTCATGTGTCTGAGTTTTAAGTATTATTGTTTACCGGGTGTTAGCATCAGTCTTTACTCTTTAAAATAGAGAAACAAATAATTCTGCTGAAATTTTCCAGGAGTTGTTTGATTTTTTCCACATAGCGCTATAGTTCCCTCCATTGCTGTATGAGTTAAATGCTTTCCAGGTTCCTGTCTCCCAGGCAAGTGTGTCATTATTACTAACCGTGATTTGAGTAGGTGTTCTTATATAAACGACTTTGGGGCTTTCATGAAATAGTTTTCTCCAGGTTGCAACAATAGTGTCTTTTCCAGTGAGATGAGAAGAATTTCCTCTTATCAGTACAAGATCATCAAGCCAATATTCTGACATACCATCTATGTCATGTTTTGCAAGAGCAGCATTTGAAGCAGCACGTGAAGATTTTATTATTTCCACATCTTTATCATTATTAATTTGTGCAAATGTCAACTGGAATATTAAAAAGAGGCTGCACAACAATATAATTCTTCTCATAAAAAAAGTTTATAGATCGTTGATTTCAAAATGGCTGTTAATTGCATTATAATCGCCATATCGATGTTTTCAATGACGAAACGAAGTTAAAAAAATTAATAATGTCTTTGGTATTGATCTTTTAATTGATCTCCTCATTAAAGGCAGATTGGATTAATGAAGAAGTAACATTTAACGAATTGGAAATTGAAAAACCTAAAGGGATGCCATTATTTTTGGTAGCGAACTGGTATGTTCTTCATTAACTCTGTGACTTTGTGACTCTGTTCCCCGCTTGAATTAAGCTGTTTTTGTGGTTGATTTTGAGAATATTATTTTATAAAACAAAATTTAGATTCATTATATATTAGTCGGACTAATTGACATTTACATTTAGGTGTTGTATATTTGTTATGTGTCATCAAATAAGAAGGCTCTTATGTTATGAGAATCTTATACCGCAGTTCGTTGCTCATTTGTTTATTGCTGATCGTGGTTTCCTTGAAGAAGGATACTTTAAGTGGATATACAGTTCCACCATCTGCACAATCGGTCTGTGCCAGTGACCTTGACCTTGATGGATTCAATGATATTGTTGTTGGGCATAACTTTAATGATGTATATAATTTTGGAGGCATTTCTATTCTTCGAAATTTTGGGTGGGGATATTTTGCTTTTACCGATTCGGTCTACGCTCTTGCAAATGAATGGGCAGTTACAACTGCCCAATTAGATTCAGACCCATATCCTGAATTATTATTTTTAAAAGAAAATTCAATAAATCATAATGAATATATTGAGATTGTATTTAATAATGTTTTGGGTGATACATTATTTTTAAATGATACTCAACCGGGTTATGCTATTGATTATCTTGCAACCGGAGACATTGATGGTAATGGGTTTTATGATATTGTTTTTGCTTCCAACCAAGGACTTTTCTGGGGAATCTTTTATAATTACGGGAACAGAAATTTTTCCGCTCCTGAAATTCATCATGTAACTACCTATTACCCTTCAGGTTTGGCTGTCGGGGATTTGAACAATGATGGCCGGGATGATATTGTCCTATGCGGGCAGCGCATCGATGTATATTTTAGTTATACATCAGGATTCCAGAACCTTCAGCTAAGCGCTGACGGTTTTGCAGGTGGTGTGGCAATAACGGATTTTGATCAGGATGGACATAAGGATATTCTTGCCAATTCAGGATTTGGATCAACGGTTTTGGTCATGTATAAAAACAATGGGAATAATACTTTTCAGAAATTGCCTGATGTCGTTTTTCAACCAGCCTGCGGAAAATTTTTTGTCGCGGATTTCAATAATGATGGATTACCGGATGTAATTTTTCAAGACCGGTCTAATACCGGGTATATAATCTGGTACAATCAGGGGAATTTCCAGCTTGCAGATTCAAATTTTATTTCAGTTCCTTGTATCGGAGAGCCATCCCGAAGTTTTTATTGCGCTGATCTGGATAACAATGCTTTCAATGATATTATTACTGTGCGATTTGATGCATATTACATCATTAATAACGTAGATATCCGGTTTAACGACGGGCATGGTCATTTTGTTCCCGATCCGATAGTCGGGACACAGAACTATTCCGACCTCATTTCATTCAGTTTAAAGAATTATCCCAATCCTTTTCAGGATGAA
>Ga0182027_10013575_pt1 | contig 11338 bp, 9 predicted proteins | sample 712E1DmetaG_FD_121300 | JGI IMG/M metagenome (GOLD analysis project Ga0182027, IMG submission 121300) | Permafrost microbial communities from Stordalen Mire, Sweden - 712E1D metaG (Illumina Assembly) | ecosystem: Environmental > Terrestrial > Soil > Wetlands > Permafrost | place: Sweden...
CACCAAATTCTTCAGCAAGTTTCAACCTGTCTTCATGATTATCAACAACCATGATCTGACTGGCACCTTTAATGCTTGCAGAGTGCGCTGCCATAAGCCCAACAGGGCCTGCGCCATAGATGACCACAGAATCTCCGGGTTGCACATTAGCGAGTTCGGTTGCGTGATATCCGGTAGGAAAAATATCAGATAACATCACATAATCATTTTCTTTTTCTACTGCATCTTCAGGTAATTTCAGGCAATTAAAATCGCCATAAGGAACCCTCAGGTATTCAGCCTGACCGCCGCTGTAAGGTCCCATTCCTGCAAAACCATAAGCAGCGCCTGCCATGCCGGGATTCATCGTGAGGCAAAAGCCTGTATATCCACTTTCACAATTTTTGCAATGACCACATCCAATATTAAAAGGCAGGCATACCATATCACCAACTTTAATATTAGTTACAGATTTACCTATCTCTACTACCTTACCCAAATTTTCGTGACCAAATATTCGTCCTTTTTCCATATCTGTTCTTCCTTCATACATATGAAGGTCAGAACCGCAGATATTAGTGGTCGTGATCTTCACCAGCACATCGGTGGGCTGTTCAATTTTCGCGTCCGGCACATTCATCACCCGCACATCGCGGGGTCCATTGTAAACTAATGCTTTCATAATGTTATCTCCTATTTTGATTTTGAAACATACTGTTCTCTGGACTTTATTATTCAAACTGGCGACGCTCGCCATCTTCTCATCTTCATCAGCACAGGCATCGCAAGGGTTTCTTCTTCTATTTGCTCTTTCACAAACCATTGCATAAAGTTCCAGATTCTCCAATATTCTTTATTAAGACTCATTTTTACACGCTTATAAATAGATTTTGTATTTATCTACTCTGTGTCGGTCAACGTCTTCAGGAAGGCGACGATCGCTTCTTCCTCAGTTGTTGTCAGACCGAGGTTGCCCACCTCGATGGTCATGTTGGCCGTATACTCGGGTGCGGGCCAGCCGGCTCCGATTACGTCGCGCGTGTTGTAGAAGTGGACAATATCCTGGAGGCTTTTGAAGTAGCCATTGTGCCCATAACCCTTCACGAAGCTGGTGTTCGGTCGCTTGTCAACATTGCGAAGTGTAGGCACCTTAAATTTTCCGAGTTCAGGTTCGTAAACCGATGCGACGAAGCCAGCGCTCTTCATATACCCACCGAGTCCCATATCAACCCAGGATGCACCCAGAGGATTGAACGCGAGTTCCGAATAGAAAGGGTTTTTTGGGTTTTTTGGCACACCGATGTTGAGGTAGGTAAAGTCGGTGAACAGCACCCTGCCACTGGCAGGATCGGCGGTACTCGTATGGCAGTTGGCACACTTCGCCTTGCCATTGAACAGCGAGAATCCCAGTGTCTCTTGGGTAGTCAACCCGTTGCCCGTCTCAAAATATGTGTCGAACCTCGAGTTAAACGGACTTACCTCTTCAGACCGCTCGTATTCGGCAATCGAGCGGCCGATCATCTGGTACGCCTTCTCTATGTCGTCAAAAGCATGCAAGCCCCACACTTGCATGAACAGGTTTGCGTACTTAGATTGCTTCACCTTATCCACGACTACTCCGGCGCTCGCATTGTTTTGCTCCAGTGGGTTCAGGAATGGGCCTATAGCCTGCTCGGCCAGCGGATCTCCGAGCGTCAGGCCAGTGGCGCGGCCGTCCCAGAACATGCCGCCTGTCCAACCGTTCGTAGCGTCGAGATGCAGGATGGGGCTGTCGCCGCCATAGGCGCTCGACGGTGGTTTGCGGTTGCCGAACCGACCCTTGACGGCACCCTCATACGCTGCGCCACCCAAGTCGGTTACTGCATCGGGTCCGGTCCAACCGACTTGCGACCCATGACAACCGGCGCAGGCCAAACCTGCCGGTTCTGAGAGATTGGTGTCGAAGAACAACTGCTTTCCGAGCCATTGCTTGTCCGTGAAGTTTGCTGGTCGAAGAGCGTCGCTTGGCGACTCTGATGTCTTTTTGCAAGATGATACAACGATAAAAATTAACACGAACAGTGCTAGTGCCCAACTTTTACCCGCATGGGTAATATGAAGGCGTTCATTGGGTTTTACTTTAATATAATCAACCCTGGCCGATCCGGATTTTGTTTCATCAAGTATTTTTTCCATAAGTTGTGTTTTTAAGGTTAAGAATGAACGTTTCATATTATGCCAAAGGTCAATATCTTACTTATGGTTTGCGTTATATAATATTGAAAAATATTTACATAATTCACACATCTTTGAATCAGTATGTAATGTAAAGGTCCAAAATAAGCGGTTGCCAGATTTTCATTGACGATACTATGGCCGCCAGAAAAGATGAGATGTATGTGTTTCGTAAAGTTCAGCGAACCTCCGATCATAAACCCGGTGATTGCTTTATCTTCTGTTGTGGACGCCGTATGGTAATAAAGTTCTGAACTCAGGGTTATAAACTCAGAAAAATCGTATTGTGCCTCCCATCCCGCGAATACCCAGTTTTTATTCCCTGAACCGGGATTGATCCAATACCCTGCTCCTCAATAGGAGGTGAATTTATTCCATGATTTCCGGAACCAGACCGGCACAAACACCTGGGTCTTCTGGTCAGCGAAGCGGGGATTATGTCTGGTTATTATTGTTTGCGCATTATTATGGTAGTCTCTTTTTTTACTTACTTTTAACCGTAAAATTTTTCAACGCTTTTCCGAGTTCATCCAAATCGTGGTTAAATTTGACATTATAGGCATTCCATTTGTCCTTTCCTTCTTCTGTATATTCATGGACCATCTTTTTTATATCATTGGCTTTTTGTTCTAACTCAGCCAATGTCTTTTCGTATTTGGCAATGTTTTCCAGTCAGTTAAATATTTCCTTGGAACCATTATCAGGTAAAACAGCAATTGTTGAAATCAGCAATCCGAAAGGGAAGGTCATTTTAATAAAATCATTTGAAAATAAGATTAGTATTGATTTAACAGGGAAACCGAAAGGAATATATGTTCTAAAACTGCTTAATAATTCTGAAATGATTGTCAGAAAGGTTGTTTTGAATAATTAAAGAATAATGACATGAAAAGATCATATATTTCTGCACATTTATCCCGATAAGTCTCCTGTTAATTTCCTTAGTCCCGGGAAATGATTTTAATGAGTGGATTGATGATAAAAAAAGGAAATAAACACCGGAAAACAAATGGCAAGATGGTAAAATGCGAAGTCTGAAGTGTGAAGTCTTAAATAAAAAGTGCAAAGTCTGAAATCTTTTAGTCAGGGGTGACTATTCCGTTCAAATTTATTCAATAACCGGAACAAATACGGAATGAAAAAGGAAATGAATATTATAACAATGCAATAAAGTTTAACTTTGCTTATGGCATTCTGGGTTATGGTAAATGTTAAAACAGGGCAGTTAACTTTGGGGGGTCAATTTGATGCGTATAAGAGGGGTCAATTAGAACGGAATATCCAAACTTAAATCAATATGAAAAAGAAAAACAGAATTTGGATTTACTCATTGATATTAATTGGATTTGTCTTAATACTTAACAATAGTTGTAAGAGAGGTGATACCATCTGCAATCCAATAATTTCAAAGGTATATACAACACTCGACAGAACCGTAATTCCTGTTCCCGTGCCTACCTTGCCGGTTTCTGTTCTTCCTTTTGAGATTTCTAAATTCTCACAATATGGTTATGGTATTTGGCATTACGGCCCGGGGCTTGCTTTTCAAAAAAGGCTGGATATTATGCCGTCATCATATTCTTATACAACTGTTAAAAATACTGCAAATCTTTTGCATTTCTTTACTATGACCGATATCCATATCGCCGACAAAGAATCACCTGCTCAGATGATTTATATGGGTCTTACAGACAGCGGGTCTTCTTCAGGATATTCACCTGTTGTACTATACACAACTCAAGTCCTCGATGCAGCCGTTCGCACTGTAAACGCTCTTCATAAAGAAAATCCTTTTGATTTCGGTATTTCCCTGGGTGATGACTGCAACAACAAACAATACAACGAACTAAGATGGTTTATCGATGTTTTTGACGGCAAAGTTATAAACCCCGACTCTGGCCCCAAGGATGATCCTATCCCCGGACCTGGTAATGATTATCAGGATGAATTTCAGGCACAAGGGCTTAACAAGTCGATTCCCTGGTATCAGGTTTTCGGCAACCACGATTATCTCTGGATGGGTTCATATCCTGAAAACGATTACCTCCGTCAGGCCCATATCGGTGAAGATATCCTCAACCTAGGTGACGTATTTACCGATCCTCTCGGCGCAGATAGCCGTGGTTTCTATATGGGCGTTATCGACGGCAGTACACGTTACGGCGACATTATAGGTGCAGGACTTGTCGGGAGTATAATTCCTCCCAAGGTTGTGGCCGATCCGAACCGCCGTTCACTATCTAGAACGGAGTGGATGAGCGAATTTTTTAATACATCTTCAAATCCGGTCGGTCACGGTTTTACTCAGGCCAATATCGATAACGACTTTGACTGTTATAGCTTTGAGCCGAAGTCCGATGTGCCGATCAAGGTCATTGTGCTTGACGATCAGCAAAGGAACGATATTTTCGATGTTCACGCTCAGGGCGCTCTTGACGAAGAACGATATCAATGGCTTGTAAGCGAACTTGATAAGGGTCAGGCAGAAGGAAAGTTAATGATCGTCGCTGCGCACTTACCACTTTTTCTTATTGGTTATAATGCCACCAACCCTTATATTGATGCGAAGACGCTTCTTGAAAAACTGCAGACATATCCGGGATATCCAAATCTCATTTTGTGGATCGCCGGACATCGTCATTGCAATGTTGTTACAGTGCATAAATCACCTGATGAAGCTCATCCTGAACTCGGCTTCTATGAGGTTGAAACTTCATCCTTAAAGGATTTCCCGCAACAGTTCCGCACTTTCGAGGTTGACCGCAATAGCGATAATACTATTTCGATCTTTGCGACAGATGTTGATCCTGCAGTTGAAAACGGGTCATTCGCAGCGATATCGCGTTCTTATGCCATCGCAGCGCAGGAGATATTTATCAGCAATCAGCAATATTTCCTGCCTTCCGGCTCTTACAATGCTGAGCTTGTTAAACAATTGAGCCCTGAAATGCAGATTAAAATACAGAACTATGGAAAACCGATAAAAAAGTAGCTATTTTTATCCGCATTGAATTTGCTTCGTAGATCTGCAGCAATATTTTCTTTATTAGTGAGACACAAATTTTCAGACCCCCGCCTGCCGGACGGGCAGGAAAGTGATGAAAAATTTATAAGTCGAATCTGAGACCAGGGTGGACAGGCCGATGGAGTTGACCATCCCTCGCCGACCATAATAGAACAGTTCATTTGTTTTATTATCAGACCTATAAGGTGGTCGCTATAAATCGGCGTCGGGTGGTCAATAGGAACGGCCTATCCAACAAGAGTAGTTGGAACATTATAAGGATAAGCCAAATACTCAGGTCGGAAATTGGATAATGGAATGAAGTTGAAAAATTTCACTTTTTACCTCTTAATCAACCCTCTGGATTTTTAATCCAGCGTGATTTAGTCTCTTAAATCTCTTAAACTTGTTTTGTTATATTGTTAATACTTAATGTTTTATAAAATTATATACACATGAAAAAGCAAACCCTATTGGTTGTTTTAAGTTTTATAGTCGTTACAACGATTCTGATATCTTGTAAACGCGATGATTCATCAAATACTCCAAATTATGGAGATAAAACGAAAGAATTGATCAGTATTGTGGAAAGTAATCCGAATATTAAATCACTGCTGCTCAAATCTATTGATCAGGCAAAAATGGTCAATCCGGATAAAAAGACAAATCCGGCTCAAACGCTGGCTGAATATTATCAATTTGTTACATGGGCAGAAACTTGTATGCCCTGGAGCATCCTTCCAACCACGCCATATTCTTCATTATATGATAAAATAGATCAGAGTTTAAACTATTTCTATTTCATCAATGATCAACCGCTTACAGAATTGGAAGGACAGGGATTGTATAATAACTCTCTTCAATATGTAAAACCCTACAGCGATTGGCTGGTAAGTTTCAATAAAGCCTGGGGCCTATACCTGGATACACCGGATTCGTGGAAAAATGAATATTATCAATTGGCGCTGACTGATAATAAGTTTGGTTTATCAGCCGGTTGGTATGAAGATCCTTCTCACTGGAAATCGTTTAATCAGTTTTTTTCCAGATATCTTATATCACCTGATAAACGTCCGATTGCTTTTCCTGATGACAGCACTATTGTTACATCACCGGCAGATGCAATACCGCAGGGCGTATGGCAGATAGATGCCAATTCAAACATAGTTCTGAAAAAAGGGGTGCCAATTAAATCCGGAACCTTAACATCAATTGTAAAATTAATTGGAGAAGACAGCCAATATAAAAATGAATTTGCCAATGGAATAATGACGCACACGTTTCTTGATGTGCAGGACTATCATCGTTTCCATTTTCCGGTGAGTGGAATAATCAAGGAAATTAGAAACATTGCTGAACAAGACGCAGTTGGTGGTATTATTACATGGGATGCTGCAATTCAAAGATATATGTTTGATCCAACAATTCCTGGCTGGCAAACAATCGAAACAAGAGGCTGTGTAATAATTGATACAAAGGATTTCGGTTTGGTAGCAATACTTCCAATAGGCATGTCGCAGATATGTTCGGTAAAATTTGAAGAAAATATTCACGTAGGCACCAGCGTAAACAAGGGGGCTATGCTGGGATGTTTCCTGTTTGGAGGTTCTGATATTGTAATGATATTTCAACAGGAAGCAGGATTTGTGCTGGAACCAGCAAAAGGGGTGAATAACGGCAAATCTTATCAACATATACTTATGGGTGAAAAATACGGTGTAATGACTGGTTCGAAATAATCATTTCTAACATGGATTGCATAGGTTACCTAATAACTTTATTAACTACAATCGTGAAAAATTGCAAAAAACATTCTTATTCCATTTGATCACCCTGCTTATCTGTTTCTATGGTTTGTCGAAACCCTTTTGACAGTAAGAATATTTGAAAGTAAATTAACTGACAAGTCTGAAAATAATCATATCAACCAACGTGACATTCTATTGTCTGAAAAGTAAAAACAAAAAAGACAGAATAATGCATGAAACGCTAACAAAGGCTATATTCAATAAGGGTTTCAATGGTATTTGGAGCATTCTGCCATGCTAAAATTTCGGTGTCGATGGACAGGAAAGTAGCCCGCAATCCCTTACTTCATATCGCCTCAATCGTTAGGGTTCATTGTAAAAACACACATAAGTCAAAAAGAGGATGATTACCTTAAGTGACAAAGAAAGATTTATTAAAAAGTGGAGTCCAGGAACCATTCAAAAAAAACGAGGAGAATTCTGAAAAGCGATATAAGTAAGAAATCAATAGAACAATAAATTGAAAAAATATTTTACAATTTTAGAGCCGTAATATTAACGGCAAATGTGTTTGCTCAAACAATTGACTGAGGAGAATGGAATAAAACCAAGGACTTTATGAGACAATTCGGAGACAATTTACAACAAACCCACTGTAATAATATTGATTTACAGTGGGTTAAGTGTGGTTTGGGGTCTCCCCGGCAGGGCTCGAACCTGCGACCCATTGATTAAGAGTCAATTGCTCTACCAACTGAGCTACGGAGAGGTTGCAGGACGGCAAATTTAAGAACTTTTTGTGGAATAATATAGTGATGGATAATTTTTACCTTTGTGTATAGAAGGCAATAGGCAATAGGCAGTTACTTGTTACCAGAATTTTTATTACCTTCGTTCCAAGAATTGCTACATGAGTCCCTTTAGCCCAAAATTCCTTTTTTACTGCATCCCGCTGATCCGGTTCTCAAAATACCTTACCTGGCGATTTGGGCGAAAATTCAGGTGTTCAAATCTTGACCTTGACAACATCCGGAAAATAGTAATGCCGGGGATGATTTTACTTTCGCGAAGAGAATTCCAGATCACAAATTACTTTATCGACGGTTACTGGACCCATTCCGCAATGATCATGCCCAGTGAAAAGATTATTGAAGCTACTATTAATGGTGTGAAAATAAATGGATTGTGGGAATTTTTTCTCAAGACCGATGATTTTGTGATCCTGAAACCAAGGTTCTGCGGTATCAAGGAGATGGAAAAAGCCTGCAGCCATGCATCAGAAGATGTTGGGAAACCCTATAGTTTTGATTTCAATAACTCCGACGATTCGCTTTATTGTTCAGAGCTTGTGCTGAAAGTATATGCAAGGAGCTGCGGCTGGGACCGGAATAGTAATCGCGAACCCAGTGAATTCAGACACCTGTGTGATGGTAAGATTGTCAGTCCTTCAGACCTTTACCACGATCAGACTGCATGGGAAATCGTCTTTCAACGTAATTAGGATGCCTGAAAGCAAAGAACATAAAAGCGCCCTGAATGTCATGGAAGGGATTGAACAACCTTCACAGATAAACGAAGAGGCGATTCGGAAACTGAGATCAGGAAAACATAAACCGTTGAGTGTTTCTGATTTTGTGAAGGGTATCCGGGAAGGGAACAGGACGGTTCTCAGCAAAGCCATCACCCTCGTTGAAAGTTCACTGCATGCTCACCAGGAAAAAGCACAGGAGATAATTGCTCATTGTCTGAGCTCTGAGGTCAGAGGTCAATCCCGAGAATCGGAAATCGAGGATGGAGAATCGAGAATCCATCCTCAATCCTCAATCCGTGTCGGTATCACCGGAGTTCCGGGCGTGGGGAAAAGCACATTCATCGAGGCACTTGGCAAATATCTTACGGCGAACGGGCATAGGCTGGCGGTTTTAGCGATCGACCCGAGCAGCAGCCGTTCAAAAGGCAGCATCCTTGGTGATAAAACCCGCATGGAAGAATTAGCCACCGATCCTGATGCCTTTATCCGCCCTTCACCTTCTGCCGGTTCCCTGGGTGGCGTCGCCCGTAAAACAAGGGAAACCATTATTCTTTGCGAAGCTGCCGGTTTTGACGTGATCCTGGTGGAGACCGTCGGGGTAGGTCAGTCGGAGACTGCTGTTCATTCCATGGTGGATTTTTTCCTCCTGCTCATGCTGGCAGGCGCAGGCGACGAGCTGCAGGGGATCAAACGGGGAATCATCGAAATGGCAGACGCCATTTTCATCAACAAAGCCGACGGCGATAACATCGGAAAAGCAAACATTGCCAAATCCGAATATTCCAATGCCCTTCATCTTTTTCCGCCCCCCGAATCGGGATGGATACCGGTTGTGGAAACCTGCTCAGCACAGACCCGTGAAGGCATCACCCAGGTGTGGGAAACCATTTCAAACTTTTGCATCTTTACTTCAACAAATGGATATTTTAATCGCCGGCGCATGGAACAGGACCGCCAGGTTCTCTTCGACGCCATCGACGAATCACTAAAAACCGGCTTTTACTCCCGGAAGGATATCATTCATCAATTGAAGAAAATGGAAACGGACGTCGTTGCCGGAAAGATCAGTCCTTATGTGGCAGCGAAGATTCTGTTGGAAAAATATTATTCCGGGAATGGAAAGTGAAGGTTGAGAGCAATAGGAAATTGACCTTAAAAACCAATTCTCTTTCACTGTTGTTTCAACATTTAAAAATAACCGCAAAGACGCGAAGACGCCAAAAAAATCGCTAAGATTTATTATTTATTTCTTAGCGGAATTTGCGACTTGGCGCCTTAACGGTAAAAGAAAAGTAATTCATTTGAAACTGGTCTTCATTCCCTCCAAAAATAAAAAGAAACAAGCCATCAGGAAACAATATCTTCCTTTTTTTCCGGAAAGATCATCGAAACCAAAACAAATACCGACAAGATCCCGATGATAATACCAAGTGAATGATTTGTTGAGATGTTCAGTTGAAAAATCATCTTCACCCCTATAAATGATAACAGGCATGCAAGTCCCAGCTTCAGGAAGCGGAACCGGTTCATAACATTCATGACAAGGAAGAAAAGTGCACGCAACCCCAGGATAGCAGAAATGTTTGAAAAGAAAACGATCAACGGATCACGGGTCACGGAAAACACTGCCGGAACGGAATCAACAGCGAAAAGCACATCTGAGAATTCAATGATGATCAGGACGATGAGGAGGGGTGTGATAAAGATTTTTCTGTTTTTTCTGATCCAGAATCGCTGGCCGGACTTTTCATTGGTAACGGAAAAAAACCGGGAGATGAATTTCACAATTGGATGATGATGCGTATCAATCTTCTCTGCAACTTTCCCCGAAAAGAATTCCCATCCCAGTTTGAACCCCAAGTAAACCAGGATGACGCCAAATACTATCAGGATCCATTCAAAACGATCGATCAGGGCGCTGGCAACGAAGATAAAGAGAAACCGCATGATGATGGCGCCAAGGATCCCCCAGAATAACACCCGGTGGTAATATCGTTGTTCAATATTAAAGGAAAGAAAGATCATAATGATCACAAAGATGTTATCTACCGAAAGCGAATACTCGATCAGGTAACCGGTGAGGTATTCGAGCGAAAGGTTGCGGTTGTAATCCTCAATGGCTTTTGGAAGATCAGAATTGACAATGCTGATGGGATGATGGTAACGGCTGACCAGGGCCTGGATATCCGCTTTGTCCCGGATCCCATGCAGCTGGGTACCAAAGAACCGGATCAGGAGGTAAAAAATTATAGCCAGCCCGACCCAGAACAGGGTCCACAATAAGGCTTCCCGGAAAGTAAGAGCATGACTTCTCTTATTGATCACCCCGAGATCAAAGCTGAGCAGCAGGATGATGAGCAGAAGAAAACCAGTAAAGACGATTATTTCATGTGTTCCGGTAAGCATTCTTTGGGTTTGTATTGATTGAAGGTAAAGCGTCAAAATTAGGAAAATTTATTAATTTTGCCGATGCTCTATTGACAAGTAACGAAGATTTATGAAAGATACTTTAGCGCTGAACCCGAACCCTCTTATCCGATTTCTCGAAAAACCAAGTCAGGATTTCACCAAGAACGATCTTATCCGTTTCATTGAATCCAATGGAATTGAAATGATCAATTTCCGATATGCCGGAGCTGACGGAAGGTTAAAGACGCTAAACTTCATCATTAACAGTATACGCCACCTCGATAGCTTGCTCAGTGCAGGAGAACGGGTTGACGGTTCCAGTCTTTTTCCGCATTACGTGGAATCCGGTTCAAGCGATTTATATGTGATCCCGCGATACCGTACTGCTTTTATTAACCCTTTTTCGGAGGTTCCGACACTGGATATTCTTTGTTCTTACTATGACAAGGACGG
>Ga0182027_10013576_pt1 | contig 11338 bp, 9 predicted proteins | sample 712E1DmetaG_FD_121300 | JGI IMG/M metagenome (GOLD analysis project Ga0182027, IMG submission 121300) | Permafrost microbial communities from Stordalen Mire, Sweden - 712E1D metaG (Illumina Assembly) | ecosystem: Environmental > Terrestrial > Soil > Wetlands > Permafrost | place: Sweden...
GCGGTTTTCAAGACCGCCGCAATAGACCGCTCTGCCACCTCTCCGCGGTGGGTTCACACTCAAATCATGCGTGAACGTGAACGCCAGACATCGCCTGGTAGGATGAGAATATGAAAGAGTCGAGCGCAAGCCAGGGCCAATCGGCATCGGAGCTCATCTCGAAGAGAATCGCCGAGCTCGGGGACTGGCGCGGGGAAACCCTCAGCAGAATGCGCAAGCTCATCAAGGAAGCAGACCCGGACGCCGTCGAGGAATTGAAGTGGGTGAAGCCCTCGTCCCCGGGCACCCCGGTCTGGTCGCACGACGGCATCATCTGCACTGGCGAATCCTACAAGAATGTCGTGAAGCTTACCTTCTCCAAGGGCGCGTCTCTCACGGATCCGGCCCGTCTCTTCAACTCGAGTCTCGACGGAAACGTACGCCGTGCGATCGACATCCACGAAGGAGAAGAGGTTGACGAGTCCGCCTTCAAGGCGCTCGTTCGCCAGGCGGTCGCCCTCAACAGCTCTGGCAAGGCGAAACCTTCGAAGAAAGCCGAGTCCTGAGGGATTCCGCCCCTGAACAGGTCCGACCTCAGGGTTGCGGAAGTGTCGTTCAACAAGCTACCGCAATCCGCCAGCGACGGACTCTAAGCTACTTGCGTGAGTCAGGGGCCGACGTCCGGCCGGCCGTCGATGACCTGTGCCTCCGTGTCTCACTGCCAAAGCGGAGGAGAATGGGATTGTTCCCGGGACGGCGGCCACATGACCACCGGGTCGATGGCCGCCCCCGAAGCGAGTGAAGCGGTAATGAGGAGAAGGACATGAGCGAGTCCTTCGAAGCCAAGGCTGGAGTCGAGACGGTCGAAGTGTTCACGGAGAGCGAATATGGGGACGCCTCCGATCGCTCCTGCCTCGGCACCGGTCTGGCTCAGATCACGTCTCGTCTGCTTCGGCAGCTCGCGAACGGTGAAGAGCGCACTCGACACGGCCGCATCGCCAACACTCACAGCGCTCAGAGAGACTCGCGGGGCAATCTGGTGCCCTGGGATGACAGCCCCTTCGTCGCCTGGCAGCGTGTAGTCGCGGTGTGTGCCTCAGGCAATGTGATGGCCCTGGTGAGCCTGCCCGGTCAAATCGGCAAGCTGTAGACGGGTCGCCCTACGCCGCGCCCGCTCCGGCGAAGGCGAAGGCGCGGCCATGCTGGTGCGCGACGAGGTCCGCCATAGCGTCCCGCTCGAGTGGCCGCGAGAAGACGCGGCCCTGACCGAGGACGCAACCCAGTTCCACAAGCCGCCGGAACTCGGTCGCTGTGTCGACCCCAGCCGCGACCGTGGTGAGGTCGAGCGCACGTCCCATTTCGACGATCGCATGAACGACGGCCGCCCCCCGGCGGGGATCATCCAGCGGAGTCACGAACGACTGGTCGATCTTGACGTAGGTGATGGGCATGCGTTCCAGGGAGGCGAGGGATGAGTATCCGGTCCCGAAGTCGTCGACGCCGATCTGGACGCCGAGAGCATGGATTGCGTGCAGTCGCTCGAGAGAGGCGACGTTGTTCTGCATGACCATGCTCTCGGTGAGATCAAGGACGACCCAGCTGGGGGCCGCGCTCGCGTATGCCATGGCCGCCTGAATGGTCCACGCGAGCCGCGGGTCGGCGAGTCGGTGGGCCGACACGCTGACAGACACACGAGGCACTCGCCCGGGGGACAACGCGGCCCATCGAGCAGCCTCGGTGCAGGCGGTTCTGAGCGTCCAGGTGTCAATTTCATCGATCTGACCCGTCTGCTCGGCGAGGGGGAGGAATGCGCTTGGAGCGATCCTTCCGCGAGTCGGATGGTCCCACCAGATGAGGGCCTCGGCACCGACGAGTCCGCCGCTCCGCAGATCGACGATCGGCTGATAGTCCAGCACGAACTCCTTGTGGTCGATGGCCCGACGCAGCTCCGTCTCGGACTCGAACGGCGTCTGCCCCGCTTCCTGCATCGCCGGTTCGAAGACAACGGCCCGGTCGCCGCCGCGGCTCCTGGCGGTGGACCTGGCCACTTCTGCCCTACTCAGCAGACCCCCTCCCGCAATCTCGTTGGGAGCGGCAGTCGATATGCCAATGCTCGCACTGATGTCCACCTGGTGGCGGCCGAGCTCCAGCGGCGCTCGAAGGGCCACCAGGATGCGATTGGCGGTCGCCATTCCGTCCTCCGGCGATGGGTTGCCGTCGAGCAGGACCCCGAACTCGTCGCCGCCGACTCGGGCACACGTGTCCGCCTCATCGACCGAGGCCCGAAGACGCGCGGAGACCTCCTGCAGGACCTGATCGCCGACGTCGGACCCCAGGCCCTGATTCACGCGCTCGAAGCTGTCAAGCCCGACCAGCAACACGGTGACGCGGCGTCCGGCACGGGCGGCCCTCGCAAGCGCTTGCCCCAGCCGGTCCAGGAACAGGGTCCGGTTGGGAAGGTCGGTCAGGAAGTCGTGCAAGGTGACCTGACTGAGCTGGCGCTCCAGCATCTTGCGTTCCCGGATATCCCTCGTGGTGAGGACGATTTGCCCAACCGAAGGGTCGTCCAGGAGGTTCGCGGCGATCGTCTCGACCTGACGCCAGACGCCGGCAACGTCCCAAAGACGCCAATCGATCGGCTGGGTCACGGGCCGCCCGGCCGCCACATCCGCTAGAAACGCCTTGACGCGCTCTTCGTCGTCGGCGTGAACGAGCTGCGAGATTGGGCGGCCCACAAGCCTGGAACCGTCCACACCGAGGATGCGCGCGATCGCCGGCGAGGCCTCGGTCACGACGCCGTTGCGGTCGACGAGCACGACGGCATCGGAGCTGTTCGCGCTCAGCGCCCTGTATCGTTCTTCCGAAGTCCTCAGCCCCTGCTGCATCAACAGTCGGCTGTTCTCGCGCAGCACGAGTTCCTGGCGGATCAGAACCATCGCCGTCAGCACGACGGCCGCGTACAGCACCTCGAGGAGCTCGTCCGTGACGTTGCCCAGCGCGAGCGCGATCAGGACCGAGTATCCGGCGGCAAGCCCCACGTACGGCAACCCGAGCAGCCAGCGGCTCAGGGTCTCTGCGCGCTCTTTCCCTATGGCGCCGGGGTGAGCCTGGAAGTAGCCCGCCAGCGCGATCAGGAGCGTTGAGCTGAGGTAGATGACGTCGGGCCAGCGCACCAACTCGAAGGAACCGGTGAGGTTCAGCTGGCCGTATCCGACGTCGCCCACGAACATCAGCGCGAGCCCGCCGACCAATGCCGTCAACGCCCTGGCATCGATCTGGGGCGGGTGGCGCAGGGCGGTTGCGGCGACACCGAACAGCAGGACGAGATCGCCGACCGGGTACCCGAGCGCAAGCGCGGCAGTCAAGGGGTTCGGGTCCAGGGACTCGAGCACCGGCCTGAACAGCGTATGCCAGACGACGATCCCACCCCCGACGACCACGATCAGTGAGTCGATCGTGAACCGAAGCGTGGCGCCGCGCGAGGACGACGCCCGCTGGAACATGATCAGGGCGGCGACCACGATGGGGTAGTAGCCGACATACGCGACGTCGGCCAGAGACGGGGAGGCGGTGCTGTAGCCGCCCAGGTCCAGCCACGCCCAAGCCACATCGCCTACCGCGTAGACGAGCGTCGCCACGCCCAGGACCGCCCAGCCGAGACGAATCCGCCGGACGTCGGAGCGGAGCGCGGCCCTCAGGACGATCACTCCGGCGGCAACGTCAATCGCGGCCTCCGCGACGTCGGCGACGGCGCGCTGCGCGCCAGGGTCGCCAATACCGAATGCAAGCCAGACGACCGCGATGCCCCAGCCGCCGGCTACGAATGTCAGAAGAGCTCGGTCGAGCGTAAACCCGCCGGCAAATAGCGAGTGTGAACGTGAGCCAGCAGCGGCAAGTGGCCGCGCCAGACCCGACACATGTCTCACTCGGAGTTCAGTCCTCGAGCCGCCGTCTTGCTGACGACGCCGGGCGCGAGTACCCGCGCTCGAGCCGAGACCTTGTCGAAACGGGTCATGCTGCCACGACACGATTCCGGCCGGCTTCTTTGGCCATATAGAGCGCGACGTCGGCCCTTCCGAGAAGCGCATCCTTCGTGGGCTCGAGGGTGTGCATGACGGCGCATCCGGCGCTCACGGTTGCTCGTAACGGTCGCCCGTCGGCGCCCCTCACCGTGCGCCCTTCGAGTGCCTTGCGCACTTCCTCGGCCAGACGACCGGCCTCGGGAAGGCCGCAGTCCTCGAGTATCGCGATGAACTCCTCGCCGCCGTAGCGCGCGACGATGTCGGCGGAGCGCAGGCGGTTCCGTAGGATCTCACCGAACTCACGCAGCAAGGTGTCGCCGGCCAGATGCCCGTGTCGACGATTGAACTCCCCGAAGTTGTCGAGATCGAACATGATCGCCGCGAGGCTGCCGGCCGGGGCATGGCGCTTGAAGCGAGCGATGGCGAGGTCAAGGGCGACGTCGAAGTGACGGCGATTGTACAGGCCGGTCAACCCATCGTGGATCGCGAGGGCCGACACCTCTTCGACGAGGTTTGCGTTGGCGAGCGCCAGCGCCGCATGGGAGCCAAGCAGAGCAAACACTTCGCACTCAGCCTGCGTGAATGTCGCGGCGGCCTCAGCGCGGCCTACGGTGATAACACCCACCACCACGTCATCGCGGATCAGTGGCACTCCCACCGACCGTATCGATGCGTCGGCCATGTATTCCCGCAACGACGGAGTGGACTGGGCCCGGGGATGGCTGTCGGTGAAGATCGCGGTGCGTTCGCTGATAGCGCGACCCGCCGTCCCGACGCCCGGTTCGATAGTCGCGCCGACGGCGCCTTGGGCCAGTCCGCGGGCGGCGCTGACGCGGTATCGCCCATCGCTCCGATCCAGCATGGTGATCACCACCGTGTCCGCGGGCACGACGGCACTTACAGCGTCGACAAGAGCCGCCACCAGGAGCTTGGGATCTCGGATCTCGTTCACGGCGACTGCAAATTCCGCGAGCGCCGTGAACAGGCGCATGCGATCGAGCAGAGCCTCCTGCGCCTGCCTGCGCCGCAGGGCAATGGCGAGGCGGTCCGCGACGGTCCGCGCGAACTGCAAGTCGCTCTCCGTCAGAACTGCGGGCTGTTCCGCCTCTATGTTGAGAACGCCCAGCGTCGCGCCGTCGCCGAGCAGCGGGACGGCGATCTCGGACGCCACGCCCTCATCGTCGGGCACGTAGTCGAGGTCGCTCTTGACGTCGGGCACGAGTTCCGCACGGCCGGCTCGATAGACACGACCAACGACACCCGTAGCGGTGTCCAGGAACTCGGGCATCATCGGGTACCCGCGCTGTGCGGCGAGTCGAAGGCCGGGCCCGTCGGACAGGTACAGCGATGAGAATCGGTAGCCCATCCGCGTCTGCATCTCGTCAAGCACGGCAGCGAGTGCCGCAGGGCCCGGTCCCTGCTCGCTGAGGAGGCGTCCGACGGTCTCGAGCCCGCGCATTGCGTCGTGCCTGCGGCGAGCCTCGGTGATGTCCGTTCCGGTCGCTATCACGTGGGTGACGACGCCATGGTCGTCGACGAGGCACGTGTTCTCCCAACTGATGAGCCGCGGCCCACCAGTGCGAGCAAGCCAGTGGTTCTCGTGCGAGTTGGGGAAGGCCCCCGCTTGGAGATCGGCCACCGTGGTCTGGACGTCCTCGACCTCGTCCGGCGGGATCACCATGTCCCAGATCACGCGCCCCACGACCTCTTCCTGGCGGTACCCGCTCAGGCGTTCGCAGGCGGTGTTGAAGCGCACTACCCTCCCCTGCCGGTCAAGGACCAGTACGAGCGCCCCGACGACATCGAGGATCGTTTCGACAAACCGCTCCTCGTCGACCAGCTTCCGCTGCTTCTCATGTATGGCGGTGATGTCGCGACTCACCCAGACACTACCGGCGAACCGGCCGTCTGCCATGATCGGCTCCACCGCCGAGCCGAGCCAGATCTCGCGGCCTTCACGAAGCCGAACAGAGCCCCCGCCGCGCCAGGTCCGTCCGGCCTCCAGCGTCGTAAGCGACTCACGCTCGCCGCTGGGTTCCCCAATTCGGGAGGGCAATAGCTCGCTCAACGACCGACCGATTGCCTCGCTCGCCGAGTAGCCAAAGAGGCGCTCCGCCGAACTTGTCCACTGGGTTATCCGATTGGCCGTGTCGGTCGCGTAGATGGCATCGGAGATGTGGTCGAAGAGCAGGCTGGGGTCTTCCCAGTCGTCATGAGTGGCGCCGAGAGCCGGCTCGCAGTTTCGGGCATCGTTGTCGAGGGTCGCCAGCGTCGCGCTCGCCGGCCGTTCCCGAACGACGGACGCAAGCTCGCGCGTACCGACTTCAGGCACTGCGAACCTCCTGACGTTCGACGCCGCTTTCTGGGGATTGGGACGTCTCGAGGAATGTCACGAGCTGCTCGCGATTGACCATCGCGAAAGGGAACCGAGCCACGAGCGCTGGGCCGGACAGCCAGCGGACCGTCAACTCCGTGATGGGCAGGAAGCGCGGGTCAGCCGCCTCGAGGAATTGGGCAATTGATCCGTGAGCGTGGACATGGATGTTGCCCGAAAGCTCGTAGCCGCGAGTCACTATCGAGACCTTGCGCCGTTGCTTCTGAACGATTGGCGCTCCCGACCGGACCTGCTGGATGGCCGACTGATCGGCCACGACGACTATCTGGCTCAGGCGGACCCAGAGCGTGCTCGGCCGCTGTTCGAATTCGGCATCGTTGGCCTGGCCTGGGCGGACCTGCAGTGCATGTCGAACCTGGATGAAGCCCGACTGCATGTTGAGCCAGCCCGACAGGCGGTCGAACTGGCCGAGGTCGATCTGCCCTGAAAGGCGGAAGCCGTCTCCGAGCAGTTCGACGTCGACAACAATGCCCTCGGTCTGTTCGTCGCTGCGACTGGGCCAACCGCCATTGCCCGCCGGGATTGCCGCACCGAGCGTCCCCCAGACCGGGTCGAAGTCGGGCAGCGCGCCAACGCCAGGCGATCCGTCGATCGCACCCAAGCCAGGTCCGCCGTCGGGGTCGCGCTCTGACGCGCTACTCTGGCGAAGGCTTGCCAGGAACCCCGGCCGTCCAGCCATTGCTTCGCTGCTAGCCCCCCACCGCTATGAGGACTGGGCTCGGGTCCGCCGCCCGCGGTCGACCCAGCGCGTAGCCCTGGCCCAGATGGATGCCCAGGGATCGCAGGACGGCGATCTCACGGTCCGTCTCGACCCCTTCGGCGATCAGCAGGCAACCGGTCTTGCGAGCGAAATGGCCGAGTCCGACGATCATTGCCTGGCGTGCCTCGTCGGTTTCCAGGTCCGCGACGAGCCACCGATCGAGCTTCACGAACGCGGGGCGCAACTCCAGGATGTGGCGCAGGCTGGTGAATCCGGTGCCGGCATCGTCCACGGCGAATTGCGTTTTCGGTCCCAGTGCGGCCATCGCGGTGCGGAACGCTGGGTAGTCGATGATGGCCTCGTGTTCGGTCACTTCCACCACGATGGGTCTGCGGCTGTCCGAAATGAGGAAGCGCAGATGCTCTCCCGCCAGAATGAACTCGGCCGATGCGTTTACGTTGAGCCACGCCCACCCCGGCAGTGCCTCCGCGGCGGCCAGGGCCGCCTTGAGCGTCGCGATCTCCAGCTCTACTCCCAAGCGCGCTGCCGATGCCTCGGCGAACACGGTCTCCGGGTCGGAACCATCGGTGAAGCGCGTGAGCGCCTCATAACCGACGACCTTGTCAAGGACGATATCTACGATCGGTTGGAAGACCGGCAGGAAGGCCTGCTGAGCGATGATGCCCGAGACGTGTTCGCGGCCGGTCTGCGCGTCGAGCCGACCAGCTACCTCGGGCCCAATGAGCGCCCCGGCCAGATCGGCGAATTCGACGATGGTCGGTAGCAAATCGGCGATGGCGTTCTTGTTCGTTACATCACGGGACTCGACGACGAGCAGACCGATCAGCCGCTCGCCGTAGCAGACTGGCGCATAGGCAAGAGCGCTCGGGCCGGCATTCTCCACCAGCTGGTCGTACGCGCGGCCCTGCCGATTGGCCCACGGCTCGGTCCATGGACCCAGGGCGGCTCGGGCATGCAGCCTCCGGGCTATCTGGAATGGCAGCGGGAAGAGGGCTGGATCCTCTCGCCCTGCAACAACGTGGCCGATTGGCAGTGCCCGACCATCGAACTCAAAGACGACGATCTGCGCCGCGTCGGTGCCGTTCAGCCTCACCACCTTGCGACAGATCGCCTGCGCCGTTGTCTCGGGCGTCGCACCCGGCCGCAGGTCGCGAACCACCTCCAGGACGAGGGCGCGCTCCGCCACGGACCTGGCGGAGCTTGCCGAAAGCGCTCGCTCGTTCGTCACGTCGCGCTTAACGGCGATGTAGCCCGTGATCTCGCCATTGGCGCCGCCAACGGGCGCGATCACGGCCTTCTCGATGAAGAACGAACCATCCTTGCGGCGGTTGACGAGTTCGCCCACCCACGGCACGCCAGCCGTGAGCGAGGTCCACATCTGTTCGTAGAAGGCGGCGGTGTTGAGGCCACTCTGGAGAAGACGCGGGTTCTGGCCGATGACCTCGTCGCGGGAGTATCCCGTCACTCGCTCGAAGGCAGGATTGATGTGCGTGATCAGCCCGTCGAGGCCCACCATCATGACCGACTCGGCAGTGTGGTCGGTGACGGCGACCAGTTGAGCGTGGTCCGTCTCGGTCTGAAAGTGCTGGGTGACATCGACGGCGAGACCGCCCACTCCGATGCCTCTGTCGACGATCGGCAGCGGAAACTCTATGAGCAGAACGGAGTGCGGCCCATCGTCCAGCGGCATCACGCGCGTGAAGACCTGCGACCCACCCCCGTGCATGGCCGCGTTGTCGTGCGCGTGGATCACGGCGGCGGCTTCTGGAGGCCAGAAGTCGGCATCAGTCTTGCCGTGCCAATCGAGCCCCATGAGCTTGCCCATGGTGGCGAGAAGGTGCGGGCTGGCGTACACGTAGCGACCGTCAGGGTCCTTCACGAATGCGGCCACGGGGGCCTTTTCCATCATGTCCTGGAAGGACACATCTGCGTCTTCGGTCGCCCGAACGGAACTCCCTGGGATCAGCGTCGGGCGTGGTGATCCAAGCCTGCTCGGTCGCCGGCGCGGCATCGTTTCCACATCAGGCTCGAGGTCAATGACGACTGACCGCCTCCGGAGGCCGTGGCTGACGCGAAGCCGGGTCATGGCTGACCGGGGCGCCATGAACGCCGACCGGGAGCGCCTGCCAGGCTGGCGTGCCTCTGCCGACCGAGCTTCACACGCACGAGCTCCAGGCTCACAAGGGCGAGCGTTCCAGTCAGCAGGATCGTGACGCTCATCCAGCTCCCGGGCGTGGACGTGACTATCAGATCACCGGCTGAGGAGCTCTGGAACCCGGCCAAAGTCCCGATGGACAGGAGAACGCTGACCATCCCCAACGCAACGATCGATCCGATCGCCGGCCACTTACCCCTGGCGTTCATACGAATCCCCGATCTGCTTGTGGCATCCGGGGAAGCGGTGATCTCAACGCCGCCGGGCTGCGCTCCGGCCAATGCCTCTATAAGTTAGGCACTCTAGTCGAATTGTCAACAGTAGTTGCGAAACGCCACTGTAGATGAGCTTTCAGAAATGGTCCGGGTCGGCGCCCGTCATTTGGACTAGAGCCAGCTCTCAAAGCGGCTCGTATCGGTGCCGGCAGCCGGCTCGTGTCGCCCTCGGCGGACATGCCCGCCCAGATGGATGAACTCCGGAGTTGTCTCGGCTCGGGCGACGCAACCGGCGCGCTCCGCCAGGTGCACACTATCAAGGGTGCATCGGCTAATGTCGGCGGCGAAGCCCTGCGAGCGGTGGCACTCGAAACGGAGAAGGCAGGCAAGGCCGGCGGTCCGTCCGCCGTCAGCGCCAGGATGTCGGAACTCGAGTCCGAGTTCGCGCGGCTGCAGGAAGCGATGCGTGACTTTGCGGACCGCAGAAGCCGGGACCACGACCTTGACCAGGAGATATCGGCGTGAAGATGCTCATCGTCGAGGACGAACTCACCGGTCGCGTCTTGCTGCGTGAGATCCTGAAGCGCTACGGCTCCCCGCAGGTGGTCATGAACGGCAAGGAGGCCGTAGATGCCGTTCACGCGGCACTCGGGGCCGGCGAGCCATTCGACCTCATCTGCCTCGACATCATGATGCCTGAGATGGATGGGCAGCGGGCCCTCAAGCTCATCCGGAAGCTGGAAGACGAGTCCGGGGTGGCGTCGCACAAGCGCGCCAAGGTGATAATGACGACCGCGCTGGCCGACAAGGCCACGGTCCTCGAGGCGATCCAGGCGCAGTGTGACTACTTCCTCGTCAAGCCCATCCACAAGCGAGCGCTCCTGGACGAGCTGCGGCGGCTTGGGCTGATCGCGGCATGAAGCCTCGCCCCTTTGGCGACACCTCCATGCAGGTCAGCGAGATCGGTCTGGGCAGCTGGCAGCTGGCCAACCCCGACTGGGGCCTCAATGACGCGAACGAGGCCCGGCGCATCGTCCAGAAGTCGATCGAGGCCGGCTGCACCTTGTTCGACACCGCACCGGGCTACGGTCACGGCCTGAGTGAGGAGCTGCTCGGCCAGGTCCTCAAACCCGTTCGCCCGAGCGTAGTCATCAGCTCCAAATTCGGGCACAGCCCGGACGGGGCTTCGGACTTCTCCACAGCGGCCATTCGCCCCTCGCTGGAAGGCAGCCTCAAGCGCCTCCAGACCGACTACATCGACATCCTCCTGCTTCACAACCCGCCGCGTGAACTCCTGGACGGTCGCGCCGCCGATCAGTACGCCGAGTTAGAGAGACTCAAGGCCGAAGGCAAGATCCGCGCCTACGGCATCTCGCTCGACCTGCGCGCGGACCTCGAGCTGATGCTGGACACGACCGCGAGTCAGGCCGCCGAGGTGCTGTTCAACGCCTTCTACCAGGAGCCGATGCCCGCATTCGAGCGGGCTCACGAGCAGGGCGTCGGCCTCATCGTCAAGGTCCCTCTGGACTCGGGCTGGCTGTCGGGCCACTACAGGGGCGACAGCCGCTTCGAGGGTGTGCGCAACCGCTGGTCGCCGGAGGTCATCGCCAGGCGCGGGGCATTGGTCGAGAGGTTCGCGGAGCTCGTGCCGGCGGGCACGTCAATGGCGCACGCGGCCTTGCAGTTCATCCTGGCCCAGCCGCAGGTCTCGGCCATCATCCCGGGCGCGAGGTCCGTAGAGCAGGCCGTCGACAACTTCGCGGCCGCGGACAAGCAGCTCAGCCCGGAGACCGTGCAGGCCATCCGGGACCTGTGGGCGGAGCAGATCGAGTCCGATCCGTTGCCCTGGTA
>Ga0182027_10013577_pt1 | contig 11337 bp, 11 predicted proteins | sample 712E1DmetaG_FD_121300 | JGI IMG/M metagenome (GOLD analysis project Ga0182027, IMG submission 121300) | Permafrost microbial communities from Stordalen Mire, Sweden - 712E1D metaG (Illumina Assembly) | ecosystem: Environmental > Terrestrial > Soil > Wetlands > Permafrost | place: Sweden...
CCGACCTTCTCCCAGGCCGCTGGTCGAACCACGCTTATGACGCTCGGTTCCCGAGACGCCGAACACTGATCGGCGGTCGGCAGAGAGCTTTCGGACGCAGGCGCGGGCAGTTCGGAGAAGACAAGATCGATGCGTGGGCCCTCGCCGAGCTCTCCCGGCGTGATCTCGTGCCGGCGATATGGCTCCCGGACCCGGAGATCCGCGCCGAGCAGGAGCGGGCCCGCTTCCGGCTCCATCTTGTGCGCCACCGGGTGGTGTTGAAGAACCGTATCCATTCGAGCCTGCTGCTTGCCTTCGGCAAGCCCTGCCCGGTCTCGGACCTGTTCGGAAGGTCCGGTCGCGACCTGCTCGGACGCCTCGAGCTCCCCGATCCCTGACAAAGAACATCGCCACGGCGCTCTTAATGATCGACGACCTCGATTCTGAGATCGACGCATGCGAGAAAGAGCTGCGATCCCTCGGAGCCTTACACCCGTGACCGGTAGCCTTAGCCTGACACGCCGGCCACCCACTACCGATCGAGCTATCCAGCCATGACTGTCTCAGGATTTGAGCCGACCGAGACGTCGGAAGTCACGGTCGATTACGAGCAAGTCTTGCTATTTGATCCTGGGACACTTCCAGCGGCGTTCAATGCTGGCGCGAAGAGCATAAAACTGGTCATCTTGGTCTCCCCGACCTGCCCAGTTTGTCTCGACGGAGTGGCTCTGGTTCGAGAGAGCCTCGCAGAGCTGGGTTCCGCCGACGTCACGGTCCACGTCGTCTGGCTCCCTGTCCTCAAAGGGGACACCCCCGAGGCCGCACGGGCCTCAGCTCGGCTCGTTGGAAACACCGTGCGAGTAACCCATTACTGGGACGTCGGGCTCGAATTGTCCAGACGCTATTGCGATCTGCTCAGATTAGAAGAGCGTGGACGTACCGTCGCGTGGGATCTGTACCTGATCTACGAGCGAGGAGCTCGTTGGACGGCTGACCCGCCAATGCCGAAACTATGGATGCAACAGCTGCTCCTGGACGACGTACCGGAGTTGGAGCGCTCCCTCCTCGTTGGCCACCTCCGCCAGATGCTTCATCCGACCGACGTCTGAGAGCCGTCACTGGGGCATATGCCGGCAGGGAGCGCCGCTGCCGCTCCTCGGGCATTGGTGACACTTTTCAGGTCAGGGTCACCCGACACCGTCGAAGGTGGGCTCCGCGAAGTTGGACATTACCGTCGAGGGCGTACCGGGGTCCGGAACTGCCGAGCCGGAGCCGGCCGACGGTGCCGCAGTTACGGCGTTCTCGCCACTGATTGCGCCTACAGCCGCCAGGCGACGATTCGTGCTTACGACCTGACACCGAGCGGGTGCCGCCGCCGAAGGCCTCTCGCGGGCAAGCTGGATCGACGAGGTCCCGGCGTGAGCCGAATCGCGCTCGCGTTGGCGTCGGCTCCGAATGCCGTGCCCTTACTCGGCGCGCTCAGGGTTCTCATGCGCCCCGCGTCGGCACGGCAATGTTGTCATCCGCCGGCCACCAGCTCAGCCTGATATGAGGCGGGCGAGAAGGCTCGCCTCTTGCTCGAGCGTGAGCGTCCGATCGCCTGCCTGCCGGCCGTGCTCTCGTGCGTCAGCCACGGTCTCGGCGAGCGGTCGAAGACGGAGGCCGCTCGCTATGGCCCGCGACCCGTCTACCTCGTTCGCGGCCTCCCATCCCGGCTCGGCGATCCAGAGCGGTATGCCCATCCACTGCTCCACTCCCTGTTCGATGAGTGTCGCTGAGTCCACCCAAACGACCTCGCTCGGCACGCCGGGCACCCGGCAGGCATCGATGAGCTCCCCGAACGGAAGAGGCAGGCCGACGAGGTTGAAAACACCGGCGATGTCGTCGGCCGCGGTGTGCACAAGCCAATCGCCGAGGTCGCGTACGTCAATGAACTGAACGTGATCGCGAGGGGTCCCGGGGGCAAGCACACGGCCGCCAATTGCCATACGACGGGGCCAGTATGCGAACCGGTCGGTTTGATCGTATTGGCCGACGATTAGACCCGGGCGCGCAATGGACGCCCGGTCTCCGAGGTGTGCCTGAACTGCTCGCTCGCCAGCCGCCTTGTTCGCACCATAGATCTCGCCGGGATCGGACGAGTCGCTGACCTCGAGAACGGGAGCATCCTCGAGCTGGGCCGCGACCGTATCGTGTGAGGCATAGACCGAGACCGTGGAGACAAAGACGTAACGGTCGACGGACTGTGACAGAGTCTCCGCTGACCGTTCCGCCACCTCAGGCTCGTACGCCGCTACGTCAACGACGGCATCCCAACGCCGTCCCCCCAGTGGCGAGAGGTCAGCTGTCCTGTCACCGCGTATCTTCTCAATCTCGGGGAACAGTTCCGGGTTAGTCTGACCCCTGTTGAACAGGGTCACCTCGTGGCCACTCGTCAGGGCAGATTCCACAACGGCGCGACCGAGGAATTTCGTACCGCCGAGGACGAGAATGCGCTTGGTCCGTGACGGCAACTCTCATGACCTCCTCATGGCACCGCGCCGACGGAGCGGCTCTGGATCAGCAGCTCAGATCTCCCGCAGTCAAGGGTAGCCAAGGGTAGCCAAGAGGCTTCGCCTGAACGACCGGACACTGTCAGCTACTCAGTTTTCCCTAGTAGATGACACTTTTCAGATAAGATCCGACAGTGGGGAGCGGATCTGAAGACAGCCTCCTGCAGCCCACTCGTTGTGACAGTCACTACGTTCCGTCTGTTCAGGCTTCACTTTCGGAGCCCGTTCGCTCCGACATCGAATGACGTTATTCATCGGCATTCATCAACCCGGGCGCCATAACGCCACCCACCGTCTCTTCGGCGGCGAGAGGACAGCGTTGCCTGTTAGCCACCCATTCTTACGGCGTTGACGCGTGTCAACCGGAGCCTTACCACGACGCGCGTCTCCCCGGGTCCGTCATGGTCCCGGAGGTCGGCACCGTACTTGGCACCTACCCGATCCGCGAAGGCGTAGTCGTTGTCCGCTGACAGGTCGGCATCGCCGCGCAGCTCCAGGTACCTGTAGGGATTCGCCAGATCAAGGATCAAGAGCGAGCATGCCGGACGTTGCGTGAGGTTCTTTGTCTTCTGGCGTGCGGTGTTGAGCGATATGCCGATCGAGTCGTCGTCAGAAAGGAACCAGACCTCTGAAAGCTGCGGTCGACCGTCTGCGCCGACTGTGGCCAGGGTGGCGAACTCCGACTCCAGAAGATCATGGTGGGACTCAGGGATGGCGTTCACGTTGCTCCTCTCTAAAGGACTGTCATCGACGGTGTGTGACACGCCAAAGCGCGTGGTCTCAGCTGACGATGCTCCAAACGCGTTCACGTCCTGCCTCCTGCTCTTGAGTCGAACCGGGCGCACCCGCCGTGCCGAGCCACAGTCCGGGCCACCTTGCTCGTTATCCTCGAAATTCGATTGAGATCATCATTTTAGGCAAGACCTCGACCGTTGCCCTGCGCTCCGCGAGCCATCTGGCCATCACGGGTAATCGAGGATCGCCCAGCTGGCGGCAACGCTAGGTTCATTCCGGCGGCAGGCCGGGCAGCGATCCAGACCGTTGCTACGCACACCTGCTTGTCGGACACTGTGTCGACCTGGCGAGCTTGCGCGAACAGCACAGGGGCGCCGGCAAAGAGATCACCCGGTGGAGATCCCAGTGCGCGGCGTGGTCATGGAAACCGCCACCGTTAGGGTGGTGGAAACGGGCTTCCGAAGCCCGCGCTGCGGTTGTCGATGGAGGAGGCGACCTGGATGGACTACGTGAAGCTCGGCTCGACTGGGCTCGACGTCTCGAGAATTTGCCTCGGCTGTATGAGCTTTGGTGAGCCGGGACGGGGCAATCATCCCTGGAGCCTCGGCGAAGAGGACTCGAGGGCGATCATCCGTGCGGCTCTCGAAGCTGGCATCAACTTCCTTGACACCGCGAACGTCTACTCCGATGGCAGCAGCGAGGAGATCGTTGGCCAGGCTTTGGCTGACTTCGGCTCGCGAGACGAAATCGTTCTCGCGACCAAGGTCCACGGGCGGATGCACGCAGGGCCGAACGGGGCCGGGCTGTCGCGCAAAGCGATCATGGGCGAGATCGACAAGAGCCTCAGGCGCCTTCGAACCGACTACGTCGATCTTTACCAGATCCACCGTCTCGACCCGATGACGCCGGACGAAGAGACCATTGAGGCTCTTCATGACGTGGTGAAGTCTGGGAAGGCCCGATACCTAGGAGCCTCCTCGATGTACGCGTGGCAATTCGCCAAGATGCTCCACATCGCAGACGAGAACGGCTGGACCCGGTTCGTCTCGATGCAGGATCACTACAACCTTCTCTACAGAGAAGAGGAACGCGAGATGCTGCCGCTGTGTGTGGACGAGGGTGTCGGCGTCATCCCCTGGAGCCCGCTAGCGCGGGGCCGCCTGACACGCGACTGGGACGAAACCACCGAACGGAGTGAGACCGACGAGTTCGGAAAGACGCTCTACTCACAGGTCGATCGGCCAATCGTCGAAGGTGTGGCGAAGATCGCGGCCGCGCGCGGCATCGGCCGAGCCCAGGTCGCGTTGGCGTGGTTGCTCCACAAGCCGGCCGTGACCGCGCCAATCGTCGGGATCACCAAACTCCCACAGCTCGCCGATGCTCTCGCTTCGCTCGAGGTGGAACTGACCGTCGAGGAGATCGCGCAGCTTGAGGCGCCTTACGTGCCTCACGAGATTGTCGGACACTCCTGATCATTCGATCAGCTCGAACAGCTCCGGGACACGGCCTGTAGCAGTAGCTGGGCTGCTCCAACCGCACGGCCGGTCGAGCGGCAAGCCTGGTCCCGGAAATCGCGGGCGGAGGCTCGGGTCGTTGATCGAACGGCTGGTGCAAAGCATCTGATGCCGATCGCCGGGCCCACAAGGCTTAGGACTAGAGACCGGCAGCGACGTAACGGTGCAGGCCGACGATCGCTACAAGTGGGCGACACTGTCGAACTGATCTTCCCGTCGCGAAACCGGAAGTACGGCGAGCCTCGCCGGCCCGACCCCTCGTGCCCGCCTACCGAAGGCGGCATTCCTGGCACTCCTGGGTGAGTGCCCCGATCAGAGGCTCCTCTTCGGTAATGCTAATCCAGGCCCGGCCGAACAGGAGCCGGCACAGGAGCTCGCGGGCGGCGCGACCTCGGCTTAGCATTGCGGGCCGCGATGGCCTCGACCGCGCGTACGACTTCGTCGCCACGCCCGCCGGTGAACACGTCGGCGCCAAGACGCTTGGCGTCAGCCGCGTCCGCGATGGCGGCACCTCCGAGCATCACCGGCACGTCGGGAGATGCTTGCCGTAAAGCGATGATTGCGCGAGCCGCGGCCTTGGAGGTACTCGCGGTGGTACATGCGATGCCCACTGCCACGAGGTCCCTCTCGGCTCGCGCCGTCTCGGCCAGTGCATCCGCAGGAGTGTCCGCTCCGAGCTCTACGACCTCGAATCCGCGCCACCTGAGCAGGTTGGCGGCGATCGCGACGGGCATGCCGTGCAGCTCGCCCGGCGCGGCGGCGAGGATCACAGTTCCTCGCTTGTGTCCCCGGCGCGCGAAACGGGCGCCAAGACGGCTGATCAGACGCGCTGCTACCACGCTTGCCCGGTGTTCGTCCGCGACCGAGAGAGTTCCCGCCGCCCATAACGCTCCGATCGAGTGCAGGGCTGGCCCGACGAGCTCCAAAACGACCTCTTCGGGCTCCATGCCGGACGCGAGTGCTGACTCGAGAACGTCCCAAGCGCCAGCCTCGTCGCTAGCAACGAGGCGCGCCTCGAGGCGTGCGCGAGAAGGCTTCTCGCCGTTCGCAGGTGGCCTTCGCATCCTGTTCTTAGGGCGCTGCACGAGTGCCACGTCCGCTCGGTCAACCTGCCAGATGCCTCCGACGCGCGTGGCCGGTAGCCGTCCCGTGCGTACATAGCGGTAGACGGTCATGTAGTGCACGCCGAGCTTGTCTGCGACCTGTAGCAGAGTCAGTGGCTGTTTCGGCATGTCCGTCCTTTGCGCTGGAGAGGTGCCAACTTTGCAGCAAGCAGTGCGACTGAGAGCAGATACGCCGACGCCGGCCGTGACCGATAAATGACAGTAAGCCCAGATATGCCCCGAACAGAACAGACCGAAGGTCCTTGCAGTCTGCGAAAGCCTTTCTCCAAAGAGAGACTAAGGGCCCAAGCACACGTGTCAGACCGTTGGGAGTCATCTTCCGGTAAACCCGACGACAAGACCGCGGGTGAGGCCCCTGAAACGCCGAGCGCGAGCTCCATTGAGATGTCAAGGGTGGCATAGCTCAAGAGCACGGATATCACGCTCCGCGACGACAGTTGGGCGAGCCGGAGATCTCAACGATCGCAGCAGTTTCGAGACATGTCCCTGCTCCGGGCGAGTTTCGACCGGCTACCGACAGGACCCGGCGCACAGCCACGAACCAGGTGGCGGCCGCCGATGTGGGCGTCTACCTGTTGACCGGCTCATCGATCTCGTAGCTGTCCTGCTGGCTCACCGAAGTTGTCCCCGGACCCTTTTTGAACGATCGTGCGGCGCCGGATGTGGGGGCCGAGAATCGTCAGCGACAAGAGCAAGCCGAGGGCCAATCCGTACGCCATGAAAGCTTCATGACTCGAGAAGACTCCGCCCTCGTCACGCCGCGGCCTGCATGTTCGTCGGCAATCTGTGCCTGTTCGATCACGAAGCTGAACTCGGACGCGACCTTCAACACACATGTGCTCTGGTATGGCGGGTTATGCGACCGCGACTGACGTCCCTACCATCGGCTCTAAGACGCCACGAGGAAATCAGCGAATGTCGCTCTGGCTCTCCTCGCCAACGACGGTAACTCCGGCAGCTCGAAGCTTTGTCGTCGAGGCTCTGGTGGCGCGAATAGTCAAGGACGAAGGTCTGCTCGCAACTGAGTCCTCGTCGTCTTTACAGAAGCCTTACGAGCGACAGTCGGGACAAAGCCCGAGCAGGTCGAGCTGGTGCTGGGTGACCTCGTAGCCCTGCTCCTCGGCCACTGCACGCGCTGCTTCACCGAGGGCGCGCTCCAACTTCGGTGAGGGGTGTACGTCTTCCACCTTGCCGCACGTTGCGCAGACAAAGTGGTGGTGGTGGCCCGACAGCTCCTCCGCCAACTCGAACCGACCGTGGTCGTCTGAGCCCGCGACTCTGCGTACGACCCCGACATCTATGAGAGCGGTCATGTTCCGATACGCACTGCTCTGTGGAAGCTCAGGAGCTGAAGCGAGGATCTCGGGGACGGTCAGCGGACGGCCGGCGGCCGCGAGCGTCTCGACCATGACCCTGCGCAGGTGCGTGTAGCGCTGGTCGACCCCGGCCAGCCGGAGGCTGACGGCGTCGTGGACAGATCGCGCAATCACCATGGCCGCACACACTAGGTCGGCTCGCCGATCATCTTGGAGGCCGCCGTCAGCCGCATGCGCCCCGTCGCCGGATGCGCGGCGCCGTCCAGCCTTCCAAGACGGGAACGGCCCCACAAGGTCCAACTGCGTCCCGCAATGAAGAACACTGCACTGAGCACGCCGACGAAGAACCCGACGGGCCACTCCGTCTCGTACGAAGCGGCGATGGCGATCCACACGATGGCCAACGAGAATGCAACCGAGAGGCCTAGCGCACCCAGCGGTTTGTCGGTGAAGGACCGGGCTGTCCCCGGAGCACCAACCATGAGACTGAACATCAGCAGAGCTCCGACGACGGGAACCGACATAGTCGTGGCCATGGCCACGACTATGAGGAAGTACATCTCCACGCGACGGGCCCGCAAACCACGGGCCTCGGCCACATCGGGCATCACAGAGTTGAGCAAGAGCGGCCGGTACAAGACGCCCACGGCGCAGATACACCCCACACCGAGCGCTCCCGTAGCGAGCACCTGGTTGGTGCTGACCCCCAGGACCTCGCCGAACAGAAGAGCGAAGATCTCAGAGGCGTACTCGTGGCTCCAGCTGAGAAACAGCGACCCGAGGCCCAGCATGAACACAAGCGCGAGCGCCGTGATCGCGTCATGGCGGCCGCGCTTGGCGAGCACACCGATCAACAACGCGCTCAGCAGGGCGAAGGTGCCAAGCCCCGCGAGAGTACTGACCCCGATGAGGGAGGCGCCCGCCGCACCCGCGAAGCCGGCCTGGGGGACAGCATGGGCCACGAACGACGAGCCCCGCAGCACCGTGAAGAACCCCACGACTCCTGCCACCACCGCGACAAGTGTCGCAACCGTCCAAGCATTGGCCATGAATCCGGCGAACATCACCGCTCTCCCGCTAGCGTGGGTCCTGTCGCCTTGGCACGACCGGACCTGTCCTTGCCTGTAGTGACAAGACGTATATGACCGCTTCTGGTCCTTCGTCGGCCAAGGAGATCTGCCACTAGGTACACGACGAACACCAACGTCACGACGAAGAAGCTGACCGGCCAGCCTCTTCCCGCCGGCGGCCAGTAGAAGCTGTCGTAAGCGAGGAGAATGCCGAGCCAGGTCACCGCCACGCCGATCAGGGCGGCCCACACGACAGCCAGGCCAGGTCGTTTCGTCAGGCGCAACGCTGCGGCCGCGGGACCGATCAGTACCGCTGTGCTGAGAATCGCGCCGATCGTCACGCACGAGAGAGATACCGCAACGGCCATGGCCAGCAAGTAGAGGATGCCGACAGCGCGTACCGGCACGCCGCGCGCCGAGGCGATGTCCGGGCTCACCGTGCTCAGCAAGAGGGGGCGATAGAGCGCCCCCACTAACGCGAGGGCCGAGATGGCCAACAACACGAAGACGGGAATCATCGAGGCGCGGATCACGAACATGGAGCCGAACAAGATCGTGATGGTCGCACCTGTCGTGTTGCTCCACGTAGTGCCCAGGTACAAGAACAGGGCCGCGATCCCAAGACCTGAACCGAGGACGATGCCGGTCGCCACGTCTCTTCCCCGTTGTCTTCGGATGCCGAACAGCTCCATGGTCCCGGCTCCTACGAGCGCAAAGGTGATGAAGCCCCAGAGGGGATTGACTCCGGCGAGAAAAGCTCCCGATCCTCCTGTGGTTCCCAAGTCACCCAGTGAGTGGCCCGCAAATGACTGGCCACGGATGACTGTGAACACGCCGACGACCGCTGAGACCAGCGAGACCAAACCGCCTACGGTCACCGCCACACGGACAGGTTCGCTCGTGAACAAGCCCGGTTCGAACATGCCTGTGAGGATCGCACCCACCTCTGTCACGCGAGTCCTCGAGGGGGCAGGGCGTCGTGTTGTTTGCTTTCGAGCTCCGCGTGGTGGCCCTCGTCCTTGCCTGCGACCACGAGAATGCGGTCCTCCAAGTGCAAGACGTCGACATGATGGCCGTACAGCGCGCTCAAGACGTCTTCGCGCACGACCTCCTCTGTTGATCCGCTGGCCGCACGGCCGGACGCCACGTAGACGACGCGGTCCATGACCGGCAGCAGGGGGTTCATCTCGTGCGCAGAGATGAGAATCGCTATCTGTTGTTCAGCCGCGATCTTGGCGAGGAGACCGACTACTGCCTGCTCGCTTCGGATGTCCAGGTTGGCGAGAGGCTCGTCCAAGAGCAGGAGTTTCGGTCGGCTTATGAGTGCGTGCGCTATCAAGGTCCGCTGCAGCTCGCCTCCCGAGAGGCTGCCCACCCGGGAATCTGCGAAGCCCGAAGCATCAACGGCTTCGAGCATGGCGTCGACCAGCTGCCGGCGGCGCCGAGACGGCAGCGGCATGCCGAACCGGTCGCCGTCGATCCCGAGAGCCACAAGGTCACGGGCACGTAGGGGAACGTCCGGATCCATGTCGATGCTTTGGGGAACGTAGCCGATGAGCCGATTGCGACGCGGCCGCGGACGACCGACGAAGAACACCTTGCCGACCGAAGGCGTTTCCAGCCCAAGAATCACCCGGAAGATGGTCGTCTTGCCTGCGCCGTTGGACCCGATGAGACCAGTGAGCTCTCCGGCATGAAGGCTGAAGCCCACCTCGTGGAGGATCTCCCGCCCCGAGAGCCACAGCGACACCCCCTCGAGGCGAAGCACCTCCTCGCAACCATCTCCGGGCAGATCGGTATCAGTCACAAGTGCCCGGTCGAGATTCTGTCGGCGACGGCCCTTTCGAGTGCTCGGACTTCGGCAAGCATCCAGGTCTGGTAGTCGTAGCCGGGCGTCGGCATCGTCTCGTAGACGCCGACGACCGGTATCGCGTCGGCATTGGCGAGATCGAGGAACGACTGGGTCATCGCGTCGCTCACCTGCTCGTTGTAGATCAACACCTTCACCTTGTGCTGGCGGAGAAGGTTGGCCTGGAGCGTGATGTCCTGAGGCGCCGGATCAACCCCGTTCATGATGTCTGCCTGAAAGCTGAAAGGAGTGTCGTTCTCGGTCCCGGCAGCCTCCAGCATGTAATCGGCGACCGGCTCGGTGGTGGCCACCGCCGTATGTGGATAGCGGGCCTTGAACTGGGAGATCGCCTGGAGCCAAGGAGTCAAGGACCGGTCGAAGATCTTCAGGTTGTGGGCGAAGTAAGCGGCGTGGGACCGATCGAGAACCGACAGGTCGGCTGCTATCGCCTTGGCGATACGCGGCATCGTCGTCGGGCTGTACCAAAGGTGCGGGTCCGGCGTGCTGTCGAGGCCGAGCGTCTTCTGGACGTCGACGATCTTGCGCTTGTGGTTGGGAGAGGCGGCTTCGATGGTGTTCATGAAGCTGTCATATCCAAAGCCGTTCTGAACGATCAGCTGGGCGGCGCTGACGGCCGAGGCCACCGATGGGCTCGGTTCGAAAGTGTGGGGATCGGTATTTGGGTTGCTTACGATCGCGGACACTTTGACGTAGCGACCACCGATCTGGGAGATGACATTTGCGTACTGGTTCTCTGCACCGACCGCGACGACGCGCTCGCCCTTAGACGTGCTCGACGGGCTCGAGCAGGCGCATCCGACAAGGGTCAAGCCGAGGCAGATGCCTACTACCTTGACCCGGTTGCGACCCCGCAAAAGCTGAGCGGCCACCCGCATGTGATCCTCCGTTGCGAGGTGGCCTTCTCGTGACCACCAGGAACGGAATGATAATCACTCTTATTATGGCGCGTCAACGGCCGGGTTCCGGGCCGCCACCGCCGCTTGGACCGGCGCGTTGTTCTTAACCGATAGCTTCTCCCAGTTGGCAAGTTGATCTGGGAGGTTTCGCCCATGCCTGCAGTCACAATCGAGGACACAAACGGTCTGCCTCATATCGCTACGCCCGCGACGACCGCGATACAACGACCGGTGAAATCGGTCACCACGGCGCCACGGGGGCTCGAAGGCGAGGGCTTTCC
>Ga0182027_10013579_pt1 | contig 11337 bp, 10 predicted proteins | sample 712E1DmetaG_FD_121300 | JGI IMG/M metagenome (GOLD analysis project Ga0182027, IMG submission 121300) | Permafrost microbial communities from Stordalen Mire, Sweden - 712E1D metaG (Illumina Assembly) | ecosystem: Environmental > Terrestrial > Soil > Wetlands > Permafrost | place: Sweden...
ATGCACCTCGTCAAGTACATAACTTTCATCGTGTTTCTTTGTATTTCTATACCTGTTCCCGCCTTTTGGATTTGTGTTAAGGAACATGTGATGGTACCCCGGGAGTGCACCAACTTCTCCTGCAAATGAATTTTCCCTGACTGCGATCCGGTCTAAGTGCCAGGCTGAATCTCCCTGATGTAAAATGATAAACTTGTTCAGCGAATCATACTTCCTCATTTCCTGAGGTGTAAGCTTGTTCACAGTCTGTACTTTATAATAGTACATACAACCCTGAAACGGACCCAAAAAAATCAGTGCCAGGAAAACAGAGATTGCTTTTTTTGTACTGTTCGAATAAAATTTTTTCATGATCTTTCTTTATTAATGTTGATGTTGAATGACATGACACAACAGGCCCTTTTTGTGTTTTGAGATATCGGTCAATGCCGCCAATTCAAAATATGCTTCGTATGCAGTTTTATACCTGTTGTGTATTTCTTCTGCCGAAAGGCCCCATTTTTCGGGAGAATATATGTGAGCGCTTTTAAAGGATAGTGATCTGGACCTTTCCTCGGCCAGGACGAGGCGGAATTTCTCAGTTAAAGGGATCCCGAAATGAGCATACATCCGGGTGACTTCCCTTTCAATATTTTCAACAAGCTCCTCATACAGGTTCACGAAATACCTTTCATCAGGCCAGCTCTTAAAGACTTCAAGGGGGTATGAAAACAGATAGTCCGATGTTTTCAATGTTCTCCCGGCAATCATTTTTAAGTCGACCGGGGTATGGAAGATCTCGCTGAAACGGATGTAAAGACTGATGGCTGAAGGTACGACCTGATCCGGTGAACGGACTGTAAAGATAAAGCATCCATCGGGAAATGTTTGTTTAAGGGACTGCATCTTTGGTATATGGCTGGCGCTTTTTGAAAAATATATTTTGTCTTTTCCGAAAACGTACAAATGCTTCTGAATGCATTCTCTGTAAAAAGCCATGATCTTTTGCTTGCGTTTTTCGTCAGGGGACTGATCAAACCGGATAAGGAAATCATAGAGTTTGAGCTTCGGAAAAAAGAAGATCAGGAAAAGGTTTGAAAAAATAGGAAGAAGGACCAGGTCATCGTCTTCATACCCGAAGAATGAGCTTGGGTGGATCGGCAAATAATCTTTAAACAGCTTTGAATCCAGCTTTCGTAAACTGTTTGTAAAGCAGTTGTTGAACCGCTTATCCGTTTTTGACAGCAGGAGGAAGAACTTCTTCTGGATGATAGAAGGAGCGAACATCATCTCCCACAGTTTCATGGAAGTGATATGTTCCCGGTCGGCACAGAGAACATTCTGCAGCCATGTCGTTCCGGTCCTGGGCATACTCACTACAAACAGGGGTGATTTAATGATGATTTTCCGGTATGAGGGGTAAAAGATACTGTCAAGGGCAAAACCGATATGGTTGAAAAATTCAACGATGCAATACAGTCCGACAATGATCACTTTTTGTACGTACCTTATCATATCTTCCTGAAATTGATAGGCCCACCGGCCAGCCTGTATTCATCCAGCCTGCAGGAATTGATCATGCGGCCTTTGTATGGCATCAGGTTAACACAGCCATCACATAGGTTTGCTTCGCGATCGATCATTTCAAAAGGCTGCTGAATTACCAATGACTGGACGTAAATCCCTTCAAACAGCTTCAGCGGATTCCCGGCAACTGCTTTCAGGTAATTTGCAAGGGTTTTCCGGATCCGTTTATCCACTAATGACAACAGGAAAATGGTTTTACCGGCCGAAGGTATGGTTGCATCATATTTCCTGAATACCAGGTGATGCATGAACTGGTAAAGCTGAATTGTTTTTCCACCCATTTCTCCATAGATCCGTGAACCGGAACCAATATTGTTTATAATGAGCATCTTGTATGTATCCAACTGGGAAGTACCATGAAGAAAGGAGCAGGGGTATATAGTACTGAAGTTCTCGCTGAGTTTGTTGTAAATATCAAGGGTTGAAATGTCGATCTCATCCATACTTTTCACATTATTCGGGAAAAGTCCGGGTTCGACACTATGCCCATCCGCAAACATTTCATAGCCTTCATATCTTGGAATTCCCCTGAATGCTATCAATGAAAGATGGCTGACTTTTGAGATATTCAACCTGAACCAGGTCACGATATCTTTTACATCCTCCAGGTTCGAATGGCGTACAGTGATATTATAACCACATTTGATCTTCCCCTGATAAAGCATATCGGCATAGTGCTGTCGTAATTCATTCATCCTGGATTCCGTTTTTCCGGTCCAGCCGGGCCTGCCCTGGTTAGCGTCGACATGCAGGTAGAACTGGTATAATCCTGCTTTTTTCAGTTCCCTTATCAGGGCAGGGGTGAGCAATTCACCATTTGACAGGATGATTGGTTTTAATTTCTGTCCGGAAATGAATTTTACAACCTCAAGGATATCAGGATGCATAAGGGGTTCGCCGCCTGAAATACAGATACGGCTGCAATTGGTGCTTTTCAGGCTGAACAGAATATCTTCTTTGATATCTTTCAATGCCTTATGACCTTCCAGGTTGTTTTTCCTGAAACAGCCGGGGCAATTCAGGTTGCAGACGTCTGTTACTTCTATCCATGCCCCCGGATTATCGGTTTTTGACCAGGGCATCCTGAATAAGTCCTCTCTTTCAAAGCTCATAATCTCTCAGTTTGATTTTTCAAAGGAACTATAGGGTCTCCGTAAACCCTGTATTCATCGAGTTCACAGGGATTAATGACGAGGCCGTTAAATACCATCGGATTCACGCAATGCTCGCAAACATTTTTTTCATCCCCGATGAATTCAATAGGTTGCTGAATGATCATCGATTGGAGGTAAACTTTTCTGAACACTTCCAGAGGACTTTTCAGAAGATGTCTGAGGTACTTTCGAAAGGTCTTTCGCATCTGTTTATCGAACAGTGAGAGCAGGAAGACTTTTTTCCCTATTGCCGGATCGGGGATGAAGGAAAAATACCTTCCCCTGAACATATGGCAGAAGGCCTGTGTAAGCTCCATAGACCTGGCACCCATTACCCCGAAGAAAGAACGGGATGACCCGATATTTACAATGAACAGCTGTTTATTGATTTCCTGTAGGGCATCCCCGCTGATATAAGCCGAGGGCAGATAACCGGGATAGACGTTGTGGATGCAGTCAAGGATTTCTTTCGTTGTGATGCTGATACCGGAAGTGCCGGTATAGCTGTTTACCAGCTTTTGTGCGGGGATCTCACTGCCGTTCACGAAGTAGCCTATACCCGGGATAAGCGGTATCCCTCTCAATGCGATCAGGGATAAATGCTGCACCTTATGCATATTTCGGCGGTACCACTCCATAATGGCCGGGATATGGCCCAGGGTCTCCTGTACGACCGTAATATGGAATCCGCACTGTATGCCTTTTAGTTTCCAGAGCATATCGGCGTATGCCTGGCGCAGCTCATTAAGTTCCGTTTCGTTCTTCCCCGGCCAGCCGTCTCTCTCCTGTTGAGCGTCAACATGAATATGCATCCTTTTCAGGCCTGCATTTTTCAATTCATGCAGGGTCGCATCGTTCAGTTCCTTCCCGTTCGTCAGAAGAAGAGGTTTTAAACCCAGCGACGCAGTATACCTTATCACATCGGCAATGAATGGGTAGATGAGCGGTTCCCCGCCTGCGATCACCATGGTATCGCAATGGGTTATCTTCTTGCACCCAAGGATCTCATCTTTTACTTGTTCCAGCGGTTTGTCTCCCGTCAGCCTCTGGCGGTAGCAACCAGGGCATAATAGGTTGCAGTTATCGGTAACCTCCACCCAACCTCCCTGGTTATCGGTCGTTGACCAGGGCAGCTTATACATCGTATTGCGGTCTGCTTCCAAAGTTTATTTTTTAGTCAACGGATTTTATGACCTGTATCGGGCCTCCGAATTTCCGGTATTCATCAAGCCTGCATGAGTTGATAAGTTTCCCTTTATAGGCCATCATGTTCGGGCAATCGTCGCAGAAATTTATCATCCCTTCATCTATTTCATTCGGTTGCTGAAAATGTATGCTCTGGACATAGATGCCGTCAAACAGATGGGCCGGGTTCCTGAGCACAGCCCGGAGATAACGATTCAGTAAGGCACGCACTTCCCGGTCGAAAAAGGAGGCGAGAAATACTTTCTTGCCGACTTCCGCGCTGTCCAGGAAAGCGAAATACCGTCGCTTAAAGAAATGGTATGCTATCTGGGACAATTCAACAGTCTCAGCACCTAGCACACCCATCCACATCCTCTTTGACCCTATCGCGGCGATGTTGATGAATTTGTTGATTTCATATTTTGCCGTACCGTTGAGGTAAGCGCTGGCATGGAGTGCAGGAAAGGACCTGAGCAGGGAATCGTACATCTCTTCGCTTGTAATGGAGATTTCATAAGTATCAGGACTGGGCTGGGAGTAATCCCCCGGACCGAGGACCTGCCCTTCGGCGATGAACCTGAACCTGCTGTCGTCGGGAATTGCCCTGTAAGCGATGAATGAAATATGCTGGACTTTATGAAGGTTGTTCAGGCACCATTCAACAACAGGGGTGATATAGATGAAATTTGACCTGAAGACGGTAACATGAAATCCGCACTGTATGCTTTTTGTGTTCCAGAGCATATCGGCATAGAATTGCCTCAACACGTTCAGTTCGGTTTCTGTTTTCCCGGCCCAGCCTTCTCTCTTCTGTGCGCTGTCGATATGAAGATGGATCTTTGCAAGTCCTGCCTTTTTAAGTTCCGAGATATATTCGGGAGTCAGCAGCAGGCCGTTGGATATAATTATCGGCTTTATATTCATTTTGCTGATGAATCTGACCACTTCCGTCAAATGGGGATATCCCAGTGGCTCCCCGCCTGCAATGGTTATGTAATCGCAATTTGTAAGCGCGGCCGTATCAACAATATCTTTATATACTGCATCGAGAGGCCTGTGGCCTTCCAGCTGACTTCGGTAACAGCCCGGGCACTGCATATCACATATATCGGTCACTTCAATCCATCCTCCGGGATTATCTGTTTTGGACCAGGGGAACCTGTAAAGCTTTTTTCGGTCAGTCATATGAAACAGGGTTATCTTAATATCGGTTCTGAATAATTCAGGTAAGTGGTTTTCTGTAAATCCTGAAGCGCTTATATAATTTGCCTCCAAGCCGTTCCATCACGCTTCTTACCAGGAGGTTATCTTCAAGTTCGTGGTGGCTGTCCATCACTTTATACCCGGCCTTACGGGCTGCATCGATGATACTCAGCATTCCGTAAACATCCAGGCCGGATCCGCGGAAAGCTGAATGCACACCTGCGATCAGCAAATCAAACTGCCGGGTTTTGCGGTGAGCCCTCAACAGGTAAAACAATCCAAACGGAAATAATTTTCCGTTGGCTTTTCTGAATCCGTAGTTCAGGTTAGGCACACCGAGAATGAAGGCTGCCAGCGTATCGCCCCGGTACGCGACTTTGACAAACCTGGGGTCAATAACAGGAAGAAATTTTTTCCCGATCGCATTTATTTCGTCATCTGTAAGAGGGTCGAAACCATAAAGCCCGGAAAAACTTTCGTTCATAAGTTGCAGCACGGGTCTCAGGTGGCGTTTAAGTTCTTTTTTCTTTTTAAACTCAGGGAAGTCAAATTTTTTCCTGTCAAAAAGCCTCTGAACGATTTTTGGATATATATCGGGAATTGGCTTTGTAAGATCGATCTGATAGACCACATAATCAATTTCTTTCGTATAACCCGATTTCTGGAGGAAGCGGGGCAGGTATTCAAAATTGTAATAAGTTGCCAGGGTTGGTTCGAATTCAAACCCATTGACAAGATATCCTTCCGGGTCCTGGTCTGAAAATCCCATTGGGCCGACTACTTTTTTCATTCCCTTATCCGAGGCCCATTCTTCAATGCGTTTCAGCAGGGTATTGGCAACTGCAGGGTCATCGTAGCATTCCAGGTACCCGAAGCAGGCATTTCGCTCATTCAGTCTGATGTTGCGCCTACGGTTGATGATGCCCATGATACGTCCTGCCGGCCTGTCGCCGTCGTAAGCCAGCAAAAGGATCGTATCGTTTTTATGAAAAGCAGGGTTTTTTTCCGGGTCGAAATAGTCCCATTCGTCCGACAACAGAGGTGGCACCCATAGTTCATGATCCTTATGGATTTTAAAAGGCAGGGTGATAAAGGTTTTCAGTTGCCGTTTGTTATGAACAGCTTCTGTTCTCAGATTCTGATTTGGTGTTCCATTCATGATTTACGTTGTTTACCAGGTCATGATTTTCCTTATTTTTTCAAAAGCCGACAATACCCTGTCGATCTGTTCGGAAGTATGGGTTGCCATATAGCTGGTTCGTAGCAGTGAACGTTTACTTTTTACTGCAGGAGGAAGTGCGACATTGGTAAAAATCCCTTCCCTGAAAAGGAGATCCCATGCCCTCATTGTTTTGAACTGGTCGCCGATCAGGACGGGCACTATCGGGGTCTGGCTGCCGCCCGTATTATATCCGGTTGCATTAAGGCTTTTTTTTATGGTAATGGCGATCTCGTTCACTCTTTCGATACGCTGAGGTTCCCTGTCGATGATATCGAGGGCTGCAAGCACAGTTGCCAGGTTTGCCGGTGGCAGGCTGGCGCTGAAAATAAACGGGCGGGCCGTATGCTGGATCCAATGTATGACCTCTTTTTTCCCTGCGATGAAACCGCCGACCGATGCCAACGATTTGCTGAAGGTCCCCATTATAAGGTCGACTTTACCGGTACAACCAAAATGAGCGGGGGTTCCATGCCCCTGGCCCAATACACCGATGGAATGGGCATCGTCGACCATCAGGCGGAAATGATATTTTATACATAAGCCGGTGATCTGCGGCAAAGGCGCAATATCGCCTTCCATACTGAACACCCCGTCGACGATGACAAGCTTTCCCTGTTTTTCATCGGGGTAAGATTTCAGCACCTCTTCCAGGGAATTCATGTCGTTATGCCTGAAATAGCGGACCTCAAGGATCTTATTTGCTTTTACCAGGCTTACGCCGTCATTGATGCTGCCATGAACTTCCTTGTCAAGAACAACAATATCACCTCTGCCAAGGATTGAGCTGATCGTTCCGAGGTTGGCCTGGTACCCGGTCGCGAAAACCAGGGCGCTTTCCATGCCTGTAAAGGCTGCAAGCCGGTCTTCCAGGTCAAGATGCAGTTGCAGAGTCCCGTTCAGGAAACGGGAACCGGTGCAGGAAGTGCCGTATTTCTCAACCGCTTTGGTCGCAGCTTCCTTTACCGAGGGATGCATGGTAAGCCCGAGATAGTTATTTGAGCCTGCCATGATAAAACGCTTTCCTTCATGGATAAATTCAGTCCCTTCGGGCTGGTCCACAGGGATGAAAAACGGGTATAACCCCAGGGCCTGCGCCATTCTCGGGTTGGTGGGATAACCCAGGGAACGGGCGTAATCCGCTTCATAATAAAACCGTTTGCATTTTTCGAAAAGGTCCATAATCAATCTTCTACCCAGCCATTCAGTTTGGCCAGATTACGACGGTCCAGCACTTCATATAAAAAATCGTGAGGTTCTATGCAAACTTCGGGAGGCATGGAACCCCTGAGATGAATTTTCCCCTGGGCAACCATGATGGCTCCGATGGATGCCGGGACACCTGTTGCCGGTCCGAGCCGCCCCACCGAAGAAAATGTTATTTTTTTTGTTTTACCTTTTTTACGGCCTGTGAGCCTTACCATTAATGCTGCTTCAGGGGCGACAGCGGTCAGGTTTTTGCACCTTTTAAGAAGTTCCGCAGCCGCAAAGTCCATGGCTTCAACGCTGGATCCGTTAATCCTTACCGGGCCGGTGGCATCTCTCACAAGTTTTCCCAGTTCAAGAATGGACTGGTTCACCAGGGAGGGAATGAAGGTAGCCTTATTGTCAACAATCTTGGCCGAAGGATAGGATCTTGATAAGGTTATAGGTTCCGGATGACCAATGTGAAAAACTTCGACTTTCCCGACAGGAGCAGGGAATTCAAGAATTTCACTTCCATCGATGAAGGACCGTTTCTCTTTCATGATTCCTCCTTCCAGGGTATATGCTTTACCGGAAAGCGAATAGAGCAGGTGCTGGCTCAGGGCAAACCCTCCGGGATCAGCTCCGCTCATGATCCATGCTGTATGTATTTCATCAACTTCATCCAGCTGATCGGCCGCCGCCCTCACCAGTACATTGTCAATACCCGGAGCTCCGCCTAATCCGAATATTATCGGAATCCCCGCATCTTTTGCCGCTTCATCAAGATCATACATCTTATACGTGATCTCATATTCATCATTGACGTCGATAAGCGGGACCCTGGCTTTGATCGCGGCATATGCCACGGGGAGTTCATATTTATAATTAGGCCCGGCACAATTGACCGCCACGGTGCAGCCTTTCATCAGACCGGCAACTGCATCAGTATCTGAAATGTCGATCTGAACCTCTTTTATTTTTCCCGGCCGTCCGTTAAGTGAAGCGATAAAACGTGAGGAATTGGCCATCGTTCGTGTGCCGACTATTATCTCTTCAAAGATCCCATAATGATACAGATCCCTGAGCGCTTCTTTTCCTATTTCACCACAACCAAGCAAGAGTGCTTTCATATTATGTAAGTTTTATAAGTTCACATCTCATCCCGCCATCCAGTTATCCAGCTATCCAGTTATCCAGCTATCCAGTTATCCAGTTAACCAGCTATTCAGACCTCAGTCCCTCAGGCATCTCACCGGCAGGCCGGCATGTTTACCGGTATTTGTGAACATGATCCCCCCGTCGGCATTACCCATATAAAATGCCTTTCCTGTCAAACTGTCGGCAGTGGTTGATGACCACCACTCGTACGACATACCTTTTCTGGATGAGAAATCCCCTCCGGGAAAACGAAAGCCCACGGGCAGGGCAAAAGGATCTTCGCTGAGATTTCCGGTGACAGCCGGAATGGATTCAGAAAGTGTTTTCCCTGCTTCTGATTCTCCGCCAAGGCAGGCAACAAGGGATGACCATTCCGTTATTGATGGTACATGCCATCCCCGGGGGCAGAGGCCCCGGCTGTCGGTTACGGCATTCCAGTTGTAAAGAAGTCCTGAAGCACCGGTTACCAGGGAATCGTTCATGAACCTGCAATCGGCCCCCCCCCTGGCCTGCTCCCAGTCCTTATTGTTGTTTAAACCGGGAATGACATCCCCATTACGGTAGCGTGTAACCCTCAGGTTCCCGGCCATCCATACCTGCCCGGCAAGAGTAAGGGTGGTATACACAGTGCCATCAGTATCCTTAACAATGCTGTGCAGCCTTGTAAAGTGTGCTTTTGGAAGCGGGATATATTGGCGTTGGTAAGCGCAGGCTTTCAGTTTTTTAAGGTTCCTTGTGAACTTTGCATGGTCACCATGTACCGGGATTGAGATCTTTACCGAGCCGATCGCCGCACCTACCGCCGCACCAAGGCCTAAACCCCAGCTTCCTGCCCATAATGCAGCTCCTGTATTTCCCTCGCTGAGTAATGCCCCTGTAACCACTCCTGCCACAAAGCCTGCAGCCATGCCGAGCAAAGCTCCCTTGTTGATGTTACGCATCCTCCTGATCTTGATGGTATTGATCGAACTGACCTGGTATTCATAAACCTTGAAATTGCCTTTACGGTAGTCAGCCGGATATTTTGAATCGGAAAGCAGTATTGATGAGTCTTTAATATCATATAATATGCCTTTTATTTTGCCTTGATCCCGGTTCAGGAGAAGCCAGGTTTTATAAATTTTCTTTTTTGAGACTGAGTCTTTTTGGGCAGCTGCAGGACTTGCCAGGCAAAAGATCACAACTGCAATAAGGATAATTGTTCTCATAATGTATCAGGCTTTTTGCAGATATCTGCGGTTAAATATAAATCCGGTGATCAGCAATACTTCACCAATGATTGCTTCAGCAAGGGGAGGCCTGCCGGGTGTATGTATGCTTATAATGAGCGTTGCATAGGAGATGCATATCATTGAAATGGTCCCGATGAAAAGTATCAGGCCGGGGATCCAGGCAATCCTGTAAAGTGAATATTTATACTGGAGGATAATAATCGTGAAGGCCAGTGAGATAAAACCTCCCGATGCAGCCCTCATCAGAGCAAGTATAAGATATTGCGTGGCATGGTCAATCTGTGCCCATGACCTTGCTATGGCCGCTGCATGGTACGGCATAAAGCTATTCCTGAACAAATAGACGAATCCAAAAGAAAGGAGGATCGCTGCAGACAGATAGGTGGTCAGATTTCCTGTTATGTTTTTCATAATTCCTGCTGAAGTTTCATGATCAAAATTACCTCCGTGAACCAGGGATTCAAAACTGATCTTCACATTCACCCGGCTTCAGGTTTGCGGAAAATCCAAAATCAGGGTTAAACCATACAGGGAAAATGCAGGATTTGCAAAAACTGCATACCATGCGGGACAGATTTGCAGGGATTGCTGAAATTTTTGTGCTCAGAGGGCTGAAATGTATAAAAAACAAAATTTTTATAAAATCTTTATATCGTTAGTTTTATTGTTAATTTTACTTGTCTTTATAATATCAGGATCAAAACCTATGGATGAAAACCGGGGGATACAGGATAATCTTTTCCAGACCGTTAAAAACAGGCTTGCTCCCAATATTTCCTTTGTACACGAGCTCTCGGAACTACTTGGGATAAGCTACGACAGCGCATACCGCAGGATCAGGGGACAGAAAGACCTGACATTGGAAGAGCTGAAAAGGATTTGTTTACACTTTGGCATTTCCATGGACGAGGTCCTGAATTTCAGGTCCGACCAGGTATCATTCAAAACACTGGCTATCGGGAAGGAAGGGTTTACGTTTGAAAACTGGCTGAATACCCTCCTGGAAGAGATGAAAAAGATCTATGAATGCAGGAGCCGGGAGATCATCTACGCAGCCAAGGACGTTCCTATTTTCTACTACTTCGATTTTCCCGAAATAGCTGCTTTTAAATTCTTTTTCTGGCATAAAGTGCTTATCCCGTCGGGCAGCTATAACGATGAGCATGTAACGATGAAAGTCTCTGAAGATCTCTTTGAGACCGGCAGGAAACTGCTTTGTTGCTATACAAAAATTCCGGTCATCGAGATCTGGAGTGAAGACACCATCTCAAGTATCATCCGGCAGATCGATTATTGCATGGTATCGGGGTTTTTTACCAGTAAGGAAGACGCCATGAGGCTTTGCGAAGTACTGAACCTGTGGCTTGATCACGTGCAAAGCCAGGCCGAGCATGGTTTCCAGTATATACTGGGAAAGCCGCCCGAAGGGATA
>Ga0182027_10013580_pt1 | contig 11337 bp, 9 predicted proteins | sample 712E1DmetaG_FD_121300 | JGI IMG/M metagenome (GOLD analysis project Ga0182027, IMG submission 121300) | Permafrost microbial communities from Stordalen Mire, Sweden - 712E1D metaG (Illumina Assembly) | ecosystem: Environmental > Terrestrial > Soil > Wetlands > Permafrost | place: Sweden...
TGACAATTGGACTTACCGCGCGCCCACTAGTTCTTCGCTCTTGGCTCCCTGCCCGTAGTGGCTTTCTACGTAGCGGTCGAGAATCTCTTTGAACTCAGCGACGATGGTGTCGCCGCGGAGGGTCGTCGAGAGCTTGCCGTCGATGTAGACGGGGGCCTTGGGTTCCTCGAAGGTGCCTGGGAGGCTGATGCCGAGGTTGGCGTGCTTGGACTCGCCGGGGCCGTTGACGACGCAGCCCATTACGGCGAGTTTCAGTTCCTCCACGCCGGGATATTTCTTGCGCCACTCGGGCATGGAAGTGCACAGATAACTTTGGATCTGCTCGGCAAGCTCCTGAAAATAAGTGCTCGTCGTCCGGCCGCAGCCGGGGCAACTCGTCACCTGCGGCATGAAGCTGCGAATTCCGAGCGATTGCAGAATCTGCTGCGCGGCCTGCACCTCTTCGGTCCGGTCGCCGCCGGGCTTGGGGGTGAGGCTAACGCGGATGGTGTCGCCGATGCCGGCCAGCAGCAACGGAGCGAGGCCGGCGGTCGACGCAATCAGACCCTTCGCTCCCATGCCTGCTTCGGTGAGGCCGAGATGCAAGGCGTACTCGCAGCGCGCGGCGAGGTTGGTGTAGACATCCACGAGGTCGCGGACGCCGCTGACCTTGGCGGAGAGAATGATCTGGTCCTTCCGTAGTCCGTAGCGCTCGGCGGCCTTGGCGGACTCGAGCGCGCTGACGACCATGGCTTCCATCATGACGTCGCGGGCAGGCTCGGGATTGGCCTTCTTGCTGTTCTCGTCCATCATGCGCGTGAGCAGCGATTGATCGAGAGAGCCCCAGTTGACGCCGATGCGCACCGGCTTCTGGTTCTCAGCCGCGCACTCCACCATGACCTGAAAATTGTCGTTGTCTTTTTTCCCAATGCTCGCGTTGCCGGGATTGATGCGGTACTTGGCCAGAGCGCGCGCGGTGGCGGGATACTTTTTGAGCAGCAGGTGGCCGTTGTAGTGGAAGTCGCCGACGATGGGCACGGTGATGCCGCGCTTGTCGAGGCCTTCGACGATGGCGGGGACGGCCGCGGCGGCCTCCTCGTTGTTGACGGTGACGCGCACAATCTCGGAGCCCGAGAGCGCCAGGGCTGCAACCTGTTCGATGGTGCCCGGGATGTCGGCTGTGTCGGTGTTGGTCATCGACTGGACGACGACAGGAACTTCCCATCCGACGCGAACCTGCCCGATTTTGACCGTTGGTGTTTTTCTGCGATGAATCTCCGCCATGATTAACCCCCTTCTAATATCAATAACGTAGCGCAATTAATATGTCTTTTGGACGGCGATTGGACGAAGGCGTGTGCTCACTGCATGAAAACGGAGGTCCAAATGCTATCCCTCCAGGAGGAGAAGAACATCGCGGTGGAGGATGCCTCCGGCCAGTGGAATGCCACGAAAAAGTTCAAGACATCCAAGACCTCCAGTATATATGGAACAGCAGCGCGCCAAAGCTGGCATTTAGTTTGAGCTGTAGTACTAGCTGATAGTGTAACGAAGCTCCGTGCCCCATCCATTTCACGTTCTTTGTGAAATGGGTGGGAAACCACGAAATCGACCTCACAGAAATTGTGAAAATGCTCTGCATCGGGAGCCCCCAATTTTGAAGCTCGCAAGCGAACTCTGAACGATGACCTCCCAACCCGCTAAGATAGTTGCTGGACATGCCTTTACTCGATCCAATTCCATCTACAGTTTTGAACGCCGACTTTGCCGCGCTTGAGTGGGAACCGCTGCTCGGGCTTTTGGCGGCCTTTGCCGCCTCGCCCGTCGGCCGGCAGGCGATTCTCGATCTGCGGCCTTCAACCGATGAAGAGTGGATTACGCGGCAGCATCAACTGACCGGCGAGGTGCGGCTGGCGCTGGAGGAGCAGGTTTCGATTCCTCTGGGCGGGTTGTTCGATCCGACACAACTTGCGGCCAAGGCGCAGATCCAGGGCGCGGCGCTTGAGGCCGGCGAGTTGCAGGCAGCGGCGCGGCTGGCCAACGATGTGGCGTCGTGGCAGGCCTTGTTGCAGTCTCCGCCGGCGCGGCTGGTGGGAAAGCTGCCGGGGCTCTCGGCGTTGTCTTCCGCCTTGACGACGAGCTTGCGGCCGCTGGCCGAGCAAATCGAGCGCACCATTCAGCCCGACGGATCGCTGGCCGACAATGCTTCGCCCGAGCTCGGGCGCATCCGCCGCGAGCAGGAGCGGCAGCAGCGCGCGATTGAAGAGAGTCTGCGCGCCGCGCTGCGCAAACTGTCGAGCGAAGGCGCAACGCAGGACGACCTGATCACGATTCGCGGCGAGCGCTTCGTCATTCCCGTGCGCAGCGAGCTGAAACGGCGCATCACGGGCGTGATCCACGGCGCCAGCTCGTCGGGCCTGACCGTCTATGTGGAGCCGCTCGAAACGATTGAGCAGAACAACGAACTGGTGCGCCTGATCGAAGAAGAGCAGGCGGAGATTCATCGCATCTTTGTCGCGCTCACGCGGCAGGTGGGCGGCTATGCGCACGGGCTCGTCGAAGGCGCGCGGGTGTTGGCGCTGGTGGATTGCGTGCAGGCGCGAGCCCGCTTTGCGCGCGAGTACGACTGCGTAGCGCCGGCCATTACGCCGGAGTTGCTGCATCTGGATGGCGCTCGGCATCCGCTCCTCGAAAAGCGGCTGCGCGCGACGGGCGGTAAGATAGTGCCGCTCACTCTCGAACTGTCGGCGGCCGAGCGGCAAATCATTATCAGCGGGCCCAACACCGGCGGCAAGACGGTGACGCTGAAGACCACGGCCCTGCTGGCCATGATGGCGCAGGCCGGCGTGCCTGTTCCGGCCACTTCGGCAAGTTTTCCTGTGTTCACTGCGTTCCTGGCCGACATTGGCGATGCGCAGTCGATCGAAGCGGCTCTGTCGACCTTCTCAGCGCACATCGTAAATCTCGACCGTCTCTCACGCCTCGCGGATGCGCATTCGCTGGTGCTGCTCGACGAGCTTGGTTCGTCCACCGATCCAGAAGAGGGCGCGGCGCTGGCGGTTGCGGTGGCCAGTCATTTCTTGAAGGCGGGCGCGTGGTCCCTGATCTCGACCCACCACACTTCGCTGAAGGTGTACGCGGCGAATACAGATGGCGTGTTGAACGCGGCGGCCGGCGTGGACGAACTGACGCTGGCGCCGAATTACAAGCTGCGCCTGGGCGTGCCGGGCGCATCGGCCGGCATTCAGACGGCCGAGCGGCTGGGGCTGAATCACGAAATCATTGTCGCGGCGCGGGCGCGCCTGGGTTCGCAGCAGGTGGATATTGCCCGCTTCCTCGACCAGATGCACAACGAGTTGACCCAACTGGAAGAGGAGCGCAAGACGGCGCGCGAGCAGCAGTACGCTCTGAACCAGGAGCGCGCGAAGTTGGCGCGCGAGGGCGATGTAGAGCTGCGCAACCGGACCCGCGAGTTGGAGGCGAAGCTCGGGTCGCTGGTCAAGGACTTCGAATTTCAGATGCGGGAGACGGTGCGCGCCATCGAGGATCGTGCCGCGCAGCAAAAACTCTCGAAGGAAGCGGAGCGGCGGATGATGCGCCTCCGCCGCGAATTTCAGGAGAGCTTCAATCAAACTGTCGTAGCGCATCGGACCGGCGCGGACCAGGGAGATGCAAACGCCCAGCCGCACGTAGTCAAGCACGTTGCGGCTGGCGACCAGGTGCGGCTCAAGTCGATGGGCAAGGTGGCCGTGGTGCAGCGCGAGGTAGAGAAAGATCTGTTTGAGGTTGCGCTTGGGCCCATCAAGATGCGGGTGAAACGAGACGATATTGCCGAAGTTTTACGGCCGGCGGAGATTCGGACGAATGAGCGCGCGGATCCACTGGCTGCGGCGCGTAGCCAGAAGGGCGTGCATGTGACCGTGACCAGCGCCAACACCGACGGCATGCGCATGGAGATCAATCTGATCGGCCGCACCGTGGACGAAGCCACCGAGGAGTTGGAGAAGTATCTTGATCGTGCCTTCATGGCCGGCCTGCCGCGTGTGCGCGTAATTCACGGCCACGGCGCTGGAATTCTCCGCCGCGGCGTCCGCGAGTTCCTGAAAACCCACCCGCACGTCGCCGGTATCGAAGAAGCTCCACAGAATGAAGGCGGGCAGGGGGCTACGCTGGTGGAGTTGCGGCAGTAGTTGCAAAATAACTACGATGTAGCTACAATTGCATTATCAGCACGGCGAAGCTGAATTCTCAGCGACGCTAAGCAGGGCCAACGACATCCGGGAGATGGCAGCCTGGAGTTCAGGACGATGGCGATCTAATTCTGGGCGCACCGCTGGGTCACGCAGCAGCAAGCAATTGGGCTTAGCCTGTGGAGAAATCAGATGCCAGCGGAAGATAGAATACCTGCGCCAGAAGAGAGCGCGGATAAGCAATTGTTCGATTGGGACGATGCAAACCTTCAGCATATAGCTGAGCACGACGTGAAGCCGGAAGAGGCGGAGCAGGTCATATTGAACCGCCCCGTTGACCTTGGGTCGGAACTTCGCAGTGGCGAGGAGCGAATCGCCCAAATTGGTGAAACGGACGCCGGGCGAATTTTGGCTGTGATCTCGACAAAGGTCGACGAGAAGATTCGGGCCGTTACGGCTTGGCCTGCGAACAAGAACTATCGGCGCTACTTCGCTTCACTGAAGAGGAATGGCAATGTTGGAAGAGCTAAAGAACAAGACATTCACGAATGAAGCGGAAGAGGCGGCGTGGTGGAAGGCTAACGAGGATGCCCTTCTTGAGGATTTCAAGAAGGCCACGGCCGAAGGCAGAATAGGCATTGGCACGGTTGCGAAGCGCGCTGCGCTACCGACCACCACGATTCGTCTCGATCCAGAGGATATTGCAGAGGCACGCGCACAGGCCGCCAAGCGCGGATTGCGCTATCAGACTTATCTAAAGATGATTATTCATGAGGCTCTGCGCGCGTCGGAGCGGGACCGGGAATCTATAGCTTCATAACAAGAGAGTAGACAACTGCGGGGCTTCGGAAATTCTGAATCCGAAGCCCCGAATCATGTGCGGTCCATCCACTCTTACATTGATGTTGTTGACGCGCCGGTATCGTGGCAGTTGACTACGGCGGCCGCGGACTTGTGTGCGGTGGTGCGGGTTGGTACGGCGATGCTGGCTGTCGGCGCGCTCTTCAGCTCATGCAGCAGTTTGACCAGCCGCGCGAACCCCTGTTCCCGCGCAGTCTTGTTTCCGGGGACGGTGTTGCCGGGGTCCTCGCCTGCGCGCATGAAGCCGTGCCCCGCGCCATCGTAGGTTACGGGCTCATACTTCTTGCCGGCGGCCTTCATGGCATCCACCGTGCCGGGAACAGTTGCCCCAATGCGCGCATCGTTGCCAGCATAAAAGCCGTACACCGGCGCTGTCACCGTCGAAACATTCTCCGGACCAGGCCCGTAAAACACGAATGCCGCCGACAGATCTTTGCGATGGGCCGCGAAGGCGAATGACTTCCCGCCGCCCCAGCAGAAACCCGCAACAGCAATCTTGCCATTGGCCGCGGGGATCTGCTTGCCATAGTCGGCCGCGGCGTTGAGGGCGGCAAGCACTCCATCCGCATCCAGACCGGAGACAGCTTTGACCGTCGCGTCCTGGCTTGGAAACTCGCTCGAGCCGCCGCCATTAGGACCGAAGCCGCTGAGCAGGTCGGGCGCGACGACGATGAAGCCCTGCGCGGCCAGCTCGTCGGCCATCTCCTTGGCCCAGTCGCTGAGGCCGAAGATCTCGTGAATCAGGAGGACGACAGGCGCCTTGTCTTTGATCTCCGGGTAGACGACGAAGGCCTGGACGGTGCGGCTCCCAACCTTGAGCGGCACATACTCGCGGTGGCGGGGGGATGCTTCAAGGCGGGCCTTTGCCCAGTCCTGCCCACCTGCGCTTGAGGGGTCAATGGTGGCGAGAACAACGCCGGCGACGAGGGGAAGAAGGGGACGCATCGACAGTTTCATGGGGGGAGTTTACTGCGGAGGAAGAAGGGGTGGCAAGAACTGATTGCCCAGGAATCCCACGCTTCGCCCGCAGCATTTTGACTTGCCCCGGCGAGTTACGTCCCGGGATGAACCCATCCCGAATCGCTTCCTCCGCCAAAAGCTCCCGTGCCCCATCCATGCGGCGCTTTTTGCCGCATGGGTGGGATACGACGAAGCCCAACTGGCCCGTTTATGAGGAGCAGCCGGGTGCCCCAGGTCCCGCTTTTGGGACCTGGGATAGCACAAACCTCAATCACGAAAGTTCTACCGAAGGCCGCTCGACGCATCGCAACGCGCTTACGCCATCGCCTCGCGAGTCATGGGCTCGAAGTGCAGCTGGTTCAACTTGCGGTCCACGTCGATCTTCACGTGAGCCCCATGCAGGATTTCGCCATTCAGAATCTTGATGGCGAGCGGGTCCTGAACCATGCGCTGCAAGGCGCGCTTCAGCGGACGCGCGCCGTAAGCCGCATCCGAACCCGCGGCCAGAATAAGCTGCCTTGCCGGCTCGGTAAGTTCGAGCGAGATAGCGCGGTCTTCCAGCAATTTGCCGACCTCGTTGAGGCGCAGGTCGAGAATGTGGCTCATCTGCGCGGCTCCGAGCGTGCGGAAGATCACGATATCGTCCACGCGATTCAAAAACTCGGGGCGGAAGTGCTCGCGCAGCACGCGCATGACCGACTCGCGCGCCATGTCGTAATCGTGCTCCGTCTTCAGCGCGTCGCCCACCAACATGCTTGCGCCCAGGTTCGAAGTCATGATCAGCACCGTGTTTTTGAAGTCCACCGTGCGGCCCTTCGCGTCGGTCAACCGGCCGTCGTCCATCACCTGCAACAAAATGTTGAAGACGTCCGGGTGCGCCTTTTCGATCTCGTCGAACAGGATCACCGCGTAAGGACGCCGGCGCACAGCCTCGGTCAGTTGCCCGCCTTCGTCGTACCCGATGTAGCCCGGAGGCGCGCCGATCAGACGCGCAACAGCGTGCTTCTCCATGTACTCGCTCATGTCGATGCGGATCATCGACTGCTCGTCGTCGAATAGAAACTCAGCCAGGGCGCGAGCGGTTTCTGTCTTTCCCACTCCCGTTGGTCCAAGAAAAATGAAACTGCCGATAGGCCGCTTCGGATCGCTCAACCCGGCGCGCGAACGGCGGATCGCATTGGCCACAACGGTCAACGCCGCATCCTGGCCGACGACGCGTTCGCGCAGGCGCTCTTCCATGTGGACGAGTTTGTTCACTTCGCCTTCGAGCATGCGGGCGACCGGAATGCCGGTCCACTTGCTCACGATCTTGGCGATGTCCTCCTCGTCGACCTCTTCCTTCAACATGCGGGCTACGCCGGCGTTGCCGCTCTGCGCGGCATCCAGTTGCTTGAGCTCTTTTTCAAGTTTCGGCACTTCGTCGTATTGAATCTTGGAGACACGATCGAACTGGCCCTTGCGCGTCTGCTCCTCGGCTTCGAAGCGGAGAGCCTCAATCTTCTTTTTCAGTTCGCTGATGCGGCTGATGGCATCGCGCTCCTTGGTCCAGCGCGACCGCAGGGCTGTGATCTTCTCTGTCAGCGCGGCAGCTTCGCGCTCCACGACTTTGCGGCGCTCGATGCTGTTGGCGTCGGTCTCGCGCTTCAGGGCTTCACGCTCAATTTCGAGCGAGATCTTTTCGCGCTCCAACTGGTCGATCTCGGTCGGTACGGAGCCAATCTGAATGGCCAGCGAGGCGGCAGCCTCGTCCACAAGGTCGATAGCCTTGTCCGGCAAAAAGCGGTCGCTGATGTAGCGATGCGAAAGCGTCGCCGCGGCCACAATCGCCGCATCCTTGATGCGCACGTTGTGGTGCGCCTCGTAGCGATCCTTCAGGCCGCGCAAAATCGCGATGGTGTCCTCAACATTCGGTTCGCCAACGTAGACAATCTGGAAGCGCCGCTCCAGGGCAGCGTCCTTCTCAATGTACTTGCGGTATTCGTTCAGCGTGGTTGCGCCAATAGCGCGCAGCTCGCCCCTCGCGAGAGCAGGCTTCAGCATGTTGCTGGCGTCGATGGCGCCTTCAGCCGCGCCGGCGCCGACGATGGTGTGCAGCTCGTCGATGAAGAGAACAATCTCACCGTTCGATTCTTCTATTTCTTTCAGCACGGCCTTGAGGCGGTCCTCGAACTCGCCGCGATATTTAGCGCCGGCGAGCATCGATCCCAGATCGAGCGAAATGACGCGCTTGTCGCGCAAACTCTCGGGCACGTCGCCCGAGACAATGCGCCGCGCGAGTCCTTCAACGATGGCGGTCTTGCCCACGCCGGGTTCGCCGATCAGCACGGGGTTGTTCTTGGTGCGGCGGCTCAACACCTGGATGACGCGGCGAATCTCTTCGTCGCGGCCGATGACGGGGTCGAGCTTGCCGCGCCGAGCGAGCTTGGTCAGGTCCTTGGCGTATTTCTCCAGGGCCTGGAACTTGCCTTCGGGATTCTGATCCGTCACGCGCTGCGAGCCGCGCACCGCGGTGAGCGCCTTCAGAATGGCCTCGTGCGTAGCGCCGAGTGCTACCAGCGCATCGCGTGCGTGATCGTTCTTCAGGCTGGCCGCGCCAAGCAAAAGATGTTCGGTCGAGACGTACTCATCCTTGAAGTTCGACGCTTCCTTGAAGGCCTGGTCGATGACGTGGGTTAGCGCCTGACTGGCGCCGGGCTGCGCGGCCGTTCCCGCCACACGAGGCAGTTTTTCCTCGATGGCGTGAAGGTCGTGTTCGAGCCGTTCGGTGGGAACGCCGATCTTCTGGAGTACCGAGGGGATCACGCCCTCGCGGTCCTGAAGCAACGCGAGCAACAGGTGAACCGGCTGTAGCTCGGGGTTGCCGAACTCCGCTGCCCGCACCTGTGCCTGCTCGATTGCCTGCTTCGACTTGTCGGTGAATTTGTCCCAGCGAATCGCCATTTTTCTCCAGTGGACAGTGGATTCTTGGATGATGGGGCAGACCTTCGAGCCTGCCACTCAATCGATCTGATAAAACTATAGCACAAATGCTTCATAAAATATGAGTGTTTTACGCGCATATGTAAGAGGGTTTCGTAACGTATTGATTTATAAAATGGTTTTTTGGAGCAGCCCAACTCACGACGGCGAGTTACGTTCCGGGATGAACCCGCGCCGGACCAGGCCAAAAATCCCCGTGCCCCGTCCATTCGCTTTTTTCTAGCGAATGGGTGGGATACGACGAATCCCAACCGGCCCGGGCATCGGGAGCGGCGCTGCGGTTGGGGGTGATCGGGCGGAGACAAAGCCGGGATGGCGGAACTCGGTTGCAGACCTGGCTCCGCTAGCGATCGAAATCGCATGAGCGGCGTTCAGACTTGGGCCGAAAGCTGGCCAGGCGGCCCTGATGCGCAGTGCCCACCAGATTGGTGGTCGAACTCCGGGTTCACGGGTTTCTCGTAAATCTCGGGGAAGTTCGTCATGATCGCCTGCACCAAAGCTGCGTGTTCGTGGATTCCCATCGTCCGAAAGCGAAGGGCTTCTCTCGAAAGCGCATAGCTCCCCAGCGGATTCAAAGGTCCTTCATTCACAACCTGATCCATTGCGCACCCCGAACTTTTGGATTTTGACCCGGAATTCGACCTTCGTCAATAGAATTACGCAGACCTGTGACTGGATTGTGCGCCATTCCGTCATTCTTTTGTAAAAGTCCGGGCCTGCCGGGGGCAATTCTGTGGAAATGACCGCGGTAATTCCATCGGCCAGCCGGCAGGGGGTTCGCCTCTAGAATGGTGGGGAGATGACCCATCTTTCCGCGCTTCCCGCCTACATGGACTGGCACTGGATCTGGCTCGCCGTGGCTGCATTTCTGGCCGGGGTGCTCAACGCCGTCGCCGGGGGCGGATCGTTCTTGTCGTTTCCGGCGATGCTGGGCATGAAGATCCTGCCGGTCCAGGCCAACGCTACCAATACGGTTGCGCTGTGGCCGGGACAGTTGACTTCCATTTGGGCCTATCGCGACGACATCCGAAAGAACCCGCGGATGGCCTGGCCCATGGGGCTCGCCGGTCTGCTCGGTGGCACGGCTGGCGCGGTGGTTCTGCTCAATACCCCGCAGCGCACCTTTCTGCGCCTGGTGCCGTGGCTCCTGCTGGGGTCGGCCCTCATCTTCGCGGCCAGCGGGCCCGTGTCGCGCTGGCTCGAGCGCCGCAAAGACGCAATGACCGGCCCGGCCCATCCGCCCCGCCTGACGCCGCTCTTTTTCTCGACCATCGCGGTCTGTTTCTATATCGGCTACTTTGGCGCCGGCGCGGGGTTTCTGCTCATCACCATGCTCTCGCTCTTCGGCTGCCAGGACCTGCATGAAATCAACGCCCTCAAAGTTGTTTCCACCACGCTTGCCAATGGCGTGGCTTTCCTTATCTTTGTGGTGGACGGCCAGGTCGTCTGGCGCTACTGCCTGCTCGCCATGGTCACCTGCGCCATCGGCGGCTACTCCTCGGCCCGCTTCGCCCGCATGGTCCCCCAAAGAATCCTCCGCGCCCTCGTCGTTGCCATCGGACTTTCCATGGCCGCCTGGTTCTTCTGGAGGCAGTAGGACAGTGGACAGTGAACAGTGTGCCGCTTGGAGCTCGCCCGCCAGGGCAGGAACCCTGTCCACTGTTCACTGCCCCCTGTAAACTGTCTTCATGAGCCACGAGGGAATCCGTTTCGCCACCAACGAGCAGCAGCAGCGGGAGAGCGCGGAGAATCGTCCGCTCGCCCGCATCGCCGTGACGCCGGACAAGGTGCGCGTCCTGCTCACCGAAGGCAAGGGGCTGGAGATCGACTGGCGCGACGGCCACAAAAGCGCGTGGAACTTTGCCTGGCTCCGCGAGGCCTGCCCATGTGCCACCTGCATCGAGCAGCGCCAGCAGGAAGGCCGCAAGCCCGGACAGCCCAAGCCGAAGCCGACAGACCTGCTCCCCATGTACACGCCGCCCGCCAAGCCCGCCAGTGCTCACGCCGTGGGACGCTACGCCATTCAATTCAACTGGCAGGACGGCCACTCCGGCGGAATCTATTCCTGGGAGTATCTCCGCCGCGTCTGCCAGTGCACCGAGTGCACCTTCGAAGCAACCGAAACAACCGGCGCACCGAACTAGTACTACAGCTGTAGATTGCGGATTTCGGAGGGAGCAGGGGGTTTCGCCTCGCCCCGAAAAAAGCAATTGTAGATTGCGGATTTCGGAGGGAGCAGGGGGTTTCGCCTCGCCCCGAAAAAAGCAATTGTAGATTGCGGATTTCGGAGGGAGCAGGGGGTTTCAACCCCCTGAAAAAAGGCCCAATCAGCACGGCCTTTAGGCCCGGATCGGGGCGGAAGAAAGCA
>Ga0182027_10013581_pt1 | contig 11337 bp, 14 predicted proteins | sample 712E1DmetaG_FD_121300 | JGI IMG/M metagenome (GOLD analysis project Ga0182027, IMG submission 121300) | Permafrost microbial communities from Stordalen Mire, Sweden - 712E1D metaG (Illumina Assembly) | ecosystem: Environmental > Terrestrial > Soil > Wetlands > Permafrost | place: Sweden...
CATAGGGGCGTTGCTCGGGCACAGCGACAGCGCGTCCACCGAGCGATACACCCACGTCGCCCAGAGTGCGACTGCGGACCTGGTTCAGGCGAGATGGCTGCGGCTTGGGGGCGGGGAGGGCGGAAGGTAACAGCTCTTGTGAGCGGTGTGCCTGGCGGCTGTTGTACTTCGTGTACAAGCGGTCTTCGGGTTTTGCACTTGAAGTGCAACCGCAGGCGCGCGGTCAGCAGTCTTGTGGCGAGAATCCGCGGTTTCCTCGGGCGAGTTGCGCTGGCACAAGGCTTGCTGATATGTCTGGGCAGCTGGGCATGGCCTACGGCCGCACTTGACCCCGCCTGTGATACCCTCGTGGTGCCAATTTCCTGCGACAACGAAGATAGATTTGGAGGGTTGAAATGTCAGCATCGTGGCAGCGCGTTCTTGGCTTGATGGTGGTTTCAGCATCGCTGGTGGCAGGTTGCGGTTCGGCGAAGAAGATAGATGCGGGCGGCGCGTGCGTACTCAATAGCGATTGCAACCAGGGCCTGGTGTGCACCTGGGGCAAGTGCCACGTCGCCTGCCATACATCGGCCGACTGCCAGCCGGGGCAAAGCTGCATCACCACCAGCGCTCAATCGACGGTGTGTGAGTCGCCCACCGCTTGCATCTACAACAGCGATTGCCCGACGGGGCTGATTTGCGCCGTGGATCAGCAATGCCGCAAGCAGTGCCAGACGAATGTCGATTGCACCTCTGGGCAAATCTGCACCAGCACGAAAACCTGTGCCGAGCTGAGCCAGGTGGATTCCAGCAACAACCTCTTCTTGCCCGACGGTGGTGTCAGTGGCTCCGGTGGTACTTCGGGCGCAGACGGCGCTGGTAGCTGCCCAGTGGGAGCCGAGACTTGTTTGTGTTACGGGAATGATACGTGCAACGCGGGCCTGACCTGCGCTTCCCATCTCTGCGTCAGTTTGGGTGCGGGCGGGAGCGGAGGTGGCGGCAGTGGTGATGCTGGGGTTCGAGACGCCCCTGGCGCTCAGCCGGATGTTTCCACAGGTGGCACAGGTGGCGGCGGTACGAGTGCGAGTTTGGGCGGCGGCGGTGGTGCCGGGGTGCCCTGTGAGAACCAGGGCACAGTCACGTGCCTGGAAAATTGGGCTGAGTGGCCGATGCCCAATAGTCAGGTAGACGTGGCTGCTGGCGCGCCGAATCCTCAGAGCTTCACGGACAACGGGGATGGCACGGTCACCGACAACGTGACCGGGCTCATGTGGCAGCAAGCGGTGGGCCCGGCGGCCACATACACCTGGGCACAGGCGGTTGCCTACTGCCCGACATTGACCCTCGCAGGCCACAGTGACTGGCGCCTCCCGGCGCTAATCGAGCTGTTTTCCATCGCGGACCTCGGGCTGTTCCGGCCATGCCTAGATAGTATCTACTTTTCGATACCACAGGGAATTCCTAACATCTATTTTTGGTCTTCGTCTCCGTACAACGGCCCGGACAACGGGTCGCCGTCCTCCGCGTTGTGCGTCGATTTCTACAACTGCGGCCCGACCTTCAGCGACGTGTCCAATAACACTTTCCATGCACGTTGTGTTCGCTGAGGACGGGCGTCTTGACTTCATGACATTTTCATTTTGAGAGAGTGGTTGATCGTCCCTCGGCCCGTGAATCCGAACAGGAGAAATCCAAATGAACGCCTCCATTTTCCGTCTTCTAGGTGCGGTCGCTATCATTTCGGCTAGTTTGCCAACGTCTGCCGACGCCAACGCTCCGGCCGGGCACTACGTGGTGACGGCCGGCAACGGAACTGGCAACGGAACGGTCTACGACACCAAGACCAAACTTACCTGGCAGCAAACAGTCCCGTCGACCACGTATAGTTGGGCCGACGCCAAGACTTACTGCGGGAGCGCGGCCGTCAGCGCGAGCTTGGGAGGCACGGGCTGGCGTCTTCCGACATACAAGGAGCTGGTGACCATCGTCGGCTACTTGCAGACAACCGCCCCTTTGATTGACCCGAACACCTTCCCGGGGACGCCGGCAACGCTTTTCTGGTCTGCGTCTCCGCTTCCCGGCTCGCCGCCCAGTGCTTGGCTACTCAGCTTCCTCAACGGCGGGGCATCCAACCTTTTCATCACGGGAACCAGCCTTGACGTGTCCAGCCTGCACAGTGTTCGTTGTGTGCGCTGAAGACGGGCATTCGGAGACGTTGGCAGGCGGCTCGTTCTCGGCGGAATAAGCCAGGCTCCGGGCCTGCCTCGGCCAAAATCCAGGGACCTGAGTCAGGGACCTCGTTTGGCCATTTTCAGAATCCGCAATAATCCCCGCTGGTTAAGTTGTGGAGGCGCCGGGTACTGCCGACGGGTCGCTGTGCCGGGGTTTCGCCTGGTTCTATTGGCTTTTTGGTCGGAGAGGCACCGATCGCTGGATGTCGTTTGATGTCGCTTTCGGTGCCAATCGGTACATGGAATTCAGGGAGGTGCCTGACTTGGTGGCGTGTGCGCGTCGAGGGGCACCGGGTCGTGGCTTGGCAGACCGCGGTCCCTACTCGAACATCCTTGAAGGGGCCGCAGTTGCGAACCCACATTTGCGGAAGGTTTTCGCCCACATCTGGGATTACCCGCCGGATCTCACTCGCCAGCGAAAACCTGAATGATATTGAGGGGGCCGCAGTTGCGAACGCAGATGTGTCGAAGGTCCTCGCTCACAGCTGACCGCAAACGCGTGATGGATGAAACGCTTGCGCGGCAGGTTGGCGGCTTGCGCGCCTATGCGATCGTTGTCCGGCTCTGGGGCCGATGGTCATCGTAGTCGGTGGCTGCGAGGACGATCGTTGGGCTATTCCCAGTGAAGTTGCGGGCGTTCGTCGCGTCGTCGGCGGGTGATACCCGGTCGCGCAGGGCTGGCGTTGCGTTTCTCGGGCAGATCGGTGCTTGCGATGGCAGGAAGATGAAAACACCGCGCCTGCCGCCCCGCCACCGATCCAGACTCTAGCCCAACCGTTTGCCCCGCCTGAACCAGGATGCTACCCAGGACTTGTCAGTTTTCCCCCATAGACAGGCCACATCGAACTCACATCCGGCGACTCTGTTGGCTTCATCGACAGTGATCCGACGAGCATCATGATTTGTGGACATGTCACAAAGACGTAGAGGCGTGTGCAATTCGTGGAGGATTCCATCCCTCACGATCAGGATCCCCCCCGAGGGCAATCACATACGGTGGTTGCGCCGCTAGTCGTGGATCGCATTTGACATCGTACTTCTGCAGGTGTAGATTCTAAATGTACAAAGCTTCGACGGAGACATCATGGCCACTCTTCACGACTTCCAAACGGACTCCCAGGGGCGCCGGTTTGCGGACGTCCTCAAGGACCAGGAGCTGCGGGCAGCGCTGGTTGCGGCTCTGGCGGAGATGAATACGCCAGAAGGCCGATTGGCAATGGCCGACGCGGAGGAGATACACAATCGACCCGCTCTTGTCGGGGTGGTCAAGCGAATCGAGGCAAGCCCGGCGTTCGCGTGCGTATGTGCGAGGCACGATCGGTCTGGAATTGGCCGGCTAAAGCAGGCAATCGGAGTCGGATGTCGGATCACAATGGCCGAGAATGGGTGGAATACCACCGGTAGAAAGGGATCCCTGCGGCGTCTCAGCCAGCACTTCAGTGTGGCCGAACGGTATACGAGGGGTTAGCCGGTCTGGGGGCGCGCCCGGATCACGTTCCCCTCCGGCAGGGACATCGGCGCTAGCAGGCCGCGGCCACCGGGGGGGAACCACCGAAGCACCGCGCCTGCTCGCCCCGCCACCGATCGCGGCCGGACTGGACTGGACCGGGACCCAGGCGAGCCAGGTTAGGTGTGCCCTGCGGCCAGAGGGATGGCCTAGGCTCGCCGCATGGGGATTCTCGCCTCGAAGACTCCGTCTTTGCCAGATCCCTCAGTATGCAGTAGTTCCAGTTCCCCATCGGTGCGCAGAGCCAGAAGGATTTCATGCACAACGCCTGGTGTGGTGCCGATCTCGGCAGCGATCTCCTGAAAAGTCGCGCTTACCTTTCCTGCCGGGTCCTGGCGCGCCCGTTGCTGAAGAACCGCGAGCACAGTCCCCCGCATGTCGGCGCCTCTCGTCGGTCCGGACGCAGACAGGATGTTTCGAAGTCCCTCCTTGTGATCGTTATCGACGCCTGGCACGTCAATTCGCCTGAATGCCCCAAGATTGGCGGAGTAGACGGCATGATTCTCCGCTTTCATGTTCAGCTTTTGTGCGATTTCACAGACGAGCTGATGGATTTGCGCATCCGAATCCAAGCGTAGCGCGTTGATGTTCGAAAGCGGCCCAGCGAGAACGTCGGGTGAGGTTCCTGGCACAAGTAGGGGGATGAGCGGGCGCTGCGTGCCCCACCTCGCGCCCAATTCAAAGAGCACGTACAGCGATCCCAAACTGTGTTGTGAAATGATGCCGACAAACAGCTCTGAATCTCGCACCTCCCGCCGAAGGCTGTCCTCGGTATTTGCGCCGCCCTCTAAACGATGGCCATCGACGCTTGTACAGCGAATGTCAGAGGCGGGAAGGTTCAGGGCGGAGCGCAGCAGGGCAATAAGATCTTTGGCAACTTGAACATCGGCGGACGAATGGCTGATGAAGATCCGAATCGCTGTCTTGCGGCCTGAACTAGACAACCCTTCTTCTACAGAGGATGCCGCCGCCTTCTTCTGCGTCATCTGAAAGTCGCCCGCGGAAATGCGCCGAACTCTCATCTGGTAGTGTGCGTCGATGCCCGCGACGCTCTCGTGAAAACCCGGATCAGTTACCTCGAAGAAGTCGCGTAGTCCGTTGGAGGCGCGGCGTTCAGCTATGTCGCCGACTTCGATGACGAGTAAGCCATCCATGACTATTATCTGGTTCCCCGAAACTTGGCCCCGGACCTCCTCCAGCGTTTTGCCATCGGGCTTGTGGATCGTCATCGTATCTGGCATCAACTCGTCAAAGTCGCTAGGCATGCAGCGCACTCCCTGGTGAACAAGGACTTGTTCACCGTAACAGAAACTGTCCGAAATCTCTCGTTGCGATGCGTTGGCTTGACACGGTCAAAGGGCTCGGGTGCCACCAGCCACCCGCCCCGCCACCGATCGCGGCCGGCCTGGACCGGGATATGGTCGAGCCTGCCGGCGCATGTCCTGCGGCCAGCGGGGTGGCGAGGGTGGCTGACGGTCTGTGTGTGTGGTGAAGAGATCCGCGGGCGCACGACGGTGCATCAGCTTTGGCGGCCGACTCACGCCCCTTTCGTGCGCTGCCCATAATCGAAGATGAAATCCTCGGCCCAGAGATAGTGCGGTCTGATGAAGAGCGCCCCGATCTGGTACAGGCCGCGTGGCGGCACTTTCTCCGGCGCAACCACCACCGATCGCGGCCCCTTGAACCCCTCTAGGAGTGCGTGCACGCGTCGCACTTCTGGTTTGCTGGTGTCAGGGCCGAGCACAACATCAATCCGCCGTGCGTCAGGGCCTGTGCTCCCGGATGAGAATGCCGATTGAATCTCGATGCGGGCCTTTGTGTCGGTCACCGGGAAACCGTAGCCGAGCACCACAAGAGCCCCCGCGTGTTCGAGCGCCCATCTTGCCTGTTTCCAGAGAGGGCCAAGCTCCTTGACGGCGTCCTGCTTCGAGCGTCCAGGCGCCGCAATGAACGGGGCTTCCGTCTCGGACGCCAGGATCTGTTTCACATCGCCAAGTTGGACAGGTCCGTCCTTATCTCGCTTCCAGTCAACACTCCCATGCAGCTTCAGCACCGGCACCACGTCCCCAGTGAGTGGCGAGCCGTCATTGGGGCAGTCGCTGGGCAGCAACACCTTGAGCTTGGGCGCATCCTTGGTCGCGAGGTGCTCAAGCACGCGATCGTAGTTGAACGAGATCACGGTGTCCCACTCCGGTCGCAGACTCTTGGCCCACTCCCTGTAGGGATGCCAGCATTCCTCTGTGTCGTCGAGATCGAGCAAGAAGGCTGAGCACTCCGCGGCCAACGCGCGCCGCACGGCCACAGGACTGGACAAGAACCACGCGTGGGCATAGTCGGGTGTCATTTTCTTGGCCCCTGGGAGTTTCGATCGAACACGCTTTCCAAGCATCCGCAACATGCCCTTCTTGGGACCATCGACGTTCCGGTACGCGGAATCGAGGAAAGCCAGGAAATCCTCGGCATCGCGCCACCACCCCTCGTCCTTTCCGGCGTTGTAGTGCAACCGCGAGACGTACAGATCCCGGGCTAGGGTCGGGTACTGCTTCAAGGGGAAGAGCTGCTCATCGTCCCCCTGAAAACGAGGCCGAAATAGGTCAGCAAAAAGTGGACCACCCAGTGATCGGCTGAAACCGGCTCCGATGAGCCAGACGGTTGGCTTGTCTTCAATGCTCATTGGCGCATCGTACGCCTAGCCGGGCGACGAAGCACTCCCGTCCCGCGACACGCTCCAGTCGCCGGAACCGATCGCGTCGCACAGCCTCTCCTGAAGCTCGGGTGTCAGCTCGCTTCCTCGGCCCCACCCCATCCACACCACCCCAGCCACCCGCCTGCCCGCCCCGCCGCAGATCGCGGCCGGACTGGAGCGGGATACATGCGAGCCGGGGTCTGTGTGTCCTGCGGCCAGCGGGGTGGGGTCAAGAAATCCGCAGGAATGCGCAGAAGGCTGCTAGGCTGGCCCAGAGGGGAAATGCGATGTCGAGAAGACAGGAACTCCAAGAGATGTGGAACAAGGCGCGAGAGGCAAGGGACCGGCGTCCTTCGGACGTGCTGTCCGTAGAGAAGATCGTGGCTGACGAGCTGCACGAGTGGGAGCTGCTGGAGAAAGCGGATCTGCCTGGCCCAGAGCAGACTCGCGCCGAGATCCAAGCCTTACTGAAGCGCCAGACTGGACTGGACCTGCCGGGTGCTCTACCCGACCCGCTTGAGGAATTGCGTGCCTTGAAGGGACGCGCAGCCGAGGAAATCGCTTGGCGTCGAAACCTGCTTGACCGAATTCAGAAAGGGAGCACTGGATCGCACTGACGAGAACGCACCCCAGCCACCTCGCCTGCCCGCGCTGCCACCGATCGAGACTCTAGCCCAACCGTTTGCCCCGCCTGAACCAGGATGCTACCCAGGACTTGTCGGTTTTCCCCCATAGACAGGCCACATCGAAGTCACATCCGGCGACTCTGTTGGCTTCATCGACAGTGATCCGACGAGCATCATGATTTGTGGACATGTCACAAAGACGTAGGGGCGTGTGCAATTCGTGGAGGATTCCATCCCTCACGATCAGGATCCCCCCCGAGGGCAATCTGTGCTCGCCATCACGCAGACCTGGGACTGCAACTCGCTCAGGCTTTGCACCCCGAAGCCCGCTGATGGTGACGCCCACGATTAGGGCTGCTTGTTCTTTGTCGTAGGCATTCTCGTCACGGAGTTGCCCAATGAGACTGTCTTTCAAGGTTGCGGCCCGATCGTTGTCGTCATCCATGGCGGCCAGAACTTGGCATGCACTGTCGAAGTCCTTGTTTTGCATAACGCCTCCTCGCGGTGCTGAGAATACACCGAGAGGGAGGGTGCCGGGTGCAGAAGGTGCCGTCGACCATCGAGGCCGAGTGGGTCCCCACTTGCTCTACCCTATCGAGGGAAGCACGTTCCCAGGACGACTACCGGGAACGCTGGCGTGCTCGGCCGAAGGGCAGTACCTTGGACCCTCGGAATGGAGACCCAAGTCAGCATCGATTCGGGGGACATTCACCAGTATCCCGATGCTGAGGCCTTGGCCTTCGTCGATGAGATACTGGGCGCACCGGAGGCGTGGTCGCCCTCCCTCATTGCGTATCCCTTGTCGTCAGACTTTCAGGAAAACTGGAAGATAGAGGTCGGCCACTGGCTCCTATTCGCCCGAGATGCGGGGTTTCTGGACCGACTCAGGAAGCGCATCATCGGCCGGGCTTTGGGGGAGGCTGCCAATCCCTCGGTGACTGGCGCGAATGATAGTGCCCATAGAACGCTCCTATCGGAGCTTGCGTCGGCGATGGTCGCGTACTACTTCACGCGGCTGGGATGGCGGCTTCAGTCTTGGGAGCCCCCGCCTCCGATTCCGAAGGGCGACATCGACCTGCGTCTCGAATCTCCCTCGGGACTCGTCGTGGATTTCCAGGTCAAAGCTCCCGATCAGCCGGGCGAGTTCTCCAATGGACGAATCGTCAATGGCGAGATCGACGAAAGAGTTCTGAAAGCCATCGACAAGGCCGTGGGTCAGCTCAAATTCGCAATCGGGCCGGGGCGGATGGTTGTCGTGTGTCCCCAGCGAACCTGGCCGATCGATGCCGATGTGCTCGCGTGCCACCTGCTGGGCAAGCCAGCTGTCCGCACTGGAGAGGTCTGGGGTATCTGCCGTGAAGGAGGCGGGGTCTTTGGCAGTGCGCCAGGCAGCGAGATAAGCGCGGTTGTGGCCCTCAGCTACGATCGTGGCCTGGACAAGGCGCTGTATCGATGCACGGTCATCCGCAATCCCTGGGCTCCTCCGGCCGCGGTGATCCCCGCGGCGTGTTTTCCCCACGCCCGTGTGCTCTCGCTCGCCGGAGACAGGTTCGTCTGGGAACCTGAAGAACCGGGCAAGTGCTTCCAACTCCGAACCGGAACGCCTTTCCTGGTAGAGGGGCGTGGGTGAGCCCACGCCGCAACCAGCCACCCCAGCCACCCCAGCCACCCCAGCCACCCCTAGCCACCGCGCCTGCCCGCGCTGCCACCGATCGCGGCCGGCCTGGAGCGGGAACCCAGGCGATCCGGGCTCTGTGTGCCCTGTGGCCAGCGGGGTGGCGAGGGTGCCTGACCGCGTGTGTGTGGCGTGCCCCCCGAACCACTTTGCTGATAACCTTGGGAATCTGTTGGAGGGTTGCAATGCCTGAAACCGTCTTGAGCTTCGTGGTCCGGGTTCCTGATCGCCAAACCGTCACCGCCTTTACGCCGCACACGGTTGCGGCAGATCTGGTGACGGCAACTCTGCAGAAGGCTGCTGCGGAGGTCCAAGGTTCCAAAGTGGTGCCTGCCGACTATGTGGCACACGTCGACACGCACGGTGACCGCAACCAGTACGTCTTCGGTACGGGCGGCATGCTCAAGTTCTCGGAACCCCAGAGCACCGCAGTCCTGAGAATAGCTGCTGACGCTGTCGTGCGCGCATTGCTCGCAGACCACTTCGGTATCTACGGCGACCCTGAAATCGAGCCGGGCTAACCAGGCTCCCCACCCGCCGGCGCCACGTCCCGTGTGTGGTGCGGCGGTCGGGGCTCAAGCCTATTGCGCGTCGTTTGCCTGACCGAGAAACACGATCGCCGCGGCCGTCATGTGAAGAACAAACGTCACAACGTGCCTCGGCGCCTCGACGGGTACAGAGCCCTGCCCGTGGCCACCCAAACGGTTTCGCGCGGTCGGTACTCCGCTCTCCAGGAGCGCGCGCAGATTTCCCAGCGCGCTCTCCCAGAAGGCGGGAACAAGCCCCTTCTCGAAGCAGATAGCTATGAGGTCTTTGGCTGTGGCACGGTTCTTGTCGTAGGTCCATCCCCTTGTCTCGCAAACCGACTTCAAGACGCTCTCAAGCGACTTCAGTGCACCAGCCATTGCCTCTTTGTGGAGCCCCTTGCGGTAGTGGTCGTGCGCCTCCAAGAACTCCTGCTGTGCTCCCGCAAACTCCTTGCGCGCCAGCAAGTGCAGCGCTGGCTTCACTACCTCGGCGTGAATGAACTGTGAGTCGATCCGGACGATCTCGCCGGACTCCCACGCATAGCCAACGGAATGCTCTCGGAATCGAACATTCAACTCGTTGATGGCGTTCGTCGCAATCTGGTCCGCATTCGGGCGCCCCAGGTATTGGAAGGTGCGCGTCATCTTGTCTATCACTCGAAACGAAATCTCCACGGCGTCGAGTGCCTGCTCGATGTCCTCCACATTCAACAGGAAGTTGCAGAGTTCCAGTCGGCAGTCCCCACGCGCGGTATCCACGAGTTGGAACACGCCGTATTCTTGGCGAAGAATCCCCACCAGAGTTTCATACGCCTGCGCCGGTCCCGAACTGCCGTAGCGGTTTCCCAATTCCCTCTCGCCACCTAGGGCGGCGTCCCAGATATGGATGATTTGAACCCGCAGATTAGGGGGGATCTCATTGTACTTATAGACATCCGGCTCTTGGCCATGGAGCCGCTTCTGCCGCTTGGAGAAGATGTCGATAACCGCCATGTCGGGCGCCTTGGCTCGGCCGCTGTTTGAGGCCGCAAACCCGCGCTGGCCACGATTCTACCAGGATCTGACGTCCGTGGGTTGTTACCGCACAGGCCAACTTCCCAGACGTGGCTGCCGCACACGCCGGCCGCGCTTGCTAGCCTACCCCCACCCACCTCAGCGCCGCCTGGCGACCACACCAGAGGAAGACGCCGGCGCATCCCGAGGCTGGAGCAGCACGCTCGCATCCACCTCCAGGCTGGCCGCGATCTTGCCCAACCATTTCAGCGTGGGGCTTTTGTGGCCGGCCATAACCTCCCAGAAATGGCTGCGTGAGACGCCGGCCCGATCTGGCAGATGAGACACCGGAACCTTGCTAGCCCTCGGATTGGCGCTGGCCAGAAGGTCATCGGGGCGTTGCTCGGGCACAGCGATAGCGCGTCCACCGAGAGATACACCCACGTCGCCCCGAGCGCGACCACGGCTCTGGTTCAGGCACGGTGGCTGCGGCTCGGAGGCGGGGAGGGTGGAAGGTAGTGGCTGTTGTGCCTGGTGGCTGGTGGTTTTGTGGCTGCTGTGGCTGTGTGGATGGTGGCCCTGCGGCTGTGTGGATGGTGGCTGGGCGAATGGCTGGAGATGCCACGGTCATGGGTGAGCACAAACTGAGTCCCGATGGACCCACTGCGCCTCTTGTGCGATTCTGCCTTCCAGTGGATAGAGTACCTGCACGCCGTCTTGAGGAAGGTCCGCCTAGCGGGAGACCGCTATGCACACTTCATGGAGCTCAGTCTGGTGTGGTTGACCCCTTCGCGTAGCCAGTGGGCGCAATGGTCCCTGCCGAGCAAGCTGGGCGCGATCGGGGCATGGGTGGGCATACTGGCACTCGGCTTGTACTTGGCTGAGAAAGGCTGCGGCCTCATGACGAGAGGCGACTCAGAGAAGGAAGCAGCCAGGCTGAGGGCCGAACTTGCAGCCACAAGGGCTGCTCTGGATATTCCCAAGGCCGAGTGAAGTGGACCCCGAAATTCGGACCAGGGGCTAAGGTGGAGTTTGCTTCCCACCAGGAAGGCAAACGAGATGAAGAAGAACGCACGAAAGAAGCACAGTCCAGAGTTCAAGGCCAAGGTCGCG
>Ga0182027_10013582_pt1 | contig 11336 bp, 10 predicted proteins | sample 712E1DmetaG_FD_121300 | JGI IMG/M metagenome (GOLD analysis project Ga0182027, IMG submission 121300) | Permafrost microbial communities from Stordalen Mire, Sweden - 712E1D metaG (Illumina Assembly) | ecosystem: Environmental > Terrestrial > Soil > Wetlands > Permafrost | place: Sweden...
AATATGTCCGAAAATGATAATAATGTTAACTTGCACACCAGGGTTTTTAATCATATACAGAATGATATCCTGGATGGAAGGTACAAACCGGGTGACAGCCTCACGGAAACAAAGCTGTCTGAAGAACTTGGCGTCAGCCGCACTCCTGTGAGGGAGGCACTCCGTCAGCTCGAACTGGAAGGACTGGTAGTGCTGATCCCGAATAGGGGAGTCATCGTGCAGGGAATAACCGCAAAGGACGTCGAAGATATTTATATTATCAGGATGATGATCGAAGGGCTTGCAGCGCATTGGGCAGCTGAAAATGCAACACCGGATGAGATTGCCGAACTAAAGGAAGCAGTTGACCTCGAGGAGTTTTATACTTTGAAGAGTGATATAGGGAACTCACTCAAGTTCGATTCAAGGTTTCACGAGACAATATTCAAAGCGAGTAAAAGCAAACCGCTTATGCATACTTTAAGCACCTTCCACCATTATATACAAAGGGCTCGCAACGCATCGCTTGCATCTCCTGGAAGGGCGCAGAAGTCGCTGGATGAGCACAGAGCCATTCTGCAGGCGATATCCGGACGGGATCCTGAAAAAGCTGAAAGGCTCACTGTACAGCATATCAAGAATGCGAATACCAACCTGATTGCTTTGCTTAAGCAGCAGGATCCAATAGAAAAACCGTGCCGATAGGCGGCACGGTTGCTCTGGTGACCCATAGGGGACTCGAACCCCTGTATCCGCCGTGAGAGGGCGGTGTCTTAGACCGCTTGACCAATGGGCCTTATAATACAATGTGACTTTCTGAAGATAACCGTATTATAACATCATGATCAAAAGAATACAAGAAGTGGAAGGAGTGGTGTCAGGCACTTAAGTTATTAACTTATTAACATATATGTCATATGCCGGATAATATAAAATAAGCAAATAACTTAAGCAATTGACGCCTGAAGAATAGAAAAGGATTGGCTAAAAAAGCTTTACCTGGAAAGTTTATTGAGAACATAACAGGCTATATTGGTGCAGCTGAGGCGGAAAAGCTCATCTCTGCGCTATCAGCAGAGCCTTGCTCGGGGCTCAGGATAAATACTCTCAGGGTAAGCGTTGATGAATATATGCGGATGTCGCCTTTCAGGCTTGATCCGGTACCCTGGTGCAAGGATGGGTTTTATTATGATAGTTCAGCGTACCCGGGCAGGCATCCTCATTATTATGCAGGTTTATATTATATTCAGGAACCCAGTGCCATGTTTCCGGTCGAAGTGCTTGCTCCGTTGCCGGGTGAGACCATACTCGACCTTTGCGCAGCTCCCGGCGGCAAAACGGTCCAGATCGCTGCGCGTATGGAAAACAAGGGGCTTTTGGTCTCAAATGATAATAATCCCAAAAGAGTAAAAGCCCTTATGAAAAACATTGAATTATGCGGGGTCAGAAATGCCTGCATATCCTGCTTGGAGCCAATTGCACTGGCAGCAGGCTTGCCTGGATATTTTGACGGAATCCTGCTGGATGCGCCATGTTCAGGAGAGGGAATGTTCCGCAGGGACGAGCATGCAGTGAGGAGTTGGTGCAAACACAGTCCGGAATCATACGTCCGAATTCAGATGGAACTGCTGAAAACCGCATCGCTGATGCTAAAGCCCGGCGGCCGCATCGTTTATTCAACATGTACTTTTTCACCTGATGAGAATGAAAATCTGATCGCTGCATTTATTGAACAAAATTCTGATTTTTCTCTGGCTCCTATTGATCTGACTCTGCCTGGCCGTGCCGGAATTGAAAGCGGGAAGTGTTTTGAATCTGGTGGATTTGGAGCTTCAGGCAATGTAGCAAGACTGTGGCCGCATAAATTGAAGGCTGAAGGACATTTTACCGCACTGCTTTATAAAAATGCGAGCAGTATACAATCAACTGCGAGAAGGACTAATTGGGGTACCCGTCCAGAATTTTCAAATACTCCTCCCTCATGGTACAGCGGGTTTGTAAGAGATAACTTCCTGGAAATTCCGCTTTTAAGTATTTCAGAAGGTTTATTTTGTACAGTCGGCGATAACCTTTATTATTGCCCCCGGGAGGTACCGGATATGGATTTTTATAGATTTATTAAATTAGGATTGTTTCTGGGGACAAAAATTGAATCAAAATTCAAACCATCACATTCTTCCGTCTTGTGTTTTAAAAGGACTGAATTCAAGCGAATCCTGGATATCAATGCTGATTGCGTCGATGCTTTGCGGTACTTGAAGGGTGAAACACTTAATATTTCAGGTGAAAAAGGACTGACAATAGTTTGTGTTGACGGGTTTACGTTAGGATGGGCTTACCATGATGGAAACATGTTTAAAAATCTATATCCTTCCGGTTGGCGTATGCTAAGGTGACCTATTTGGCCATTAACCTTTTTACTGCAAAATCCAGGATATCGTCAGCAGTATAAACCACATCAGGATTTATCCCCTTGCCCTGGATATTTATTCCTTTTGGTGTATACCAGAACAGAGTTGTTGCTTTGACGGCAAATCCTCCTTTTAAAGGAATGGTATATTGTCCGATCCCCTTGCCGAAAGTCACATCTCCGATAAGTTCTACATTTGTCAGATTATCTTTGAGAGCGGCTATCATATTTTCCGAAGAGCTAGCGGTATTCCTGTTCTGCAGGATTGTGATGCTGTCGTATTTTAAAGCACCGTTGGTTTTCGCGGAATTTACGATCTTGAAGACCCTGTTGATATCTGTTGCGATAATGTTTCCACGTTTTAGAAACATGCCTGCAATTTCATTGATGGCATAAATATCGCCGCCATAGTTATCTCGAAGATCAATGATGATCATGGGGTATTTTTTTAAAATACCAACATTGTCTTTAACTATTTTAATTGTGTAGGGTGAAAAATTGGTCAACCGTAAATACACGATTTTGTCATTTATTGGTTTGGCTTCCGATTTCGATGCGACCTGCTTCTCATCTGCGAACTGCTTTTGATATTGCTCCGGGATATAAAGGTACGTATAGCCGTCTTTGTTGATATCACGAATGCTTCGTGTTACAACTGATATCACCATATCATCAAAATATGAATAATATTTGCCTTTGACATCTCGTCCCAATTCTTTTTGAAAAAGCTTATCAAGAGTATCGGTGTATACATAAAAACTGGAGATGAAATGCTTGAATACAAAATAATCATAATTAAGATAGGTATACACACCTGCCAATATAACAAAAACTACAAGTATAGATGTTACCGCCCATAGCTTTCTTCGGCATTTTTTAAATCTGTCTTCAATTGTCAGCTGTTTTTTCATTAAACATTTTTACACTGTTTTTTCAAGATAACGTTTTATTTTTTTAGTCGTTGTTTTTGCAAACTCGTTTTCTCTCAACTGGAAATCTCTGATATATTTATACAAAACCAGATTCTTGTTTACAGATTTGACCTCTTTATGTATGAGGGCATTAAGCTCCTGTGCATTTGGCATCTTTTCAGCAAAATCATCTGCGATTCTTTCCATATCCGGTACTATTATGGCTGAAACCACTATATCGCCGAACACTTCGTCGTTTTTACCGAATATAAGTGATTCCTTGATATAAGGACTTCTATCCAATAATGCTTCTATTTCTTCAGGAAATATATTCTTTCCATTTTTTGTGACAATAACATTTTTAGCGCGGCCGGTAATGTATACGAATTTATCACTGTCCATATATCCAAGATCTCCGGTATGAAACCATCCGTCCGTGAGTACTTTGCGCGTAGCTTCCTCATCGCTGTAATAGCCTAGCATTACACTCGGTCCTTTGACGATTATTTCGCCTATGCCGCCCTCGCCGGGTTTGTCTATCCTGACATCGACCCCCGGCAATGGCAAGCCGGTTGCATTGTCTCGAAAATCGACGTCGCGGTTTAATGCAACTATAGGTGCGCACTCCGTCAGCCCATATCCCTGGATGAGGAAAAGCCCCAATTCCCGGAAACCTTTTGAAACTGCGGGATCGATTCCTGCAGCTCCGCTTATCAGCAGCCTGATGCTGCCCCCAAAGCTCTCGTGTACAGGTGCAAACAGCTTCTTTCTTACGTCAATGCCGATTTTCCTGAGGAGTTTGCTGATTTTTAACCCCAATTTGAGTTTTTTAAGCATTTCTGGCTTTTTTGCAGCCTGATCCCATATTCTGCGGTACATTGTTTCGAATATCAAAGGAACTCCAAGCATGATAGTAGCTTTGGATTCCTGCAGATTCTTTGGTATATGCCTCAAACCTTCGCAATATGCAATGGCACTTCCTCTGTAAAGTGGGCATAGGAAGCCGCATGTGCATTCATATGTATGGTGAATCGGGAGTACGGATAGGAATATGTCATCATTGCCGATGTAAGTCATAGAACACATTGACATGAGGTTTGCGCAGATATTATGGTGAGACAGCATGACGGCTTTGGACTTATCTGTTGTAGCGGACGTAAAAAGGAGGATGCTCATAGCTTCGGCATCAATGACCGCCTTCAGAAAACCAGTATCACCGGAATTCACCAATTTTCGGCCTTCCTCTATAAGCTGCTGATATGACAGCACTCCATCCGATTCTGATTCATAATCCATGCCTATATAAATACCAGGCTTATCTTCTGCCGTTGAATTCTTCATTTTCAACACTGATTCCTTGTTATAATCGGAAAAGATCAATGTGCTGGCCTTTGATCTTTTCATAAGGCTTTCTATTTCATTTTGCGGGAGTTCTTTATCGATTGGCACTACTATGCCAGTCCCATTGACAACAGCCAGATAAGAAACTGCCCATTCATATCTGTTTTCTCCAATAATTGCTATATTTTTACCTTTAAGTCCGAGCTTCAGCAAAATCGTACCAAGTGCGTCCACATCTGATTTGAATTGACTATAGGTTATCGGATGATATTCGTCGCTGCCTTTTCTTTTAGTTAAAAAGGCTGTCTTCCCGTTAAAATCAGAACAGCTTTTTTCAAGCATGTCCTTAAGGTTGAGGATCTTCTTTACTTCGTATAAAGGGAAGTTTTTCATTGTAATACATCCTTTCCTGCAATTATTGAAATAAAAATACGCGGTTTATACAAACCGCGCATATTTTTTTGATTAAACATGTTTACACATGGCTTACCAACGGTTTCCGGAAGATCTGTCGTTTCTGCCCTGGTTACCACCGCCGTAACCATCATTTCTTCTTTGTGATTTTCTTGCCTTGCGGCAATCAGGACACCTGACTGGATCATTTTCGAAACCCTTTTCTTTGTAGAATTCCTGTTCACCTTCGGTGAATACGAATTCACTGTTGCAATCTCTGCAAACGAGAGTCCTATCCGCCATTATTCTACCCCCCTGATATATTTGGATTTAATTAGGGCTTCGGACTTTATCTCCAAATATGATTAGGAGGATAAGGCCTACACGTAATTAAATCTGCCGGACTGTTATTTTCCGGAATGAAATGATTATATCATGGCTCTTTTAGCCTTTCAAGCAAGTTTTCTATTTATGTAATAATTTTGAAACTGATGATAGGATATGGGATTTTTAATCTGTTTGACGGTATTGGGTTGATGCATTACAATGTTTATAACATGATTTAATGTGTTATAAAAAAGTTTGTATTATCAGGAGGGGCAATGGATCACGGAAAAGGTAATTCTCCCCAGATAGGAAGCATCAGGAAATATCTTGGGAAATCGCTCAAATTTTACAGTCTGAGCGCCGAATCGCTGCCGCCGGCTGTTTTCGTGTTTATCCTGGCGCTTGGGACGATTTCGATTTTTCTGCCGGACAAACTGCTAAACGATAATTGGTTTTACATTATATATAATTTCATTAATATTATACTTGTTTTCATGGCTTCATCCGTATACCTTTATGCCTGCATCTCGGAATTCAGCGGTAAAAAATATACTGTCAGGGACTGCATGACCAGAGTCTTAAACACTTTGCCGGTATTGACAGCAGCTTATATATTGGTTACGGTGGCCGACATCGTTGGATTGGCGCTGTTTATTATTCCAGGTTTGGTATTGTATATCATGTTGATGTTTTTTTCATGTTTCATACTTGATGCCGGTTCAGGAGTCATTCAGTCGATTCGTGAGAGCCGCAGGATAACGACCGGACGGAAGATGGAATTATTCTCAATAATGCTATTATTGAACCTGATCCTGATCGTTCCGCTGGTGATAATTATAATTGTCGCCGTTCCTCAGAATGATATGAGGATAATGACATTTGTTACTACATTTTTTATTTCACTGCTGGGTCTAGTGCAGCAAAGGGCTATTGCATTGCTTTATCTTGATCTTAAGGACAAGTCAACATAAGTAGTGTAAACAGTCGCAGCCTGAACTTGAATTTATGTTTGGAATCTATTATAATATTAATGTATTATGGTCACTTAGCTCATCTGGTAGAGTATCGCTTTGACGTAGCGAGGGTGATTGGTTCGAGTCCAATAGTGACCACCAGCAGAAAGGCAGAAGTAAGAGGATTTTATCCGCTGATTGATGTGGATAAAATCCTTTTATTACGAAAGGATTGATATTCATGAAGAAGATTGCTTTTATAGGGGCAGGCAGTTTTGGTTTCACAAGGAAATTAGTCAAGGACATTTTGACTTTCCCAGCATTGAGCGACTGCACGATAGCTTTGATGGATATCGACAGTGACAGGCTGACGTACATAAAAAGGGCTATTGAGAAGATAATTGCTGCCGGCGGATATCCGGCAAGGATCCTGGCTACCATGGATAGGGCGGAAGCGCTCAAAGATGCGGACGGCGTCGTGTGTACGATATTATCCGGTGATGTGGGCGTATGGAGATATGATATAGAGATCCCTCAAAAATATGGAGTAGATATCAATGTTGGCGATACAAGGGGACCCAGCGGTATTTTCAGATTTCTGAGGACTATGCCGGTCATGCTTGATATTTGCAGAGATATTGAACGGTATTGCCCTGATGCAGTATTCCTCAATTACACTAATCCTATGGCGATGCTCTGCCGCGCGATGCAGACGGTTAGCAAGGTTAAGATCACAGGACTCTGCCATAGCGTTCAGGGAACTGCCGAGATGCTTGCTGATTGGATCGGAGCCCCAATGAACCAGATCACATACACCTGCGCGGGTATCAATCATCAGGCGTTTTATACTGAATATAAGTGGAATGGCCGCGATGCATATCCATTGATCCATGAGGCGCTTAAAAGACCTGAAATATTAAATGCAGAACAGGTCAGAAATGAGATGTTTCTTCATTTCGGGTATTATGTCACTGAGTCAAGCGGGCATAATTCCGAATATACAGCATGGTTCAGGAAAAGGCCGGACCTTCTGCAAAAGTACTGCGCGTCGGGAACGAATTGGAATCCCGGTCATCATGCATATATACTCAATGAATATATAGGTATGGAAAAGACATGGCGCAGCGACATATTAGAGTGGCTCAATAAGGAAGATACCGACCTGGCCAGGGGAAATGAATACGCAGCGAGCATATTCAATGCCATCTTTGGAGATGGAGCGATTTTCACATTCAATGGCAATCTGAGAAACTTCGGATTGGTGGATAACCTGCCATACGGCTGTTGTGTGGAAGTTCCGGTCATAGCTTCCAGAAAGGGTTGGGACGCAATACATGTCGGAAGCCTTCCACCGTCCGTTACTCCTCTTGTTTATAACAGCGCGCTTTGTGAGGAGCTTGCAGTTGAAGGCTCTATTTCGGGTGATCCTCAGAAGATTTACCAGGCTGTTTATTATGACCCGTTGACAGCTGCAGTACTCAGCCTTGAGGAAATAAAGACAATGGTGGCTGAGATGTTCAGGCAAAACAGCGCCTGGCTGCCGCAATTCAAGCATATTAGCTGAGATCGGGAGGACGTTTTCATATATGCTGATGGTTGATGACTGGAAAGATTATGAACTGATCGATGCGGGCGGCGGCGAAAAGCTCGAAAGATGGGGCGGGTTTAAACTGCGCAGGCCCGATCCGCAGGCAATATGGCCAACAAGTCTCGGCCCGGAAGCATGGCTTGATGTGGATGCCTTTTACCATAGGAGCGCCAGTGGCGGAGGCTACTGGGAATATTTCAGCGAAATGCCCGAAAAATGGATCGTTCATTACCGGTCTTTATCTTTTTATATACAATTGACAAGTTTCAAGCACACTGGATTGTTTCCGGAACAGGCAAGCAACTGGAGCTGGATGATCGAGAATATCGGAAAGCAGCACCGGCCGGATCCCGTGAAGGTCCTGAATCTGTTTGCCTATACTGGAGCAGCTACGGTTGCGTGCCTTTACGCGGGAGCCGAGGTCTGTCATGTAGACGCATCAAAGGGCATGGTTACCAGGGCAAAGGAAAATGCAGTCCTTTCAGGTCTTGCCAGCAAACCGTCAAGATATATTGTGGATGATACGCTGAAATTCGTACAGCGTGAAGCCCGACGCGGAAATAAATACGATGCTGTTATCATGGATCCACCGTCTTATGGGCGTGGTCCCGACGGTGAGATATGGAAGATCGAGGATCATATATTTACGCTTGTCGAAAATTGCCTGGAAATCTTATCTGATATTCCTGCATTTTTTTTGATCAATTCATATTCTACGGGTCTGTCTCCCACTGTGCTTCAAAACCTGCTCCATATGACCGTGTCTGCTAAATACGGCGGACGTGTCACATGTGATGAACTGGGCACTGGCTTTTCAAATCTTGGCCTCATCCTCCCATGCGGTACTTTTGCCAGGTGGCAGCCTGTATGAACATCAATGAGACCGGTAAAAGCGACTGTGATTTCAATGTGCTGAATGTATTATATGAGGATAACCATCTGCTAGTTGTTGAAAAACCCCGCGGAATGCTTTCACAAGCCGACAGCAGCGGTGATGCCGATATGCTTTCTGTTTTGAAATCATATATAAAAGAAAAGTATAAAAAACCGGGTAATGTCTTTATAGGCTTAGTACAAAGGCTTGACAGACCTGTTGGAGGATTGATGGTTTTTGCCCGGACATCCAAGGCTGCCTCAAGGATATCCCGGCAAATAAGAGAAAGGCAGTTCATCAAACATTATTTAGCTGTCGTTGAAGGAAATATCCATGAAGATAAAGGGACGCTGGAAGATATGATCGTCAAAGACAGAGCGGCCAATATCTCAAAGACCATTTCCATTGAGGAGAGTGTCAGGCTAAGTAAAGTATCCGTCGACCATTCCATGAGCTTGCCTAAATCGGCTCTTCTTGATTATGAAGTATTAAGCCGTGAACCGGAAAGAGAATTGTCACTCGTTAAAATATCGATCCACACTGGGAGGTCTCACCAGATACGAACGCAGTTTGCAGCAAAGGGACACCCTATTATAGGAGATAAAAAATACGGGTATGCCGGTTCGGAGCGAAATATTGCTCTTTGGGCATATTCTGCGGCATTTAAACATCCGGTCGGGGAGGCGTTGCTTGAATTCACATGCAAACCACCATATGAATACCCGTGGAGTGTTTTTAACTTAAATTATGGTTCTTTATGAATATCTTGATGTATACAATTAATTGAGCAGACAACGCTGTTTATTCACCATCATAAATATCTGGAGGTTGACATGAAACATGCCAGAAGACTGGATAATGCACCCCCGTACTTATTTGTGGAGATTGAAGATAGTATAAAAAAGGCTCAGGCTCAAGGCGTCGATGTCATCAACCTTGCTATAGGCGATCCGGACCTGCCTACACCGCCTTTTATTATCAACAGGATGGTAGAGGCATTAAAAGATCAGAAATATCATTGCTATCCGGAATATGACGGATGTATCGAATTCAGGACGGCTGCTGCAAATTATTATAAGAGAAGGTTCGGCGTGGAGCTTGATCCTGAAACTGAAGTATTGACACTGCTGGGTGCAAAAGAGGGCATAGCCCATATATTTTTTGCACTGGTAAATGAGGGCGATTTTACACTTGTGCCAGACCCTCAGTATCCTGTATATAAAAACGCCACCGGCCTTACCGGAGGAGTGCCATACCCCATGCCGCTGTTAAGCGAAAATGCCTTTCTGCCGGATTTTTCAAGGATACCGAAAGAGCTTCTTAAACGCACGAAAATATTATTTTTGAATTATCCGAACAATCCGACGGGAGCAGTTGCCGATCTTGGTTTTTATCAGAAAGCTGTTGAGTTTGCACTTGAATACGACATAGTAGTCTGCAATGATAATGCATACTCCGAGTTTACATGGGACGGTTTCAGGGCTCCAAGCATCCTTGAGGTCAAGGGAGCCATGCGTACTTCGATTGAATTCCATACGCTTTCAAAATCCTATAACATGACCGGCTGGCGTATCGGTTATGCGGCAGGCAACGCCGAGATCATCTCCAAGCTCAAGAAAATGAAGCATAATATCGATTCCGGGGTCTTTACCGCTATTCAGGCTGCAGGGATCGAAGCCCTGGACAACGGAGACGAATTTATATCCGGGATGAGGGCGGTATACGCTTTAAGACGTGAAATCGCGGCCAAAATGCTGCATGAGGCGGGATTTGAATTTGAGATGCCCAGAGGCACATTTTACATATGGTTCAAAGTGCCTGATGGGCTGACTTCAAAAGGATTTTCCGATGAACTCCTTAAGAAAACGGGAGTTGTCGTTGCACCGGGCTCAGGGTATGGCGAGTATGGGGAAGGATTTTGCCGGATATCTCTTACAGTTTCCGACGTTAGACTGAGAGAGGCATTTACGAGGATTTTGTCAATCCGATAACAAATTGCTGTCATTGATGCCGGTATCTTCCGCTGCTTTTATTGAAAGCAGCTTTTCAGCTTCGCACGTTTTCAAGGCGATCTCTTCTTCTGTGACTGTGCTTAGAGATGTAAGCCGAAATCTGCCGGCTTTGTAGAAATTGTTCAGTGCTTCTTGAATGCAACCTTTTTTCAAAAGAACCAGACCGTAATTGTAAAAAGCTTCCGGAATCGGCGGGTTGGATAGCATCAGCCTGTTATATATCTCAATGGCTTTGTCCTGTTCATTTCTTAAATAATACGTCTGACCAAGATTATCCGCTATTACAACGTTTGCACTGTTGTAATCATATGCCTCCAGATTGAAAGCGAGCGCCTTATCCAGATCGCCCTTCAGGATCAACAGGTATCCGAGGCTGCCGTAAATAGTCGTTGTTTTATATTCGGCAATGACTTTTTCAAGGATGCCGACGCTTCTATCGAGATCGCCTTTTTTCCATACAATAAGGGCTTGGATCGTCTGTGCAAGGTTGTGGTCTTCAGTGCTCAATTTTTCGTCAAGAAGCTTATCCATGACAGCTCCTGCATCAT
>Ga0182027_10013583_pt1 | contig 11336 bp, 10 predicted proteins | sample 712E1DmetaG_FD_121300 | JGI IMG/M metagenome (GOLD analysis project Ga0182027, IMG submission 121300) | Permafrost microbial communities from Stordalen Mire, Sweden - 712E1D metaG (Illumina Assembly) | ecosystem: Environmental > Terrestrial > Soil > Wetlands > Permafrost | place: Sweden...
GCTCGCCGTGCGCGTCCACCAGCGGGCCGCCGGAGTTGCCGGGATTGATGGCCGCGTCGGTCTGGATGAAGTCACCGGGTTTGCGCGGATCGTCAGTGTACGGATTGGGGCGGTTGAGCGCGCTGATGATGCCGCGGGTGACAGAGAACTGGAAGTAGCCGAAGGGGCTGCCGAAGGCCAACACGGTTTGGCCCGGATGCAGTTTGCTGGAGTCGCCCCAGGGAATGCTGGGCAGGTTTTGCGCGTCGATCTTGATGACCGCGATGTCGGTGAGCTTGTCGACTCCGACGACTTTGGCGGTGAAGACGCGGCGGTCGTTGAGGGTAACGCGCACCTGCGTGGCGCCATCGACCACATGATCGTTGGTGACGATGTAGCCGTCGGGCGAGATGATGACGCCGCTGCCGACGCCGTGCTCAATCTGCTGCGGCGGCGCCTGCCCCTTTCCTCCGGGGCCGAAGAAGAATTGGCGGAATCCCGGCGGCAGATCCTGCGGGTTGATGCCGCCGAAGCCCCGGCCGCCGCCTTCGGAGTTTTGCTCGTCCGGCGTGACGCGCGAGGTGACGGCGACATTGACGACGGCGGGCGTGACGCGCGAGGCGACGGCTTCGACGGCGTTATCCAGCGCGGTCAAAGCAGAGACGCTGGAGTCGTCGATTGGCCCGGCTGCCGCGGCGGCAGCGTGCACCCGGGAGTCGTCGAAAATGAACGCGCACAACGTGAGCGAGAACAGAACCCCGGCAAGGATCCCCGCAGGCACAGCGAGCTTCTTCACGGTTGCTACTAATGAATTAGTTGTCATGGGCATGGTTTTTGTCTCCATTTGGGTTGAAGTTGATGTGTCAGAGCTTGAAGACCACCCAGCCACTATCGGCGGCCGGAGCGGCTGGCGGGTCGGAATTGGAACCTGTTTCGTGCGCCGCATTCGGGCTTGGCGCGGAATCTGCGGGATAGACGGCGAGAATCAAACGCATGACCCTGATTTGGCGCATGACGATGATTTGAGTGGCCGGCTCGGAGGCTGGACGGCTTTTGAATGCGCTGCCTTGCTGCTCCGCGGAAGCGCCGGTGTCATAGTCCGCGAATGCCCGAGCCTGCTGGGTTGAGGTTCGCGTCACTTCCCAGGCGGTGAAGACAACATATTCCGGCTGCGGGGCCTGGGCTGCTTCCGATGCCGGCAGTTGAGCAATTGTCATCTCGGCACGCGGCGCAGCGTTGGCCTCGCGGGAGGCGATCTCGATTTCCGCTGCGCCGGCTGATTGGGTTGGTTGGGCCGATGGCTCCGTGGCGCGGCGCGGTGAAGCGGAGACGAGCGGCGCATGAACGCCGCGGCTCGCGGGAAGAATGGCCTTTGTTTCGATCACCCGGAATCCTGTGGCTGCACCCGTCAACCTCGGGCCAGCGTTGGCCGCGAACGAATCGCGATCGGCGAGCACTGTCCGGTTATTGGCCGGCGCGAGGGCGAGGGTCTGCGGGTCCGGCTTCTGCACCGTAACAAAAGCGACGATCTGCGGGCAGCGTGCCAGCTCCACCGAACCGAAGAGCAGGCCGCAGCCGACGACGCCGACGAGGGCGCGGGCCGCGAGTGGTTGCAGCGCCCGTTTGCCCCAAAGAAGGCTGTGCACACGGTAGACCAGTTCGGGCCTGCGCTCGAACACGCCAAGTGAGAGCGCGTGGGCGCGGCGTTCAAGTGCGCGCTCGGCCAGGCTGGTGAGGCAGGCAGCGTAGGCGCGCGGAGCCTGCGTCTGGCGGACCACTCCCTCGTCGCAGGCCATCTCACGCTCGCGGCAAAGGCGGCGCTCCATCCAGAAGAGCGCGGGGTTCAATGGGAAGAGAACTAAGGAAAGTTTCTGGAGCAGATTGGTCCAGTCGTCGCGCCGGCGCAGGTGTTCGCCTTCATGCAGAATCACCTGTCCGAGCTCGCCTGGCGTAATCCGGGAGAATAGCCACTCCGGAATGAGAATGCGCGGTGAGAAGAAGCCGATGACGCTGGGGCGGTCGAGCTCACGGGTGGTGCAAAGTTGAATGGCGTGGCGCGCGAGGGATGCGGCGGTGAGCAAAGAGCGAAGGTTCTCGTCCGCTTCAACCGGCGTTGCCGTCTTCCATATCTTGCGCAGGCGGAGCGAATGGAAGGCAAGCTGCGCGGCGCGGAGCGTGGATGCGGCGAGCCACAGCGCGGCGATGATCAATCCCCAGCGGCTATCCAATTGCAGCCAGGCTTTCGCCGGCAGGTCCTGAAGCGGCAAAGTCCCGGCGACGCCCGCCGCGGAAGAACGCGCAATGAGGGGCAGGAACGGCAAACCAACCACGACGGCAAAGCCCGCGGCCCAGGCGGCGAAGCGATGCGCCGCGGGGATGCGGGGCGCCAAGCGGAACGAGAGAACCAATGCAACGGCAACTGCCGCGCCCTGCCACAGCGCTGCCACGACGACGGACGCGGCGGTCTGCGCGAACGAGCCCAAAAAATGGCTCACGGCGCCCGCCAGCGCCACGCGAAATGCATCCGCTATGATGAACCACTGCATTCGCTACCCCTCGCCCCCTTTGTTGGCGTTTCCCGTATCGGGCGCCGCGTTGCGGATCGCAGCCCTAAGCCGCTCAAACTCCTGGGCAGAAATCTCGTCGTCGCCCAACAGAGATAACACGAGCTGCTCGCGCGAGTTGCCAAAGAAACGGCTGAGCACGTTGTGCACCTCAGTCAGGCTGGCCTCCTGCTCGGCGACGCAGGGCTTGTAGACGAACGCGCGGCCCTCCTGGCGGTGTGTGACGTAGCCCTTTTGTTCCAGGATCCGGATGGTGGTCAGCACCGAGTTGTAGGCCAGTGGCTCGCCTTCGGGCAGAGCTGCCACCAGGTCGGTGACGGCCGACTCGCCGCGGCGCCAGAGGATCTTCATCAGCCTCAGTTCCGCTTCGGTCAGCGTGTTGGACTTCTTGGGCGGCATCGGTAAGTCGTTGATTCCACGATGGCGGTCTGCGCTTCAGGAGCGCCATAGTATTTCTATAGACGAACAACTAAAGGATTAGTTACCGGCTGTATAGATTTTTTTCTTCGCCGTTTGGCGGGGCGGACCAGCCTCTTCGAGAAAGCTCCGCCGTACGCATCGACCCTGTGCTACGATCCGTGCAAGCGTTCACGCAATCGTTTTTTCGTACGGAATTTCATGAGCCAGCGCCGGTTGTTTTACCTGCCGCCGCGCCAACGGCGAGTGCCTTTGACCAAACTTCACCACGGGATTCAGCCTGGGGTCCCGGCTTACAGGGGATGGGATGAACAACCAGCTACGGCCTCTAGCCCTCGGCGAGATCCTGGACCGGACCGCCGAACTGTATCGGAATTATTTCCTGCTCTTTGTGGGCATCTCGGCGATTTTTGCCGGGGCCATGCTCGCTGTGCAATTCCTGTATCTGCGCTCGCTCATTCTGCTCGGCTATCCCAACATGATGGCGCATTGGCAGTGGGGCACTGCGTCGGCCGCAGTGGTGGAAGCACTGCTGATTCTGATGCTGGCCGGGCTGTCGATCGCCGCCAACAACCGGGCGGTGGCCTGGGTGTACCTCGACAAGCCCACGACGATTCGAGCCGCCGCAAAAAGCGTATTGCCCCGGCTGCGGACCTATGTGTGGTTGATGACCATAACAGCATTCCGCGCTTGGGCGCCCTTTGCCGCGCTGTATGTGGCGTTCTTTGCAATTCTGTTCGCGGTTCTCCCCCACGACTTCATGACCAACCCGGCGGCGGCCCAGAACGTGGGTCAGCAGAATCCCGCAGCGCTCCTGGCTGCGGGCCTGGGCTTTCTCATTCTGACGCCGTTGTTTATTTTGGCTCTCTTGTATGGCGTGTGGATGTCGCTGCGCTATTCGCTGGCGGTGCCCGCATGTGTGGTGGAGGATTTGCCGGCGGGCCGCGCAATCAAGCGCAGTATCGAGCTGAGCCAGGGCTCGCGCGGGCGCATCTTCGTGCTGGGGGTGCTCGTGTCTGCGGTGCGCATACTGCTGGGGATGCTGTTTGGATTTCCCATCATTGCCCTTGCGGTGAAACACCCCGGCCATCAGCTTCCCCTGCAGTGGCTAATCGTGGCTCAGATCGGCGAGTTCGTGACCAACACATTGATCGGCCCCATTTACTCCACCGGCCTAACGCTCTTTTATTACGACCAGCGGATTCGCAAGGAAGGTTTCGATATCGAGTGGATGATGCAAGCCGCGGGGCTGAGGCCTCAACCTGAGTTGCCTGCGCTGGAACAGACGTAGAGTCTGCGAACGCTGGCAGATCCATCGGATCCTCAGCAAGCGAGTACAGCCATGAGCGAGACACTACGACCCTCCACACTGGGCGAGATCCTCGATCGGACGGCACAGCTTTACCGCCGCAACTTCTGGCTGTTCGCGGGCATCGGGGCGCTGCCGATCGGGGTGATCATCGCGCTGAGCGCATTGGGAGCCGGGTCCATCTTCCTGGTTCCGGGGATCAGGGGCGGCGACCCTGAGTCGGGATTCTTGACGGGCCTCGCGCTCGTGCTATTCCTGCTTGTGGCACTGCCGGTCTACTTTGCGGCCTACGTGTTTTCCATGGGAGGGCTGACGCAAGCGGCGGTGAGTACGAATCGCGGCGAGAGGCCGACCATTCGTGCCACACTCAAGAGCGTCACGCCGCGATTCTGGCGCTATCTGTGGTATGGGATCCTGCAGAGCATCGTCGTGGCTCTGATCCCGGCCGCGGTTGCGGGCGCTGTATGCGGCTCCCTGATCTATCTGGCATCGCTCGCCGGAGGAGACACCGCCACCGGCGTGGCGCTTGGCTTCCTGGTGTTTTTTGTGGCTGTTGCGGCCATTGGCGTCATCGCCTGGCGCGCCCTGGGCTACTCGATCGGGTTTGCAGTCTGCGTGGCAGAGCAGAAGACCGCGTGGGAGTCGTTGCAGCGCTCGTGGAAACTAAGCCAGGGCTCGCGGGGGCGCATCTTTGTCCTGTTTCTGCTGATCGTTGCGCTGGCGATTGCCGCGTCGATGATCGGTTACATTCCGTTCATAATTATTGTCGGCATGGCAGCGGCTACCGGTAATGGCGCACAGTACACGACGGCGGCTCTGGTTGCCGAAATCGTGAACTTCGTGGTGAATTTCACTCTGCAAGCGTTGCTCGCGCCCATCTCCTGGATCGCGCTGGTGCTCTTCTACTACGATCAGCGCATCCGCAAAGAAGGCTTTGACATCGAGTGGATGATGGAGCAGGCAGGGCTCGCGAAGGTCGCTCCGGCTGCACGGGCGCCTGAGAGCGCGGATATTTCCGGGCCGGCTGTGCCTCCTGATACCGTGGAAGAACGATGAATTCCTGGCGGCCCGGTTCAGGTTGGTGGAGTGGTTCGGCGGCGCCAGCACTGGTTCTAGGGGTGCTGGCGCTGGTTGCCGCGGCGTCGTATGTGCGCGCCCAGGAGTTCGTTGCCAATGCAGGCTGGCGCGACGTGAGCGTCGCGGAATATCAGCAACACCTCCAGGATCTTGATGCTGTTGTTGCCGCCTGCCAGAAGCAGCGGGCAGCGCTCGGCGCAGGCCAGGGCGCGGCGCAGGGGAACGGTGCGGCGAAGGTCAATTTTCCCGAGTGCGACCCGGCCCGTATCGGTCCTGACGACAGGGTGCAGTGGCCTGCCGGCGCGGACTCGCAGCGGCGCGAGGTCCGCTACGATTGGCTGCGTTCGGTGTTGGGCCGCGCGGCGAAAAAAGACGGTGCTGCGCAACCCACCATCCTCGGAGCAGTACCCGCGGCCAAAAATCCTTCCGTACCGGTGACTGTCGAAACCCTTCTCTCGAGCGCGCGCCAGCGCCTGCAAGACGACGCGAAGCAGGCCGAAAGCCCGGCGGAGACAAATCCCGGTTACGCCGCCGAGTGGAAGTCGCTCAATGCTATCCTGGCGCAGCGAGCCTACCAAGGCGTGAACGAGGTTTCGGCCAGGGAGCGCTTCGTCGAGTGGTTCTATAACCAGCTCGACAAGTTTCTCACCAGTCTGGTTCGATTTGGTTCGCGCGCGCCGTGGATCGTGTGGTTGCTGCGCATCCTGTTGCTCGGCGCCATTTGCACCGCGCTCGTCTGGTTTTTTCTACGCATCGAACGGCGCTCGCGCGTGCGGCTGATTCCTGACGTCGTGTCCGCGCCGGACGCACCCTCGGCGCGTGAATGGCAATTGTGGCTTCAGGACGCGCACACGATGGCAGCAAAAGGCCTGTGGCGCGAGGCCATTCACTTTCTTTATTGGGCCTCGATCGCGCGGCTGGAGTCGCGGCGGCTGTGGCCGGCTGACCGCGCCCGCACCCCACGCGAGTATCTTGCGTTGCTGGCCGCCGCTGACCCACGCAAGCCGAGCCTGACCGAACTTACGCGGAAATTCGAGCGCACCTGGTATGGCGGGCGTGAAGCAGCGGCCACAGACTTCCGTGCGGCGCTGGAGCAGGCCGCGGCGCTGGGGGTGGCGACGGAATGAATCTCTTCGCCTCCCTCGACGCCAAGGATCGCAAGCTGCTCATCGGCTGCCTGGCCGCGGTCCTCGTGCTGGCATTCGTCACCGCGTTTTTCTCTCGTAACCAAAACAGCGACGACAATACGCTGCCGAGCAGCTATTTGACCGGCAGGCACGGCGCGCGCGCCGCATTCGAGTTGCTGCAAGCGAATGGCTACAACGTCGAGCGCTGGGAGCAGCCGTTGAGCGATCTGGCCACGCGAGCCGACGCGCAGACAGTGGTGATCTTCGCCGAGCCCATCGTCAGCACGGCAGAGGATCTGAAAGCCGTGCGCGACATTGTTGCACGGGGCGGTCGCGTTCTGGTGACTGGGTGGACAGGAGGGCGCCTCGCGCCTGCCGGAAACGTGCAGCCACCCACGAAGTTCGCGTCGGCGTGCAAGCTCACTCCGCAGGGCCTCGATCCGTTGGCCGGTTCGGGCGAAGTGTGGATGGATCCCGAAGCAAGCTGGGGATTGGACCGCCCGCGCGACCGCGTGCAATACAACTGTGCCGGCGCGCCGGCTGTGGTGGAGTATGGCGAAGGCAAAGGCGAGGTGTTTTGGTGGGCCAGCTCCACGCCGCTTGAAAACGGATCGATAAGCCGCGCGGAAAATCTGAACCTGTTCTTGGACTCGCTGGGCCCGCGCGAAGGGCGGCACTTCTATTGGGATGAGTCGCTGCACGGCGAAGTGCGCTCAGAATGGTTTTATGCGCGCGGTCCGGCGATGACTCTGCTGCAGATGGGCGTGCTCGGCATCGGTGTACTGATCGTTTTCAGCTTCAGCCGCCGCCGCGGGCCGGTGCGCGACCTGCCCGCACCGGTGCGCACGACGCCGGTCGAGTTTCTTGAGGCGTTGGGTTCGCTCTACGCCGAGGCCGGCGCGTCGGCAACCGCGGTCGAGCTAGCCTACGAGCGCTTCCGGCGCAAGGTGGCCGAGTTGTGCGGCCTGAAAGGCGCCAAGATGAGCGCGGAGGAATTGGGCAGCGCGCTGCGGCGGCGTTTTCCGCAGGCGGCGGCCGGGCTCGAGAAAGACCTGGCGGATTGTGAAGCGGCGCTGACGAGCGACAAGCTCCAACCCAAGCGGGCATTGGCGCTGGTGCAGGCGCTCAGCCGGCACGGCGAGGCCCTGGATGCGGCGGTGAGAGCGAGCAGACGAGTGGGATGAATTGGATGCTCGAGAGTGTATGATCCTTCCCTCGGCCTGTGATTGGTTTGAGATGGGAAGCAAGGAGAGCTGAATGACTGAGGAGATCAACTTGGAACGGAGCGCAGAGACGCAGAGCGCGGCGCTGCCGGCGACGCAGCACCTGCTGGCCGCGGCGCGGGCGGAGCTGGGGCGCGTGATTGCCGGGCAGGGCGAAGTGATCGGCGAGGTTCTTGTCGCCGTGCTGACACAGGGCCATGCGCTGCTTGAAGGCGTTCCGGGCATCGCCAAGACGCTGATTGTGAAATCGGTGGGCCGGCTGCTCGGGCTCGGCTTTCAGCGGGTGCAGGGCACGCCGGACCTGATGCCCGCCGACATTCTCGGCACCACCATCTTCCGGCCGGGCGCGGACGCATTCACGTTCCACGCCGGACCCGTGTTTACCGACCTGCTCCTGGTGGATGAGATCAACCGAATGCCGCCGCGCACGCAGTCGGCGCTGCTGGAGTGCATGGAAGAGCGCCAGGTGACGAGCGATGGCGTGCGCCGCCCGCTGCCCAAATGGTTCACCGTTTTTGCCACGGAGAATCCCATCGACTTTGAAGGCACCTATCCGCTGCCGGAGGCGCAGCTCGACCGCTTCCTGCTCAAGATCAAAGTGAGTTACCCCGCTCAAGACGAAGAGCGGCAGATGCTGGAGCGGCACCACGCCAGCGGCGGCGCGAGCATTCTCGAGGATGCCAACATCCAGGCGCTTGCGCCCGACCTTTTGGCGGCGGCGCGCGACGAGATTCACATGATCCGCGTGGAACAGGATCTCTACGGCTACATTCTCGATCTCGTTCGCCGCACGCGCGAGTGGCCGATGCTGGCGCTTGGCGCAAGCCCGCGCGCGGCCATTTGCCTTCTGCGCGTGGCGCAGGCGTTTGCGGCGTTCGAGGATCGCGACTACGTGATTCCCGATGATGTGAAGCGCGCGGTTCTACCCGCCCTGCGCCATCGACTGCTGCTCAAGCCGGAGGCGGAGCTGGAGGGCTTCGACGCGGATCGTGTGCTCGGCGACGTCGTCGCCGCAATCGCGGTGCCGCGAGGATGAAGTTGGTATAATGGTGGTATGAAGGAGAAGACTTCAATCACACTTTCATCGGATGTTCTCACCCAGGTGGATCGTAGCGCTGGTTCAAAGGCCTCGCGGTCGGCCTTTATCGAGAGAGTGCTTCGAGAGTACTTCAAGACCAAGGTGCGCGAAGCAATTAACGCCCGAGACCTGGAACTGATCAATGCCAATGCCGATTACTTGAATCGTGAAATGGAAGACGTGCTGAAATATCAGGCGCCGCTCGATTAAGCGATAGAAAGTGGCAAGTTCATGCGTCGAGGCGAGTTGTATCGCGTATCGAAGATTCCGGGCGACCCGAAGAAACACCGAATCGTTGTGATCGTGAGTCGCCAGGCCCTGATCGACTCGCTGTTTTCGACGGTGGTTTGCGCGCCTGTGCTGACTGAGGGGCAAGGTCTTTCAACCCAAGTCAGCATTGGGCCCGAAGCTGGCCTGAAGCATCACAGTTGGGTCTTGTGCGATGGCATTGCAAGCGTTCGCAAGACGGAGCTGACATATTATGTTGGAGCGCTGCCAAGCTCCAAGTTGGCCGAGTTGGATCGCGCTTTGGCAATGGCACTCGATTTACATTTCTAGATTTCCCAATGATCTCTTCTTCCCTCCATCCCGAGCCGGTGCGCGCGGTTTGCCAGCCGCGCGGGCGCTTCGCGTTTGGCCTGACCCCGCGCACCATTTGGCTGCTGGCCGCGGGGCTGCTGCTCGCGCTGCCGGGATTCTTCCATGCGTGGTGGGGACTGGGGATGATCGAGTGGGATGCGCTGGTGCTGCTCGCGGCGATCCTCGATGGAATGCGACTGCCGGCCGTACAGCGGATCACCATCGAGCGCTCCTGGAGCAACGCGCCATCGCTCGATAGCGAAACAGAGATCCAACTCGCCGTTGAACACGGCCGTGAGACCACTCTTGAGTGCCACCTGGTTGACGACCTTCCAGACGCGCTGGTTGCCGCACCTGCCACGCACTTCCTACGCGTGTTTCCGCGCGTCCGTGCAACGCTGCGTTACAAAATCGAGCCGCGCGAGCGCGGCGATGCGCGCGCCGGAGCGGTTTACATTCGTTATGCGTCGCCTCTTGGGCTCGTGGAGCGCTGGGCCATGGCGCCGCTCGAACAAACGGTGCGTGTCTATCCGGCGCTGCGGCAGGGAGAGGACCAGGAAATCTTTCTGGCACGCGGCCGCCAGATCGAATTGCAACTCCGTCAGGTGCGTGAGCGCGGACTGGGACGCGACTTCGAAAGCCTGCGCGAGTATCTCGAAGGCGATGATCTGCGCGACGTGTGCTGGACGGCGACGGCGCGGCGCGGGCAGTTGATCACGCGCCGCTACCAGACCGAGCGCAGCCAGGCGGTGTGGATCGTTCTCGATGCGGGAAGGCTGCTTCAGGGCAGAATCCTCAAGGGCGACGGCAATGTGGATCGCCGAGGCCACTCCAAGCTCGACTACGCGTGCTCCACCGCCGTGGCGCTGGCGCAACTGGCGCTGTACTCCGGCGATCGCGTCGGCCTGCTGGTCTATGGACAGCATGTGCAGCAGCGCGTGCTGCCGGCGCGCGGCCCGGCGCATTTGCGGCAGATTGTAGAGGCGCTGGCACAGGCGCGCGCCGAGACGAGCGAGGCCGATCACCTGCGCGCCACGGCCACGCTGAATCGCTGGCAGCCACGGCGGGCGCTGATCCTGTGGATCACGGACCTGGCCGAGACGGCGATGCGGCCGGAGGTGATCGATGGCGCGATGCAATTGCTGCATCGCCACGTGGTGCTGTTTGTGGCCATGGCGCAGCCCGACGTGAAGGCCATCGCCAACGCGCGGCCCAGAAACGTGGAGGAGATGTTCCGCGCCTCGGCGGCGCAGGAATTGACCACGCGCCGCGAGCTATTGCTGGCGCGGTTGCGCGAGCAGGGTGCGCTGACGCTCGATCTCGATCCCGCGCAGCTCACTTCGGCGGTGCTGAACCAGTATCTGAAGGTGAAAGAGCGGGCCATGGTGTAGCCGGCACTTCTCACGCAAAAGACGCTGCCAGGCATCCTGTTTACTTTTCCGTCACCCTACCCCCTCCCCCCGGTATGCCATACCTCCATATTTGATAACAAAGGGTTTACGGGGTGGGGTAACCCCGTCCATATTTGATTCCAAAGGGTTTACTCGTAAACGTACCGATTTACGAGAGTTACCCGCATTTTTCGGATATTCCGGGACCTCCGGGGTTCGCTCACATGAAGAAAGGAGCCGGTACCGATTCGAAGGCCTGAATTTGGATTCATGAAGCGATTATGCGGGAAGAGCGGGAAATGATCTGCAAACTCGGCGGAAGTTTCTTGCGAGCGTTTTCAGTGAATTACGAGGAAAATCGCGTTTAGATGCCTTGACAGGCAATCGCATTCTTTCTGCGGATGGCGGGAAGACGGTTGGGGTGATGTCGCCATTGCCGGTGATTCGACCGAGACGGTTCGCTGACCATAAGCCGACTTGAACGAAGCCGCTGCGGCGGCAGACGCTTCGCGTGCGGCTGAGCCGGCTTTTGCGGCTGCCGGGGTAGCTTGGGACGCAGAGAAGGAGGATTCTCTGTGAACCAACTACGTCA
>Ga0182027_10013584_pt1 | contig 11336 bp, 10 predicted proteins | sample 712E1DmetaG_FD_121300 | JGI IMG/M metagenome (GOLD analysis project Ga0182027, IMG submission 121300) | Permafrost microbial communities from Stordalen Mire, Sweden - 712E1D metaG (Illumina Assembly) | ecosystem: Environmental > Terrestrial > Soil > Wetlands > Permafrost | place: Sweden...
GAGGAGAACCCGTTCGCCGACCCGGGCCTGGTCGACCTGACCGCCCACGTCGACTTCACGGCCGTCGGGCGGCTGGCCGAGGGCCACGGTTTGCGGACCGTCTCGCTGACGACGCAGTCGGAGTTCCTCGTCGCCGCCGGTCTCGAGGGGGAGTGGCGCGCCTTCCAGGCCACGCCCGGCCTGTCTGCCGCCGACTACACCCGGGCTCGCTCCGGCATCGTCCGAATGCTCGACCCGCGCCACATGGGCCGCTTCCGGGTCCTGGTCATGGCCCGCCGGTAGCGCGGCGCCGGCGGCCCGCGGCGAAGCACGAGGTCGTGGTCACCTGGGTCGCTCGGGCCCCGATAGGCCACTTCCCGTATTGCCGGACGGTGCCCGCAACCGGCAACCTGCCATCGGACCGGGGGGACCGCGCAGGGGATCGGCAGGTCGAGACGGCTGATCCGGCCCCTGTACGCCACCGGTCCGGTGACATCGATATCCCGTGTGCAACCGCCAGTCGCTACCCCACTGGCGGCTTAGCCGGTCACAAGCGGGCGGCGCGATTACCCCCGGGCCGCCCGCTACCGGCTTTCCACACTCTCTGGTAGAGCCCCTCGAGCGGCGCCCCGGTACTCCCACCAACCTACCCCTACCCTGCGGCTTCCGCCGCCGCCGCCGGCCGCCAGAGGGCGGTCCTGCTGGTAGACTCTCCCGTGATCGCGAGGGAGTGGGTATCGAACCCGGCCCCGCAGCCACCGGAGTGCACCTCGCCTCGACGCCCAGGGATCCCCGCCGTGGGAACCGGGGCCTGCTGGAGAACGATGACCGGCATCTGGTACGTAGTCGGCTTGGCCTTCGCAGGGGTTTCATTCGTCTTTCTCGTGATCGCCCTGGCCTGGCTGATCTCCCATCGCAACCGCGGCGATCGCCACAAGGGCATGCCGTACGAGAGCGGCATCGACACCTTTGGCGACACGTGGGGCCGCTTCGGCATCTCGTTCTACGTCTACGCCCTGCTCTTCGTCGCCTTCGACGTCGAGGTCGTCTTTCTGTATCTGTGGGCGATCGTCTTCCGCGATCTGCTCGTCGGTGGCCTTGTGAGCATGGGCACATTTGTGCTCGTCCTCATGCTCGGCCTGGCATATGCCTGGCGGAAGGGAGTTCTCACGTGGCGGTAGGCGATCGAGGGTCGGGGGCACGAAAGCCGGCGGGCAGCCGGCTTGCGCCCGCGTCTCCCGCCCAGCTGAGCGCGCCGATCGTGGTTCCCAACACGCTCTGGCAGTCGGCCAACCCGCTCGCCTACGACGGCGGCCAGCCTACCGAGGTCACCCACCTCCGCGAATTCGGCCTCACCGACGCGGGCCGGAACGACGCCGCGCGCTGGGGGGCGCTGCAGGTGATCCCCACCAACGCGGACTACATCGTCGACCTCATCCGGGCCAACAGCCTCTGGCCGTTGCTATCGGGCCTGGCCTGCTGTGCCTTCGAGATGATGTCGAGCGCGACGAGCAAGAACGACATGGACCGCTGGGGCATGTTCCCGTTCCGCGCCTCGCCCCGCCAGTCGGACGTGCTGATCGTCGCCGGCACGCTCACGACCAAGATGGCGGGCCCACTCATCCGGCTGTGGGAGCAGATGCCCGAGCCCAAGTGGTGTGTCGCGCTGGGTGACTGCACGGTCTCCGGCGGGCGCTACAAGCGCAGCTACTCGGTTGTCCAGGGTATCGACCGCGTCATGCCGGTGGACGTCTACATTCCGGGCTGCCCGCCGCGGCCCGAGGGCCTGATCTACGGCATGCTTCAACTCGGCCAGCTCGTCAAGGATCGCCGCGGCCACTGGAACGAGCGCGAGATCGGTCCCACCGTTCCGGACGAAATCTGACCGATGGACCGTACTCTCAAGACCAGGCTCGAGGCCCGCGTGGGCAGCTACCTTCGAAGTCCGATCTATCAGCGCCACGACGAGACGGAAATCCGCATCGCACCCGCAGACGTCCCGGAGGTGCTGCGGACACTCCACGACGTCGTCGACCTGCGCTTCGAGATACTGGCGGACCTTTGCGGCGTGGACACGGGCGAGGTGATGCAGGTCGTATATCACCTGTGGAGCCCGATGACCTCGGACTGGCTGCGCATCGTCGCCGACGGCATTTCGCGCGACGACCCGCGGGCGCCGTCGGCCACGTTCCTCTGGATCGGCGCCGAGTGGCTCGAGCGCGAGGCCTACGACATGTACGGCATCGTCTTCGAGGGCAACCGCGACCTGCGCCGCATCTTCATGCCGCCGGACTACACCAGCTTCCCGCTCCGCAAGGACTTCCTGCTGCCCGACGACGCCGCCCGATCGCCCGGTGCGGGCGTCCGCCACGTCGAGCGGACCCACGTCTCGGCCGACCCGGCCGAGGGACCCGAAGCCGGCATCCGCCGGGCGCCGGTGAGCTGAGGATCACGATGCCACCCCGCCAGCCCGCCTCGCGCCCGTCGAAGTCCCGTGCAGGCAAGCGCGCGCCCGAGCCGCCGCAGCAGTACGCCTCCACCGATGATCCGCGCGTCATGCTCGACCGCCAGATCGGGGCCCTGTTCGAGCCGATCCCACCCTATCCGACCCAGACGGAGCGCGAGGGCGAGTTCTACACCCTGCGCGACGGCGAGATGTTCCTCAACGTCGGCCCGCACCACCCTTCCACGCACGGGGTCCTGCGCCTCGTCGTGAAGCTCTCGGGCGAACAGGTCGTGGACGTCGATCCAGTGCTGGGTTACCTCCACCGCGGCGTGGAGAAGATCTGCGAGAACTCGGACTACTACCACGTCATCGACCAGGTCGACCCGCTCGAATACGTCAGCGCCCTCTTCCAGGAGTGGCCCGCGGTCCTGTCGTTCGAGAAGCTCATGGACGTGCAGGTCCCGCGTCGCGCGGAGTACATCCGCGTCCTGACCGGCGAGCTGCTCCGCATCTCCAGCCACATCCTCTACGTCGGCTTCTATGCCCTCGACCTGGGCGGCCTGACCCCGATCCTGTACAGCTTCATCGAGCGGGACGAGATCGTGGAGATGCTCGCGGCCCTGACCGGGGCACGGATGCTGTTCAACTACTTCCGCATCGGCGGCGTCAACGGCGACCTCAACCACGAGTTCATGAGCCGCCTCGGCGACTGGATGAGCCGCGCGGCGAAGGAAGTCGAGTCGAGCGCGACGCTGCTCAACGAGAACGAGATCTTCGTCCGGCGGACGCGGGACGTGGGCGTCCTCGATCGCGCCGCAGCCCTCCGATACGGGGTCACGGGCGGAAACCTGCGCGCCTCGGGCGTGCCGTTCGACGTTCGGCGGGCCCATCCTTACAGCGTCTACCCCGAGCTCGACTTCAACATCCCGACCCGAGACGAGGGCGACTCGCTGGCCCGCTACCTGATCCGCATCGACGAGATCCGCGAGTCGATCAAGATCATCGACCAGTGCCTCCACAACATGCCCGACGGTCCGGTCATGGCCAGCCTGCCGCGGCTCATCCGGCCGCGCCCCGGGCGCGCCTGGGCAGCTGTCGAGGGGCCGCGCGGGATGCTCGGCGTCTACACCATCAGCGACGGCTCCGACCAGCCATTCCGCTTCCGCATCCACGACCCGAGCCTGCTCAACCTCGAGACCCTGCCGGCGCTGGCGACCGGCCACCTGCTCGCCGACACGATGACGATCATCGCCTCGCTCGACCCGGTCATGGGCGGGATCGACAAGTGACCAGCGCAAGCCCTCGGCGACCGGACGTGCGAGGCCTGATCAACGCCTCGATCCGCTTCGCGAAGACCTTCCCGCGCGAGTTCTGGGGCCGCCTGTCGGTGCCCGAGCGCGTGGCGTTCCTGCTCGTGCCGCTGGCGATGGGCGCGGCGATCGTGACCGTCATCGCCATCTTCTGGCTGGGCGGGCCGGTCGTCGACTTCCTCGGCGCCAACCTGCCGCTCGTCCGCTTCGCCGTGGCGGGAACCGCGATCCTGCTCCTGACCGTGCCCACGGCCTTCGTCCTGATCTACCTGGAGCTCAAGGTCATCGCCCGCATGAACCTCCGGGTGGGGCCCAACCGGGTCGGCCCGTGGGGCGCGGCCATGAGCGTCATCCACGGCCTCAAGGTCCTCACCAAAGAGGACTTCGCCCCGACCGGTGCCGACATCACCATCTTCACCCTGGCCCCGGTCGTGACCTACATGGCCAGCGTGATGACGCTGCTGGTCATTCCGTTCGCCCCGGGCTTGATCGGCCAGGATCTCAACGTCGGCCTGCTGTACTTCTTCGCGATGGGCGGGCTGACGGTCGTCGGCCTGCTGATGGCCGGCTGGTCGAGCTTCAACAAGTACTCGCTGCTGGGCGGCCTGCGGTCGGCGGCTCAAATCATCAGCTACGAGATCCCACTCACCCTCTCCGTCGTCGGCGTGATCCTCCTGGCCGGCACGATGAGCATGAACCGCATCGTCCTGGCTCAGTCGGGCTCGGCCTTCGACTGGTTCGTGTTCAAGCAGCCGCTGGCCTGGATCATCTTCTTCATCGCCGCCACGGCCGAGGCCAACCGAACCCCCTTCGACATGACCGAGGCCGACTCGGAGATCGTGGCCGGCTTCGCCACCGAGTATTCGGGCATGCGCTTCGGCTTCTTCTTTTTCGCCGAGTACGTGAACGTCTTCATCGTGTCGGCCCTGGCCGCGACGCTCTTCTTCGGCGGCTGGACCGCCCCGTTCAACTGGCCCTGGACCTACAACCTGAACTGGTTCCACCCGCTGGAGATGGGCTTTGGGCCGTGGCTCGCCATCGTCGCCTTCGTCCTGGTAGTAGCCCCCCAGATCCTGGGCATCCTGGTCATGCTGTTCGGCCGGGGCTGGACCTATGTGCAGGCGTCGGTGTTGGGCGCGCTGTTCACCCTCGTGGCCGTCGTCGGTCTCGTGGCTCTCGCCGGCTTCATCGCCTTCGATTGGGTCCAGGGCCTCTTCTGGTTCATGTTCAAGACCTACGTCTTCGTGGTGACCTTCGTCTGGATGCGGGCCACGCTGCCGCGCGTCCGGGTCGACCAGCTGATGGGCTTCGCCTGGAAGTGGCTGCTGCCGGCCTCACTCGTCAACCTCTTCGTGACGGCAACCGCCGTCGTCCTGCTGAACCGGTGATCGCGCGATGAGCTTCATTCCGGGTCTGGGCATCGCCAAGGGCATGTCGCTGACACTGCGCCGCTTCTTCGCGCCCAAGGCCACCATCCAGTACCCCGAGACCGCGCCCGATGTCGCCGTCCGCTTCCGCGGCCGCCTGCAGCTGCTCTACGACGAGCTGGGCAACCTCAAGTGCGAGACGTGCTTCCAGTGCGCCGCGGCCTGCCCGGTGGAGTGCATCGACATGGGCGGCTTCGACACCCGGGGCCGCTTCCACGTCCACTGGGGCGCGCCCGAGCAGTACGCCGAGCGGCGCGAGGAATCGGCCCTGCGGCGATCGGGTCGGCCGGTGCCGGATACGGAATACAGCCACTTCGCGGCGGTCGACACGGCCGCGGTCGACAGCATCCTGGCGAAGTACGACTTCGACCACAGCCAGATGCTGGCCATCCTGGAGTCGATCCAGCGAGCCTACGGCTACCTGCCCGTGGCCGCGATCAAGCGCGTCAGCCAGGTCTCGGGCGCTCCGTATGCCCTGATCTACGGCACCGCAACGTATTACCGCCACCTCCGCTTCGAGAAGCCGGGCCACACGGTCGCGGTCTGCTTCTGCACCGCCTGCCTGATCGCCGGCTCTAGCCGGGTCGCAGGCAAGATAGCCGGCGAACTCGGGACCCAGATCGGCCGAGGGCCGGGGCCGGTCGGCATCGTGCTGGAACAGCTTCCGGCCCACGCCCCCGGCGCGTCCTCGCCCCTCGTCACGCTCGACGGCAAGCCCCAGCGCGTGACCGAGGCCGCAGCGGCGGCCTGGGCCCGCGGCGTGGCCGGAAGGACCGTGGCATGACCTCGGCCGCCATCCTGACCACTCCGGCGAGGTTCCCGCGTCTGCTGCTGCCGGCCACGCCGCCCGCGAACCCGCTCGACCTCGAGGCCGCCACCGCGGCCGGCGCCTTCACCGCGCTGCAGAACGCGGTCGACGAGCTACAGGCCGACGGCGTGATCAAGGCCCTGGTCGAGTCCGGGATGCGCGGCCGCGGCGGTAGCGGCGTGCCGATCGGCGAGAAGTGGCGCGCCTGTGCCCAGGCCGGCGCAGGGGCGGTCGCGGACGCCGAGGCCGGCGGCCGCTACGTCGTGGTGAACGCCTACCAGGCCGATCCGGCGGTCATGACCGACCGTGTCCTGATCGAAACCAATCCCTACGCCGTGATCGAGGGTGCGGCCATCGCCGCCTTCGCCGTCGGCGCGAGCGGGGTCGTGGTTGCGATCCGGGCCGAGGCCACGGACGCCATCCGGACCATCGAGAAGGCCATCGCCGCCGCCGAGGCCGCGGGCTACATCGGCGCCAACGTCCTGGGCACCGGAACGGAGATTCTCTTCTCGGTCAGGCCGATGCAGGGCTCCTACATGCTGGGCGAGGAGACGGTCCTGCTCAAGGGCCTCGAGGGCAAGCGCGGCCAGCCCGAGCAGCAGCCGCCGTACACCACGACCCGAGGCCTCTTCGGCAAGCCGACCCTGGTCCACGGCCCGCAGACGTTCGCGGCCGTGCCGACCATTCTGTCGGGCGGCATCGAGGGCTTTGCGGAGACCGGGGCACGGTCCTTCGCGGGCACGGTCCTGGTCCAGATCTCCGGTGCGGTCGCACAACCCGGCGTGGCCGAGGTTCCGTTCGGAGTCACGATCCGGGAAATCCTGGACGTGGCCGGCGGCGTCCCGGCGCCACACAAGCTCAAGGCCCTGCTCGTCGGCGGTCCGTCCGGCGGCATCCTGCCGGCCGAAGGTCTGAGCGTCGGCTTCGACCACGACTCGCTGGCGAAGGCGGGCGCCTACGTCGGCTCGGGGTCGATCGTGGTCATCGACCAGCACAGCTGTGTCGTCGATCTAGCCGCGGTCCTGACTCGCTTCTGCGCCGATCAGGCTTGCGGCAAGACCATTCCCTGCCGCATCGGTCTGCGCCGGCTGGCCGAGATCGGCGCCCGAATCTGCGAGGGTCAGCCGCGTGACGACGAGATCACCCGCCTGACCGACCTCTCGGCCGACATCGTCGGCAGCGCCCTATGCGACCACGAGCGTCGCGCCACGCTGGCACTCACGAGCGTCGTCCGGTACTTCCGCGACGAGCTCGACGCCCACATCGTCCGCAATACCTGCCCCGCCGGGATCTGCCAGCCGAAGGCTGCGACCCGAGCCGGGGCCGTGTCCTGAGGCGTCCCATGCGAGAAACCACCCGTCGCCGCCCCAGCCCCAGCTCCCCACCCTTGGCCCCGGCAGAGCCGGCCCAGACCGCCATGTCGATGAGCCCGACCGCGCCGGCGTCGGCCGCGCTCGAAGGCCCCGAGGAGCAGCTCGTCGAGTTGCCGCGTGGCTTGAAGCCGCAGGCCAACCAGAAGCCAGTGTGGAACAAGCGGGCCGGCCGCCCGGACAGCCGACCTGACGCGAAGACGCCGTATGACACCGTCGTGCCGTGGGACGACTCGCTGGCCGAGCGCCTCATCACCGCGCAGGCACCACAGCGCCCACTGTCGACGCCCACCTTCCGCATCGAAGTCGACGGCCGCGTCGTCGAGGGCACCGAGGGCCAGACGATCCTCGAAGTCTGCCGCGCCAACGGCATCGAGATCCCGACGCTCTGCTACGAACCCAAGCTGCCGGGCTTCGGCGCCTGCCGGATGTGCGTCGTCGAGGTGGAAGGCGAGGAGCACCCGCCGATCTCGTGCTCGCGCGCGGCCGAGGCGGGCATGGTCGTCCGCACCCAGACCGAGGCCATCCGCCGCCTGCGCCGGACCAACCTCGAGCTGATCTTCAGCGACCACAACGCCTACTGCCTGCCGCCCTGCCAGAACAAGTGCCCCAGCCACATCGACATCCCGGGCTTCCTCAAGGCCAACGCCGAGGGCCAATTCCGCGAGTCGGCTCGCATCTTCAAGCGGACGATCCCGTTTCCCTCGATCCTGGGCCGTGTCTGCCCCGCCCCGTGCGAGGAACACTGCCGCCGCGACGAGGTGGACGAGGCAATCGCAATTCGTGACAGCCACCGCTACGCCGGCGATCAGGTCCTGCACGCGCAGAAGGACGGCACCGAGCCGCCGTTGCCGTTCGAGACCGAGCCAAAGACCGGCAAGCGCGTGGCGGTCATCGGGTCCGGCCCCGCGGGCATGGCCGCGGCCTACTACCTGCTCATCTCCGGGCACGATGTGACCGTCTTCGAGCGCGACCCCGAGCCCGGCGGCATGCTCCGCTACGGCATCCCGGAATACCGCCTGCCCAAGGCCGACGTCCTCGACCCCGAATACGAGGCCGTCTGGAAGCTCGGCGGCCACCTTGTCTGCAACCAGGCGCTGGGCAAGGACTTCGACCTGGACGACCTCAAGGCCCACGGCTTCGACGCCACCATCGTCGCCACCGGCTGCTACGACACCAACAAGCTCGGCATCCCCAACGAGAACGCCGACGGCGTGATCGACGGCCTCGAGTACCTGCGGACGGCGACACTCGGCCTGCCGTACCCGGGCCACAAAGGCAGCCGAGTGGTGGTCATCGGCGGCGGCTTCACGGCCATGGACTGCTGGCGGACCTCGATCCGCCAGGGCGCCAAGCAGGTCACGCTCGTCTACCGGCGCGACATGAAGGACATGCCCGCCTCGAGCGAGGTCCACGAGGCCCTCGAGGAGGGCGGCACAGCGGTCTTCCAGGCCGGCCCGACCCGCGTCCTCGTCGACGCCGACAACAAGGTCAGCGGCGTCGAGTTCATCCGCATGCGGCCGGGCGCTCCCGACGCCAGCGGCCGGCGCCGCCCGGAGCCGGCCAAGGGCACCGAGTTCGTTGTCGAATGCAACCGAGTGCTGCTCGCCATCGGCCAGGGCCCCGACCTGTCGTGGATCGGTCCCGGCAACGAGGGCGTCGTCGCGGTCAAGTACAAGCTGCGCGCCGACGCGGTGACCTTCGAGACCGGCCGGCCCGGCGTCTTCGGCGCCGGCGACGTCCGGATCGGGGCTGCGACCGTGGTCCAAGCCGTCGCCGAAGGCCGCCGCTGCGCCTACGCCGTCGACGCCTATCTGCGGGGCAACGACCTGGCCGATCTGCGGCAGCGCCAGACCCTCGCCGAGGTCGAGCCGACCTTCCTCTCGATCGTGCCCTTCACCGACGAACCGAAGGAAGCCCGCCATCGCCTGCAGTCGATGCCGGCGAAGGAGCGCAACAAGAGCTACATCGAGTACGAGATCCCGTATACGGCGGCCGAGGTCATGGCCGAGTCCACCCGCTGCCTGCAGTGCACCTGCGAGGCCGTGGGCAACTGCGACCTGCGACGCCTCGGCATCGAGTACGGCACGACGCTCCAGACGCTCGAGCCCGGCCACGACGGGGGCGCGGGCTTCCGAAGCGTCACCGAGAACCGCTTCACGGGCGCCAACCACGACTACATCCGCGACGACAGCCACGCCTTCATCCTGCGCGAGCCGTCGCGCTGCATCGACTGCGGGCGCTGCGCGACCGTCTGCGCCGAGGTAGTCGGCGCGGCCTGCTACGACTTCATGCGGACCGGCTTCGACACCCTGGTGACGACGCCGCTCGACATGAGCCTCAACGACACGCCGTGCGTCTCCTGCGGTCGGTGTGCCGAAACGTGCCCGACCGGCGCGCTGATGCCAAAGCCGCGGGTCCTTGAGAAGTACGACGTGGACGAGAGCCGCTGCATCCTGTGCGGCATCTGCGTCGACGCCTGCCCATACGACGCCCTGCGCGGTGGCCAGGACAACGAGCTGGCCCACACCGGCCGGGCCGACCCGGAGATCGACCTGATCGGGCTGGCGGCCATCGACCGCGAGACCGAGGTGACCTACATCCGACGCGAGCGCGACTGGGTGGCCCACGCTATCGCCGAGGGACGCATCGAGGATCCGGCAGCCAGACTGCCACAGCTGCCACCGTCGCTCGCCCCCGCGTCCGGCGGCCGGGGCCAGGACAGGAGCGCCCGCAAGTGACCAACATGAAGGAGGGACCCGAGGCATGCCGATAGGCGACTCGATCCCGCTGGTTGGGATCCGCTGGGACGACGTCCTGTTCGTCGTCCTGGCTGCCACGCTGCTCGGGTCGGCCCTGCTGGCCGTCACCCTGCGCGACATCATCCATTGCGGTCTGGCCCTGATCGTGTCGTTTGCCTCTCTGGCGGGGATCTACGCCCTCCTGGGCAACCCGCTCGTGGCAGCTACGCAGGTACTCGTCTACATCGGCGCGATCAGCGTCCTGATCCTGTTCGCCATCATGGTCACGCAGACCAAGAACGCGCCTGTTCGGCTTGTCTTCCAAACCCAGGCCTGGATCGCGGCCGTGGCCGCCGCGGTGATCGCCATCGTGATCTCGATCACGGTCCTGGCAACGACCTGGCCCGCCGGCGGGCAGCGACTCTGGACCTCCACTACGGAAGTGGCCCACATGCTCTTCAGCGACTACGTCCTGCCGTTCGAGGTCGTGAGCGTGCTGCTCACCGCGGCAGTCGTCGGCGCCGTGTATCTGGCACGCCGGGACTCCGGGCCACGAGAAGGGGATCGGTCGTGAGCAACTCGCTCGACTCCTACCTGGTGCTGTCGGGGCTCCTCTTCGCCATCGGCACGTTCGGCTTCCTGGCCCGCCGCAACGCGATCAGCATGCTGATGTCGATCGAGCTGATGATCAACGCCGTCAACCTGACGATCCTGGCCTTCGGCGCGTTCGTGGCTCCGCTGCGAGTCCACGCCGCGGTCATCGCCCTGCTCGTCATCGCCGTCGCGGCGGCCGAGGCGACGGTAGGCCTGGCGATCGTCATCGCCATCTTCCGCAACAAGAAGACGCCCCTCGTGGACGAATACGACAGCATGAGGGACTAGAGCGATGACCTTCTTGATCCCGCTCATTCCGCTGCTGCCGCTGGCGGGCTTCGCCATCACCGGGCTGCTCGGCCGCGAGATGGGAAAGCAGTCGCACAAGGTTGCCGTCTGGGCCGTCGTCGCCTCGTGGCTGGTGGCGATGCTCGTCGCCTTCGGCGCCCTGAGCCACACCCTCGGCTTCGACGCGGCCGGGGCAGGCATCAAGCTGTGGGACTGGATCCCGGCGACCGGGTTCCACGCCGATATGGGCTTCTTCGTCGATCCGCTGACGGCCTGCCTGCTGATCGTGGTCACGACCATCGGCATGCTCGTCCACATCTATTCGATCGGCTACATGGCCCACGACGAGGGCAAGTGGCGCTTCTTCGCCTAC
>Ga0182027_10013586_pt1 | contig 11335 bp, 10 predicted proteins | sample 712E1DmetaG_FD_121300 | JGI IMG/M metagenome (GOLD analysis project Ga0182027, IMG submission 121300) | Permafrost microbial communities from Stordalen Mire, Sweden - 712E1D metaG (Illumina Assembly) | ecosystem: Environmental > Terrestrial > Soil > Wetlands > Permafrost | place: Sweden...
CCGAGCACGTGCGGGGCAGCACAAATCGCGCCGACGTATTTGCCGGCGTCGTATGCTGCGCGTATGAGCTTGAGAACGCGTTGATCGCGTTCGAGGTTGACGTACCCAGGGCTCCCGCCCGGAAGGACGAGGGCGTCGTACGTGGTAACGTCGTCAATAGAGAGGTCCGGCACGACTTTGATCCCGTGCCCACCTTCTATGGGCGGAGGTGCTATCCCGGCGAGGAGCACAGAGATGCCAGCACGACGCAGCACGTCAACGATCGTGACCGCTTCCAGCTCCTCAAACCCGGTGGCGAGAAGGACAACTACGTTCATAGGTCTACGTCAGGGCTTCAAGCTCTTAAGCGTTTTCGACGCTCGGGGCGACAGGCTCGTCTGGGAGCCGCGCTCGTTTGGAGCGCGTCGCCGTTGTCCACAGGGAGAGTCACCCCCTAGCTGTCGCAAGGAGGCTTCTCGCTTGATTTGGCTAAATACGATCTGTACAAGTTTATATACCAAATTGCAGTAAGTTCAATCTGGTTCACCCTACGATGTCACTTAAAGATTTTGCGTACCGCTTACTCAGCACACCGTATGAGCTCATCTTTAAGGAACGATTGGGACACCAAACCGCAGAACTTTTCTTGAGCACGTCGTACGCGGGGATTGGAACGCTTTTTGGAGCGGCGTTGACATTTATTTTCCTCATCCTTGGGGCGCGCATCTTAGGACCCCAGGAGTTTGGCGATCTGAGCCTCGTCATGTCAATAAGCCTCATCGCCGCTATCTCGATGGGGCTCAACCTGGTCGCAACCGTCAACTATGCCTCTGGAACACACAACGATTCAGTTCGGACTACCATCATCTCAACCTCGTCCATTGAAGCGCTGCTTCTTATCACTGCTTCAACGGCGGTCTTCGCCCTTCTTTCCCTGCAACTATCATACCTGCTGGGAGTCTCTGCGGCCGTATTCCTTTTCGCCGTTGCATACGGCGTGGCCGTTACCTGTTACACATTAGCGCTGAATTTTCTGCGAGTGGTATTCAGCATGAAGGCGTATGCGCTTTCCGCCGCTGCCCAATCGGTAGTGTGTCTTGCACTTTTTCTTGCCCTTGTCACGAACGGCATGAAGTCGTGGCAATCGGCGGCGTACGCGCTGTCAGTGTCAAACCTGGCAGTCAGCCTGATCGTAATTTACTACGTCAGAGCTCATTTGACGCGTCAGTTCGACTGGTATTGGGCGCGAAAAATAATGCGATACTCCGTCTTTGCGGTCCCTGGATTGATTGCTGTGGCATTCATGGGACTCGATCGAATTCTCATCAACATATTTATGACAACCGCTGCTGTGGGACTGTATAACGCGTATTTCTTGCCGTCAATAACCATAGCGTTGACGCTTTGGGGCATTGTTAACACCACCTTTTTCCCCTATGCATCGCGAAGCAAGGATAAACTGGCGCTTCTGCTCAAAATAAACAAAGTGACACCGTATCTAGCCATTGTGCTTGTGCCACTCATCGTTTGCGCGGAAGTGATCGCCTTCGTTCTCTATGGGCATCAGTACGCATTCAGCCTGCAACTATCGTTCTTTTTTGCACTCGCAGCAACGGTATATGTTGTTTTTCTAAGCTACACGTGGCTTGCGGCATCGGTCGGTGCGAGCGGAGCAAAAATGAGTACGATGTGCAACGTTCTTGCACTGCTCGTGTTGATAGGTCTGGACATAGTGTTAATTCCGCGTATTGGCATCCTGGGCGCAGCGATTACGCTCATTTTTTCATATTTAGTGCCTACGGTGTTTCTCTATTCACGAAAGCAATTTTGGGCGCGGATTTAAAAATAAGGCAAAACAGTCTCGAATCACAACCCCGATGTATCTCAGCGTAGACGTCTGCGCGTGGAAGTAACAGGGCGGAGAATAACCAAGCACGGCATCCCATTGCTGGGATTAACATCAAACGAAAGACCTTTCTCAATCACGTGGGGTTCGCTAGGCGTCTCGGGGCCAACCATAGCACCATCCTCAGCGCCTTGACAATCTCGTTCCCGGAGATCTTGGACGCCCCCATGCGGCGATCTTGGAAAATGATAGGCACCTCCCCAACCTTCCAACCAAGTCGCTCAACTCTGAAAAGCATTTCGAACAAGAAAGAATAGCCGCTCGATTTGATGCTATCTAAATCCAGGCTCTCTAATGCCTGGCGGCGATAACAACGAAAACCTGCGGTCGTGTCATGGGCGTGCAGCCCCAGTAGTACACGGGTGATCGTATTCGCGCTCCAACTGACAACTTTGCGGTCGAGAGTCTGCATGGACCGCCCACCCCGCACGTAGCGCGACCCGATGACGAGATCGTACCCCTGGTTGATTTTGTCCACGATATCGGCAACACAACCGGGGTTGTGGGAAAAATCGGCGTCCATCGAACAAACGAGATCGGCTCCTTCGGCCAGCGCCTCTTTAAAGCCGGCGATGCAAGCTGTGCCTAGCCCGAGCTTGCCAGGATGGTGAATGACGCTCACTCGTCCGGCATTTTTCGCAGCTAACCAGTCGGCGATTTCGCCGGTGCCGTCGGGAGAATTATCGTCCACCACAACGATGTGCATTCTCATCGGCAGAGCGAGTAACTGTGTCACCGGGGACACAATATTTTCTTTTTCGTTATAAGTCGGAACGATAACAGAGACCTGCATAGTCCCCTATACTCTCTACTGACATTTTATCTCGATTTCTGTCCTTGCCTTATTTTATCATAGCAGGCTGTATCCGCGAGTTTGCCGCTATCGGAATAGTGGCTTGACATCTGTGGCATCGTTAACGCCACCTTTTTCCCCTATGCATCGCGAAGCACCGGATAGATTGGCGCTCCTTCTAAAAATAAACACAGTGACACCGTATTTGGCTGTTGTGCTTGTGCCGCTCATCGTTTGTGCGGAAGCCGGTCTGATACAGAACCGGGCCAGCAATTCCAACAGAGTTATCGCCTTCAAGAGTGGCAATGAACTCACTTGCGATTTTGGGGTATTTGAGCGGTGCCACCGACGATCGGCAAGGCCCCGATCAGCAGTTCGCTCGCTGTCTGCCTACACGGGCCCCCTTATGTCGTGTCGACCAATGGATATAAGTGACGACTTCTCTCTTGAGGTACTGCGATGCTAGAGATTACGGTGCACGAGATTCGAGGGACGTGCCCAGTGCATTCCGTCGGGGACCGCATCATCGTTGACGGGTCCACTATCGTAGTGGCAGAAAGCGACGCACTTTGTACTCACGCGCTCTCGACGCTCCTCCATTATACGACGATCCTCGAACACACCTGGTGCCCCGTTGCCCTTGGCTTGACGACGTCTGAAGACCCCGCGCACGCCTACATGCAGTGCGTCGATCCGGGGCCGCCGTACACAGAAGGGGGCACGGTCATCTTCCGGTGCCGTAAAATAGTGCGTGAATAAGAGCAGCCGCACACGGCGCCGATAACCACGGGCGTCACCTAAGAGACCAGTGAGCCACAACGACGTCTGCACGTCGGGAGGGCCCGGCTGGCCACGTTGGCCGCAAGCGTGCGTTACGGTTTCGTCTGCTACGCCCAGCGCAGCGAGGACGCAGAAACTGATGACCGCTCAGGCGGCAGTTCACGCGTTATGTTGGTGCTTTTAGGCGGATTGCAGGTCACGGAAAAAGCCTTCGGTTTGCCGTCGTTTCTGCGCCAAAGCACGACCAGCATCTGCGACCCAGCCGTTTTTCACACGCCTCGTTTTTTTCAACATTTCCTCGACTTGTTACAGCGGCGCGCTCGCTAGCAAAAAAAGGCAAGGGCCTATGTAGATGGGGGAACGTATACGGTGCGTGTGGATGACGTTTACGTCATCCAACTCACCAAACGGTAACACAGGTGATTCAGGTGGCTATCGAAGAGGAAGAGACAACCTCAGTCCTTCTGCACGAGAAGCGGGTGTTTCGCCCGAGCGCAGCGGTCGTCGAGGCAGCGCGCGTGAAAGACTGGGAAGCGGAACTGAAGGCAGGGCAGGACATCGAGGCGTACTGGGCGGCGAAAGCGCGGCAGTTTGAATGGTTCACGCCGTGGACGCAGGTCCTCGACTCACGCGAGGCGCCTTTTTACAAGTGGTTCGTTGGCGGCAGGACAAATATCACGCACAACGCAGTGGATCGTCACCTCGCCACCGAACGTCGCGACCGCGTCGCGCTCCTCTACGTTAACGAACGCGGAGAGGAGTACAAGGCCACGTATGCTGAGCTCGCCAGCGAGGTGAACAAGATGGCGAACGCGCTTAAGAAGCTCGGCGTTCGAAAAGGGGACCGTGTGGCGATGTACCTCCCGCCGTGTGTCGAGGCTGCCGTATCGATGCTCGCGTGCGCGAAGATCGGAGCTGTGCACAGCGTCGTGTATGCTGGCTTTAGCGTGCGAGCGTTGGCTGACCGGATTCACGACGCGAACGCCAAGATCCTTATTACCGCCGACGGCACGTTCCGCCGGGGAAAGGTAATCGACCTAAAAAGCGTGGCAGATGAAGCTGTCGGCGCAAGCCCAAGCATCAAAAAGACGGTGGTAGTGCGGCACGCGGGTAACCCAGTCTCTGAACCCATTGGGAGAGAGATTCTTTACGACGAGCTCATCCAAGGAGCGAACACCGAATGTGCTGCTGAAGCTATGGACGCAGAAGACCCGCTCTTTATCCTCTACACGTCCGGGAGCACCGGGATGCCAAAAGGCGTCGTTCACACGACCGCAGGCTATATGGTTGCGACGACTACCGCGTTACAAACCGTATTTGACATACACGACGATGATGTGTGGTGGTGCACTGCTGACGTCGGATGGATAACGGGCCACAGCTACTGCGTCTACGCACCGTTGCTCACCGGCACCACGAGCCTCATCTACGAGGGCGCGCCTGACTATCCCGAACCGGACGCCCTGTGGCGAGTGGTAGAACGCAACGCTGTCACGAAGTTTTATACTGCACCGACCACCATCCGCCACCTCATGCGTTTCGGGGAGAAATGGCCGCAGGGTTGCGACCTACGCTCTCTCAAGATTCTCGGCTCGGTCGGAGAGCCGATCAACCCAGAGGCGTGGGTCTGGTACTACGAACACGTCGGAGGGTTGCGCTGTCCAATCATGGACACGTGGTGGCAGACGGAAACCGGCTGCTTCATGATCTCACCACTCCCTGTATCAGCGCTCAAACCAGGGTCGGCGACGAAGCCTCTCCCCGGCATCGAAGCGGATGTCTTGGACCTAGACGGGAAACCCGTGCCGCCAGGGCGCGGCGGGCTGCTCGTTATAACGACGCCGTGGCCGTCGATGCTCCGCACGTTGTACAACAACCCAGAACGGTACAAAAAGACCTACTGGGAGCAGATACCAGGGGGGGTCTATGTGTCAGGAGACATCGCACGCAAAGATGAAGATGGCTACTTCTGGATACAGGGGCGGGCCGACGACGTTCTGAAGATCGCTGGGCACCGCGTCGGCACCAGCGAGATCGAATCCGCGTTTGTGAGCCACCGGGCGGTGTCGGAGGCAGCAGTGATCGGCAAACCCGACCCCGTCAGAGGGGAAGTCATAAAGGCGTTTATAATCCTCAAAGAGGGATACGCGGAGACTCCAGAGCTCATCAACGAGCTTAAAAAGCACGTACGGCACGAACTCGGGCCGATTGCCGTCATAGGAGAGATCGTCTTTACCGCGACGCTCCCGAAGACGCGCAGCGGGAAGATCATGCGAAGGGTGCTCAAGGCGCGGGAACTCGGCATCGACGAAGGGGACGTGTCAACGCTTATTGAAACGTAACGCATCCACGCTGCGGCGGCTGGCAGCGTTCCCTCGCAGGACGCGCTCGTTACCGTTCAAAGGTTCCACGTACTGACTCGGGATCCATCATCGCGCCATGTTAGTACGCGTAATTGGATTCCGTCCATCCATAGGCGTTGTGAAGGGTCATCCACGTCCGCATCTTCGCTATTATTAGATACAGGTGATTCCTCGCCCGTTCCGATATCGCACCGTCGAATGCTCTTTCCTGGAGGTACTGAAATGCCTCGCCGCTGCGCGAGCATGCCTGCATCAGTTTTTCGGCAGCGTTCTCAGCGCGAGCGCCTTGCACATCGCCGAGCTCAGAAATGAGCTCTTCCACTTCGGTAAGATTCCTTAGCATCGCACAGAAGGTGGCCATCCCCCTGAATAACGGTTTGGCAAGAGTAGCGCGAAAGTAATCGCGCCACTTTTTTTATTCCACACGAGAATCAAGCGGGATGTCACGCGGGAACACTGGAGTCGGGGCGCAATAATCTACCGAACAACCTAGCGCAAGCGCGAACGCGTTGATCAAGCAATTCGCAGCAACAACGAACGAAGGCGCTGCCAGCGTGCTATGACGAATCCATGCTGATGAGATAACGTTTGACGAACTGGGCTGCTTCGTCATCTCGCGGTTCAAAAAGGATTCCTTGATCGTTGGGAAACGGAACACGGTGATCGTGTTCCCAAAAAAGTATAGCGGGGGGTATACCGTCAGGGTAGGCATCACACGTTGCCTGGGGAAAACTCACTCGCGAAAGTGCGTGCATAGCGTGCAAATTGGTGTCATTAACAGCGTCATGCCATCACGCCATGACGTTGCTCGCTCGCTTAAACGTATTCCTGCCGTGTCGTCGAAGCAGCCCCCACCGTGATTGGGGACCAGCATCAGCTCGTGCGCAGCGCACTGAGTATGAATTTGCGCTCGGCCAGAAGCGAGGGATGGCGACTCCAGTTTTTTATAGAGCGGAGGCGTATAGGGCAGCAGGTGTTACCGTGACCAATCTATGGAAATCGCTTCCTGTTGGACCTGACCCGCCAGAAGTCGTTTACGCGCTGATCGAGGTCCCAAAAGGGTCCCAGAACAAATACGAATATGATAAAGATCTAGGGATCTTTGCCATTGACCGGGTGCTTTATTCACCGGTGCAGTATCCGACTGACTATGGACTCATCCCGCAGACGTATTACGACGACGGCGATCCCCTGGACGTCATGGTTCTGATGGATGAACCAACCTTTTCAGGATGCCTCATCGCTGTGCGGCCCGTCGGCTTGATGCGGATGATAGACAGTGGGGACAACGATGACAAGGTCTTGGCCGTACCCGATAAAGATCCGATGTACGCAGAAGTCACCGACATAAGCGATCTGCCCCCACACAAAATGCGAGCTATTGGACACTTCTTCACGGTCTACAAGCAGCTTGAGGGCAAAAAAACCGATGTGACTGGTTGGGAAGGAGCTGAAAGCGCCAAAAACGCAATAGTGCATTCAATTAAGCTCTACAACGACAAATTTGGCTGATCGCGCACGGCATCAAAACCGTCGTGCAGACAGGTAAGAATGAGCGCGCAGCGGCTGCGATCGCTAATGAGCTTTCGCTGAGAGAGTGCTACGCCGTGTTCTGTGGTCAGAGAGAACGTGATCGCGGCGATCCTAATCAAACTTCTTTTGCAGTGCTCGCCTTTCCGGGAATCATCACCCTCTGGCTTGCCGTCGGGGTCGGTGAGGGACTAAGCCTCGCCATCATCCTTAACGCGTTACGAATCGGCAGCAGGTGATAATGCGCATGCGGTCTTGCCGCCGCCCCGGGGGGCAATCTCAGTTTCCATTCGTGAGTGTTGCACCATGGCAAGCGTCCGGATGCCCCCTGTGAATTCCTAACTATTTTTTGGTGCCAATCGCTTATCTTTTTGTTTGATTAGTGGATGAGCACCGGAACTGACATTTGACGGACAAATCGATCGAGAGCTTGCTTCCAAAGGCGACGTGATGCTGTATGCTGTCAGATTAGCTGATTCTAGGAGTATTCTTTTTGTGTTTACGCCGGCTCAAGTTTCTCGAACTCAGCCTCCTCGCACTATGTTCCGGAACAGCGCAATATCCTCTTTATCGACAACGCGCAAGAGGTAGAGCATAGCGAAGTACAACAGTACCGCAGGAAGAACTGACAGCAGATTAAGGTTCCCCAAGTAAACAATAAACAAACCCATCAACAAACTCGCCGCACCGATCTTGACCAAACTTGCTAAGTCCTTTTTGGAGAGCGGGTATGTGATCCTGGAACTTATGAAAACACAGAGCAATAAAACCGTTAACTCAGTAGCGGCAGTCGCGATGCTGGGACCAACGTAACTAAATCGAGGTATCAGTATTAGGTCCAGTGTTACGTTTTCTACCATGCCAACCGCCGTAATTTTTGTTACTATCATTTGTCTGTTTGAAGTCTCAAACAGTCGCAGAAAGGCTGCGGTGAGGAATATGAAAACCGTGGCCCAGATAAGTATTTGAAGCGCTATTGCGGAGTTGCCATAGGCGACACCGAAGATAAGCGTGATAATTTGGCCAGCAAGCAGTGTTGTTCCTATACCAACGGGAACTGCGACAATAGCCATGTACTTAAAATATCTTTTATAAATCAGCCTGAAACTGTCTTTTGCAGTTCCATGAAAGCGCGACATTGCCGGAAATATCGCTGTACTGGTTATTGTTGGGATGAATAGTAGGACGGCGATCAATCGATAGGGGGCATTGTACCAGCCAACCGCTTCAGCTCCTTTCATCACCGACAAGAGGACTGAATCGATGTAAAAATAGATGGTAGTAAACAGCCCGGTTAAGGCAAATGGCAGCGCCTCTGGAAGTATTCTCTTCCAAAACTTCAAATCAACCTCAATGTGAAGGGGACTGAATTTTGTGCTGTAGACTGTCACGCTATAAATCGTAATAGCCAAGCTACCTACGAAGTAAGCAGAGGCGAACCAAACGACACCCAACCCCTCAGTGATTCCCCATATAACGACGATGAAAGTAGCGACAGTGCTTAAGATTAGCCCTATCGACTGGTATTCCATCCTCTCGAAGGCTTGAAATAGTGACTGGAAAACACCGGTGAAACCTGCACAGACCACGGAAAGAGCTAAAATGTAAATCAAGATGATTGTTTCTTGAGGATATCGTAAGACGTACGCTGCAAGAGCAATCAAACAGAACGTGCCGATCGCCAGCGCGATCTCTATGATGATCAAATTGCCTACGTATTTACCGGCTAAGGATTTGTCTCGCGCAACCTCTCTTGTAGCCAACGTCGTGAGCCCTAGACTAGTGAAGGGAGCAAAAACGGCAGTGAATGCGATTGCCGTACTCAGTAATCCAAAGCCTGTGACGCCGAGATATCGGGCGAGTAGAATCGCGTAGACAGCTGCAATACCCAAACTAACGATCTGCCCGATAAGCAAAAGAATGGAGCTTCGTGCTATTGTTCGTGCAGTGCTCATGTTTTTCGCCCGCATGTCAGGTCGCGTCTATCGAGTGAGGGTGCAGATTGCCGCCCAGCACCTCTTGGCACCGGTTTATTTTATCTTTTCGAGCCTGCTTCACTCTCGTCCGAAGTATCTCAGCCAAACGCGGTTATCGATTAGATGCAGTAACTTACGTGTTGTCAGGGTTATAAATGCCAGTGAAACAGGCTCTGTTAAATTTGCTTCCCCCAGATTAGCAAATGAGCACGGGGCTAAAGCATCACCAAAACTTGACCGTCATATTAAAGTGGTAGCACCAAGAAAATAGTAGACGGATCATAGACAGTAGTTGCAGATCTGTACTCTATTATCACCTTTGCTGCAACAGAGCGCAGATCTACAGCACCGCCCCCGAGCCTAAGCCGGCTCGAGCTTCTCTTTTTTGGGTCTAAGAGCTTATAGAACATCGTGCAATACCCATTATTAACTATTTCGATTTAGTCCGATTGTCGAAGCCTCTTTCGAAACGCTCATAGCAGCTGCCAAGGTAACCGAGGAGGCACTTATCGTCGTACATCACAGACAGGAATGTGGCCGCCTAAAAAAGCGCTGTTTTCCCGTGCATTGCTAAGTATTTAACCGAGCTGCCTGCGATGATCGATCCGCTAGATTTAAGACGTTCTTAAGCTCCGCAGGTGTTAAGCTGCAGCACGATCCTCAAACGCAATCTTAAGTTTGGCGCCGCAGTTTGGTCGTGGAAGGACGAGTGCCGCAGATTCCACAGCGTACAATCACAATCATCCCTTTGCTAACTCGGACACAACCCATAGCGTTGGCAGTGCGTGATCAACTAAGCGTATCTAGTAAGTCCAGTTTTGAGCTTATCTCTCGCTGGCAATCTGCTCCTGAGCCTCTCAAAAAAACGTCGGAATATTTTTGTCGACTTGGAACACCACTAATGATTTGGGAAAAAATGTGCTCTAGCGGTGGCCTGGTCATTACTCTTGAAACGCGCTGGTTTGTGAAGTATCACTGCAACAACTGCAGGAACATGTTCAAAGCTATCGGCAAAAACCCGACGTGTCCGTCCTGCTTCTCAGAAGATTGTTAAGCATTCAGATTAAACGCTGGGCGCAGGAGATTGCAGACTTGCTTAAGCGGCTGCTTCACAATGGATCGCTCTGAACGGAAAAAAAGCGTGTGTTCTCACTGTATGAACGCAGCTGTTATTAACCTCAGAAATTCACGAAAGTCTATTTAAGTAGATCTCCGAGTTTAGCGACTTGTCGAGACACGCGTCTCAAGCCACCCGCGTTGAGGCTCTAGACGGATTTTTTGAGGCCGATCCTGCCTACGGAACGCTATCATATCCCAAAAAACGGAGACACGGCTTTACTGCCAGAAAACAAGCTTTAAGAGGTCAAATCGTTACACTTAAGGCGTAAACTGACTTTTGACAACCGGTGTAGCCATGAAGATTTCGGTTGCGGCGCCTTTTCCAAAATACAAAGATGGGATACCGAGAGCCACGGAGGAACTGATTTCAAAACTTTGTGAGGCAAACTATGTCGAATCAGTTTCGGTCATAACAGCAAAAAGAGAGAAGGACTTTTTCAGCCCCTCTCTTTTAGCTAACGAAAAAGTTTCTCTGTTCGTTGTGCGTCCGTTGACATTGCTAGGAGCTGTTAAGCTATACAAGAAAAGTGATGTTGTACTCCTCTTCACGCATCCTTGTTATGACTTCGATCCGTCTTCGCTTCTATTTTTTTTCCAGCTTCTTATCAAGTTCGGCATTTTGTCCGGGGCAAAATGGGTCCAAATGCTGTACGACTTTGTTTTCTACACTTGTCCTGAGGACGACGTGGGCGCTTCGAAGGAAACCACGCTTTACAAATTTTGGAAGAACCACTTTGTCCATGTTCCGGTGCGATATGTCGCTATATCTGAATCAACCAAGAAGGAAGCGATGCGTTATTGGGGTCAGGGCGCGGCAGACGTTACAGTGGTCCATTTGGGCTCCTTCATAACCCCGAAAACTCCTCGCGCTCACTTTGGTAGTAAGAGA
>Ga0182027_10013587_pt1 | contig 11335 bp, 9 predicted proteins | sample 712E1DmetaG_FD_121300 | JGI IMG/M metagenome (GOLD analysis project Ga0182027, IMG submission 121300) | Permafrost microbial communities from Stordalen Mire, Sweden - 712E1D metaG (Illumina Assembly) | ecosystem: Environmental > Terrestrial > Soil > Wetlands > Permafrost | place: Sweden...
GGTTTCGTCGGCATTGACGGTGGAGATGGACGCCCCGGTGCCGAGCTTGGGCAAGGTGGCGATCTCGCGCGTCGCGCCGGTATCCGCGTCGGCTGCGCAGACCGTGGCGTTGTCCTTGATGTAGTAGACGTTCTGCGTCTTGAAGCCGGCGATGATGGCGCGCACCCTGCCGGCCGCAAGCTGGCGGGTGACGTGCGTTTCCAGGTCGAGCACGGAGATGCCCTGCGGCGTGGTGTACACCAGCTTCTTGTGGTCCGCGGTGTACCCGTTCTGGTTGAAGTACAGGCTGGCGCTGTCGGGCTCGTCCGTGAGCCTGACGACACGGTGGCCGGTATCGGGATCGATCCAGGTCTTAGGCGGCTGTTTGGCGGCGTCTTGAGCGTGCAGAAGGAACGGAAGGCAGAGGACGGCGGCCGCGGCGATGCGCGTGTGCGTGACTCCAGTCATGGTACGTAGGGCGTCGCGGCGGGAGCCCACGTTACCGCAAGAGCCGAATAGGTTGCATGGGCGCGGGGCGGGAGCTAGCCCGCGGCGGACCGCTTGGCCATACGCCGCTGCAAATCTTCTTCGGACACCTCCTCGAGGTGCGTGCCGATCCACCACTGGATGCCGTTCACGCTGGAGACTGCGCCGGCGCGGTCGCCCCAAATCTGATCGGCGGGTTCGTGGATCGACTTCGCTCCGCTCGCAATGGCGCGCTTGTACACGGCATCCGCGTCACCTACATACATGAAGAGCATGGCGGTGACGGGTTTCATGTCGCCGCTGACCTGGCCCAGCATCAGCATGGACGTGCCGATCTTCAACGTAGCGTGCATGACGGAGCCGTTCGGGAGCCTGGAAACATGAATCGCCTGGGCGTCGAAAGCGGCCTTCGCGAACTCGACTTCCTTCTCGGCATCGGCCACCAGCAGATAAGCCGTAAGCGTGTGGAACCCCTCGGGAATCGGTTGAACCTGGTTTGCCATAAGGCTATTCTCGCCGAATCGAGGGTGCGCGAGGTTGTAAAAAGTTGAGGTTCACGCCGGCGTGATGTGGGGCAGGTTGTCAACCTGGATAGCGTCGGGTTGTTAACCAGCCTTCGGACCCTCGCACAAAGCCGCCGGTATCCGTTTGCGATCCCGCAGTGGGCCGATTGCCGGGTGCCCGCGGGCGGGGCCGCGGGATGCCATCCCGATGCGGCACTACGTTTCCAACGGCCGGACAGCCTGCATTTGCCGCGGAAAGGACCCCGTGGTCCGCGCGGGACGCCCCGTCCCGATCTTCGCTCGCAGATTCAGGTACTTGCAATTGGCGAGAAGCCGGCCAGGGGGCCGGCTGCGGGCGAGGGCGTCCGCCCCACAAAGGCTCGCGGCGCAGCGGGTTATACTGGGGTTACCCACATGCGAGGCACGCGCTGGCTCCTGCTGGTGGCGATCGCCGCAATCCTCGCCGGCGTCGGCCTCAAGTATCGAGAGCTACAACATTCAATGAGGGAGCAGGCACCTCCCAAGCCGAAGGCTCTGCCAAGCGACCTGCAATCGCTGAATCAGGACTTCTATTCGGCGCGGAAAGGGCCCAACGATCCGTGCGCCCGGGTGGAGGTGGCCGCCCGCGAAACCAAGGCCATCCGGGATTCGCAGCATGTCAACCTGGTCGGCGTGAAGCTCAAGCTGTCCAACAAGGGCTGTACCTCCTACGACCTGGTGGAGAGCGATGCGGCGACGCTTTTCCAGAACGAGAACCGCATGTACTCCGAGGGCGCGGTCAAGATCACGCTCAACATGCCGGCGAAGGGGCAACCGGAACACACGCCGGTCTCGGTGGAGAGCTCGGGTGTGACGTTCGATACGGATACCGGCCGCGCCGAGACCGATAAGCCCACCCATTTCGCGTTCGAGCACGGCGACGGCCAGGCGGTCGGGGCGGTTTACGATCCCGCCGACCGGCACCTGGAACTCAAGACCGCGGTGGAGGTGAACTGGCGGCCCATTGGGCCGAATGCCAAGCCCATGAAGATCGAGGCGGGCAACCTGGTATACCGCGAAGCCACCTCCGAGGTGTTTCTGACGCCCTGGGGACGAATGCAGCGTGGCGGAACGGCCATGGACGGCGAGAACGTGGTGATTCATTTGCAAGTGACCGACGACGGCAAGACGGTTCACCACACGGTTCGCCAGATCCAGACGGATCACGCCCACGGCACGGAAGACGACACGCTTCGAAAGCGCAAACTCCAATACAGCGCGGACCACGTGGTGGTGGACTACGGCGCCACCGGGCAGGTGCAGGCCATCGGAGCGCGGGGCAACGCGCGGCTGGTGTCCGCGGCGGAAACCGCCGAGACCACGGTGACGGGCGACCACGTGGAGATGGCGTTCACCGTCGAGGCGGGTGAGAGTTATCTGGCGCGCGTGATGGCGGAGGGCCACGGCGAAGTCACGGCCAGGCCCTTGCCCATTCCAGGCCGCGAGTTGGGCGAAACGCACGTTCTGCACAGCGAGAACCTGGAGCTGAGGATGCGGCCGGGCGGGCGCGAGATCGAAAGCGTGTCCACGCACGCTCCCGGCACCCTGGAATTCCAGCCCAACCTGCCCACCCAGCACCATCGCGTGCTGGACGGCAGCCTGATGACGATCCTCTACGGGTCCGAGAACCGGCTGCAGCAATTCAACGTCAACGACGCCAAGACCCGGACCGATCCCACCGCCGAGGAGCGGAAACACAACCGCTCCGTGATTACGACGGCCAGCAAGGGCCTGATCGCGCATTTCGACCCCGCCACCGGCAAGATGAGTTCCACGGAGCAATTCGGCAACTTCACCTACAACGAGGGCGACCGCAAGGCCAGCGCCGCCAAGGCCGCGCTGGATAACGACGCCATCGTGCTGGAGACGGGGGCGCGCATGTCGGACGCGAGCGGGTCCACCCGCGGCGACCGCATCCGCATGGATCAGCGCAGCGGCGACTTCACGGCCGAAGGCAACGTGAATTCCAGCCGCATGCCGGATCGCGATTCCGCGAAGAACTCGCAGATGCTGAACGGCGACGAGCCGCTCAACGCCCAGGCCCGCAAGATGGATTCGCGCGATCAGAACCACGTCTTCCATTACGAGGGCAACGTGACGATGTGGCAGGGCGCCAACCGCATCACCGCCGACACGGTGGATGTGGACCGCAGAAAGCGCGCGCTCAAGGCCGACGGTCACGTGGCGACCACCTTCTGGGACGAGCCGAAAAAGGAACCCGGCGAGAAGAGCGCCTCCGGGACCGCGGGCGCGAAAAAGACTTCCGTCAGGCCCGCGGTGTCGACGGTGGTGCGCGCGCCGCACCTCGCTTATACCGACGACGACCGGCTGGCGGTTTACTCGGGCGGCGTCATTTTGGACCACCAGGAGATGCACGTCACCTGCGCGGACCTGCACGCCACTCTGGCGGATTCGAATGCCGATTCCCGGCTGGAAAAAGCTTTCGCCGACGGCAGCGTGGCGATCCGCTGGACCAATCCGCCGCGCACGCGCGTGGGCACCAGCCAGCACGCCGAGTATTACACCGGCGAGCAAAAAGTGGTCATGACCGGCGGCAGGCCGAAATTCGAGGATAGCTGCAAGGGCTCGACCGAAGGCGAAAATTTGACCTACTTTGCCAACGATGATAGGCTGCTGGTTAATGGCAAGTCCGGGCAGCCTGCCCAAAGTCGAATCGATCGAGCCTGCAAGCAGCGGTAGGATGAGCAAGCTGGAGACTGTAGGCATCTCCAAGAGCTACCGCGGACGGCGGGTTGTGGATGACGTGTCGGTGCACGTCCAGCAGGGCGAAGTGGTGGGGTTGCTGGGTCCCAACGGCGCCGGCAAGACCACCTCGTTCTACATGATCGTGGGGCTGATCAGCCCGGATGCGGGCCGCATTCTGGTGGACGATCGGGACATCACCGGCCTGCCCATGTACCAGCGGGCCAAGCGCGGTATCAGCTATCTTCCGCAGGAAGCTTCGGTGTTCCGCAAGCTCACGGTGGAAGACAACCTCATGGCCATTCTGGAGACGCTGCCGCTGCGGTCGCGCGAGCGGCGCCAGAGGATGGAACAACTGATCGACCAGTTGGGCCTCGAAAAAGTTCGCACCAGCAAAGCCTTCATGCTGTCGGGCGGCGAGCGGCGGCGCGTGGAGATCGCCCGCTCGCTGGTGATCGACCCCAGCTTTCTGCTCCTGGACGAGCCGTTTTCGGGCATCGATCCCATTCAGGTGCTGGAGTTGCAACGGATCATCTTCGAATTGAAGCGCACGGGGATCGGAATCCTCATCACCGATCACAACGTTCACGAGACGCTGATGGTGACCGATCGCGCCTACATCATCAACAACGGCCGGATCTTCCGCGCCGGCAGTCCGGAAGCCCTGGAGCGCGACCCCGAGGTGAAGCGCATTTACCTGGGCGAATCCTTCACGCTGCGCGTGTGATTTGTGCGAAAACTCATGAGACCACTATTCCTGCTATTGATCGCGGCCGCGCTGCTTCCGGCGCAACCCGTCTCGTTCGGATTGAAGGGTGGAGTTCCGCTGACGGATTTCATTAGTGCGGTGGGGAGTAGTTCCGGCCTGAGCGCCGTCGAACACCCCCAGCGATACTTGCTGGGCCCGACGGTGGAGTTGAAGCTGCCGTTGAGCTTCGCCGTGGAGGCCGACGTTCTGTACCGCCGACTGAACTACCAGACCGTCGGAACCACTGTGGCGGCCACCGGCGCCGGCCTGGTCACCAGCAACGACTGGGAGTTCCCCGTGCTTCTGAAGTACCGCTTTGCCGGCAAGAAGTTCGTGCGGCCGTACGCCGACGCGGGGGTGGCGTTCGACCGCCTGCAAGGGTTGACCGATACCGTCGCCAACACCGTGGGCACTCTCACGAACTCCGCTTCCACCGGGCTGAAAAACTCGGGGACCATAGGCGCGGTAATGGGCGCGGGCCTGGACTTTCACGTGCTGGCGCTGCACATCTCCCCGGAAGTCCGTTACACGCGCTGGACGTCGCAGCATTTCAACCTGACGAATGTGCTGGCGAGCCAGGAGAACCAGGCGGAGTTCATGGTCGGGTTCACGTTCTGATTGCAAGCGCGCCGGCGGCTGGTGCGGCGCGGCCGGAGCATCTGCCGGACAACCTTCTCGGACCGACGCCAGCCGCCACGCCGGAGCCAGCAGGCCGCTGGCCTCGATCTTCCGCAGCTGGTTTGTTCGCGGAACGAAAGTCAGATCAGCCATTCAGGTCCGGATAGCGGGCAATAACGGTAGCCATTTGGACATTACCTCAGGTTCGCGGAGGCATCAAGCGAAATGCCGAACGGGCTGGGTCCGACCGAAACGGCTGTCGTGGACAGAAGGGGATCTCGCGACAGCAATCGCCTGGACGGAGTCTACGGCACCACGCGGTTGTCGCAAGCAGCTCACGAGGCTGCTTTGCCCGGATCGTCGCCACTGAGGCGCTGCAGCATGTCTTCGACGCGGTGGCGGCTGACTTCGAGGCGCACGCCTGTGTTCAGCACGACCTCGGCCACGCCGCCGATCAGTGGCAGGGCTTCAGCGGGCTGCGAGGCCGTCGCCCCTGGCAGACGCGGTTGACGGGCTTGAGCAGGTAGTCGACTGCGCACAGCTCAAACGCATCGACGGCAGATCGTTCGTAAGCGGTGCAGAAGATGATTCTGGGGCGAGGGGTTGGAAGAATGGCCGCGGACTCGGCTGGCCATCTGTACATCGCTGACTTCAATAACAACCAAATCCGTCTTTTGACACCCGGTACGGTACCCGCGATCCCTGACGGTGGAGTAGTTCCTGTTTATAGTTCGGTTCCCGTGATTCAACCCGGCTCCTGGGTCTCAATCTACGGAAGCAATCTGGCGAGCGGATTTTTCAGTTGGAACGGCAACTTCCCCACGTTTTTGGGTGGGACGACCGTGACCATCGACAATAGGGCGGCTTACCTCTGGTACGTCAGCCCCACGCAGATTAACCTGCAAGTGCCCGACGACACGGCGACCGGCCCGGTGAACATGGCCGTCACGACGGCATCCGGAACTGCGACGTCCACCGTGACGCTGGCCGCATTCGGCCCCTCGTTCAGCCTGCTCGGCGACGGCAAGCATGTGGCCGCGGAGATCGCCACACCCAACGGGATCGGCGCTTACGGTGGCGGCACGTACGACTTACTCGGCCCATCCAATACCTTCTCTTACAACACCCGTCCGGTGAAGGCGGGCGAGACGCTGGTCCTCTACGGTGTCGGGTTCGGGCCGACGACCCCTCACGTGCCGGCGGGGCAGCCGTTCAGCGGCGCCGCGCCCACCACCACCCCGGTGACCGTCACCGTCGGCGGCGTTTCGGCGAACGTGGCGTTCTCCGGCCTCACCATGGCGGGGCTCTACCAGATCAACGTGACCGTGCCGCAGGGCACCGGCAGCGGCGACCAGGCGCTCGTGGCCACCGTCAATGGAGTGCAGACGCCGCCTGACCCGGTGGTCAGTGTGCAGTAAGTCAGCTATGGTAGAGCGGGCTGACCAGGAGGCGGCTCGAACGCCGCCGGCTCGATTGCGTGTCCCCGCAGTTCGGGGATATCCGTAGCGAGCCCCGTCTCGGCGAACAGCGAAGCGATCTCCGAGCCCAACCCGCCGGCCGGAGCGTCGCCCTCGTGGGCTGGGTCCCGCAGAATATCGCACATGTCTTCTTCCGCTACTTCACGCTCGCCAAAGCCTTCACCACATCCGGATCGTTCGGCTTCAGTTCCAGCGCCTTCCGGTAGGCCGCGGCGGCCTTGTCCTTCAGCCCCTTGTTCCTGTAAGCCTCGCCGAGATAGTAATACGCCTCGGCCGATGGCTTCCCGGCGATGGCCTTCTCGAAATCCGCGATAGCGCCGTCCACGTTCCCGCCGTACGCGAGAGGAGCCATCAGCCGGCAAATGCCGCGGCCGAGGAGGGCGTTCCGGTTGTTCGGATCGAGCGCCAGAGCCTTGTCGAATTCTTCCCTAGCGCCCGTTCCATACTTCATCATGTCCGCCGGATTCGCCTGGGCCAGGCTGCTCATGATGCGGCCTCTCCACGCATGGGCGTCGGCGTTCTTCGGGTCCTTGGCGATGAGCGCATCCGCCACTGCCAGGGCATCCGCATATTTTCTGGCATCGAAAAGTCTCGCCAGTTCGCTCGGCGGCGCGTTGCCGGCAGAAGGTTCAGCCGCGGCCGGCGTCTTCAGATTGCCCAGGTTAAGCCCGTTGACCATGACCGTCGTCTGCCCCATCATCGCCGAGAGCAGCGGCGCCAAGTCCTGAATTCCCCCGGGGGCGTTCCCAATGTTGAGACCGTTCGTCATGATCGTCACCTTCCGGTCCAGAACTGCTTGCACGAGCTGCTGGAGAACGGACGGGGGCTTCTCTTCCCGCTGTTCCGGGAACAGTTCCGCCCGAACCTCGTCGCCTTCGACGATCAGGACTCCGAGCGGGACGGTCTTCCCGCGCATGCCGCCGCCGACACCCACCATCGCCTCGCCGGCGCCCAGACTGAACTGGATCCGGGCGAAGGGAACGACTGCGGTGTCGCCGGCTCGAATGGGTTCTCCCACCACGCTGCTGGCTTTCAGTTGGGAAACCAGCTTGTCGAATTGCGCCAGCGGACCGGCCAGGGGAGCCTGGGCGCTCGCAAGCAACCCGCAGAAAAGCAGGGAAGCCGCCAACGAAACTTGTCTTCGCATGTTGTTCATCATGGCCTCCCTACTTCTCCGGCGTCTTAACGACGCTGATGAAGCGCGTCCCTTTCCTGGTGATGGCGACAAATCCCAGGGGGCGGGCTTCGCCGCGCATGAAGAATCCATCGACTCCCGTTGCCGGGCCTTTCGGAGCCCCCGGAGCGGCCGTACCCAGCCCCCCGAAGCTGACCTCGACCGTCAGGATGGGTATTAGCGTGACCGAACCAACCTTGATGGGATCGCCAACCACGGTCTTCAGATGAAGCTCGTCGCCCAAACGCTGGGCCATGGCGCTAGCCAGTTCGCTGGCGGGCTGAACGGCCGCCACCGCAGGCTTCTTCTCCTGCTGGGTTTGACCTGCCGCGACGGACGCAAGCATCAGTCCGGCCACCACGGCTGTAATCGCTTTTCGATTCATTCGACACCCCTCTCATTTTCCCCCGAGCGCGCCCGCCAGCAGAAACACCAGCGGCGCGTTCCAGTTGATTGCAACCTCGTTGGACGCGTAGGAACCAAGGTCGTCCAGGTACATCTTCGCCGGAGGCAGGCCCGCAGGCAGCTTCTTCAAGTCGCGCATGGCGTCGTCCTGCCGCCCGGAGTTGGGTCCACCGGAAAGCAGCCCCGGCCACGGCCCGGGACTCTGATCCGCGCCGCTCGGCCGGTGGTGCGGATGGCGGAACGGGTTGGCCCCCACCTGCGTGACGAACGACAGCGAAAACGTGTTCCGCCCCAGCAGATAGTGCAGGTTTTCGATGGCCGTCTCCACGTACCGCGGGTTCGCCTGAAATGCGTTGGCCACCAGAAGCTGCATCCCGTAATTCGCCGCCACGCCGTTCGACCCCCAGACGTAGTCCCGCGTGGTCATGCTGATGCGGTAGCCGTTGGCCGCGCTGCGCGTGACAATCCGGTCCGCCGCGCCGAGCGAATTGCGGCGGATCTCGCCGGCCACATCCGCATTCGGCCCGCCGCCCAGCGCATAGGTCCAGAGCGCCATCTCGGCGACATCCGCCCAGTTTTCCGGCGGCCCGTTGGGACGGATCGCGTTCCTGAACTCCGCATAGTGGTCCAGGAAATAGCGGTGGTAAACTTCCTCGCGCGTGGTGCGCCACAGCTCGGCGGCGGCCCACAGATGTTCGTCGGCGCAGTTGCCGTCGCCGTAACCGCCGGTGTCCACGCCCGCGGGGTTGCGGAAGGTGACGTTGGGATGCTTGTCGAGCCACTCGAACGCGAGGCGCGCCGCTCGCAGGCACCTCCCGGCATAGACGGGGTCGAACGGCTTGTACACGCGCGCCGCGATGGCCGCCACAGCCGCCAGGTCGCCCGTGGCGCACGAACTCTTGAACGGGTCCTGGCCGGTGCCGATGACGAAACTGACCAGCTTGTCCTTCTCCGGCATGATGAAGGGGCAGAACTGTTCGCTGGTCTGCTTGTGCCAGGCGCCGCCGTCCTCGTCCTGCATCGAGAGCATCCAGTCCAAGTTCCAGCGGATCTCGTTGAGGATGTCGGGAATGCCGTTGCCCGATTCCGGCAGGTTCAGCCTCACGCCGCGGACTCTCGGCTCGAACATCTCGAACGTCCACAGCAGCGTTCCGGTGGTGATTCCGGAATTGACCACATAGCGGCCGTAGTCGCCGGCATCGTGCCAGCCGCCCTTGGACACGTGCGGCCCGGTCTTCCCCGACGACGCGTGGAATGCGCCTTCCAGGTGGCAGGCGTCGTGCTTGAAGCCGGGGAACTCGGGGCCGAGGTCGACGGCCGTCCCGCAGCGCTGCCCGTAATAGGATCGCATGGCAAGGTACCAGGCGCGCGAGTAAACGTCCGCCCCGATGGCGAATTCCCAACTTCGGCCTACGCCCGGAACATCCACGAAATAGCGGCCGGTTCTGGCCAGCTTCGTGAACTCCGCGGCCTGCACGCTGTCTCCGGAATCGGCGTCCGCGAGCGGCGCGGAGAGCTTCCCGCGGAATTCGACCGAGCCATCGCCGGCGCGGCGCACGGTGAAGACCGTGGCGGGGGTCTTCGACTCGACCAGCGCCACTTTGGGTCCCTTGTCCCGGTAGCCCACCTGATCGACCTTGATCGCGGTGGTGGGAGAAGCGCCGAAGGCCGCCGCGGCGAGCAGCCAGAAGACGATGGTTCGCATAATGGGTATCTTGCCGGTTTTGGAGCGGATTGGCAAGCCCGCCGCAGCCGAGGCCGGTATCCGGGAACCTGACGCCGGCGGGCGGTGTCCGATACTATAGCGCAGGGTGCCGGACCCTCTTCCAATCCGCGGATCGCGAGGACGCCTGGAGTTGCTGGCGCAAGTTGGCAGCCTCATTGCCACCGCCTGGATCGTGGGGAACGTGGCGGCGCTCCCGCGGGCGGCCTTTTCGGCGCCGGCTTCGGCCGTCCGGAGGGCGGTAGAATTCACTCTGCTCGCCTGGTTGTGGAGCGCCGGGGTGGCCCTGTCGCTACAGTACGCCATCCGGCGGGTGGAACGGGTGGATCTGGCGGGCGCCACGCTGCGCACGTCCCTGGTGGCCGTCTGGTTCGCCCCGGCCACGCTCCTGCTGTACCGGTTCTCCGCCGCCACCGTGGCCGCGGCGCTGGTGCTGGTGGTCAACGCCACCCGGCTGCTGTATACCCAGTGGAGGATCGTCCATCCGGCCTCCGGGTCTGACGCGCCGGCGTCCGGAACGGCCGTCCTGATGGGGGACGGCTCGCTGCCTCCACCCATCCTGACCCGCCACCTTGGCCCGGCGCTGACGGTGGCGGCGGGGTTGCAGTTCGGGATCGCGGCGGCGCTGTTCCGCCACCATTTCCTCGCCGGAGGGCTGCTGACCCTGAGCGTCGCCACGCTGACGGTCTTCGCCATCTCGGCCGGCGCCTGGGAGCCGTCCCGCCCGCCGACGCTGCCGCGGGCGGTCTTCGGAGCATTATTGACAGTGGCCTTGGCGGTGGGCCTGACGATCCTGGCAGCCCGCGGCGGTGGCGGCTCATCCGGATCGGACGGCGGGGGGAATGAGGCGTCCTCGCGGCCATTGGGAGACTTGCTGGCAGGGTCCCAACCCGCTCCGGCTTCGCCCACATCCCCAACCGGCTCCGCGGGCCGGGCGCCATCCAGGCCGGAGGTGACGATTCCCGGGGCGGGGGATGTGGCCGGCAGCTTTCCAGGCGTCATCCTCTGGCCGGAAATCCAGCCAGTGACCCGGCTGATCGCGCCCCTGCCGGCGGGCCCCGGCGCGCTGGCGGCATCGTCGCATCCATACGGGATTCCTTTCGGCGGAGAGTATTGGTTCTTCCGGATGCCGTTTCGCAAGCCACCCCCGCGGTCCGTCCTTGAGCGCGGCACGCCGTCGAAGGTTTCCTTCAGCACCACCGACCACTGGCCTCTCAACATGGAAGCGCACCAGAAGCTGGAGCAGCCCATCGACGCCTCCTGCTGTTCCGGCATCCAACTCGTCGTGAGCAACGCCGACCGCTACCCGCATACGATGTCCCTCGAGCTGATCCTGCGCGAACTGCCCGGCGGACGGTCGCAGAGCCTGGGAAGAGCACCCGTGACGTCGGTTCCCGATCTCAAGGCGGATCCCGTTTCCGCGGTCGCCGAAACCCTGGATTTCGCGGTGCCTCCGGGGCCCAGCGTGGGCTTCTTCAA
>Ga0182027_10013588_pt1 | contig 11335 bp, 9 predicted proteins | sample 712E1DmetaG_FD_121300 | JGI IMG/M metagenome (GOLD analysis project Ga0182027, IMG submission 121300) | Permafrost microbial communities from Stordalen Mire, Sweden - 712E1D metaG (Illumina Assembly) | ecosystem: Environmental > Terrestrial > Soil > Wetlands > Permafrost | place: Sweden...
AAGCTGTCCGTCTGCAAAGCCATTGAAGACGTATTAAAGAATTCTGCATTGCTTCGAACAATGCAGAATTCTTTTTATCGCCGGGTCCGGGTTAGGATGCAGGCGGGAGAGGTTCGTTGTTATTAAGGGGAACAGCAGGCTTTTTGCGCAGGGTAAGGAATCCGACCACGACCGGAATGGCAATGAAGATCAGCGACAAACAGACGAGCACAAAGCCGGCAGTGGGGGGTAACGTACCGGAATTGCTCACGCCGTTCAATTCCGTGTTGAAGGGCATATTCCCGGACGCCGTGAAAGCGCCGAAGATACAAAAGAACAATCCGGGGCATCCGCATAAAATGACGGATGCTATGGTTGCGATGATGCCTTTGGTTTTATCGTCCATACTCTCTTCTCCTTTGCTCTTTTGGAACAGATTTATCGAACAGTATCCTTTAGGGGTTCAGGATTTTCAACAGCAGTTCTCCAGTATTTACCGGTAGTAACAGCGCGTAGTATCACACTGCATGGTGAGACATCATCTCGCCTGCGTCTAGCTGCGCAGTTTCGCTCCCAATTCCTGCTCAAGCCGTTTCACAATTTTATTCCGGATGGCCGCCGCTTCGGCATCGGTCATTGTCTTGTCGGGGGCCTGATACGTGAGATTATAAGCCAGTGATTTCAGGCCTGCGCCGATCTGTTCTCCGCGGTAGACATCGAATAAGCGGACATTGGCCAGCGACTTGCCTCCGGTTTGCCGGACCAAAGCCTCCACCGCCGAGGCCGGGACCGACTCGGCGACGACGATGGCAATGTCTTCCAAAACCGGGGGGAACTCGGGGACGGGCGTAACCTTATAAACCGGCGCGACCTTACGCAAGGCTGCAAGATCAAACTCGGCGACCAGGACTGGGTGGGGACCAAACTCATATTTCTCTTTAGCTATAGGGTGCAGCTCGCCAAATACGCCTACAGCTTGACCGCTCACTCTTATCTCTGCAGCTTTACCAGGGTGCAGGCAGCCTGCCGGGAAAGACGTCGAAGAATCAACTGAATCTGTTGGGACAAAGGAAAGGTCAGTGTACTGGAGGCCGCTCAGAAGGAGTTCGATGCGCCCTTTCAAATCGTAGAAATCGAAGGCGGGCGTATCCTTACCATCCCATGAGGTCGCGGCGCGCAGCCCGGTCATGGCGATGGCGAGTTTATGCGGCTCCTTTGGGAGGGCGTCAGGCACGGGTTCGAACACCGGCCCAATTTCAAAGAAGGCCAGCGACTCGCTCAAGCGAATATTGTGCTCGAGATCGTCAAGTACGGAGGCCGTTAAGCTGCGGCGCATGACACTCTTTTCGGGCGCGATCGGGTTTGTAATGCGGACGTATTCGCCGGAGAGTCCCAGACGCGACTCACGTTCTGTGGAGGTGAGACGATAGCTGACCACCTCATCGAAGCCGAGGGCAACCAGGAGGTCGCGCAGGCGTTCCTCCCATTCGTAACCGGGGTTGCCGATCTGCGGCGGGAGGGCATCGGCCATATTGGTGGATGGAATGCGATCATAACCATAAGAGCGAGCGACTTCTTCCAGCACATCGGCGAGGCCAATGATGCCTTCCCCGATGTCCAGGCGGTGGGGCGGCACTCGAACCACGATTTGAGAATCAGGATCCAATTTTCTGGTTTTAGACGATTTCTTATCGCTACTTTTCGATCCACGAATGGTACATTTGAATTCGAGTTTTTCCAGAAGCGCGGCGATCTCTTCCACAGACAGGTCGATACCGAGCAGACGCCTGACATCTTTTGGCGAAACCGTGACCGTAGGGTCCCTCGGTTTGAGCGGATATTCGTCAACGAGGCCGGGTGCGACCAGGCCGCCAGACCATAAAGCCATATATTGCAAACCGCGCTTGAGACCGGTCTCTGCCAGGGCGGGATGCACGCCGCGCGAGAATCGAAACGAGGCTTCTGAGGGGAGATTATGCTGTTGGGCGGTGCGGCGGATGTTGATGAAGTTCCAGGCCGCGCCTTCCAGCAGAATGTTACGCGTCTTTTCCGTGACCTCCGACTCGGCCCCGCCCATCACGCCTGCAATCGAGAGGGGCCCCCGGTCGTCACAAACGAGAACATTCAGGGGGGAAAGGGTGCGTTCGACACCATCGAGGGTCTTAAGTTTTTCGCCCTCCCTGGCGGTGCGGGTGATGATCGTGATCTTATTGGGCAAATTTCCAATTCGCCCTACAATCGAATTGCCAATTCGTTCTACAAGCACATCGTAATCGAAGGCGTGCAGCGGTTCGCCCAACTCAAGCATGGCATAGTTGGTGGCGTCAACGATGCAGTTGATGGGACGCATACCCGACAGTTTAAGCCGCCTTTGGACCTGATACGGGCTGGGCTTGATCTCCACGTTGCGGATCAGCCCAAGCACGAAGCGCGGGTTGAGCTCCGGGTTGGTGATCTTGATAACAGCAAGCCCTTCAATCGAATCGCCCCCGGTCTTAACCTTAATCTTCGGCTGTATGAGTTCACGCCCCGTCAAGGCGGAGAGTTCACGCGCCACGCCGATCACGTTCGCGTTGCGCGCCATATTAGGCAGGATGCTGATGTCCAGAACTGCATCACCCATATAATCGGCAAGCGGCATACCGACCGGCGCATCCTCATCGAGCAATATGATGCCCTCATGGTCTCCGGAGATGCCCAGCTCCTTTTCGGAACAAACCATGGAATATGATTCAACGCCGCGTATCTTCGTGCGCTTGAGCGTCATTAGCTGCAGTCCTTCGGCGTGACCGTCGTACAGGATTGCGTTTTCCTTTGCATAAGCGACTTTGATCGGTTTAGGCAGTTTGCCCTGACCTTTCAAATGAAAGATATTGGGGGCACCGGTCAGGACCGTGTGTGCCTCCTTTCCATCGAAGAGGTCACATAACGTCAACCGGTCCGCGTTGGGATGCGGCATGACCTCGCGAATTTCAGCCACGACGATCTTGTCTTTATCCCAGGAGATGCCGGTTGTCTTGAATTCATGCGGTTCCTCCTCGTTATAGACGGGCAGCGGGAGGCCAACGTATTCGATCCCATCCACTTCGAGACCGGCGAGAGTCAGTTTCCGTGCGATGTCCTCGACGGACAAGCCATCGAGATCAATGAAGTCTTTGAGCCATGATAGAGGTATTTTCATTCTATACTCCAGAAAAGGGCGTAGGTAATAAGGTAATTTGGGACTTGGTAATCAGGGGTTAGTGAATAGGTAACTAGGAATCAGGTATGTCCGTATTAATGATGTAGGCCGCAGAGTCTTCATGTACATAATCGTTTGCACCCGGTTCTGATATTCCGCGTTTACTTTTCTTAAGAAAGGTGATATAGCCATTTATCATCATTCGTATTTCCGTGATCTGGCTATTTAGCCGTTTGTAGGTTTCGTCATTAAAGTAACCAAGTTGATGAGCCAGAGTCAAATGGCTAAAAGATTCTTCCAATGAACCTCGCGCAATGTAACAAAAACGGACGCCCTTCTGGAAGTAAAATCTGCCATACCCTTCAGCAATATTTGCCGGGATACTTTGCGCTGACCGTCGTAACTGGTCTATTAGCGACCACTTCTCTTGAACAGGCATATTCGGCAGAACATTTTTACAAACTTCAATGGCAAATGCAAGCGATTTTCGCCAAACTTGTAAAGTATCCAATCCTTTGTCGTCAGTCATAGCCATTCAATCTCCTGCGTAACTGATCCCTTATCACCTGATACCTTAATAACTAAAACTGCTCCAGGAACCTGATGTCGTTTCCCCAGAAATAACGAATATCGTTGATGCGGTATCTCAACATAAACTGGCGTTCGGGCCCCATGCCAAACGCAAAGCCGGTATACCTGCGGGGATCGTATCCACCGTTCTGCAAGACGGTCGGATGCACCATGCCGGAGCCCAGGATCTCCAGCCAGCCCGAATTCTTGCAGACGGCACATCCCTTACCCCCGCATACAAAACATTCCACGTCCATTTCTGCCGATGGTTCGGTGAACGGGAAGTAGGAGGCCCGGAAGCGTGTCTGGGTGTTCTGTCCAAACATACGTCGGGCGAAATTGGAAAGCGTTCCTTTCAAGTCGCTGAAGGTGATGCCCTCGCCTACAGCCAACCCTTCCACCTGATTGAATTGGATCTCTGAGCGCGCCGTAACTTGCTCATGCCGATAGCACATTCCGGGTACCGCGATGCGGATGGGGGGCGGGTTCTTCGGATCTATGGCGGCAAATTCGCGCATGGCACGCATCTGGCCGGGGGAGGTCTGAGTACGCAGTAAAACCGGATTGTCGGACCGATTTGGTCCTGATCCCGGCAAAGCACCTCCGGCATCAACATACAACGAGTCCTGCATGTCACGAGCGGGATGATCGGTAGGAAAGTTTAGCAGCTGGAAGTTCATCTCATCCGATTCAACTTCGCGCGAGCTATAGACCTGAAATCCCATCTCGGCCAGGATGGCCAGCACACGGCGCAACTGCTGCGTGGATGGATGGAGCCGCCCATTATGGATGGTGCGGCCCGGCAGGGTTACATCCAACTTGTCTTCGCCCAGTGAACGCTCCAGAACCGATTTCCTAACGGCTTCAGACTTGGCTGCCAACGCAGCTTCAAGCGCCAACTTCACACGGTTGGCGGCTTGACCGGCAGCAGGCCGCTCCTCTTTTGAAAGCGTGCCAAGACCGCTGAAGACCTGCATCAAGGCGGAACTACGCCCGAGATGGGTTACGCGCCATTCATCCAACGCGGATTCGTCGGTTACCGACGCAAGCGCATCCAGAGCAGTTTTCTCGATCTCGCTCAGGTTGTCGAACATATAAGCCTCCATAACAGAGAATAGAGATTAGAGAAAAGATAAGATATTTATTTGAGTTGGTCTCTAATCTCTACTTTCTAATCTCTAACATCCAATATCTAATTTTCAATTTCTAAAAAACAAAACCTCCCGCCCAAAAATGGGACGGGAGGGAATTCCCGCGGTACCACCCAAATTAGCCTAGCCAGGCTCACTTCAAACCGACTAACATCGGTTTCCCGGATAACGTAGGGATTACGGCCTGAACTACCAGGTTTCCCATTCACTCAGACGGCTCAGGAGGGAACTTCCTTCAGTTGCCACCGTGCCAGAGTCTCAATCACCTGTCCCATAAGGGAGATGCTCCAGCGTCCCTGTCGGCTTGCGCTGATGTACTTTCCTCCGTCCATGCCTATGCAAAAACGAATGCAGTAATTATCTGCAAAACGATGGGACTGTCAAGCCTGAGACCAGGCCGATCCTTTGCGCAGGTATAATCGGTTTTATGAAATCACGACTTGCACAAATTATCCTTTTTGTTCTATTGGGTGCGGTGTTGATCATCCCCCGCCTCATCGCGATCAACCAGTTCGCCACGATCGATGAACCCTACTGGCTTACCGCCGGGTCTGATTTCTACTATGCCATCGGGCAACGCGCTTTTGCCAACACGGTCTATGATTACCACCCGGCCGTCACCACCATGTGGATCATTGCCCTGGGCATGTTGATCTATTTTCCACAGTACCGTGGCTTCGGCCAGGGATATTTCGACGTATATAAGGATACCCTGGAACGTTTCCTTTTGTCGCACGGCCATACGCCACTCGGATTGTTAACTGTCAGCCGCGTCATTCAAACGGTGGTGATCGTCTTTTTATTGTTGGTCCTGTTCTGGTTCCTGCGGCGCATCCTTGGCAACAAAATCGCCATAGCCGGGACTCTCCTGATCTCCTTTGATCCCTTCTTCCTGGGACATTCGCGCCTGCTCAACCACGAAGGGATGATGTCTCTCTTTGTCATGATCTCGCTATTGGCAATGTTGACACATCTTTTCTTCGACAGAAAACTGGTTTATTTACTTATTTCCGGTGCAGCTGCCGGTTTCGCACAACTTACCAAATCGTCTTCCATTGTGCTTGTGCCTTTGATCGGGCTGCTGTTCCTGGTTGAAATATTCTTTCACCATGAAGTAAGCTGGCGCAAACGCATCCTCAGGACCCTGGGTGAGTTAATAGCCTGGTTTGCCATGCTTGCTATTGTCTATTTTGTTTTTTGGCCGGGCATGTGGGTGGCTCCGGGTGAGATGCTTTACCAGGTATTTGGAAACGCGCTGAGTTATGCCTTCGGAGGTGCGCGCTTATCCGTAACCGGCGGTATTCAAACGGAAGATTTTCAACCCCATCTCAGCGATATTTATTCTTTTATAACCTCCATTTTGTGGAGGACAACCCCCATAGTCTGGATCGGTGCGGTGTTGAGTCTCGTATCCCTGTTAAAGAAAAAATGGGAGCAGCGTTTCACCTTTTTATCCATTTTCCTGATCGGATTCTTATTCATTCTTTTGTTCGGAATCGCAAGCGGACGGAACTCCGCCCATTATGTGCTTACAGCCTACGTTTCATTAGATATTCTCGCAGCTATCGGGTGGGTGGTGGGGGCGGAGTGGGTGTCGAGCTATATGCAGGGGAATTTCAAAAGTATAGTTCCAAACCTGATAATAGGAATTATCGTCCTCGCCCAAGCCGGCAGCGGGCTACCATTTTTTCCCTACTATTACACTTATTACAGCCCGATCATGGAGGCATGGCAGCCCGGACGTCAAAATCCAAATTTTGGCTATGGCGAAGGTCTCGAATTAGCTGCCCAGTACCTGGCGCAGATGCCTGGCGCGGCGGATGCCCCGGTCATTGCATTTTACGGACGCGGGTCGTTCTCTTATTTTTATCCTGGAAAGACAGAACAGTTAAAACCCGTTTATGCCGATGCGGAAAATGTCCCGCAACTGGTGCAAATACTGCACGAATCAAAATATCTCATCCTTTATTATGAATTGGAAAGAGAAAGGGATGTACCGGCTAATGTCATGCTGGCTTTAAAAGGGATAACGCCCGTGAAGGTTATCTGGCTCAACGGTATTGAATATATCCGAATTTATCGCGCGGATACCCTGTCCGCTCAATTTTATAAAACCCTACAGCCGTGATCCATGCATTTTGTCATGCGGATGAGGAGAATGTCCAGACGCATTGTGATCGTACCTACTCACACTTCGCCATCTTCGCTACGCTCGACTTACAGCCTGGGGCGAAAGAATTCCGCGCAGGAAATTCACCTGCACCTTCGGAAAAAAGATATGCGCAGGGCGTACGCCCTGCGCATATCTTTTTTCCGGGTACTTCATGCAAAGGCTGTGAGTAAGTACTTTTGATCAGGGTGTTTTTGTTGGAACCTGGGTATAGGTTGGGATAGGCGTCCGGGTGGGCCTGGGTGTGACTGTCGGCGTGTCGGGTGGAAGGAAGGACGGATCGCCTTGCCAGGGCAGGAAACGGATCATGGTTTTAGCGTCCTCCCAACCAGCTATCTCACAGCGCTGTAATACGAACAGGTTTCCAGGACCTTGATCGGGTTTGAAGCCGGTGGCACCCATTGCCGCGATATATCCAGCAAAATGCACATAATCTACAGCGTCATTAGGTGCATCGCCGAATGGATAAGCGAATGTCAAGATGGGTAAACCGAGAAGGGCTTCCAGTTTCTTGCGTGAATCCACGATCTCGGCGCGCAGGGACGGCGCGTCCAAGGTCAGGAAATTTATGGGATGACTCAGGGTATGGCTGCCCACTTCCCATCCTGCAGCCGCCATCTCCTTGACTTCCGTGACGGTTAGATAGCCTTTCGTTCCGATGTAGTCATAAGGAAGATAAAGTACGCCGGTAAACCCATATTTCTTCATGATCGGGAATGCATTGGTGTAATTATCTTCATGTGCATCATCGAATGTGATGATGATCGGCCTCGGCGGCAGGGAGGCACCGGCCGTGATCGCCTGCACCAACATGGTGGTCGAAATGGATGTATATCCCCAATCACGGAGCAATTTAATTTCCGATTCAAACTTATCGGGAGAGACATAGTAACGGCTATCGATTGGGGAGACTTCGATCCAATGATACATCAGGATTGGAACCAGGATGTGTCCCGGCCCCTGTGCCACCCAGGTTGGAGTGGCCGTAGTGGGGATGGAAGAAGCGGGGGTGATCGTTTGAGTCGCCGTCGATGTCAAGGTGGGCGTATCACTTGGAGGCAGAGGCGTGGCAGTCTCCGTTGAGATGGGGGAGATTGAGCGTAACGCCAAACTACTGCAACCGGTCAGTAAAAGCGCGCCGAATAAATTAATCACAAAACGATGTTGATTCATAAACCTGCCTTGAAAGAAAAAAACGCGGAGGGAGCATTTTACCCTGATCCGCGTTCATTATTGACACGCTCACGAAACGTTAATTAATGGTTAAGCTCCCAGATCATCCGCAGACCATCCAGCGTAAGCCAGGGGGCGATGATATCAATGACTTTGGTCTCGTGGGCTACGATTTCAGCGAGTCCACCAGTGGCGATGACTTTCATGTCGCTTCCCAACTCAAGCCTGAACCGGGATACCATGCCCTCGACCATGCTTACATATCCATACAATAGGCCCGACTGCATGGCGTGAACAGTGTTCCGTCCAATGACCGAGGGCGGGCGCTGCAGGTCAATGCGCTGCAATTTGGCCGTATGAGTAAAGAGCGCGTCCGCGGCCAGGTTGATGCCGGCGGTAATTGCCCCACCGAGATAATCGCCATCTTTGGTGAGAGCGTTGAACGTGGTGGCCGTGCCAAAATCTATGATGCAAGCCGGACCGCCAAAGAGGCGTAAAGTGGCGACTGCATCCGCCACGCGGTCTGCGCCAACGGCCTTCGGATCCTCATAACGGATGCGGATGCCGGTCTTGATGCCCGTATCCACGACCAACGGTTCCTGTTTGAGATATTCCCGGCAAGCCAGCACGACGCGCCCGGTAAGCTGCGGAACCACGGATGCCAGGCAAATACCGGTGAGGTCCTTGACCGAGCACCCGGCATGCTCAAGAAGCCCGAGCAGCTGCAAACCATACTCATCGGGCATGCGAGCGTCGTCCGTGGCGAGCCGCCAATGCGGAGAGAGTTTTTCGCCTTCATACAAACCGAGCGTTAAATTGGTATTGCCGACATCGATGACGAGCAGCATGCTTTGCTCCGTTTCAGTCTACTGCGTGTGAGTCAAATACTGATTCAGGCGACCGGCTGGCTGAGAGAACCAGGAAAGCGACCAGCGGGAATATTTGCAGGGCAATGCGTTCGATGGAATAGCTCAGGTGCCAGGTAAGATCATAAGGCGTGATCAGGTAAATGGCATAATAGCCAAGGGCCTGGATAACAAGCATTGTAATCCCTGCGATATAAGCACCAGGATATTTTTTAACAGCTCCCGAATTGAAAAGTAGAAAATAAATCAATAGAACCGGGATGATGCCGATGGATAACCCCGGAATTCCCCACCTGCCGAAACCGAGGAATTCCCCCCAGTAGAATCTTAGAATCTCCGCATGGCGGGACGGATCCAAGACCTGGGCAATCGAACGGGCCACACCATTGCTTAATACATCGCTGGGCGGGGCGAGGAAGAATTTGAAGTAAAGCACAATCGACAGCGGCAAGATAAGTCCGAGGGCATATACGCCGAGGGCGCGCAGTGGTTTTTCACGAAAGAATGCAATAACCAATGCCAACCCCGCCGCGATCACAATTACGCTGCCTTCATTCTTCGTCCAGGCGGCCAAACCGGCGGTCAACCCGGCCAGTGCCAGCAAGCCCGGCTTCTTATGGAGGACGTATAGATAGATCAATATCCCGGTTGCCAGGATGAAGAAAGCCAGCGGTATATCGGCCATTTCCCGAGAGCCTTCGTTGACCACAACCGGCGTTCCCCACAAAATGATCAGCCCGAGGGCGGCCTGTCCCACCGACTTAATGCAGGCCAGTGCGCCAACCATCAGACCGGCGCACCCTATGGCGAAGAGTGCACTCTCGGCCATAGGCACATGCGGCGTTTCATTTCCAAGCGTATCCCAGCCGGAGGCGATGTTCATGGCGAGAAGCAGAGGATAATCGGCATGGAAGATGGGGTCCATCCTGGGCGAGAACGATTCCAGCCAATTGGCCTGGTCCCGGTATACAAAGCGCGCGGCCCGGTTGAACATCATCCAGGCGTCCCAATCGCCCTGCTTTCTACGCAAGAGATAACTGACCGTGCTGGATAAGGAAACGAGCAATACGACACAACTGAACGCGGCCAGTATGCCCTGTGTACGCGTAAGACTCCGAAAATTCCAGTGCGGGAGAAAGCCCCAGCCTCGTTTTCTTTCCTTCCAAATCGTGATCGCCAACAGAACGATGAAGATTATTACCTGGATGACAATGAACCCGTGCCGGCCGGCGAACCATAATAAATAAAGAAAATAGAGCAGGGACCAGATCCCCAGTCCGATCCCGATCCCCAGAAATGCCTTGAAAACCAAAATTTTGGAGTCGCGGTCGGGCCAAATACCATGTACCAACATTACGCCGGTCAGAATGGGTAAAAGAAATACTACGATCATACGAGTGTTATTTCCCCAACCTGTGGAATAGATATAATTTGTCCTTGAAGGGTATCACGATGAATTGACCTTGATTGGATTTGCTCCAAATCTCATAGGCCGGTTTGTCGAGGTTGCCGATGTTCCACTCCTGGTCGGTGCCCCTGACAATGATGATGGGTGCAAGAACGTATTGAGCGAGCACATATTCGCCCTCGTCATTGGGGGTGTTGTAGGTAACACCGGGAATATTGGAATCGGAAATATATCCGACCACACCACGTTTGAACGGAAGCTGCTCCTTCAGGGGCGCGAAGCGTATTTCCCAGTCTGCAACGGGATCGTCGGTAATGCTCCCCAAATATTTTGTCGAGATCAAATTCTGGACGCTTGCGTAAAGGCCTGCGAGAGCGATCAAAACAATTGCGCCTTGCTGCAGCCACTTACTGCTTCTTGCGTAAATATCCAAACTCTTTTTTATCATTTGCGGTGTGAAAAATAAAACCCTGGTTTAGATATTGCAAAGTAATCTGGAATCATTGTGCAGCATTCTCTGATGTTTCCGCTTTGTTATTAAAATTCAATACCATCTGTATATCCGAACCCAGAACAAAAAACAAAAAAAGGAATGCGAGATATATCTGAAGCAAAAGTCTATTCAACGAGAATGTCAGCTGCCAGTCTACTGAATTTGGAGTAATTAAGTAAATAAAATAATAGCCGGCTATTTGGAACACCAGCATTAAGAAGATGGCCAGATAGGCAGGTTGAAGTCTTTTGTTCCAGGCAACATTAAATATGACCGCGTAAATCAAAAGTACAGGTATTATCCCCAACTCCGACTCGCCGAATCCAAGAATACCCGATTTGAAG
>Ga0182027_10013589_pt1 | contig 11335 bp, 21 predicted proteins | sample 712E1DmetaG_FD_121300 | JGI IMG/M metagenome (GOLD analysis project Ga0182027, IMG submission 121300) | Permafrost microbial communities from Stordalen Mire, Sweden - 712E1D metaG (Illumina Assembly) | ecosystem: Environmental > Terrestrial > Soil > Wetlands > Permafrost | place: Sweden...
ATCAGTAGCCGCGCATGCGTGCGCGCCCTCGGACTTCCAGCAACCTATCCTAAGGATCCAGCGGATCGCATCATCGGAGCCACCGCCCTGGTCGAGGGACTGTCTCTGCTTACTGCGGACCGCACGATCCGACGGTCACGGGCGCTGCACACGATTTGGTGAGAAAACCGTAAAAGCAAAGCAAATAGTCTTGCTGCTGGTGATCATTTCTGCCTGGGTTCCGCCCAAGGAAGTTTATTCCCCAAGTGATGCACTCTGGCGTGGCATGCCGTGCACAGCGTGATCAAGTTTTCCTCTGAATCGGCTCCCGACTGGCTGCGGAACTCACTGTGGTGCACCTCAAGATTGGACATCGTGCCACAGGATTGACACCGCCAGCCGTCGCGACTCAAGATCTGCTGGCGCAGTCGTTCGTAGGACACAGGGTCCAGCCGCAACGGGGAGACTTTGGGACCAATCGTGCTCATGATGCCTTCTCCCGCAGGGTTTCGAGGAAGGCCTGCCGCTGTTCGCCGGGCAAGGTCAGCTTTCGAAAGTCGAGAGGGGAAAAGTCGCTCCGACTCTTGAGATCCTTCTGGGCCTCTGCGACGAAGTTCGGGAAAGTCTGGATTGGATCGTTAAAGGCGACGGCAGCTAGTGGGTCGATCGAAGCCGATCGAGGACGGTCGTTTACGTTCGCCTTACATTCGCCTATGATGGGTACGTGCGCAAACGCCTGCCATGCCTCGATTTGTATTCGGCTTGCCCGGGCCTGGCTGGCCACTGAATGCAGCCATCATCGCCGGCATTGGCCCTTGACCAGAGCAAGGTACTGAGGTGCTGAGGTCCATGTTTGGGCAACCCGGTTGCACAGCAACTTGGTGCACCCCGGGTGCACAGGGACGACAAGCCGAATCTCGCTCCAGCCTTGGTCGCCGGATCGGATGAATCAGAGATTGGCATTACCGAGCAGGGCGCGCGTTCCAACGGTGGTTATGTAGAAATAAGAACCGTCGCATTCGGAACAGACTAGTTGATAAACTAGCTCTGACGGGAGGCACGGATGACAACGGTTGGAGCTTTTGACGCTAAGACGCACCTCAACGCCTTGCTGAGGAGGGTGTCCAAGGGGGAGGTGATCCGAATCACGCTGCGCGGTGTGCCGATTGCTAAGTTGGTTCCCGCTGGATCCGGGGAGCGGAAAGACCATCGGGAAGTTCTGCGCGTGATTCGGGATATTCGAAAAGGCGCAACACTGGGAAAAATCTCGATAAGAGAGCTGATTAATGAAGGCCGCCGCTAAGCAGTTCGTGAGATCATCTCCAGACAGCAACCGCGTGACTTGTCCGTACCCAGTATCCGCGCCACCGTTTCGATCGCCTGCTCAATGACCGGGATCTGGCTCTTGAGACCTTGAAGTAGATCAGTTACGACAGCTCCTTCGGCAGCCTGCGAGCCTTGTGCAACGAGGGTGCACAATCGAACCGCTGGCCGTCCTCGGTGAGAATGTCAAATCGGAGCTGAGGCAAGCTCCTTGTGCGGCCGAACCGGAAACGGTTTGATTTTGGGCTGCCTGCTTTTCTGAGCCTTCGAGAGATCGTAATTGAGCTGCATCTTCAGCCAAAACTCGGGAGACGTGTATGGCATCGCCTTGGCAAGCCGCACGCTCATCGCCGCTGAAATGCCGGCGTGGCCGTTGAGTATCCGGGAGAGATTTGGCCGAGTCACTCCGAGGCGCCTGGCCGCCTCCTTTACAGTCATGTCGCCCAGGTAATCCTTCAGGACCTCGCCGGGATGGGATGGATTCAAAAGCATGCTCAGCTCCTAGTGGTAATCCTGGTAATCGACGAGAATCGCGTCCTCGCCCTCGAACGCAAACGTGAGCCGCCAGTTCCCGCTGACCCGCACGGCCCAGTGCCCCTTCATGTCCCCCTTGAGCGGGTGCAGGGCGTAGCCTGGCGCATTCATGTTGGCCGGGCAGGTGGCCGCATCCAGAGCGGAGAGTAGCCTTCTGAGTCGGTTTGCGTGTTCTGGTTGAATGCCAGCCTTCGAGCCGGTTTCGGCAAACTGCTTGACGCCTTTGTGCCGATAGCTCTTAAGCATGTGTGTAGTGTAGCAATACGCAATACGACTTGTCAATGGACATCCGCGCGGCCAGGCGGTCCAGCAGCAGGGAATCGAGTGATGAAACATCAGCGACCTAATCGAGTTCGATCGCGGCCTGGCAGGGGATAACTCGAGGCGGACCCGTTCGTGGTCTTAGCGGCAATGCGCTCTAGCGTGGCAGGTCGTGCATAGCGTAATCAAGTTCTCCTCGGAATCTCGCCCCGAATGGCTCCGGAACTCCCGGTGGTGCACCTCAAGATTCGACAGCGCGCCACAGGACTGACACCTCCAGTTGTCACGACGCAAGATCTGCTGGCTTAGTCGTTCGTAGGACACAGGGTCCAGCCGCAACGGGGTGACTTTGGGACCAATCGTGCTCAAGATGCCTTCTCCCGCAGCGTTTCGAGGAAGGCCTGCCGCTGTTCGCCGGGTAAGAACTTGTAGTAGCGAGAAATGGAGTTGAGCAGGATCTCCGGGTTGCCGTTGTCCAGGTGTGCGCCAGCCAGGAAGTCGGCGCAGATCATCTCCAGACAGTAACCGCGCGATTTGTCCGTGCCGAGCATTCGCGCTGCCGTCTCGATTGCTTGCTCGATGACTGGGATCTGGCTCTTGTAGACCTTGAAGTAGATCAGCTCCGACGGCTCCGTTTCCTTTCCTGTCAGTTCCTTCTCCACCTCCCGCCTGAAATCTTCCCTGGGCATGGAGCGGGCTTTGTGCACCCAGGGTGCACAATCGAAGTCCTGACCATCCCGGCGCGCCACTTTTGCCAACTCCCTCCCTTTCGTCCAGCCGATTTCCTTCAGATCCTTCCTCGCCTGCGGCGGCAGGTGCTCGTGGATGGACATGAGGTAGTACGCCTTCCTCCTCGATTCCGGGAACCGCCTCGCCAGGAACTCGTCAAACGACCCCAGGTTCTCGAGCCTCCAGTACTGTCCCGCCCGCACCTCGCACAGATACCTGCCGAGCTCGACGAACCGTGTGTCCCGTTCCGTGTCCTTCTGCGTTTCCCACGCCAGGATCTCGTCGATCTTGGTGAGGACAAACAACGCGCGCTTGCGATTGAGCTTCGGTGGCATCGGCATCGGCCTAAAACGAAAGTTCGTCAAACAGACCAAGATCAACTCCTGGCTTGCGCACAAGTGCGGCTTCGACCAAGTCACGCTTGTCGAGGCAGAGCCCGAGGAAGGGGCAGGTTGTGCACGGATTCTGGGGAAAGCGGATGCCGCTGTGCGGCAGAAAGAGTCCGGACTCGATCCGTTGGACCGTGTCCTCGACCAGGGTTACGAACTCCTGCCGTTGCTCGCCAGAGATGGTGGCTCGGAGGTATTGGACTTCGACCAGCCGCTTGCGGACGAAAACAACCTGGGCAACTTCGTCGATGTCGGTCATCCACGAATAGCAGACGAGTTGTGGATCCAGTGCTGAAATGCCGGCGGGATCTTCCGGATATCGTGCAGAAGTAGTCTTCCATTCTAGAAGGCACGGTGTGCCATCCAGTTCGCCAATGGCATCGACGTAGGCGACGAAATTGTTGCCAGAACCGAGTGTCCGATTGAACTGAATCTGCTGGGTGGAACGAGGCCGCCGAATGCGAACGCGGCCGTCCTGGGCGAAGCGGTCGAGCAACTGGATGCCTTGCTGCAACATGCGGTCCCAGGTGTCGTTGCCGGAGTAGGTCAGACCCATGTCCTTGCACAGGCCCCACTGTTCGAACAGCACAGCGGCCGGGTCTTCCCGGCGAAACAGTGCGGCGACAGCCTGTTCGAAGACCCGGCCGAAAAGCATGGCGGCGCGCGTGTCTTTCTCTTGCCATCCGTCGAGATAGCGGTGCCGGTAACGGCGTGGGCAGCTCAGGTACTGGCTGATCTGGGTATAGCTGTAGGTCATCAAGCCACCTGTGAACTGTCCAGATTTGCGGGTGAAAGTTCTTCCCATCGGCTAGCGGGTGCAAAGCCGTCGAGCCGGAGCAGGGAAGCGCCGTTGAAAACGGTGTGGCTGATCTTGACCACGCCCTTCAGACCCACAAGCTGAGTTTCGTCCACCTCATCCCGTCCGAGCATTTCGGTGTCGTAGCCGAAATCACGCAGGAACCAGTTCAACTTCCACAAGGCTTTGGGGTTGCAATAGAGGCGGCTAGAAATGACGTGGCCCGCAAAACGGCTGGGCTCAAGGATGGCCAGGCTGACCGTGTAGTAGGGTTTTTGCGCTTGCCGACGAAAATGGACTTGTTGCACCCGAACGAGGAAGAGTCCGTCGGGGATTTGGTCGGCGGCACAGCGATCCGCGGCGTGCAAGCCGGCGATTTGACGTTTCATGCGGCACCTTCTTTCTGGCCGAGATAGCTGTTGAGCTGGCAGAGCAGGGCATTGCGGTCCTTCTCGGCCCACTCGGCCAGTTGCTGGACGAAATTCTCAACCTGCTCGCGGGTGGCTTCTCGGAGAGTCTTCGTACCGCAGAAGTCGACGGCATACGCCTTGACAAGTTCGGGGTCGAGCTTGTGCTGGCGGATGATCTGGCAGAGGCGGTCACGAACCTTGGGGCCAGCGCCGTTCCCATCGCCGTTCGTGTTCCGCGGGGGGAGCTTCTCACCTATACCCGGGTTCGTCCCGATCTCCTCGACCGAGCAAATGCCGATGCCGTAGGCCTTGCGGAGGGCGCGATTGACGGCACGCGTCTCAGCCACGCGCATCTCGGCACCGCGGACGAGAGCGGAGACGTTTGATGGATCGGCGTCGCCGTAGCCAACGAAGCCTTTGCACATTTTGGATTTATAAACCTTAGCCTCGAATGCCCAGCGATGGGCGGAGGGATCAGAGAATTCGGGCACAGGCCGAACATGAATCCCCGCGCAGCGATTATGCCGTGCTAATCGTATGAGACCAGTATGAGTGACATACCATCGCCCCTCTAGCAACATAACGTCTCCCATCGCGACAGAGAATCCAAACTGCATCGACAGTTCTTTGAGAGTGGATAAATGAACCTGGTTAAGCAGGTTTGCCCAACGCATTCTTGCGTGTTTGCGGTTCAGTGTTAGGAGCTTCTGACGGGGCGAACGCTCGGGTTTCATTGTGGAGATCCTCTGATGTGTAGTAGTTTAAAGGTACCATAATGGTACCGTTATTTCAATAAAAAAACTCAACTCTTCCTGAGGTGCCGGTCAACGATTCGTTCCGCCGCGTCTACTGCTGCATTAGCAATAAAACTGCTGACGCTTCTACGTTCTGCGGTGGCCGCTTGGTCGACGAGCGTCCTCTCTTCCTCCGTCAGATAGACAAAAGTCTTCCGACCTAATGGCTGTCGTGACCGACGTCGCGACCGAGGCGCAGGTTCCTTCTTCATGGCCGCAATGGTACACCGAAGAAACGGCGAACCCAATGTCACTTTCGGTTCCGCTTCTTGCATTATGTCGGGCTCAGATCTTCGTCAGCTGCGTTCTCATCTGCCTGAGCCACCTGTTGTCGGTCTGCTGAGTACAGCGGACTTATGCGACGTCCTGGTAGAAGCGATTTGCGACAGAGTCCGGAGAGGCAAACCATGGCCGACACCTTGTCGAACTGGGACGCCCTCGGTAGAGTTGCCGACATACCGGCCGAATAGCTGAAGGGCGAGATAACAGACCACGGCCGGAACAACCGTTGCCGCCAGCCAACGCACACACAGTGCAGATACAACGGGTTGGTTGCACCGTGGATCTCTAAAGCGAAAAGGAGCCAGTTCTGCTGTACTGCTGGCCATCAGCAAGGAGTTCAGGAAGTCAGTGGATTGGCTCCTGACCGGCCAAACAGAGAAATGACATTATAGGAATTCAGCGCGCACTGTTGGCCCGTTCATCTTCCAGGCAAATGCGGATCGAACAAAAGTAGTCCCGTGGTATTCTCAGGTCGACGGCAGGCTTGAGAGGAGGACAGCATGACACAGCTTGATCGCATCACCCAAGATGCCGGCGTGATGGGAGGAAAAGCATGCATTCGGGGCATGCGCGTCACGGTCGGCATGATCGTCGGCCAGATAGGCGCCGGTCATGCCATCGAAGAGATCCTCGCTGACTACCCGTATCTAGAGCGCGAAGATGTTCTGCAAGCACTGCGGTACGCTGCGTGGCTTGCCGAAGACCGCGAAGTTGTCCTTCCTGGCGCATGAAACTGCTTGTTGACATGAACCTTTCGCCGCGCTGGATAGGACTGCTACACAATGCTGGCTGGGAGGCGGAGCATTGGTCAGCGGTCGGTAAAGCCAATGCAACCGATTCGGAAGTCATGGCTTATGCAGCACAACACGATTATGTCGTGCTGACGCTTGACCTGGACTTCAGCGCGATCCTTGCGGCAACGCATGGCAAAAGACCAAGCGTTGTCCAGATACGAACCGAGGATGTCAGCCCCCGTGTAATCGGACCGCAGGTCATGGCGGCACTGCGTCACATGGAGCCCGAGTTGCAGGCGGGCGCTTTGCTCACAATTGACAGCCGTCGTACACGCGTCCGACTGCTGCCATTGGCATCCATGGAATGAAGGACCACTTCGTGCGATAAGCGCACACCATCCCTTCACCCAGTTCCTGCTGCTGAATACGAATTTCAGAAACTGCGAACAGGAAGGCCATGAAGAGGTACAAGCCAAAGCTGGACCGGCTCGAAGCGTCCGTGACGCTCAGCGACCTTGCCGTTTTGCCTGGAAACAGGTTCGAGGCCCTGAAGGGCCGCCGGAAAGGCCAATACAGCATCCGCGTCAACGACCAGTGGCGGGTTTGCTTCGAATGGCCAGAACGCTCCCCCGGTCCTGCGAATGTTGAAATTGTCGATTACCACTAGGAAAGGAACGAACATGCTGCTCGCGATCCATCCCGGAGAACATTTGACCGAGGAATTGAAGGAACTCAACATGAGCGCCGCCTCGCTGGCACGCCAGCTGCAGGTGCCCACCAATCGCATCACCCAGATTCTGAACGGACGCCGGGACATCACGGCCGACACGGCGTTGCGCCTGGCGCATTTCTTCGGCACCAGTGCCGAATTCTGGATCAATCTGCAAGGCCTCTACGATCTGCGCATCGCCCAGCAGGAAGCGGGAAAAACCATCAAGGCCCTTCCCACACTCAAGCGCATGACCGCCGTCCACGCGTAGACCAGCTGCCGACCTGCCGGATGAAGCTCGCACTGGCCCGATCGCGTGTCGCCCAAGGTCAGCTCTCAAAAGTCGAGAGGGGAAAAGTCGCTCCGACTCTTGAAGTCCTTCTGGGTGTTGCGACCAAATTCGGGAAAAGTGTCGATTGGATTGTTAAAGGAGGCGGCAGCTAGTGGGGCGGTCGAAGAGGATTTAATAGAGAAGAGGATCTAGAAAAAGGACGGGTCCAAGTTCATGCAGCGCCTGGTTGCCAAGCAGAAGGCCAGGGTTAAAGACTCCTAAACGGTCAACGTTCAGGAGACTCGTGTGTCATAGGGCGGGGACGATGTCTGTCTTTTTGAAGTCGCCCCCTTTGAAAAGGAGAGGCTCGCCAGTGAGTTTGGCGAGCGCATAGGCGAAGCAGTCACCGAAATTCAGCCCTGCCACGTGGCGGCCCTTGCCGAAGTCGTGGAAGGCCTGGCGCGCGAGATGCGCCTGCTCGACAGTCACGGGTTCGATCACAATGCCAATGCGGCGAAACAGTGCGTCGCATTGCTGGGCGACCTCCATGCCGAATTGACTCTCGATGACAATCGAGAGTTCGATGAAATTCCCGGCGGATATACGGCAGCGCGGGGCGAGGCTGATGGCTTGGATATAGAGTTCGGCATCCGGTTCCTCCGCTAGGATGGCGACGAGCGGCGAAGAGTCGAGGATCATTTGGGAAGGCCGTGTTCGTCGTACAGGAGCTCAGCATGATCAAGATACGGACCTTTGATGTGGGCGGCTGCGCGCTTGGCAATCGCCCGGATGTCGGTGGCGAGCATTTCGGGATTGCGCCTCTGGAGACGTTCATAGCGCTCCCGCAGAGCTTCTGTGACGGTGTGGGTCATCGTTTCGCCGGTGGCTTGGGCGATCGCCTGTGCGAGACGGTGGGCTTCCGGATCCTTGACGTTGAGGCTCATGGTGTTTCTACCTATCTGTACCAATCTTCTACCTTCTATCATAGCCGATCTCCCGGCTCACCGCAAGGGCCGGCCACTTCAATCCGCGGCGTGAAGAAGATATTGAGTTCGCCATTTGTTCGCTATAAGGGGAGTATTGCAATCAGTGGAACACACTCGCTAGGTATTTGGCTTTTGCCTGCGCCTGGGTGCAACCAGTACGGCTACGGCCTTCATCGTTGGCATTGGTTCTTGAGTGGAGCGGGATACCGAGCCATAGATTTGTGCACCCCGGTTGCACAGTGACGCCAACCGAATCCCAAGCGGGCCGAGACGCCCATTTTAAGTTGAGCAACTCCTGGGAGAAAGGCTACGTCGCCTCCTAGGGACCAGGCACTCCCAAAGTTCCCTTTGTCTCCACGTGAAATATGTGCTACACGTATTCTACGTGAAACTGGGAGGCAACCATGACGACTTCACGGAATGGCGGGAAGCAGAACGTCACGATAAGTCTGAGTCGGCAGCTGCTCAAGAAGGCCAAGATTCTCGCTGCCCGACATGAAACTTCGATCAGTGGCCTCCTTGCCAAGGAGATCGAGTTCCTCGTTGGCGACGAAGAAGCGTACAACCGCGCCGAACGGCAGGCTAGGGCGATTCTCGACAAAGGATTTCACATGGGCGGAACAATCCGAGCGGGCCGGGACGAATTGCATGAGCGATAGGACATTTGTCGATACGAATGTGTTGATTTACGCTCACGACGTCGATGCCAAAGCAAAGCATGAAGCCGCGAAGATGGTTCTCCATGAGCTTTGGAGCGAACGGACTGGCGTTCTCAGCATGCAGGTGCTGCAGGAATTCTACGTGAATGTCACGCGAAAGATTCCGCATCCGATATCGAAAGAATCGGCCCGCCTTGTTGTTAGCAGCTACGCAATCTGGTGCGTCGACACCACACCTGCTGAAATCTCAACTGCATTTAGAATCGAGGATGAATCCCAGATCGGATTCTGGGATGCTCTCATTGTCGCGTCTGCTCTCAAAAGTGGTGCCAATCGGATCCTCTCGGAAGACCTGAACGCGGGACAGACGATCGCAGGTATGCGTATCGAAAACCCCTTCGCAACTCTCACTGATTTGTGAGAGCCTGCCCCTTTCCCGATTCAGCTGGATCACGCCCGCCACCGTCGCGTTGAGATAACCCCGCGAGGACTTGGGACCCGCCCGGAGGATTCCGAATGGATGGTGGCGGGGTTCGGTCGAGAGCCTGGGCTTTGTCACCAGGTCTCTTGCCAACCATCGAGGTAGCGGTGCCGGTAACGGCGCGGGCAGCTGCAGTACCGACCGGCGTGGGTGTGCCGCATCAGAGAACGCAGACTTTCCAATGGCGCTCCTGCGCTGTCCAATCCCCGCCGCCGTGATTTATCCTTACCTTTCCCCGAGGATCAACTGTGATCAAGCGACTCTTGTGGATTCCGCTCGCCGCGCTCTGCATCTTACCTGGAAAGAAATGTATTCCCGCGGTTGCTCGACCAAGGAATGTATGCGCAGGAGCAGCATGGGATGTTCATTGACATAGGCACTCCGGCGGACTATGCGCGCGCTCAGCTTTTGCGATTCTCTTGACGAGGCCGTGGTTCGGGGGCAGCCTTTCGGCTCCTTCGCGAACGGAGTCGTTAGATCATTCCAATCCGCAGCTTACGTGGGGGAAAGTGAATGACAAATACTAATAATTTCGAACATCGCGTGAGCCGATCGATCCAAGCTTCAATCGCTGTCAAGGAGCTTCTGCTCAGAAGCCCGGAGGTAGTGTCTGTTGTGGCCAAGGTAAGCGAACTCTTGGTCGACGCATTCCGAGAAGGGAACAAGGTACTTCTGTTTGGCAATGGCGGAAGCGCGGCGGACGCACAGCATATCGCTGCGGAGTTTGTGGGACGCTTCGCCTTTGATCGGCCCGCCCTATCAGCGTTGGCTCTGTCTGTAAACACTTCATGTGTGACGGCGGTCGGCAATGACTACGGTTTTGATCGAGTCTTCTCACGACAGATTGAAGCTTTGGCACGTCCTGGGGATGTCGCGATCGGCATCTCGACCAGCGGCAACTCCCTCAACGTAGTTCGCGCTGTGTCGGTCGCCAAGAACATGGGGGTGCACACGGTTGCGTTGACCGGTTGCACGGGAGGGGAACTTAAGAACGCGGCGGATCACTGCATCTGTGTCCCATCAACAGAAACCGCGCGCATTCAGGAGTGCCACATCCTGATTGGCCACATCATTTCAGAGTTGGTGGAGCAGACGATTTTCGATCATGAGAGCGGCGCTCCTCGATCGTAATGGTGTAATCAACCGGAAAGCCCTCAAGGGCGAGTATGTGACGCTATGATCAGTGTGTGCGCAACGCTTTCCATCCCCCATTTGTATTCGGTCTTTGACCGAGCCTGGCTGCAACCAATGCGCCCGTCATCGCCGGCATTGCTTCTTGAGTGGAACAGGGCACTGAGGCCCAAGTTTGTGCAACCTGGTTGCACAGCGCGCCCAACCGCGTCCCAAGCCCCACTTTGATTAAGTGATCGGCTGGATCGAGATTCGATGCTGCACGCTCCGGGTGCTGAAGCATACCCCGGACAGTTCCCGACTCGCATTGGCCGCGCGATGGTTTCCAGTTGTTGCGCCGTGATAGAGCTGGAGCAATACGCAATCTCTTTCGGGCACGCAACCATCAGGACCATCAGGGCGTTACGCTTGACGTACGGCGTATTTTTTACTATACTGCATTCATGATCGTTAGTTTCCGGGACAAGGAAACTGCCGCCTTCGCGGCGGGAAAACGTGTCAAAGCCTTCTCGGGCATCGAACGCGCCGCCCGTCTGAAACTGGACCGGCTCGAAGCGGCCCTGACGCTCAGCGACCTTGCCGTTTTGCCTGGAAACAGGTTCGAGGCCCTGAAGGGCAGCCGGAAAGGCCAAGACAGCATCCGCGTCAACGACCAGTGGCGTGTTTGCTTCGAATGGCCAGAACGCTCCCCCGGTCCGGCGAATGTTGAAATTGTCGATTACCATTAGGAAAGGAACGAACATGCTGCTCGCGATCCATCCCGGAGAACATTTGACCGAGGAATTGAAGGAACTCAACATGAGCGCCGCCTCGCTGGCACGCCAGCTGCACGTCCCCACCAATCGCATCACCCAGATTCTGAACGGA
>Ga0182027_10013590_pt1 | contig 11334 bp, 10 predicted proteins | sample 712E1DmetaG_FD_121300 | JGI IMG/M metagenome (GOLD analysis project Ga0182027, IMG submission 121300) | Permafrost microbial communities from Stordalen Mire, Sweden - 712E1D metaG (Illumina Assembly) | ecosystem: Environmental > Terrestrial > Soil > Wetlands > Permafrost | place: Sweden...
CACGTGGGCGATGGCACCGGGCAGGCTATTATGACCGGGCTGATCGAGGCCATGCGCCAGCGTCCAAACATCACCATCCTGAACAATTTAACCGCCGTCGATCTGATCACCTTCCCACACCACTCGCGCGATCCACTGACCACCTACGAGCCGGTGGTTTGCCATGGAGCGTATGCCTTCGATCGCAAGGAACACACAGTGCACCGCTTCCTGGCGGCCGCCACCATTTTGGCCACCGGCGGACTGGGGCGCATTTATCGCAACACCACCAATCCGCCCGGGGCACGCGGGGATGGCCTGGCCATGGCCAACCGGGCCGGGGCGCGCATTGTCAACGCCGAATACGTGCAGTTCCACCCGACCGCCCTGGCTGCTCCAGGCGCGGAAGGGTTCCTGATCAGTGAAGCCGTGCGCGGCGAAGGGGCCGTGCTGCTCACCCCGGATGGGCGGGCCTTCATGGAAGAATACTCCCCGCAATGGAAAGACCTGGCCCCGCGTGATGTGGTGGCGCGGGCGATCCACCACCAGATGGAAATTCACGGTTATTCGTACGTGCTGCTGGATCTGGCCTCGCACATGTCCAAAGCGGCCATCCAGGCGCGTTTCCCCAACATTTATGCCACCTGCCTGAAAGTGGGCATCGACATCAGCAGCGAGCCGATCCCGGTGGTGCCGGCCGCGCATTACTTTTGCGGGGGGGTATTGGTGGATGAATGGGGCCGTTCCAATATTCAAAACCTGTATTCGGTCGGAGAGATTAGCTGTACCGGCCTGCATGGCGCCAACCGCCTGGCCTCCACTTCGCTGCTGGAGGGCCTGGTGTGGGGCGACCGGGCCGGACGGCACATCGCCGGATGGTTTGATAGCGCCCCCACCCCGGTTTTCCCCGGACGGGAAGAAATTCCGCAGTGGGATGAAAGCGGGCTGGTCGAAGACGCCGATGCGGCCCTGATCCAGGGCGATATGCAGACCATTCAGAATATTATGTGGCACTACGTGGGGCTGGCGCGTAACGCCGAGCGCCTGTCACGCGCCATTCGTGAGCTGCGCCACCTGTGGAATGAGATCGAGACTTTTTACCGCACGACCAAACTCAGCGACGGCCTGATTGGGCTGCGCAACGCCGTGGAAGTCTCGCTGATTGTGGCCCAGGCCGCTCTGCACAACCGCCAGAGCCGCGGCTGCCATTACCGCGAGGACTCGCTGGAGGCGGAGGGGGAGCGGTTGATTTAAGTCCACCCATACTCGTACCCGGCCTGGTACATCGCCACAATATTTTCAGGCGGGCTGACCGGTTGAATGTTGTGGCACGGCGCCATAATGTACCCGCCGCCGGCGCCCAGGATGCGCAGATTATCCTGCACTTCCTGCCGCACCTCGGCGACGCTGCCGAAGGGCAGCGTGTACTGGTTATCGACCGCCCCGTGGAAAATCAGCCGGTCGCCAAAATCCCGTTTCAGGCCTTCCCGATCCATGCCTCTCGAACGCCACTGGATAGGATTCAGGGCCTGGATGCCGACCTGATCGATCATATCCGGGATGATCGCCCGGCAGGCGCCGTCGTTGTGGTGGAAAACGAAACCGCCGCCCTGGTGCGTCAGCTCGGCGATGCGTTTCATCCCCGGCAGAAGAAAACGCCGGATGTGGGTTTTGGAATACATCAGGTTGTCCTGCCCACCCATATCCTCGGCCACATACGAGTGCGAAATCTTGCCGGGGATGGCCTCGTAAATGCGCAGTGTGTCTTGATAAGCCAGCTCAAACAATTGGTCCAGGCAGTAATCCACGATCTCGGGGTTGAGGGCCATGTCGACCATGGCCTGTTCGTCTCCTCGCAAATATTTGTAGGTTAGAAAAGGCTCCGAACCCCCACCGCGCAAAGGGTGGTCTTCCCAGCCCTCGATCTGCCGGGCGACCTCACTGTAATCCCACCAATCCGGGTTTGGCCAGCGGAAATTGGCCTGGATCTCTTCGACTGAATTAAAAGCCGCCAGCGGGTGAGTGACGGCTTCGCTGTATTGCCCGCTGCCGTAATCGATGCTGCGATAATGTACGCCAAACACGTCCGTGTTGGCGGGCAGGACAGGCCCTACGTAACGGGCAGCCGGCGTGATGACGAAGTCCACGTGTAAATACTCCAGGGCTTTGCGCAGGGCGTCAATCCCGTGGCTGGGATGCAACAACGCTTCACAGCCAGGGATATCGAAGTCTTTCACCAGCTCGGCCTCGCTTTTCTGGCTGAAGCCCAGGTGCTTGATCAGCCGGGCTGAGGCTTCCGGGGTGGACCAGTAGTCCATCGGCACGCGGTCGGGTTTCTCCCGGTGCAAAACTGCCAGCCAACGTTCTTTGGGGGTCATGCTCTCTTTTGGCATAATGCTCGCTTTCTTAGACTCTATTTTTTTAGTTGTGAAAAGCGCAGCTTTTCACAACTAAAAAAATAGAACATCAGGGGTAAGTAATTGAAAGGTTATGGAATTCCACTGTAGCTTCGTCGCCGGGGTTGGCCAGTTCTACGCCCAGGCCAATCCCGCCCATTTTGAATTGACTTTCGGTCACCTGCTGGATCAGGTGGCCATTGAGGAGGAAGGCGTAATTGGTTCCATCCCCTACCACCTGCAGCTGGTTGTTGTCGCCCTGGATGACCGGAGAGGTATCTTCTCCGACAATTTTGTTCCAATTAGAATTGAGCAGCTTGAAAAAGCCCCACGCTCCATTATCCGATACATTGTAATAATACAGATTGCTGTCATCCTGGCAGCGGAAAACCAGACCAAAAGCAATGTCTTTAGGCCCGCTGATTACCTTGACGGATACGGAGAAAGTGAACACGTCTGGCAGGGTGACTGCTTTCATGCATACCTTTTGCGCCACGCCCTTTTTGGCCTTAATGTGCCAGCGGTATGTACCGTCGAGCATACTTTGATCGTAAGTGGCATAGGGGGTATCGTAACTGCCGGTATCCCAGGTGCTGGTCTTGAAATCGTCGCGGAATAAAATATCACCTTGGGGCAGGCTGGATACGTTGAAAGAAGAAAGCGTCCAGGGTTGGGCGGCGCTTTTTACATAAAAACCTGCCCCGCCATTTTTGAAGGTACTATCGCTAATTTTGAATTGCTCTACTCCGTTGAAGACAAAACGGTAGGCATCGCCCACAGCCTCGATCATGATGGTGCATATACTTGGACAGACATCCGCGGGATAGGTTGTGTCGATTCTGGTTTGCACATTGTTGACAATCCGGTACAGTTCACAGTGTAAAGCATTCCCGCTGCCGGAGCTGGCCGGGCGGTCCTGGCAAGACATGGCCATCGTATTGGTCGTGTCACTTTGTGTGCGGAAAAAGGCCACAAAGCTGTATCCCGAGCCGCTGACCGACGTGAAAGTGATCCGGTAATCTTGCCAGCTTGTATCGCCGACCTGGGCCAGGGCAGTACCGGTGACCTCCAGGATGCCGTCTTTGGTAGACATGCCTCCCCCAGGATTGATTTTCACATTCCAGGCCGGGTTCATGGCGTTGGTGAGCGTGGCAAAATTTTCCTGGTAAAGGATGTTGGTCATGGGTTTGTCAAAGGCGGCAGACATATCCGGGGTAGGGATCTGGGCGAGAGCAGCCGGCGTAGACAGCGCCGATGGGGTAGCAGCGCCGGCCTGTTGCGGTCCCAGGCTGATTACCACCGTGACGTTGCTTTGACAGTTGTCCAGGGTCGTGCCTGGGGCCGGATCGGTGATGATAACCGAGTCAGCCGGGATGGTGTCGCTGTAATCCAGCGTTTTGACGGGTGTCAGGCCCAGCGCAGCCAGGTTCTGCATGGCTATCTGTTGATCCATGCCGGTCAGGTCGGGAATTTTACATTGTGAGGAGTGTACAGCAGTCGCCGTTGCCGCCGGTGGAGGTGTAACGGTGCTCGAGGTAGTACTACATGCCGGGGATAAAAGCAGCCAAACGGCCACAACCACCAGGGTAGGAAAAAAACGGCGGCGTGAGTTCATATCTGCCTCTCCTTATACAATGCGCTTTTATTGCGTTCCTGAAGTTTGGCCTTTTTCTGGGAAATGGCTAAAAATATTATAGCACCGCCCGGGCATCCCAATTCTTTGCGCCGCCTGCCAATCTATGTTAATATTCAACTCATGAACCCCATCCTCCACCTGGCCGCTATGGCCTCACGCATCCTGCCGGTATCCCTCAAACAAAGGATTTACCGCTTCAAACCGCTGGCCGGGTTGGTGCGCCGCACGCTCAATCGCGCCGCTCCAACCGAGCTGTCAGCGGTCAAAATCGCCGCCGGCGGCCTGGCCGGTTTCACCTTTGAACTGAATTTGCTCACCGAAAAGGATTACTGGCTGGGCACGTACGAGGTCGAGCTGCAGCAAGCGGTCAGTGACCTGCTCAAGCCGGGCATGTGCGTTTACGATGTAGGCGCCAATATTGGTTACGTGACGCTGCTGCTGGCGCGGGCAGTAGGAGAAAGCGGGCAGGTGGTGGCCTTCGAAGCGCTGCCGGCCAACGTGACGCGTTTGGAGAAAAACGTGGCTCTCAACCACCTGGAAGAGCGGGTGACTGTCGTCCCGGCGGCAGTCGTCGACCAGTCCGGCCCGGTGCATTTCCTGGTGCATCCCTCCACCAGCATGGGCAAAGCGGTTGGCTCGGCTGGGCGGGATAAAATGGACGATTACCTGAAAGAGATCGAAGTACCCGGGCTGGCGCTGGATGGATACGTTTTTGAACAAGGGCACACGCCGCCTCAAGCGATCAAGATGGACATCGAAGGGGGCGAAGTGCTGGCGATCAAAGGGGTGGAACGCATCCTGCAAGAAGTGCGCCCGCTGCTGCTGGTGGAACTGCACGGGCACGAAGCTGCCCGCGCCGTATGGGAAGGCCTGGCGCGGCATGAGTACACCGTCCATCGCATGCGGCCGGGTTACCCGCAGGTTGACACGGTTGAACAGTTGGATTGGAAGGCTTACATCGTGGCAAAACCGGTGGGTAAAAACCTGTTCGAATAATGGCAATCACTTTTGGCTCAACCTGAGAATAAAGATGGTACACGAAAAGACGTAAAATATGGAATTCAGGCAGGGACATAAGGTGGACTTTCCACACGTTTGAGAAAGCCATTGACCAGTGAATTAAAGGAGGACTGTCATGCGGAAAATCATCGTCTACAACGTCATCTCACTGGATGGGTATCATACAGGTTTAGGGAATGATGTTTCGGTCATGTTCCCAATGATGGGCAAAATATTTGACTCCTATAATGCCGAACTGCTGCGAACAGCCGACGTGCATCTAATGGGCCGGGTTTCCTTCGAGCTATTCCAGGGTTTTTGGCCCAAGGTCGCCGAGAATCCTACCTCAGATGAGTGGACGGACTCACAACGCGATCTCTCCCAGGCGGGCAAGTCCGTCAAGGGCATCGTCGTGTCAGATACGCTGAAGGGAAATTGGCAGGATGTCCGCATCATCAGGCGCCGGGACGCATATCAGCAGCTTGCCGAACTCAAACGCCAGGAGGGTAAAGATATTTTGATAACCGGCAGCAGGACTCTCTGGAACGATCTGCTGGCACATGATCTGGTTGATGAGATCCATTTGCTGATTGGCAACCTCATCTTAGGGCAAGGAGTGCCTGTTTTCGTGGGTAAGACTCCCGTATCGCTTCGGCTCATCGACACCCGCAGATGGGAAGACTCTGACAACGTCCTCCTACGCTACGAAGTCCCCCACCAAAGTGGGGAAAGTCCAGCATAAGGATAAAGAATTCTTATGGATGGATACTAAATCATTAAGCTGAATACCAGCTCAAACGCGATCAGTACAATCCCGGCCACACTGATGGCGCGTAAACGGCGCATAGCCCTGTCGGTATCCTTGACCGGTTTTTGCATGCCGGCCTTGGGGTACCAACTGGTGAAATAATAGGCCGGCAGCAGGGTCAGGTAGCGCAAGATGATAAAAACTACACTGTGCCCGGCGAATAGAATGCCGAGTCCGCCAAAAATTCCGCCCAGGATCGACTGAAAACCCCATACCAGGCTGATGGCGGCGTTAATGTAGATGAATAAACTGTAGCTCCACAAGCGCCGGTCAAAGTTCCACTTGACGTATTGCAGCGAGAGCGGTTCCTGGCCGGTCAGGAGAGAGATCAGCCAGAGCAATCCCAGGAAAAGGTTGCTCCAGATCGACCCCCAGGTTTGGAAGATCCGCACGTCTGCCAGGGTCAAAATCCCGGCCAAAGTAAAGAAAGCCACCCCGCCCAGTTCCAGCCAATCTGGCCGGTTGTAGCGCGAGCGGTAGGCTACAATCAGGGCGGCCAGCAGCCAGGGCAGGCCAATGCTGACCAGGGGTGAGAGGCCAAACGAACCGAAGCTGATCCAGTGGATGATCCAGGGGATAAAAGCCACGGTCATCCAGACTGTCCCGCTCCATGGCAGTGGCCCGGCCGGGCGTTGGCCGGCCGGAGCGTGCAGGTCAGGATTGCCGCCTCTTTGAAAGAGGGCGCCCCATTTGGAAAGCAGGCTAAAATCGCCCTGGACGGTATACAGGCCCTTCTGCAATGCTTCCTGGCCGTTGATTTCGCCGCGCACAATTCCCATCCAGATTTCGGAAGGGGTGTTGATCGAAAGGGTGGGCGCAGAGCTGGCCCCGGCTCGAAACACACAGGTGTTATTGGCAATTTGCAGCGTATATACCCCGGGTTCAGAGCCCGAGACGTTAAATTGGATCACGGCGGTGAGGCCCGGCATAGCTTGCGGGTTGAAAACCAGGGGCATGGCTTCCAGGGTCTGCTTAAGGGTGAAAGAAGAGATCTGTCTGCTCATTATTGCTCCATCCCCAAAAAGGAAAGGGTAAGCTCATGAAACCTTTTATATTATAAAAGATCGATTTATAAGTAAAAAGTGACATATGTCATTATTTACATATATGCATTCGTTTGCTATACTGCCTCTATGATCAAATATATCCTCCTGGGTTTCCTGAACTACCAGCCGATGACCGGTTATGAAATCAAGCAAACCCTGGACCATTCGGTTTCGCATTTCTGGCATGCTTACCATAGCCAGATCTACACCACCCTGCGCCAGATGGAAGCAGAGGCCCTGGTCGTCTCCGAATTCATTCACAGCGAAGGGCAGCCTGACCGCCGGGTGTATTCCCTGACGGAGGCCGGCCGGGCGGAGTTAAAAGGCTGGTTGGACCAGCCCCTGACAGAAATGTCACCGGTTAAGGAAGAGTTAATCCTGCGCCTGTTTTTCTCGGCCGGAAGGGATAAGAACAGCGTTCTGGCCGAGCTGTATCTGCAGCGGGAACTGCACCAGAAAAAATTGAACGAGTATCATGGAATTGAGGTAGGAGAAATCGAGGAAAACGCCAAAACCTACCCGCAGCTGGCGCGGGATGCCATTTTCTGGAAAATGACGCTCAATATGGGCATGCGTTATGAGGAAATGTATCTTGGCTGGTTAAATCAGACCATTCAAGAAATCGAAGGCTTGTAATTTATTTTACCTGTTTTATGTCAATGTTTACATGTATATACTGACTTATCTGAGTGTGTTCCAGCCCATTGGGTTGGTTTTCAAATTTAGCAGAAATCATTTCAGGAGGTCCTCATGAAAATCGTTGTGCTCAACGGTAGTCCGAAGGGTGACATCAGCGTCACAATGCAGTACGTCAATTACTTGATCAAGAAATATCCACAGCACGAATTCGAGACCGTGAATATTTCGCAGCGGATTAAGGCCATCGAGAAAAACCAGGCTGAGTTCGACCAGATCATCGCCAATATCCAGGCCGCCGACGGAGTTTTGTGGGCCTTCCCGCTATATATTTTGCTCGTCCACGCCCATTACAAGCGTTTCATCGAGCTGGTCTTCGAACGCGGCGCCCAGGCGGCCTTTGCGGGTAAATACGCCGCAGCATTGTCGACCTCGATCCATTTCTTCGACCACACCGCCCACAATTACATCCACGCCATCTGCGACGACCTGGGCATGCATTTTGTGGAATCCTTCTCGCCGGAGATGATGGACCTGATGAGTCCGGATGGGCAGACCAAAACGACCCAGTTTGGCGAGCATTTTTTGAATGCCATCCAGGCCAGGGCGGTGACCGCCCGCCAGTATGCCCCGCTGAATTGGAGGAACTTCCATTACCAGCCCGGTAAGGCCTCACAACCTGCGAATGTCCATGGCAAAAAGGTCGTCATCCTGCACGACAGCCGCGATCCGGACAGCAACCTGAGGAGAATGGTTGAGCGCTGCCGCGCGGCTTTCACCGGCGACGTGACTGTGATCAACCTGTACGATATTGACATCAAAGCAAGCTGCCAGGGCTGCCTGCAATGCGGCGCTAATTATGAGTGTGCTTTCACCGGCAAAGACGGATTTATTGACTTTTTCCGCAGCCAGGTGATGGCGGCCGACATTCTGGTGTATGCCGGGACGATCAACGACCGTTATTTCTCTTCGCGCTGGAAAATGTTCTTTGATCGTTCTTTCTTCAATACCCATACGCCAGTATTGGGAGGCAAACAGGTCGTGTTTGTCATTTCCGGCCCGTTCAGCCAGCTTGAAAATTTACGCGAAATTTTCACCGGCTTCGTGGAATACCAGATGGCTAACCTGGTTGGTTTTGCGAGCGATGAATTTGGTACGTCTGAAGAGATCGATGCAGTCCTGGACGGGATGATGGGGCGCGCCGCGGCGCTGGCGGAACAGACTTACGTACAGCCGGCTACGTTTTTGGGCGTGGGTGGAACCAAGTTGTTCCGGGATGAAATGTACGGGCACCTTCGCATTGTTTTTGCAGCTGACCACCGCGCTTATCAGCGCCTGGGCTTTTATAAGACTTTCCCGCAGCGCGATCTTATGACCGGACTGCTCAACACTTTTGTGGGCCCTCTGCTGTCGATCCGCAGGCTGCGCCAGGCGTTCAATAAACAGGTGAAGGTGCAAATGGCTGCCCCGCTGAAAGGTGTGGTCGATAAAGCTTGAAAGTAGACCCGTTATTGGGGTATCTGGCGGGCGGCTACACCGCCCGCCAGATACCCCAATAACGGATGCTTAAGAAAAGACGGATATTTTAAGGGTGCCATGCTTGTTTTTATCTAAAATTTGATTTATGATTGACTCTAGTGCAGGTAACCTGCGATCCAATTCTTCATTTCCATAATCAGAGGAGAGAAAATGAAAAAGAACGTCGTTTCACACCTTATGATTCTGGTGGTAGTGCTCATGCTGGCCCTTTCGGCCTGCGCCCCGGTAGCAACTCCAACCGCTGCCCCCGCCCCCACTAATCCACCAGCTGTGCAGCCCACGGCTGTACCTCCTACGGCTGTGCCGCCCACGGCCGTACCGGCTACCGCTGTACCAGCCACTGCTGTACCGCAGCCCACCGCCACGGCTGTTCCGCCGACAGTCGCCCCAACCGCTGCTCCAACTATTCCTCCAGCTGCTTGCGCTCCGATCGCAAAACCGATCACCCCCGCAGCGGGAGCACTCGGTTCGCCTGACAAACCGATCACCATCACCTTCGTCCCCTCTGGCGATACTGGCAAGCTGACCCCAGTGGCTACCGACATTGCCGACTGCCTGACCAAGATGACCGGCCTGACCTTCGGGATCTCCTTCGGGACTTCCTTTGGCGCCTCGATTGAATCCATGGGCGCCGGCAAGGCCCAAGTTGGCTTCCTGAATACCTTCTCGGTCCTGCTGGCCGAAGCGAAATATGGCATCGTCCCCGTTCTGGCGAACGAACGTGCCTATGCCACCGTCCCCGGGATTGATCCGGATGCCGCCCTGGCAGGCCAATTGGAACCTTATTACAAAGCCGAATTCCTGGCCAATGCCGCCTCCGGCATCAAGACCTTCGCCGATCTGAAAGGCAAGACCTTCTGCTTCGTCGATCCTAATTCGACCTCCGGCTACATCGTCCCCCGCATCATCCTCAAGGCCAAAGGCTTCAATCCCGATACAGATTTCAAAGCCACCGTCAATGCCGGTTCACACCCCAACGTAGCCATCGCCGTCTATAAAGGCGACTGCGACGCGGGCGTAGCCTACATCGACATCCGCACGGATGCCACGGCCAACCTGATTGCGACTTATCCTGACATCATGACCAAGGTGCAGGTCTTCGCTGTGTCAGACCGTATCCCCAATGATGGCGTCCAGGTCGTGAAAGATTTCCCGGCTGATTACACCGCCGCATTGACCGAAGCTCTGCTGTCCATGAACGGTGATCCGGGTGGCAATGCCCTGATCAAGAACCTGTACAACGTCAATAAATTCATCCCGATTGACAAGACCTTCTACGATCCATTTGCGGCTGTCCTCAAGGCTGCCGGCGTGGATCCCTCCACAATGGTCAAATAAGCTCGTGCTTTACCGCCTGGCAATCCGAAAGGATTGCCAGGTTCGTTTCACCTTTTGATTGCGAAAGGTAATTCTCTGCTCATTTCGTAGAGAAAAGTTGAAACCAACCCCGGCGGAGTGGGCCATAAATGTTCACTTCGCCGGGGTATTGTGACCAACAGGAAATCAACCTTGTTAAGAGTAGAAAACCTCACGAAAGTTTACCCCAACGGCACTCAGGCCCTGAAAGATGTCAGCTTCGAAGTGGCCGATGGAGAATTCCTGGCGGTGATCGGACTGAGCGGCTCTGGAAAATCTACACTGTTGCGCTGCATCAATCGCCTGATCGAACCTACTTCTGGCAAGATCTACTGGAATGATATCGACGTGACGGCTGCCAAAGGCGCAGAAATCCGCAAGATTCGCCGCCAGATCGGCATGGTTTTCCAGCAATTCAACCTGGTCAAGCGCTCTTCTGTCTTTACCAACGTGATGTCCGGCCGGCTGGGCTACCTGGATACCTTCCCCAGCCTGATAGGTGCATTTTCCAGCAGCGACCGGGCGAAAGCCATGGCCAACCTGGAACAGGTGGGCCTTTCCGAGAAAGTCAACGTCCGGGTTGACTCCCTGTCTGGCGGCCAGCAGCAGCGGGTAGGTATTGCGCGGGCCTTGATGCAGGACCCCAAGCTTATGCTGGCGGACGAGCCGGTCGCTTCGCTGGATCCGGTGCTGGCGCATTCGATCCTCAAGTACCTGGAAGTGCTCAACAAGGAGCGCGGCATCACCGTGCTGTGCAGCCTGCATTTCCTCGACCTGGTGCATCGCTACGCCACGCGAGCCATCGCGCTTAAGGATGGCGAACTTGTCTTCAAAGGCCTTCCAAAGGAGATCGACGACGCCCAGTTCAAGGCGATTTATGGCCAGGAAGCCGAGCGGATTACGATCATCTGATCGTATCCGGCTTACTCCATACTCTTC
>Ga0182027_10013591_pt1 | contig 11334 bp, 12 predicted proteins | sample 712E1DmetaG_FD_121300 | JGI IMG/M metagenome (GOLD analysis project Ga0182027, IMG submission 121300) | Permafrost microbial communities from Stordalen Mire, Sweden - 712E1D metaG (Illumina Assembly) | ecosystem: Environmental > Terrestrial > Soil > Wetlands > Permafrost | place: Sweden...
TCACCACCCGCGCCTTGAACTGCGGACTGTGCTGTTTTCTCGTCGTCGTCATCGACCTCTCCTTGTCAACGACTCCGTCGAAATCTTACCTTATTGCCTGGTCTGAAATCCTGGGACCACTATACATCGCCTCCATTTGCGACTGCAACAGCGGCAAGTGGACCGAGACGATCTCCCAAACGCGCTCGAGGTTGATTCCCAGGTAATCGTGGACCAGGACATTCCTGAATCCCGCAATGGCCCGCCAGTCCACCTCGGGATGAAGCGCCCTGAGGCGATCGCTCATCCGTTGCGTGGATTCGGCGAGGGTCTGGAGGTTCCGCATCACCCCGTCCTGGATGAGCTCCGACTCGCGAAACGCTGTCTCGCCATCCCGGCAATACTCGCTTATCCGCCGGACGCAGTCGAGGACGTGATCGACGTACACGCCGTCGTCCTTCACAGCGGAATTGCCTCTTGAAGCACGCGGCCTCGGATACGCGGATGCAGGGCGCTCTCCTCGGCGACGTCTACCCTGCGTCCCAGTTCCTCCTCCAGATCCGCGACCAGGCCGCCGGGAAACCAGGCGGGCGTGTTCGGCCCGGCATCAATCAGCAAATCGAGGTCGCTATCCGCGCGCGCGTCCCCCCTGGCAAAGGACCCGAACACGCGCACGCGCACCACGCCGTGCCTGCCCGCAATGGCGAGAATCGCAGTTCGCTTATGCGGCCCCAATTCGTCGACGGTCATGCACTCCCATTCTCGCACCACTTCTCGGATTAAACGGCGTTCGAGGAAGCCTGCGTGGATTACTCCCCGGTAAGTCGGCTTGCGGCACGTAGGCGTGCCGCTTGGTCCAGAAGCGCCCGCGCCGTAGAGGCGGTGTCAAAAGTTCCCGAAGTCCCCTGCCGGGAAGGCCGGGCTGGATTGGCGCCCACAGACGCCCGAACCCCGCCTACGGCGTTCCAGCGGCGGCTTGGCGTGCGACGCTGCTGGGCGCCGGCGCCACACTGGGCGGGAAAGGCCTCCACACCGGCTTCGGTTAACGCCTATTCGGCTTGCGCCGTGGGCTATGCCGTTCCGCCCCGACGGGCTAGAGAAGCGCTCTGCGCGCCGACTGCGCATGAATTCCTGCGATGCGCTCCGGAACCGGAGAATTCGCCGCCTTCATGCCGCGCACTCGCCTCGCTCCGCCCGCTAGAATGGAATTCGTGTCCGCTCCTTTTCGTTCCTACGCTATCGTTTCCCGCGAACAGATCGCACGCAATTACCGGAATGTACGGTCGGTGGTGGGTCCCGGCGTCGAGGTTGCCGGCGTGGTCAAGGCGGACGCCTACGGGCACGGCATGCTGGAGGTCTCGCGCGTGCTGACGGCGGAAGGGGCGCGCTGGCTGGCGGTCAGTTCCGTGGAAGAAGGCACGCTCCTGCGCAAGGCGGGCATTCACCAGACGCGCATCCTGGTGATGGGCGGGTTTCTGCCGCACGAGGGCGAGGCCCTGGTGGAGTACGACCTCACGCCGGCGGTGCACTCGCTCGAGCAGATCCGCGAAGCCGATGCGGTGGCGCGCGTGTTCGGCGCGCGGCTGCGCTATCACCTGAAGATCGATTCGGGGATGGGCCGCCTGGGGACGCGCGCGGCGGCCTCCGAAATCCTGGCGACGCTCGCCGAGACGCCCCATGCGCAACTGGAAGGGCTGATGACGCACCTGGCCTCTTCGGCCGATTACGCCTCTTCCCAAACGGACGAGCAACTGGCGCGCTTCCACGGCATCACGGACGCGCTGCGCGAGGCCGGTGTGAAGGTGGCGCAGATCCATGCGTCGAGCACCAACGCCATTGCCTACGGCCGGCGCGAAGGCTGGTACAACATGGTGCGGGCCGGCCTCTCGCTCTATGGCTATGTCTCGCAGGCGCAAGGCGACGCCCCGCGGCAACAGCTCGACGTGAAGCCGGCGCTGACATGGAGAGCCAAGCTGGTCGAAGTGAAGGACCTGCCGGAAGGCGCGCTGGCGGGCTACGGCGGGACCTTCCGCGCGCCCCGCCCGATGCGCATCGGCATCGTGGGCGCGGGGTACGCGGACGGCGTGTTCCTGCGGCTCTCCAATCGCGGACAGGTGATCGCGGACGGACGGCTCACGCCCATTCTGGGCGCGGTCTCGATGGACCTGACCACCATCGACCTGAGCCACACGACGGCTCTGGCGGCCGGCGGCGAGGTGACGCTGCTCGGGACGGAAGGCTCGGCGAGCCTGGACGCGGAACAAATCGCCAGCGTGGCCGGGACCATCTCCTACGACGTCCTGTGCCGCATCGGCGCACGCGTCCGGCGAGTGTATGTGTAGCGCGGTTCCGGTATCCTGAATGGTTATGGCAAAACTAGGCTTCTTTGGTTTGGGACTGATGGGGTACCCCATGGCTCGCAACCTGTTGCGGGCGGGTCACGAGGTGGCTTTGTGGTCGCACACGGCCGATAAGGCGCGCAAGCTGGCCGCCGAGGCGGGAGGGCGGTTCTGCGGGACTCCGCGAGAGGCCGCGGAGGACGCCGAATGCATGTTCGTTTGCGTGGGCGACACGAACATGTCGAGAGAGGTCGTGCTGGGCGCGGACGGGATCGTCCACGGCGCGCGGCCGGGGAGCGTGGTGGCCGACGCCAGCACCATCAGCCCGAGCGCCAGCCGGAAGATCGGGCAATCCCTGAAGGCCGCGGGTGTTGAGTTTCTCGACGCCCCGTGCACCGGGTCGGTGCCGGGGGCTGAGGGCGGCACGCTGACTTTCATGGTGGGCGGCAGTGAGGTGGTGTTCGAAAGGACCAGGCCGCACTTCGAACCGATGGGGCAACGCCTGTACTACTGCGGCGCCGCGGGCCTGGGTTTGCAGGCCAAGCTGACGCAGAACCTGATTTTGTCCAACATCCTGATGGCGTTCAATGAGGGCATGGTACTGGCGGCCAAGGCCGGTGTGAACCTCCAGCTCATGCTGGAAATCCTGGATAACAGCGCGGCCAAGTCGGGGCTCATCGCCTATAAGGCGCCGTTCGTTTTTCGCCGGGACTTCCACCCGAACTTTTCCACCAAGTGGATGAACAAAGATCTGGGACTGATGTTGGAGTCCGGAGAAGAACTAGGAGTACCATTATTTTTGACCGGATTGACCCGTCAGTTATTCCAGACCGCCATGGCGGCGGGCTTGGGAGAAAATGACATGTGTTCTACAATCAGTATGTTAGAGGTACTTGCCGGGGTCGAGGTGAAAATTCCATAAATCGGATTCAGATTTTTGTTGATTCCAAATTCGGAATCCACTATGATTGGAACTAAGCCGGGGAGGAAACTCCCACCAAAGCGAGACTAACCTCTAAGAGTAAAGGCCCTGAAGCAATCCTCCCCGGCGCCCACGGATGCAAGCGGGTATCAGCTTTAGCGGCCAGCTTCCAGCCAACCCCACTTCCAGCGGAGTCCCGGTGCGCGGCGGCATGATATTATGGCGGATGCGCGCCGAAGAGAAGTCCTCTCCATGAAGATCCTCACGGTTCTGGGTTCAACAGGCTCGATTGGGACCAACACCCTGGACGTGGTGCGCCGCAGTCCCGGCGAATACCGGATCTTCGCATTGGCGGCTGGCCGGAACGTGGAACTGCTGGCTTCCCAGGTGGTGGAATTCCGGCCGAAGGCTGCGGTTGTGGCGGATTCCGGCAGCGTGGGCCCGCTCGGCGCCGCGCTGGCCGCACGGGGGCTGCCTCGCGGGGAGTGGCCGGAGCTGCTGTGGGGCGCCGAGGCACGCGTTCAGGTCGCGACGGCGCCGGAAGTGGACACGGTGGTTTCGGCCATCGTGGGGGTGGCGGGTTTGGAAGCCACCTACGCGGCGGCGTGCCTGGGCAAGCGAATCGGCCTGGCGAACAAGGAAGTCCTGGTTTCCTGCGGCAAACTGGTGATGGAGGCGGTGCAAGCGCACGGGGCGCTGCTGGTACCGATCGACAGCGAACACAACGGGGCGCACCAGTGCCTGCGCGCGGGCGGCCGGGAGCAGGTATCGAGGCTGATCCTGACGGCGTCGGGGGGGCCATTCCGCAATACGCCGATCGCGGCGCTGGCGGCGGTGACTCCGGAGCAGGCCCTGGCGCATCCAACATGGAAGATGGGGCCGCGCATCACGGTGGATTGCGCCACGCTCATGAACAAGGGATTCGAGGTAATCGAGGCGTGCTGGCTGTTCGGTTTCGAGCCGTCGCAGGTGAGCGTGGTGATCCATCCTCAATCGACGGTGCATGCGATGATCGAATACAGCGATGGGAGCGTGCTGGCGCAGATCTCGGCGACGGACATGCGCATGCCCATTCAATACGCGCTGACGTACCCCGAACGGCGGGAGGCGCCGGTGCCGAAGATCGACTGGGCGCAGCGGCGGCAATGGGAATTCCTGCCGCCGGATTTCGAGAAATTCCCGCTGCTTCGGCTGGCGTGCGAGTGCCAGGAAGCGGGCGGGTCCGCCACGTGTACGTTGAACGCCGCCGACGAAATCGCGGTGGAGGCTTTTTTGGCGGGCAGAATCGGGTTTCGGTCGATATATGATATTGTCCGGGAGACGTTGGACCGCATGCCCGCGCGTACGCCCCGAACGGTAGGCGAAGTGCTGGAAATCGATCGGGAGTCGCGCGCCGAAGCGCTCGGGCTGGTGGAGGCTCGCGCCGCCGCGGCTGTCTGAGTTGGTCATATGCCATTACAGTTCATACACAGTTTCGAGGACATCTTGTGGGTGCTGGTGCTGATTGGCGTCATGATCAACATCCACGAGATGGGCCACTACTGGGCGGCGCGCTACTTCGACGTGAAGGTGGAGGCGTTCAGCTTCGGGTTCGGCCCGCGCCTGTTCGGCTTCCGGAGGGGCGAAACGGATTTTCGGTTTTCGCTGATTCCTTTCGGCGGCTACGTGAAGATGGCGGGCGAACAGGGGCCGGATACGGGCGATCCGCTCGATCCGCGAAGCCTGCTGGCCAAACCGCGCTGGCAGCGTCTGCTGGTGGCCCTGGCTGGGCCGACAATGAACGTGGTTCTGGCGGTGGGGCTGCTCACGGGGCTCTACATGGTGAGCTTCCCGAAGCTCTCGCGCGCGGATGAGGAGTCGGTGATCGGCGACGTTCTGGCAGATTCGCCGGCGGCCAAGGCCGGCATACGGGCGGGCGACCGCATCGTCAAGCTCGATCGCCAGGAAAACCCCACGTGGGAAGACGTCAAGCTCAAGGAAGCGGTGAGCGCCTACCGGCCGATGGCGGTGGCCGTGGAACGCGACGGACGGCGTTTCGACACGACCGTAACGCCCTCGTTGAACGAGCGCTCGGGAGTAGGGTCGGCCGGCTGGGACAAGCGCGGCGAAGTGGAACTCTACAGCGTGGATCCGGGCATGCCCGCCGGCAAGGCCGGGCTCAAGACCGGAGACGTGGTGGCGGCGGTGGGCGGACAAGCCGTCGATTCGGTCAACAAGCTCCATAACATCACCGAGAGCAGCGGCGGGCAGCCATTGCGGATCGAATACGACAGGGACGGGCAAAGAAGCGCGGCCACCGTGACGCCGGTTTTCGACAAGAAGGACGGCCCGGCGCGCTGGATGATCGGGGTGGGGCCGGGGCTCAAGCCGCACTATGTGAACACGCGGCTGGCATTCCCGGCGGCGCTCGACGAATCGCTCAGCGAGAACGCCAAAGGGGCCACCATGATCGGGAAGTTCCTGCAAGGCATGGTGCAGCGGCGCATGTCGCCCAAGAACATCACGGGACCGATCGGATTGATCGAGCTTTCGGGCGATGCGGCGCGCGAGGGGCCGTCGGCGTATTTGGGGCTGATGTCGATGGTCAGCCTGAACCTGGCGATCTTCAACCTGCTGCCGATTCCGATTCTGGACGGCGGCCTGATCCTTTTGCTGCTGGTCGAGATGGCGATGCATCGCGACCTCAGCCTGACAGTGAAGGAAGCGGTATTCAAGGCCGGCCTTGTGTTCATTATGCTGGTGGTGGCGTTCGTGCTTTACAACGACATATCGCGCTACCTGCCGGCCGGCTGACGAATTCCGCGCGATATCCGGTCATTCGGCTCAAACAACATGCGCCGCACCAGCGTCCTCCAGTCCGATCTACCCTCCATCTCGAAACTCGCCTTGGACGTTTCCTATCGTCCGGAGCGGGTGGCGCGCTTCTATCGCCATCCGCTTCGCGACCTGGCTTCCTACCGGGCGGCCGCCGGGGAAGCGCGGATCTCAACGGAAAAGCGCGCGGCGCTGATCGCCGCATTGCGCGCGCGGAACCCGGAGAGTCCGTCGCTCGATCGCCTGGCGGCGCCGGACGCGGTGGCCGTGGTGACGGGCCAGCAGGTGGGGCTGTTCGGCGGTCCCGCTTACACCATCTACAAGGCGCTGCACGCGGCGAAGCTGGCGGCGTGGCTGTCGGCCAACGGGCAGCCCGCGGCGCCGGTGTTCTGGCTGGCCACCGAGGATCACGATTTCGCGGAGGTCGACCACGTTTGGGCGTTCGACGCGGAGAACCGGCCCGTGAAGGTGGAAGCGGGGCGCACGGCGGGGGCCCAGCCGGTGGGCGGCGTGGCGCTCGCTTCGCCGCCGGTACAGGCGCTGCGGGACGCCATGGCGGGCCTGCCGTTCGCGGATGAGGCGGCCAGCCTGGTGGAGGAAAGCTACCGCCCCGGCGGGACCATGGGAGAGGGATTCGGCGCCCTGTTGCGCCGCCTGCTGGAGGGTTTCGACATCCTCCAGGTGGACCCCATGCTGCCGCAATTTCGCGCGTTGGCGGCGCCGGCGTTGCGGGCCGCGGTGGAATCGGCGGAGCCATTGTCGGCCCGCGTCATGGAACGCGGAAGCGAGCTGGCGGCCGCGGGATATCACGCGCAAGTGCACGTGGAAGAGCACACCTCCCTGTTCTTCCTGCTGGAGGACGGCAAGCGTCTGGCGTTGCGCCGGCACGGTAACGAATACCTGCTGAACGGCCGCAGGATTGGCGCGCAAGAGCTGATGGACAGGGCGGAATCGCTGTCTCCCAACGCCCTGCTGCGGCCGGTGGTGCAGGATTCGATGCTGCCCACGGCGGCCTACGTCGGAGGAGCGGCGGAGATTGCCTATCTGGCGCAGTCCGAAGTGCTCTACGGGGCCATGCTCGGGCGCATGCCGGTGGCCGTCCCGCGTAGCGGCTTCACCATCCTGGACACGCGTTGCGGGAAGCTTTTCGAGCGGTACGGCCTCTCCCTGCGGGACTTCTCTCACGGCGAGGCGGCGCTGCGCGAGCGCCTGTCGGCGAAGCTTGTGCCGCCGGCGCTGGCGGGCGCCTTGCGCAGCGCGGGAGTGGCCGTGGACGGCGCGCTGGACAGCCTTCGCGCCGAGATGGCGGGGTTCGACGCCACGCTGACGGGCGCGCTTGACCGAAGCGCGCGCAAGATCCGTTACCAGATCGAGAAGATTGGGCGCAAGGCGGGGCGCGAGGCGCTGGCGCGGGACGCGCGCGCCGGGCGCGAAGCTGCGTCGCTCCAGGGTTTGGTTTACCCCGAGCGGCATTTACAGGAGCGCCTCTATTCCATCCTTCCGATGCTGGCCAGGCACGGCCTCGATCTGACGGCGCGCATTTACGAGGCGATCGAACCGGACTGTCCGGATCACCAGATCCTGGCGCCGTGAGGGGAAGAAGCCGCCAGCCAAGGTGGCCGGCGGGGTGACGCGTCGATTACTGTAGGCGGGGCTGGAGCTGTTCGTTCGATATCAGGCCGTCGAAAATCGCCAGCACCTGTTTGCGATACGCGTACACGCGGTGCAGATTCTCGCGGAAGGAAGCCTCGAAATCGTGCGCCCGCATCCACTTTTCAAGCATCGTCCGCGGTACGTCGATATCCTGCCTAAGGGTATCGATGTCGTGTCCGCGGAGGAATAGCCCGTAAAAGAAGGCCGCCTCCCGCTGGGGCGCCAGCGGATCGAAATCGTCTCTCGCCGTCATAGAACATCTCAGCGGAAATGTCAGTATAGCGGCGCCCCGAACCCGGTGGCAAGTACCATTTGGGCTACGCGCGAGCGGATGCGGCCACGAACTCGCGGCCGGATGAGGCCGTGGCCTTGCGCGTCTTGAACTCGTATTTCTCGATGCGTACGACGGCGCTGACGGCGTTGGAGCGAACCACACGGCCCACGGCGACGAACTTGAGCGGACAGACGCCGCCCAGGCGCGCCGGCCAGTTCACGGAAAGCTCGATGAGGCGCCCGTGCGGCAATTCGCCCTCGGTGGTAAAGAGGATGCCGCCGCTGCTCATGTCGATGGTCCTGCCGCATCCTTCCAGGCTGTGGGCTTTGGGGCGAAGGATACGATAGCGAACGTCCTCCCGCACCGGGAAGCGGTTGTTTCCGCGGCGGTCCGAAGCTGAGGCAAGATAAATCGGGATGGCCTGTGGCGCCGTCATGCTTATGCTCCATAATGGGCGACTGCGCCCTCCAAAACAATAGGCTTAAAGCTACAAAAAGTCACTCCTGGATAGTACCTTCTTCTCATAACTATAGAATGACGATCCGGTGAAAACCGGACCCCCGCCGGCCGTTCGCGAGCGGCGGGAGCGGTTCTGATATTCTGGCCTCATGGACCAGGAGCAGCTCCGATCGCTATTCGAGAACGTGCGCAGCGGCGCGGTGGATGTGGAAGCGGCCATTAAGCGGATGCGCCACATGCCGTTCGAGGACTTGGGATTCGCCAAGGTGGACCATCATCGCGCCCTGCGCCACGGAATGCCGGAGGTGGTCTTCGCCCAGGGAAAAACGCCGGAGCAAGTGGTGGCTATCGCCGAAAGCCTGGTGGAAAACGCATCGAACGTGCTCATCACGCGGGCCGACGCGGAGTGCGCCGCGATGGTGACGAGAAAGCTTCCCGACGGCGAATATTTTCCGCTTTCTCGATCGGTGCGCTTCTGGCGCGACAAGACGGTGCGCGGGAAGGGCCAAATCGCGGTGGTCTGCGCCGGAACCAGCGACATGCCGGTGGCCGAGGAAGCGCGCATCACGGCGGAGGTGATGGGCAACGAAGTGCTAGCCATCCACGATGTCGGCGTGGCGGGAATTCACCGGCTGATGACCAACCGCGAGCGTCTGACCGAGGCGCGCGTAATTGTGGTTTGCGCCGGCATGGAAGGCGCGCTGCCGAGCGTGGTGGGCGGCCTGGTTTCCTGCCCGGTGATCGCGGTGCCCACCAGCGTAGGCTATGGCGCCAGCTTCCACGGGCTGGCGGCATTGCTGGGGATGCTGAACAGTTGCGCCAGCAACGTGACCGTGGTGAACATCGACAACGGCTTCGGCGCGGGCTATGTGGCGAGCTTGATCAACCGGCTGTAGAACGCCGCCCCCGTGCAGCGAAATAGACGGCCGCTCCGAGGGCGATCAAAAGAGCGCCCAACTCGAGCGCGTCGATGGGGCCTACGGGTTCGACATGGCTGCGAACCGCCGTGAGGACCAGCAGGGCAAGCGGCGGAGCGCCGATGGCCAGCGCCCCGAACAATCCGCCGGGAACGCGATAGGGGCGCGGCAAACCGGGCTCGCGAATGCGCAGAGCCGCCAGCGCGGCGAACTCCAACAGGATGCTCAGGCCGGTCAACAGAACGTCGAGCACAATCAACTTCACGAAGGTCAGTCCCAGGCAAAGCGCCCAGGCAGCCGCGCAGGCAAGAATCGCCACCCATGGCGCATCGCTGCGGCGGGTACGCCTGGCGAACGCCTTGGGCAGGAAGCCGTCGGCCGCCAGCGCGGCCGGCAGGCGCGAGTACGCCATGGTGAGCGCGTTCATGGCGCCCGCCGCTCCTATCATGCCGGCGGCGGTGATGGCCAAGGCGATCGCCGCGCCGGCCGCTCCGTTGCGGAAGACGGCGCGCGCCACCTCGGCCCAACCGCCGGTGCTCCACGTGTTGGGGTCCAGGCCGGTGACGGCGACGGCGGCGATGGGAAGCACGTAGGTGGCGGCCACCAGGGCCACCGCGCACAGCATGGCCAGGGGATAGGTGCGTTGCGGCCGCTCCACCTCGCCCGCGATGGTCGAGGAATTGTCCCATCCCATGTAATTCCACATGGCCACCAGAATTCCGCCGAGGATATCCGCCTTGTGGAGCGGGCTGGCGGACGGCCCGGCGTAAGCGTGGTGAAACAGCGCATAAACCGTGAGGACGGCGAACGGACTGAGCAGCAGCACCCCCATCAGCACCGAACCCGCGCCCACGGTTCGCGCGCCCATCAGGTTCCAGGCCGCGCAGACCGCGATCAGTGCTATGGCGATGGGGATTGCGCGGCCGTTGGCGGCGATCCACGGCGCGAGATGGCTCAAGTAGTCGACGAACAGGGTGGGGTAGATGGCCATATCGAACAAGCTGCCGACAAGCGAGAGCCACGCCTCCTGAAACCCCCAGAAGCGGCCCAAGGCGCGCGCCACCCAGACGTAGTAGCCACCTTCCTCGGGAAGGGCGCTGGCCAGTTCGCTCACCATGAGGGCGGTGGGCAGGCTCCACAGGATTGGCGTAGCCAGCAGGATGAGGATGGCGCCGGCGTATCCCGCCTTGGAGACGATATCTTCCAGCCCAAACGGGCCGCCGGCGACGATGAAGTAGGTGGCGGCGACGAGCGGAACGATCGTCATTTTCCGTGAGGGCATAAGGGAGATTAGAACATGGAAAGGGCGCGCGCCGGACTGGGGTAGCGCTCCACCCCCGCGCCGTCTTACACTAGTCGCTTCGATGCCGATGGAAATCAGTCATCAAGAGGTCGCGCCCGGAGTGGTGGCGATCGCGATTGGGGGCAGGGTGATGATGGGGCCTTCGAGCGAGCCGATCACCCAACTGGTGGAAGATCTTCTCCGCCGGGGAACGCGCACCATTATTTTCGATCTGGCCGGCGTGACCAGCATCGATAGCACCGGAATCGGGCGTTTCATTTCCAGCTTCAACCAGATCATGGCCGCCGGATGCCAAATGCGCATGGCGGGGGCGGCCGGGCAAGTGCTGGAAGCCTTTCACATTAGCCTGCTCGATACGGTGTTCTCGTTTTACGGCAGCGTGGACGCGGCGTTGAAGGGGTAGCGCCGGCAGAGACCGGCGATGGTGCTCTACACGCACGGCAGGCGACATACCAGCTAGGTGTCAGTGGCTTGGCTTTTGGGGGTATTGACGTTTTTGAAAATTTAATATACACTGGCATTGTCGTCCTTAGGACGACAATGCCAGTGTATATGAAATAAAGTGCAGCATCGCAGAACCTCCATCGCCGATGCACTTCAGGAGCGACTCGCTTTGGAGGGCCGGCGCGTACTGTCGGATTGGCGCGGAGTCCTTCTGCTGAGGAGAGCATCCA
>Ga0182027_10013592_pt1 | contig 11333 bp, 7 predicted proteins | sample 712E1DmetaG_FD_121300 | JGI IMG/M metagenome (GOLD analysis project Ga0182027, IMG submission 121300) | Permafrost microbial communities from Stordalen Mire, Sweden - 712E1D metaG (Illumina Assembly) | ecosystem: Environmental > Terrestrial > Soil > Wetlands > Permafrost | place: Sweden...
GCTGGTCAACAGCCAGTGTTCCCGGCCCTGGTCGTCCAGGAAATATTCATCCCGGTTGATGAGCGGCTGGCCCTGAATGACCTTCTGGTCGTCGGCGTTAAGTTTTTCGGCAAGTTCGCGCGGTAAAAGGTCAAAATCGGTTTTGCCGATGGCTTCGGCCTCGGTTTTGAAATGAAGGTTTTTCAGGTCAGCGAGATTGGCCAGGGTCTTTCGGCCGGCGGTATCCTTGGCGTAGATGGCGTCCGGCAGGTTGTCAATCAATGTACGCAGGAGGCGGCGTTCCCGGTCCAGCATCTCTTCCGCTTGTTTTCTTTCCGTGATGTCATGGCCAATGCCCACCAGACCGGCGATCTTTCCTTCCGGATCACACATCGGCAGCTTGCTGGTCAACAGCCAGCGTTTCCGGCCGGCTTCGTCGAAGAAGTGTTCCTCCCGGTTGATGACCGGCTCGCCGTGAATCACCTTCTGGTCATCGTCAAAAAACTTTTTGGCGACGTCCGGCGGGAAGAGATCAAAATCGCTTTTACCGATGGCGTCGGCTTCGGTTTCGCAGCGGAGGTTTTTCAGGTCGGCCGGATTGGCCATGATCTTCCGGCCGGCGGCGTCCTTGGCGTAGATGGCATCCGGCAGGTTGTCAATCAGCGTGCGCAACAGGAGGCGTTCCTTGGAAAGCTCGATGGTGCGCTCAGCGAGCGTCTGCTCGATCTGCCGGTGTTCCGTGATGTCACGGGAGATGCCGAAGGTGCCGAAGAGCCGTCCGGCCCGGTCACGCAACGGCATTTTGGTGGTGGACACCCAGGTTTCCCGGCCATCCGGCCAGGTCTCCTTTTCTTCGATGCCCACCAGCGGCTGGCCGGTCTGCATGATGCTCTGTTCGTCGGCCAGTGTTTGTTGCGCGTGAGCCGGCTTGAAAAAGTCCGCATCCGACTTGCCCACGGCCAGATGGGGATCGGCCAGGCCGAACTTCTTCGCCAAGGCCCGGTTGAGTATCACAAAGTGGCTGGCCGCGTCCTTGAAGTAAATCCCGTCGGGAATGTTGTCCATGAGCACCTGCAGCAGGTGTCCAGCCCGGCGGTGCTCCTCATGGATCAAGTGGCGTTCGATGGCATTGCGAATTGCCCGGGCCAGCATCGGGCCGGTCAACTCCGGCACGAGCAAATAATCCTGCGCACCCAGCGACATCATGGTGATGGCCAGTTTCTCCTCCGTTTGTGCCGCCAGCACCATGATCGGCACATAGGGCGCTGTTTCGTGGACCTTGGCGAACGCCTCCGCACCCCGGCCATCCGGCAGCGACAATGACATGAGCACCAGGCTGACGCGGGTGGCTTTCAGTTGGGCCAGCCCGTTCGCCAGATGGTCGGCACAAAACACCTCAAACGGTAGTTTGCGCAGCAGCCGCAGACACTTGGGCTGATCACCGATGAGCAACACTCCAATGGATGGGTTCGACATAGTGTTTACAAGCTTTGCCTCACGTGGTGGACATCGTAAGCCGCGGCGGATTTTAGGCAACTGGAAAAGTCCGCAACCTCCTCCGGAGTTTATCAAAGCATCCGGTTCAGCATCTGAAACCCAACGTAAAAAATATAACCAATCAAGGCCGTTACCATCAGCGACAGCGCAACCCAGAATGCGTAATAAAAAAATCCCCGCGACCTGGCGGCGGGCCGGCCGCAATGCGGACAACGCTTCACAGACGACCTGATCTCCCCGCGGCAAGCGGGACATTGGATCGTGTCAGCCGATGTTTCCGGCGTTGCCGGTGAATCGCCGTCGTTCATTGCGGGTAAACTAATTCAGCAGACCGGGTTTAGTCCAGAATCAAGAATGTCTGGTTGAAGGATTGGTTGGGAGTTCGTTCAACAGGGGCTGGGGCTGGCTGGCAAGCGCGTGTCAAAATATCCTTTCATCGTAGCAGCCGACGTGAGTCGGCTCACTATAACGCGTTTTGCATGAGATTAGAGCGGACTTACGTCCGCAGCCACGAGTGTTGAGACTGCCTTGGCAGGGCGTACTCCTCCAAACCGGCTTGCGTCAGTCCGGCTTCGTTCATAAAGTTGGCCAACAATGGATTGGCTCGATCAAATTTCCCGGTTCTGGCCGCACCTGGCCGCGGGATTCGGTTTTCTGGCCGCCCTGCTGGCCTCGGTTCATGCCTTGCTTCACAAACGCGATTCCCGCGCCGCGACGCTCTGGCTCGGACTCATCTGGTTTCTGCCGGCATTTGGTCCCGTCCTTTACCTGGTGCTGGGCGTGAACCGCATCCGCCGCCGCGCCGTTTCGCTGGGGGTGCATAAAACCATCCAAAGCCGGATTCCCAAAGACCTCGGCGAACCGGAACACGCCGGCGCGGAACACCTGAAAATGCTCGCCCGCGTCGTCGGTCGCGTCGTCGCGCAGCCGCTCACGCCTGGCAACCGCATGCGGCCGCTCGTCAACGGCGACGAGGCGTTTCCGGCCATGCTGGCGGCGATTGAATCCGCGATCCATTCCATTTCGCTGGTCAGTTATATTTTCGACAACGACGCCAGCGGAAAGCAATTTGCCGGCGCGCTCGGTCGCGCCGCCAAACGCGGGGTGGCCGTGCGGGTTTTGATTGACGCTGCCGGCACGCGTTACTCGTGGCCGCCCATCACCCACGTTTTGAAACAGGCGCAAGTTCCGTTCGCAAAATTTCTGCCGGCTTCCCTGTTCACGCCCTGGCGCGTGGCCACCGTCAACCTCCGCAACCACCGCAAAATCCTTGTGGTGGACGGCCAGACGGCTTTCACGGGCGGTATGAACATCCGCCATGGCAACGTGCTCGCCAGCAACCCCAAAAGCCCCGTTCAAGACCTGCATTTTCGCGTGGAAGGCCCGGTGGTGACGCGATTGCAGGAGGCGTTCGCCAACGATTGGGCGTTCACCACCGGCGAAGTGCTGGATGGTGAAATCTGGTTTCCGGAACCGCGATTCTCCAGTTCCGGGGTCATCGCCCGGGTCATCACCGACGGGCCGGACGCGGATTACGACAAATTGCGCTGGACGCTGCTGGCCGCGCTGGCCGAGGCTCAAACCTCCGTGCAAATTCTCACGCCGTATTTTCTGCCGGACCCGGCGCTCATCACCGCCTTGAACCTTGCGGCGTTGCGCGGTGTGCGGGTGGACATCATTTTGCCGGGCAAAAGCAATTTGCCCTACGTCCATTGGGCGTCACGCGCCATGTGGTGGCAGGTGCTGGAACGCGGCTGCCACATCTGGCTCACGCCACCGCCGTTTGATCACTCCAAACTGGTGATTGTTGATGGACACTGGGTTTTGCTCGGCTCGGCCAACTGGGACGCGCGCAGTTTGCGGTTGAATTTTGAGATGAACGTGGAGTGTTACGGATGCGAGTTCGCGCACGAGATGGCGGCGGTCCTCGGGAAAAAACTCCACGGCGCGCGCGAAGTGACCCAGGCGGAAGTGGACGCGCGGACGATGCCGGGGAAATTGCGCGATGCCGCCGCGCGATTGTTTTCGCCGTATTTATGATTAACACGATGAGGGCCGACGGACAACCCATCGCAACCAAAGTAGCGCAGACTGGCCGTCTGCTCCCGCATTGGCGGGACGGATTGTTAATCCGCAGGCGTTTGAAATCGAACCGGTTGGCCGACTATCAGTCGGCGGCACAGCAGACTGCCAGTCGGCGCTACGACACGGATTTATGAAAACCTTCGAGCCTTACCGAACAGGAAATCCTCGCGCTGGCTATCTCGCTTGAGGAGGAGGACGCGCGCGTCTATGAAGATTTCGCCGCCGGCCTGCAGGAAAATTATCCCGAACAGGCCGATAAATTCCGCGTGATGCGCCGCGAAGAGGATGGCCACCGCCACCGCCTGCTCGAACTTTACAAAAGCCGTTTCGGTGACCACGTGCCGCTTATCCGCCGGCAGGACGTGCGCGGATTTGTGAACCGCCGCTCCGTCTGGCTCGTGCGTCCGCTCGGCTTGAAAATCGTCCAAAAAACCGCCGAAAGCATGGAATTGGAAACGAAACGATTTTACGAAGTTGCCGGACGTCGCGCAACCGACACGGGCATCCGGCAATTGCTCGGCGATCTTGCGGAGGAGGAACGCAATCACGCGCATACCGCTGAACGCATCACCATCACCAAGCTCAGTGAAGACGACAAGTCGCAGCAGAAACGGCTCTTCCTGCTGCAGGTCATTCAGCCGGGGCTGGCCGGACTGATGGACGGCTCGATCTCGACGCTGGCGCCGCTGTTTGCCGCCGCGTTCGCTACGCACAGCAGTTGGGAAACTTTTCTGGTCGGCCTCGCCGCCAGCAGCGGCGCGGGCATCAGCATGGGCTTTGCGGAGGCGTTGTCCGACGACGGCAGTCTGACCGGCCGCGGCCAATCCATGGGCGCGCGGTTTCGTGTGCGGGCTGATGACCACGCTGGGCGGTCTCGGCCACACGCTGCCGTTTTTGATTCCGAATTTGAACACCGCCGTCGCCGTCGCCGTGGGCGTGGTGCTGGTGGAACTGGGCATCATCTCGTGGATACGCCACCGGTTCATGGACACGTCGTGGGCGTCGGCATTGTTCCAGGTGGCGCTGGGCGGCGCGCTGGTTTTCCTGGCGGGAATTTTGATTGGCAATTCGTGAAAAATTTCCATCGTAGCAGCCGACGTGAGTCGGCTCAAACTTCTCCGGCGGAATAATGAGCGGACTCATCCCGCACTGCGGGACTGCTACATCAATAAACAAGAACGAGAACAGCCGCATTCTGCGCCGACTTCACCACGTCCTCAAATTTCCGGTCAGCCGTGACCGGCGCTTTAAGTTTGGCCGAAACGGCCGGAACGGATTCAAGGAAGCTTAACAGCAAACTGCTCTTGACCGCGTAATTCATCCCGCTCTGCGGGACCCCGCTCGTCGCCAGCGCATTCATAGTTGGAGTTCACGCTTTAGCGTGTTCCCCGGCCGACCCAACAAGCTAAAGCTTGAACTCCAACTTGGCCCGGCTGCACCGGCACGCTGATCTGAAAATAGCGCGGGTCATCCACCGCGCCGGACAGCGACGCGATTTCCCCCTTGGCCAGCTTGGGCGCGAACCCTTGCAAACCGATGTCGGGAAAACCAACCGTCGCCACCGTGCCGCCCAGATTCACCGTGCGACTGGCGGCAAGCTTCGCCGTGACAAGTCTGCTTTCGGCGTAGCGGCTTTCGGGAGAAAGCCGCCATTTGAATTCCCGTCACAGTTTGCGGCGCTCTGCCGAGACGCCGCTACGTCCGCCCGTTGCCCCTGCGGAATTCGGAATGCGGAACAGTTCACATCCGTCCTCACCCCGGCCCTCTCTTCCGAGGAGAGGGGGAATCGTTCGCCGGCTGCTTGGAAATTTGTGCGACTGGATTTGCCGGACGATCAACCGTAAAACTAGAAACGGCCAGTAGCTTTTCCTTCTCCTGGGGGAGAAGGTCAGGTTGAGGGCGGGCGTAAAACATCAATTTCATCCAGCCCGGTCGTTCATCCGGACAAGCTGAAGCTTGAACTCCAACTCAACTTTTCCAGTCAAACGCCTTTTTCTTTACGGCGTAGACATAGCCGGCGAATAAAATCGCGAGGAAGGAAAGCATGGAGCCGAGGATCAAATTCCGCGTGGCCGGGTCCTTGAGCATGTCCTTGTAAACCACCGCCCACGGAAAAAGGAACACGACCTCGATGTCGAACAGAATGAACAGCATGGCCACGAGATGGAACTTGACCGACATGCGTGGGTTGCCTTCGCCCACGGGGAGCATGCCGCATTCGTACGCGGTGTCCTTGATCTGGCTGCGCTTGCCGCGTTTGCCAACCAGCGTGGACACCAGAATCATCCCGTACGGCGCGGCGATGGCCAGGCCGAGCAGCATCAACACGGCGAGGTACTGGGCGAATTGCGACTGTTCCATGCAGATAGGGTAGGGGAACGCCGCAAAAATTCAATGAGGAAAACCGGAACTCGCCGGCGAGACGCCAGCGCTCCCGGGAAATGTGCCCCGGTTCAGGGGTTCAACGTGCGAATTCAATCGTTACTGCTTCGCCATACCGGGAGCAGCGCACGTCTTAAACTGAAAAAATGCGGCGGTCTGCCGACCGCCGCTACGATTCATTATTGTACGCCGACGCGATAGAAATACGGGCCGTCGCCGGTGGCATCGGTGTCCGTGTAGCTGGTTGTGCCGGATTGGCCGGCGATGCCGGTTTGAATGGTTGAGAACGCCGGTTGCGCTCCGAGATCGGTGCTGCGTTGGAGGAAATAAGTAATGCCGCTGACGCTTTGCCACGTGATGGTAATGCCTGAAACATCGTTGGTGACCGCCGTCATTTTCAGCAGGGACGAAGCATCGGTGGGAATCGTGCCGGTTCGCCATTCCTGCCAGTTGTTCATGCCGTCGCCGTCAGCATCGGCATAATCATCCGAACCGTCGGTGGACAAATTGTATTGCTGCAACCAGGCATACGATATCACCGACATGGGCCATTGGAATTCGTAGGCGCCGATGTCCACGGTGCCGCCGGCGATGCGCGGGTTGCCGTCCAAATCCGTACTATTCGTGATGTAAGCATTGTTGCCGGAATTGATGCAGGGCGAATTTTTCAGAAGGTGGAAATCGCCGCCCTTCGGATCCATCAGCGACGGCTCGTTGTCAATGTTGCCGACACCGTCGTCGGGGAGCGGCGTGGTGCAGCAATAGTTCAAGATGCAGCCGTAATAATATTCTGTGGGCGGGGCGAAGTTGGGTCCATCCGGGGCGTTGTTGAAATAAACAATGCAGTTGTTCAAGGCGCTATCGGAGGCTCCGCCACCGGAGCTGGCTGCCGAATTGCCGGCGACCGTGCAATTGTTGAGCGTGCTGCTGTCGGCTCCGCCACCGATAAAATCGGCCGAATTGCCCATGAGCGCGCAGTTGGCAAGGTTGCAGTAGTCCGCTCCGCCTCCCTGTCCGCCTTCATAGTCGAACAGAACGGCGACATTGTTGGACAGCGTGCAGGTGGTCAGAGTGCTGCCGCTGGCGCCGCCGCCAAAGGACGAGGAATTGCCGGACAGTGTGCATTGATTCAAGATGCTCGAATTCACTCCACCGCCGTTGAGAGCAGCCGTGTTGCCCGAAAGCACACAGGATTGCAGCGTGCTGGAATCCGCGCCGCCACCGTAGTAGGCCGAGTTGTTCACCAGCGTGCAACCGTTCAACGTGCACGAAATGGCGCCTCCGCCATTGAAGAACGCCGAGTTGCCCGTCAGCGTGCTGTCATTCAGCGCGCAATTGTTTGCCCCGCCGCCATAGGTAGCGGTGTTGTTGTTCAGCGTGCAGTTGTTGAGCGTTCCGCCGGAGATGCCGCCGCCGGCACTCACGGCTGAGTTCCCGGTGAAGACGCAGTTGGAAACGAGGGAGTTGCCGGACTCACACCAAACGCCGCCGCCATTTCGCTCATAATCGGCAATCCACCAGGAGCCATCCGGCAGGGTTGCCCCTTGCGTGAGGGTGAATCCCGCGAGACTGGCACCATCGGCCAGATATACACAACGCACGGTGTCGTAGCCGTTGATGGTGTCCGGCTCCTGATAGCCTTGAATCACTGTTGCCTCCGGGCCATTGACGCTTTGCACATACACCAATCTTGAAATCACCACCCGGTTGGTCTGGGCGCCAACCGCCCGTCCGCCGCTCGCATAAACGCCGTTGGTGACGATCACATGCGCTCCCGGCAGCACGGCCGCATCCACCGCATCCTGGATGTTCGTGGCCGCCGTGTCCCAGGACGTGTAAGGTGCAACCGGGTTGGTGCTGGCGAGGTCAACGTAATGGTAGTCTTCAGCCACGTGGACCAGCAGCGTCGCGCTGATGCCATCCGGATGGCTGTCGTTATATGCCGTCAACACGACCGGGTAATCTCCGGCTGCCGCCCAACTGTGCGCGGCGGAAAAAGACTGGTTGTCCGCGCCCGTGCCGTCCCCAAAGTCCCAGTGGTTGGAACTGGCATGGCCGGTAATCATGGCCGTGAAGTGGATTGGGAAACCGGTGGCGACATTCGTGTAGTCGGAACGGATGAAGACGCTCAACGGGCCAGTCGCGCCGGAATAATATTCGTCGCAACCGATGGCGGGCGGACTGGCCCATGCTTCACCGTTAATATCAACGCCTGTTGCATAGCCGGCGCTGCCTGCGCCAATGCAGGGTGAACCGGGTCCCAAGTGCAGGGTGTCAGTCAGTTGCGGATCGGCGCTGATGTTGCCCGTGCCGCTGTCCGGCAGCGGGGTGGTACAACAGTAATTGACGTTTCCGTAGGCATAGGGTGGATCATTCAAAGAAGTTAAGTATTGGTAAAGGTAGTTGGCCCCGTAAGGCGCGGAATTGAAATAGATGATGCAATTGTTCAGGGTGGAATTATAGCTCCCTCCGCCGCTGGTAGCCGAGTTGCCCGTCAGGGTGCAATTGTTGAGCGTGCTATAGCACGTCCCGCCGCCGGAATTTGCCGAGTTGCCGGTCAGCGCGCAGTTGTCAAGGGTGCCCACATCATACGCCCCGCCGCCACCGTAACCCGCCGAGTTGCCGGCGAGCGTACAATTGGCCAGCTGCTCGCAATAGGCCGCGCCGCCGCCATTATAAGAGGCTGAGTTGCCGGTCAGCGCGCAATTGCTCAATGTGCAGGAATCCGCGCCGCCGCCAGACTCCGCCAGATTGCCGGCAAGCATGCACTCATCGAGGGTACCGGCATACGCTCCGCCGCCTTCACCGTCCGCCTGGTTCTCTGTCAGGGTGCAACGGGTCAACGTGCTCCACGCCGCTCCGCCACCGGACGTGGGGGCTCTTTGCTGCGGCGAGGCCCGGCTGGAAACGGCCGCCGACGGGAAACCGGCGGTGGCGGTGTTGTTGGACAAGACACAGTCGCTCAACGCGCTGTTGTCCGCTCCGCCGCCGTAATAAGCTGTGTTGGCCGAGAGCGTGCAGTGGTTGAGGGTGGCGGATACCGTTCCGCCGCCACTGGAAGAAGCCGAGTTGCCCGTGAGCGTACAACCAACCAGCGTTCCGCCGCGGACCCCGCCGCCATCGGCATAGGCTGAATTGCCCGTGATGACGCAATTGGTGACCACGGCGCTGGAGTTCTCGCACCACACTCCACCGCCACTTTCGTCGAAATCCCAATCGCCCATGTTACTGGTGGCCCCGTTCGTCAACGTAAAGCCCGACAGCGTGGCATTGTTTGTCAAATACACGCACCGGGCGCTGACGCCGGCTTCCGGAGTGAGCGGCTCTCCCTGAATCACCGTCACTTCCGGTCCGTTGACGCTCTGCACGGTCACCGCCCTGTCCACGGCCACCCGGTTGGTCAGCGAGCCGTAAACCACCCGTCCGCCGGTTTGGTAAACGCCGTTGGTCACCAGGATTTGGTCGCCGTCCGTGGAGGCGTCAACGGCATCCTGAATGTTTGTCGCGGCGGTGCTCCAATCGGCGTAGGGCGGCGTGGGGTTGGCGCTGTTCAAATCCACATATAGCACCGTCGCCGAAGCGTTAACGGCCAACAACAACAAACCGGCAATCGCTGTTTGAAAAGAATGCATTTTCATAAAAGATTTTTTATTTAGAGGTTGCCCCTCACTATCACCAACCCTCATGCGATTCAAGCTGAATTTAGCCGCGATTTTATTTCGTTTTTTGCATGGCGCAACTTTTGCTTAATGGCTTGAATGAACAGGCATTTGGATGGCAGAACGATGAACATTCAGAATCCATCGGCGAAACCGCCGGGCTGGGGAAAGTCTATTCTTTGGCTGGTGCTGGCCGTGGCGTGCTTTCACGCGGCCTACACTTCCACCAAGTTTCCCGCCGCCGGCCTGTTTATTTTCGGCTACGCGTATTTTCTCGTCCGGCTGACGGACCAGCCAAGCGTTCGCCGCGCATTTTATTTTGGGCTGGCGACGGGATTTTTGTGTTACGCGCCGCAACTGTTTTTCTTTTGGCGCATCTTCAACGCTGCCGCGATTGCACTCTGGCTGGTGCTCGCGTTCTGGATCGGACTGTTCACGGCGATCATCTGTGGTTGCATCCGGCGCTGGGGTAAAATCCAGGCCATGTGGCTGGTTCCAATCGCCTGGACCGGCCTGGAGTATTTCCGCAGCGAACTTTACTATCTGAAATTCTCGTGGCTGAACATCGGGTATGCGTTGCCGGCGCCGTTTAATGGCACCGGGGTGTTTCGGGTTGGAATGTATGGCCTTGGATTTTTCGTCTTTGGAATTATCGCGGCCATTTCCAACCGACATTTGATTTTTGCCCACCTAAAAAAGATGACGTTGATCAAGCTGATTTTAATTATTCTCTTTTTAGCCATTCTCGAGGTTGTGTTTCTTCCGGCTGTCGCCGAGCCCGGGCGGAAAGTGACTTTCCTTTCCATCACCGGTGTCCAGATGGAATTTCCTTCGCCAAACGTTTTGCCCAAGGCTCTCAACAAGGCCCTGGCCAAAAATCCCGACGCGCAGATATTTGTGTTGAGCGAATACACCCTCGACGGCCCGGTGCCGGATTTGCTGAAAAACTGGTGCCGCGAACACGCGCGCTTTCTGGTGGTCGGCGGCAAGGACCCGGCGGGCACCAACGATTATTACAACACCGCCTTCGTCGTTGGCACGAACGGTGAAATTGTTTTCCATCAGGCCAAGAGTGTGCCGATCCAGTTTTTCAAGGACGGCCTTCCCGCGCCCAAACAGGAGGTCTGGAATTCGCCCTGGGGCAAGATCGGCATCTGCATCTGCTACGACCTGAGCTACACCCGCGTCACCGACCGGCTGGTGGACGAGGGGGCACAATTGCTCATCGTACCGACGATGGACGTTGAGGATTGGGGCCGGTACGAACATGGGCTTCACGCGCGGGTCGCGCCCGTGCGCGCGGCGGAATACGGCATCCCGATTTTCCGCCTGGCCAGTTCCGGCATTTCGCAAGCCGTCGCGGGCGGAGGACGTGTCCTTGCGCGAACTTCCTTTCCTGGCAGCGTGGAAATTCTTTCGGCACAACTCCGGTTGCCAATGCGAGGCTCACTCCCGCTGGACCGGTTGCTGGCGCCGGTATGCACTGGCATCACGGCCGTAGTCTTGTTGACGTTGCTGGTTCTCGACTGGCAGGACCGGCGGGTGTCACGCGCGAAAAAAGTGGTGTAGGTCGGCATATTTCGTCCATTGTGCCGGTCGCGTTGGAGTTCACGCTTCAGCGTGCCCGCCACCCGTTGCAAGCTGAAGCTTGAACTCCAGCAATATTTTCCTTTCACCTTCGGCCATTTGCCCTTTCAATTCCGCGCCATGTCGCGCGATTACGTGCTTGAA
>Ga0182027_10013593_pt1 | contig 11332 bp, 13 predicted proteins | sample 712E1DmetaG_FD_121300 | JGI IMG/M metagenome (GOLD analysis project Ga0182027, IMG submission 121300) | Permafrost microbial communities from Stordalen Mire, Sweden - 712E1D metaG (Illumina Assembly) | ecosystem: Environmental > Terrestrial > Soil > Wetlands > Permafrost | place: Sweden...
CGGTGGCCGAAGCGATCCGGTTCGGCTGGTGTTCAACGCGGGCAGCGGCCCGGCGATCGTCGTTGCCCTGATGGACATGGGGGACCGATTCCGGATCCTCGCCCACGAGATCGATCTCGTGAAGCCGGATGCGCCGATGGTCAAGCTGCCGGTCGGCCGAGCGGTATGGAAGCCGCGGCCCGATTTCGCCACGGCGACGGAGAGCTGGCTGATGGCGGGCGGGTCTCACCACACCGTCCTGAGCCGTGCCGTCGGCGCAGATGCGATCGCCGATTTCGCCGAAATGGCCGGCTGCGAATTCCTCCTGATCGGGGCTGGCACCACTGCCGGCAGTTTCAAAAAGGAACTGCACTGGAACGAGGCCTACTACCATCTGGCTCGTGGTCTGCGATAGCCTGAACGGCCGGCCCTGCGCACCGACGGCCGACAGGAGGATCTCGACTTGGCGCTGACGCTCCCCGGCTTGAGAGAAGAGGTATTGCGAGCCAACCTGGCCCTGGTCAGGGATGGTCTTGTCACGCTCTCCTTCGGGAATGCGAGCGGCGTCGACCGCGCCGCCGGCGTCTTCGTCATCAAGCCGAGCGGCGTGCCATACGCGGAATTGCTGCCGGAACACCTCGTGGTCGTTTCACTGGAAGATGGCCGCGTCGTCGAAGGAGAGCTGCGACCGTCGTCGGACACGCCGACCCACCTGCGGCTCTACCAACGTTTCGCGGAGATCGGCGGCATCGTCCACACGCACTCGACCGCGGCCGCCTCGTGGGCCCAGGCCGGTCGGTCGATACCGCCGTTCGGCACCACGCACGCCGACCACTTCTTCGGCCCGGTGCCGGTGACGCGGCAGATGACCCAGGCGGAGGTCGAGGGCGAATACGAGGCCGAGACGGGCAACGTGATCGTCGAGACGCTCGAGCGACTCGGTCTCGGGGCGCTCGAGATGCCCGCGGTGCTGGTCGCCTCGCACGGGCCCTTCACGTGGGGCCGCGACGCCGCCAGGGCTGCGGAGAACGCCACTGCGCTGGAAGCGGTCGCGGCAATGGCGGCCGGGACGGTCGCCCTCAACCCGGAAGCGGCCCCGATGGCCGACTACCTTGTGCGGCGCCATTTCATGCGAAAGCACGGAGCAACCGCCTATTACGGGCAGGAACGCCGGTGACCGCCCCTGATCCGCTCCGCCGTTCGGCCGGGCAGGCCGAATCCCCCTGGAGGAGACGTGGCTGAGCCTCGCTACACGATCGGTGTCGACTTTGGGACGGAGTCCGCGCGGGCAGTGCTGGTCGACGTGGCCGACGGGCGCGAGCTCGGTGTCGAGGTCTACAAGTACCGCAATGGCGTGATCGACGAGCGGCTGCCGGCCCCGGACGCCGATGTCGTCCTGGGCCCGGACTGGGCGCTCCAGGACCCGGACGACTATATCGAGACGTTCAAGCGGACCGTGCCGGCGGTCGTCGTCCGTGCCGGCATAGACCCGGGCGCGGTCATCGGCATCGCCGTCGACTTCACGGCCTGCACGATGCTGCCGACGAAGGCCGACGGCACGCCGCTGTGCTTCCTCGAGGAGTTTAGACGCCGGCCGCACGCGTGGGTGAAGCTCTGGAAGCACCACGCCGCCCAGCCCGAGGCGGACGACGTCAACCGCGTCGCGGCGGAGATGGGGGAGACCTGGCTGGCCCGGTACGGAGGCAAGATCTCGTCGGAGTGGTTCTTCCCCAAGGCGCTCCAGATCCTGCGCGAGGCGCCGGAGATCTATCGCGCCGCGGACCGGCTGATCGAGGCCGCCGACTGGGTTGTCTGGCAGCTGACGGGCGTCGAGACACGCAACAACTGCACGGCCGGATACAAGGCCATCTGGTCCGCCGAGGACGGTTTCCCCCGCCGCGAGTTCTTTGCGGCGCTGGATCCCGAGTTTGCCGACGTCGTCGACACGAAGATGTCGCGCTCGATCGCACGGCTGGGCGATGTCGCGGGCCGTCTGAGCCCGCGGGCGGCCGAGTGGACCGGCCTGCCGGCCGGGATCGCCGTAGCCGTGGCCAACGTCGACGCCCACGTTTCGGCGCCGGCGGCGACAGTCACCGAGACGGGCACGCTCGTCGCGATCATGGGCACGAGCACCTGCCATATCGTCCTGGCCGATGACGCGCCGGTCATCCCGGGCGCCTGCGGCGTCGTCGCCGACGGCGTCGTGCCGGGTCTCTTCGGCTACGAGGCGGGCCAGTCGGCCGTGGGCGACATATTCGGCTGGTTCGTCGAACACCTCGTCCCGCCTGTATATCACGACCGAGCGAGGGAACGCGGCGTCGGAGTCCACGAAATCCTGGAGGAAGACGCCGCGCTCCTTCGGCCCGGCCAGTCCGGTCTCCTCGCGCTCGACTGGTGGAACGGCAACCGCTCGATCTTGGTCGACGCGGACCTCACCGGGGTGTTGGTCGGCATGACGCTCGCTACCACGGCGCCGGAGATCTACCGGGCCCTGATCGAGGCCACGGCCTTCGGGACGCGCGTGATCATCGACGCCTTCGAACGGGGCGGCGTACGGATCGACCGTGTTGTTGCCTGCGGCGGGCTGCCGGAACGCAACCGCCTGCTGATGCAGATCTACGCGGACGTGACCGGCCGAGCCTTCCGGGTCGCCGCTTCTGCCCAGACCCCGGCCCTCGGGTCGGCCATGTTCGCCGCTCTCGCCGCGGGCCCCGAGGCCGGCGGCTACGCCTCGATCAAGGATGCGGCGGCGCGCATGGCGCACCTCCGCGACGACGTCTACGAGCCGATCCCGGCCCATCGAGACGTCTACGACCAGCTCTACGGCGAGTATGTCCGGCTCCACGATCTCCTCGGACGCGACGGCGACTCGGTGGTAAAGAGGCTCAAGCGCCTCCGCCTCGAGGCCGCCCCTTCGGTCGCACAGTCCTAGCTGGACCGACGCGCCAGCTGGGAGGCGCGCCGGTCCAGCTTCTTCCAGGCCGGAGACCACCGGGCAACCGAGGCTGAGCCGGCGGGCCGCCGCGACGGGCGCAGTGTCGGCGATGGCCCCTGAACGTCCCGCAACTATCAGCAACTTTGGGGATGAACGGCCTTCGCCCCCTCGCTACCATGACCCGGACTTACTTTGACCCCTACGAACCGAAACAACTCCTGCGCCGCGTTCGTGAAGCCATCGATGCCCGGACCGTCGCCGTCGACTCATATCGGGCCGGTCCGACCGACACCGGCACACCCGTCCGGTCGGCGGCGGCGGAAGTTACCAGCGGCAGGGTGGGGCGGGCGTTCGAGCCGTGTACCATTCACGGGCCATTCATGGATCAAGCTCCCGGCCGTCCGGCGCTCCCGACAGGCGTGCGCCGACTCCGGGCTCCTCAGGAGAAGAAACGCATGCCAAAGGTTGCCGGCTCCGTCAAGGAGCTCCTCGCCGCCCTCGACGGCATCGCGCGGATCGAGGGTGACCGCCTCGTCGTCGTAGACGAGGCCGGACTTCGGACGCGCGGCATCTACGACCTCGCCTGGACGGCCACGTTCAGCGAGGATGAGGCCACTGTTGAAGCCGCTCGCTGGATCGTCTGGGAAACCAGCCAGGCCGTGGGCGCCCGCTCGGCGAGCATCCAAGAGTTGTACAAGGCCCGCTCTCGCGGCGAGTACGAAGGCATGACCGTGCCGGCCATCAACCTTCGCGCCCAGACGTTCGACATGGCCCGCGTCATCTTCGAGACTGCCCAGAAGAAGGACTCGGCCGCCGTCATCTTCGAGCTCGCGCGGTCGGAGCAGACCTACACCTTCCAGCGCGTCTTCGAGTTCGCCACCAGCGTGCTCGCCGGCGCCATCGCCGCAGGTTGGAAGGGCCCCGTCTTCATCCAGGGCGACCACTACCAGTTCAACGCCAAGAAGTACGCGGCCGATCCCGAGAAGATGACCGAGGAGATCCGGAAGGCCTGCCGCGACGCAATCGCCGCCGGCTACCGGAACATCGACATCGACAGCTCCACGCTGGTTGACCTGTCGTTCGACACCCTCGACAAGCAGCAGCACGAGAACTACGTTCGCGCCGCCGAGCTCACCGCGCTCATCCGCTCCCTCGAAGTCGACGGCGTGACCGTCAGCGTCGGCGGCGAGATCGGCGAAGTCGGCAAGGTCAACAGCACCCCGGCCGAGCTCAAGGCCTACCTCGACGGCTACAACGGCGAGCTGGCAGGCCGCGGCAAGGACCTAAAGGGCCTGTCCAAGGTCTCTGTCCAGACCGGCACCAGCCACGGCGGCACGCCGCTTCCCGGCGGCGGAGTTGCCAAGGTTGCGCTGGACTTCAACGTCCTGACCGAGCTTTCCGCGGTTGCCCGCGAGTACGGCCTGTCGGGCGCGGTCCAGCACGGCGCAAGCACGCTGCCGGACGACATGTTCCACAAGTTCCCGGCCACCGGCTGCGCCGAGATCCACCTCGCCACGGGCTTCCAGAACGCCCTGTTCGAGCACCCGGCCTTCCCGGCCGAGCTCCACAAGGCGATCGAGGAGTGGGTCTTCGCCAATTGCCAGGACGAGCGCAAGGAAGGCCAGACGGACACGCAGTTCGTCTACACCGGCCGCAAGAAGGCGATCGGCCCGTTCAAGCGCCAGCTCTGGGATCTGCCCACGAAGGACGCGATCCTCGCGTCCCAGGCGGCAAAGGTGGACTTCCTCTTCAAGCAGCTCAACACCCCCGGCAGCCGTGCTCTCGTCGAGAAGTACGTCAAGCCGGTCGAGTATCACAAGCCGATGCCGGCGGCCCTGAAGGCCGCCCTCTAGGCTCGCTCTCCGCAAGAACGCGAAGGGCGCCCCACTCGGGGCGCCCTTCGCCATTCCGGGCAGAGGCCGATCGGGGACAATCGGCGCGGAGGAGGGCGCTTTGGACCGTTGGAAGTTCTACGACATAACCCATCGCGACCACGTCGTCTGCAACCCCACGAGCGTCGGTAAGCTCGATAAGCTGATCGGGCTGCTGGACCTGGGGCCGGAGGCGCGGGTCCTGGATATCGCGTCCGGGAAGGGCGAGTTCATCGTCCGGGTGGCGGAGCGGCACGGTGGGCCGGGTGGCGTAGGTTTCCACGGCGTGGCGGTTGACATCTCGCCATTCTGCGTGGCCGACTTGCGGGCCAAGGTCGGCTCCCGCGTCCCGGAGGCTGACTTCGAGATCCTCGAGATGGACGGGGCCGAGTATCGCGCCGAGTCGGCCCGCGTTCGACCTGGCGTCGTGCATGGGCGGAAGTTGGGTGTATGGCGGACACCGCGACACGTTGCGGGCACTCGCCGCTGCGACCCGGCCGGGCGGCGCCGTTCTCGCCGGTGAGCCCTTCTGGAAGCAGGAGCCCGCACCCGAATACCTTGCCTGGGCCGGCATGGAGCGGCGCAGCTTCGGCAGTCACGCCGAGAATGTGGAGGTGGCGGAGGCCGAGGGGCTGGTTCCGCTGCTTGCGCTGGTCAGCAACGGCGACGAGTGGGACCGCTACGAAACGCTGCAGTGGCTGGCCACTGCGAGATATGCCGACGCGCACCCGGCCGATCCGGACGTGACCGAACTCGTGGCCCGCGGGCGAAGAACCGCCACGAGTACGTGACCTGGGGCCGCGACACGCTCGGCTGGGCGCTGTACCTCTTCCAGAAGCCGCGCGGCTAGGAGCCCGTTTCCTGCGCCTTGAGGGCTGCGAACAACTTCGTGAGGAAGGCCCGGTCCGCGGCTGCGTCGCCGTCGTCGGTCCGCACGATGATCCCGACGTTGTCAACGATGAGCCAGCGGTACACCCAGCTACCCAAGGATCCGCCCTCCGTCCACAGGACAGCCGATGGCCCGAGCGCTCCGTCTACGCCCGGCGTGTATGCCGGTAGAGCGCGGGCGAGGGCGTCAACCGAGGGCAACACCACGGCGCCCGCCACCGGCGAGGTGTACGACGCTCCGGGCGTCATCGCGGGGCACATGATCAGGCCCTCGGTGGCACTGGCGCCGCAACCAAAGACGCTGGGTCCCGGGGCGCGAAGGCCGCTGGTCTCGCTTACCTGGGTCGTTGCGGCCATCACGTCCGCGACGCTCAGCGGGTGCGGGTCCGTGACAGCGTCGCCGCTCCAGACGATGTCGTCGACCACGATCATCCTGTCGCAGATTGCCTTCTGGTAGCCGCACTGCGTTGCCCGCGGGTCGTGAACGTGGACGCGCATGATCGCCGGGCCCGTCGTCAGCTCGCCCTTGTAGAAAAGGAAAGTCGTGACGCCGAACTGGGTCGTCGGTGTCCCGCCGGCCTCTGCGCTGACGTAGTCTAAACGGCAGCCGAGGTCGATTAGCCAGGTCGTTGATGGGGCGCTCGGATCGGCGTGGGACGCTGGGCACATGAAGAAGCCGACCGGGATGTTCAACCAGACAGCGGTCAGAAACGTCGTCGCGTCCGTAGCGGTGTCGCGCTTCGCGAGCGCGGCATCCCAACGGATCACCGGCTGGCCGTCGAACGTGGACGGAATGCCGTCGGGGTAGCGGCCGGTCATGTCGACGGTCGGCCGCGGAAGCAGGGTCGCGGTCGGCGCTTCCGTCGGCGTCGGCTCGGCGCTGGATCCCGGCGTGGGCGTCGAGCTCGCGGTAGGCGCCTCGCTCGGGCCGCCGGACACGCGACCCGGGAGCGAGCCGATGACGCCGGCCGTGCCAACCGCCACGACAACGACGATGGCCGCCGCCGCCAGCAGTGCCGCGAGGCGCGGTCGAGGTCGCGCGCGAGGCGCCAGCGGCTCCAACTGCAGGTCGGCTTCGGCCCGGCGCTGCTCCTCGTTGAACGCCGCCCGAATGCGGCTCTCGGTTCGATCGTCGCCGTCAGTCATCTCTGAGCTCTTCCCGCAGGCGTGCCAGGCCCACCTTCAAGTGTCCCTTGGTCGTGTTCTCGCTGATATCCATGGCCCGGGCGACTTCAGCCACGGAGAGTCCGCCCAGGTAGTGGAGGACGACGGCGGCGCGAGCCCGAGGCGGAAGCTTCGGCAGCGCGGCCCGAAGTGCGATCATGTCGGAGTCCGGCCCGGGCGAGCCCTGGATATCGAGGACCGCCGGGGCAAGGTGGATGAAGCGGGCGAGCCGCCGCCGGAGTCGGAATGCCTCACGAACCTGGATTGCCAGGAGCCAGGGTCGAAGTGCCAGGGGATCGCGCAGCTCGCCGATGCGCCGGGACGCAATCTCGAGCGTTGTCTGGACCAGGTCGCGGGCGTCGGCTTCGTTGCGAAGCAAGGCCCGGGCGGAGGCCAGCAGAACCGGCGTCTGCCCTTCGAGCGCCGCCCCGAATTCGGCCGCCGGCTTTCCGCGCGCCAGGTCGATGGCGGTCGCGGCCGCCGACTGGACGGGCTCGAGCCCACTCATCTTGATTGCCGCAACAGGTATCGCATCGCTCACAACGATACAGAGGGCCCGAGCGCGGATAACGGGTGGGTCAGTCTAGTAGAGAGGCCGATTCCACGCTCTTGCGGAAGCGCGATATGAAGCGCGCCAGCGGGGCGCCGTCGACGACGTCGTGGTCGACGCTGACCGTCAGGCAGACCATCTCGCGAGGCTCGACCTTGCCATCCGGACCCAGGCCAGGCTTGTGTCCGACGCCCCCGACGGTCAGGCAGATCGAATGGCTGACGTACGGGATGCCCCAGCCCGTGCCCTTGCCGAACATGCTCAGGGCGGTGACGGCGGCCGTGCCGGTGTACTTCTTGCGGCGGTGCGGGTTCGCCAGCAGGCGCGTAAGGGCGAACCGCCGGACTATCGCAGGCAGGGCGAGCCAGGGCCCGGCGAAGCGTCGAGCCCGACCGTAGGGGTCGTTATCGCCCTGCGCGGATCGAATCTCGCGGTCCACTTCGACCGGGGTCTTTCGGTTGGCGGCGCGAACGATATGCGGCACCGGCACCCGGTGCCCGTCGAGGATGTGCTCCACCAGGACGGCGACGTCGACGTCCTCGAATTCGACGACCCGGTACTTGCCCTTGCGGTACGCCTGCAGGCTCTGGTCATCGCCGATTACGTGGGCGAACGAGGTCACCAGCAGGGCCGTGAACGAGAGCGGCTCGCCCGAAGCCTGCCGCGCTCGATGGATTGCCCGGCGCGTCTCGGTCACATCCAGTTCGATCATGCCGTGGATGGTGTGCTGGCGCTTCATGATCGAGGCCCAGTCGACGCCCTGGTGCTGGACGGGCGGGTAGGGGAGCGTCCGGTGCGGCGCCTTGCCGCCGACGGCGCCGCCCGGCGAGGCCGACACCGGGCCCGCCACATCGAGTTCCGTGTCAGGCATGGATGGCGTCGAGCGTTATGCGGGTGGCATGGATGCGGCAGATCACTCGAGTCTCCAGCAGCTGTTGATGGGCTGGATAGACGTGGCCGTAGTAGCAGGGGTGGGCCGTGTATCGGCGCGTCACGCGGTCCAGCTGGTCCACGGCGCCTTCCTCGACCAGTTCGGCGGAACCGCGGATCTGGATGAAACGACCCGTGTTGGCCGGGTCGACGACCAGGAGGCTGACCTTCGGGTTCGCTGCGATGTTTCGACCCTTCTGACGCTCGCGGGTCGTATTGACCAGGGCGCATGCGCCGTCGTAGTCGACCCAGACGAGGCTCGATTGCGGCTGGCCGTCCGGCGTCATCGTCGTCAGCACGCCGGGAACCGGGCGCGCCAGGAGGTCCAGGTGCGATTCGGGGACCGGGACGTCGCCGATCGCGGGCGTTCGCTCAGGCACGGTCGGGCCTGTCATGTCAGCCGTCCTCGCGGCAGTCGAGCGCGATCACTCGGCTCGGCAGGATCCGGCACAGCACCGGCGTCTCGGTTTCGCGGAACTTCGCGTCGATGCAGCGGCCGAAATAGGGCGCAGCGCCGACGTAGCGCATGGAGAGCCCGTCGAGGTGGTCCATCGCCCCTTCCTCAGTCATCTCGACGACCGTGCCGCGGACCTCCAGGTAGCGCAGCGGCTCCGCCGGGTCGTAGCAGAGCAGGGTCACCTTCGGGTTCGCGCGCATGTTCTTCTCTTTGCGGAAGCCGCGCATCGTGTTGATGCGGACGTGAGTCCCGTCGAAGTCGCACCAGACTACCGACGTCTGGAGCGAGCCGTCCGGCATCACGGTCGTCAGGGCGGCGACCGGCGGGCAGTCGACAAGATCGAGGAACTCGGCCGGAATCGCGTCGCTCGACGTCGCCGGTGATGGCGGGGTCATCTCAGCCGCCCTTGTCCTTTGGCCCCGATACGATCGCCATATCGTCGAGGCGGAACGTCGGGTGATCGGCCGGATCAGGCAGTTTCGCGAAGGCAGGCTCGACCATCTTGCCGGCACCCGCTCGATAAGCGGCGATCACGCGCTCGCGCTCGGCGCCGTCAACCTCGACGGCCCGGAACGACTCGGAGACGCCGCGGTGGCGGAGCGTGCCGCAGCCCGCCGCGCGCAGGTTGAGAATCCAGTTGGTGTGGCCGCGGCCCGAGACAAGATACTTGTGGCCGTCCAGCTCGACCGGCGCGCCGATCGGGACGCTGCGCGGCATGCCGCTCGTCCGGCCCTCGACGGTCAGCACGGGGAGCCGGCCGCTCCGGATGGCCAGCGGTCCAATGATCGACTTCATTACGAAGCCCGGATCGAGATAGGGTCTGCTCTCGGCCATTCGCAATCTCCCTCCTGTCATCCTCGTCCTCGCGCCGCCGGCCTGCACTACCGCGGCGGCCGGAGTGTGCCCCCGCAGTGGCCGGCGGTGAAGCGCCGAATGTCACGAAGGGCGGTTCCCGAGCGGCCGGCGCCTCCGACCCCGGCGCCACGTCCCGAACATCCGCTACGATCCGCCCATGACTCAGCGCAAACCCACCCAGTCCGACTTGCTTCGCTGGCGCGACGCAGCCATCTCCATCTGCGACGAGGCCGATGCCATGGCCATGGCCGGCTTTCGACGTGACGTCAAGGTCTCGACCAAGCCGGACAAGTCGCTCGTGACCGAGATCGACCAGGCGATCGAGCACATGGCACGAGCTCGCCTGCGATCCGAGTACCCCGGCTGCGGCATCGTCGGCGAGGAGGAGGGCACCGAGGCAGCCGGCGCGGGGCTGTGCTGGTATGTAGACCCGATCGACGGTACCCACAACTACGTCCGCGGCGTCCCGGTATTCGCAACGCTGCTGGCCGTCTCCTATGAGGGCGAGCTGCAACTCGGAATGGTTAGTGCCCCGGGCCTGCACGAGCGCTGGATGGCCTGGCGGGGCGGGGGAGCGTGGCGCGATTCGGAGCGCATCTCCGTCAGCGGCGTGGCCGCGATCGAGGATTCGCAGCTCGTCTACGGCAGCCGGACCGTGGACATGCGCTCCGGCCACATGCCCGGCCTGGACGCGACCCTCGCCGAAGCGTGGCGCGAGCGAGGCTTCGGTGACTTCTGGGGCTATATGCTCGTGGCCGAGGGCGCGGCCGAGGCGATGATGGAGACCGGGGCGCATCCGTGGGACTGGGCAGCGCCACTTGTCATCGTCGAGGAGGCCGGCGGCCGCTTCACGACGACGACCGGGCAACGCGCGATCGACGGCGCGGGGGCGGTGGCCACGAATGGCCACATCCATGATGAACTCTTGCGGCGGCTGCAGCGAGATACGCGGCAGTAGGACTCGATAACAGGGGAGTGACAATGAACTACGACGGGGGCAATGCGAGCGGGTACGCGCTCATCTTCTTCATCCTCTCGCTTGTCGTCGCCTGGCTGATCATCTACACGGCGGTGCGGGCGGCGGTCGGCCACGCTCTCGACCGTACCAATCCCCGGCTCGTCGCCGAGGCCACCACCACTCCCGACGCGGTGCACTTCGCGGTTTCGAACATGGGAACGGCCCCGGCGTTGGACGTGACGGTGCGCTGGTTCGGCACTCCGCCGGAGGCAGTGCTGGCTCGGACGCCGATCATCGGCATCAACGCCAGGTTCGAATGGGTGGTGCCGGTCGGGGCACTGCCCGGCGAGACGATGTTGGCTCGCAAGCTGACCCTGCAATGGACCCGCGACCCGGACCCGTCGCTCCCTCGGCCATCTACGACCTGCGCCGTGCTCGTCCCTTCGCGCCTGGACGCGGCCGGATGATCGTCAATCGGTAGCTGGGCTACGATGCTGGGGCGCAATCGGTCCAGAGCGTGAATGCACCGAATCACACAGACGGAGGCGAACCAAATGGGCGACAAGACACCGAAACACCCGCCGAAGGTCAAGAAGCCGAAGCCGGCAGCCAAGCCGCCGACGAAGAGCGCATAAGTGGCGACACGAAAGGCGCGCTCGAAGCCGCCGGCGACGGCCAATCGCTTCAGGCGCCGCCAGATCGAGCTTGGCGACGGCGTCAAGCTCGTTCTCCGCGGTAACGGAGC
>Ga0182027_10013595_pt1 | contig 11332 bp, 8 predicted proteins | sample 712E1DmetaG_FD_121300 | JGI IMG/M metagenome (GOLD analysis project Ga0182027, IMG submission 121300) | Permafrost microbial communities from Stordalen Mire, Sweden - 712E1D metaG (Illumina Assembly) | ecosystem: Environmental > Terrestrial > Soil > Wetlands > Permafrost | place: Sweden...
CGGGACGGCAGGCCAGCGCGGCTGGCTAATCCCTGGCATTCTTCGGCAAGGCCTTTCGAAAGCTTGAGCGAACCGTTCATGTCACTGATCAGGAACTGCAAATGCTCCACGTTATAAATACTATCAATATTCAACATATAGGTCGGCAAGGATTGCAATTGTTGGCGATGCTGGTTTACGTAGGCGCGCGAACCCCTCAAACCGGATTCTTCGGCGTCAAAACTGGCGAAGATTAACCGGGTGTGCTGCAGGTTGGTTTTTCCCGGTTGGTCTTGGATTGCGAACCAACGCGCCAGCTCAACGACCATCATCGACGCCACCAGGTTATCTCCTGCCCCGGGGGTACCCTGCGCCCTGGCGGTGAAAAATTTGGGCAGGATGAGGAAAACACCCAGGGTCAGAAACAATTTACCCGGCAAGAAAACCAACGGCGGAACCGCGTAAATCAGGCTGGAGATCCACCAGTACCAGGAGAAAATCAACGCGGTGAAATAGACGATATCTGGCACGACGATTTTCAAGGCATACAGCTTTTGGTGTTTGCTCAATAAATTAAGGATTTGGGCGCTGTCGTGGTGGGCGCTGAGGATCACCTGTCTTTTTACCGGGCCCTGCGGCTCGAGTTGAGCGGTAATATTCTGGCATCGTTTTACAGGATAGACAAAGTCATAAAACTCGCGGTAAGCGCCAAATTCAAGGAAACCGCCTACGAGAATAAAGGTAAAGGCAGCCACCGCCAACCAGGGCAGGTTTAGATAAATCGAGGCCAAACCGCACAGAAAGACCAGGGTGTTGATCTTATAGAAATTCATAAAAGCCCCTGGATGGGTGTGGAATGGCTCCATTGTGGCCTCTGGGCAAATCTGCGCCAGGTCTGAGCAAATATCTTGCGCAGCCAGTTCACAGCTCTTAGAACCCGCCAGGCGAGGTCCGTATGAATCGATCAGGGCGGCTGTTCTTGCCAACGTATTCGTCACAGCCTGGGAAAGCAGGAATGGTTGGATTGACATATTCAGGTCTATAATTCTTTGTCGTGATCGACAATTGGCAAGGTCGAAAGGAAATCCAATGGGCTCAACTCTAACCCCGGAAGCGATAGAAAAGCTCGAAAAACAGCAAACCATCTGGTTTGGCAGCGTGCGGCCGGATGGCAAACCTCACCTTACCCCGGTGTGGTACGTATGGTATGCAGGCAAATTATACATTGGCATCGACCCCAATAGTGTAAAAAGCCGTAATCTCCAGCAAAACCCCTCGGTTGTGCTGGCTTTAGAGGACGGTAGTCACCCGCTGATCTGCGAAGGGAAAGCCGCCTTCGTTTTGCCGCCTTTAGCAGAGGGACTGGCTGCGGCATTTCTCAGCAAGTACGAATGGGACCTTACTAAAGAAGCTCAATTTAACCAGGTCGTCGAGGTTACCCCGGTCAAATGGTTAAGCTGGTAGACCATTCGGCGATTATTGGCCGGTTTTTATGAAGTTTACCCGGGCGGTCATTTTCCATAAGAGGCGGGGATCATTGCCATTCAGGTCGATTAAGACGGTGTACAGGATGTCGCCGTTCTTATCTACCCCTAGCCCCTTGACGCGATTTACCTTGCCATCCAGTTCCAGGCCCGGAATGGCGTCAAAATGGACTTTGGTCGAATCGCCGGGTTTTATGCCGACGACATCCACTTCTTTCAAATCGGTGGTCTGGATTTGCCAGGTATGCAGATCCCCCAGAACAACATAAGTTCCAACTTCGGCTGCCTCACCGACCTTCAAGGGATCGTCCACAATCGTGCCATCGAAAGGCGCCACCAACTCCAGATTAGCCAGGTTGGCTTTGGCAGCTTGAAGCTGCGCCTGGGCATCATTAAGTTTAGCCTGGGCCAGGGCAAGATCGCGGGGATCCGGGCCGGCGCTCACCCGGTCAAAGGTGCGTTGAGCGTCTTCCAATGAAGCCTTGGCCAGCACCAACCTGGCATCGGCTTTCTGGACATCCCCGATATCCGGCCCCCCTTCGGCATAGTTCAAATTCCTCTGAATCTGGTCACGTTGGATGCGCGCCTGGGAAAGGACCAGCATGGCCTGGGCACGGTCTGGATCATTCTCGGCTAAATCTGATACAAGCTCGAACGCATCCTCAGCGGTCTTCACCGCGTTCTGGGCAATGATGAGTTGGGCTTGAATACCTTCCAGTGTGTACTGGTTTACCCGGCTGTAGTTAAGGTCATTGCGCTTGTCAGTGGCGTCTTTTAGTTCGGTCTGGGCTTTTGCCACGGCAGTGTAAGCGTCTGCGGTGGCCAGGCGGGCTTTATCATTCAGAGTATCCAGGGCTTGCTGGGCAGAGACAACTTCCAGGTCAGCCGCGCTTATGGCGGCTTTTGCCTGGTCGGTGCCCTCCAGGCGGGCGATGACGTCCCCCTGCTTCACTACACTGCCTTCTCCCACCAGGATCGCTTCAACATTCCCAACCGAGGCAAAACTAAGGTTTGAATAACGGGCCGGTACCACCTCACTTTGAATGGTATTCGCCTGATCAGACCTGATCGGGGTCGGCGTTATTGTAGCAGTTTTAGGGGCAGCTGCACAGCCGGTCAATCCCGATAGGCAAAGGGTGAAGGTCGTAAAGGCCAGGGCAAACAGTAATTTTCGTTTAATCATCAGTTGGTTAATCCAGCATTTCATCTGTGCACCTGCCTTTACGGGTTGTTTCCGAACGAAACAAAAGCTTTCATATTCCACAACAACCTCGTATCCTGCTTATCGAGATCGATGTACACTTTATAAACAATGTCTCCCTGCTGGTCTTCTCCAATTTCGCGGATACGGGTGACGTGCCCAGCGAGCTTTAGATCCGGGATGGCATCGAAAGTGACCTGGACTTTATCACCGGTCTTTACCCCAGGGACATCCAGCTCGGTCAGATCGGTCGTCTCAATTTTCCACGAGGAAACGTCTCCCAACATGATCACGGTTTGCGGAACGACACCTTCGCCTACTTCAAGACTGCTAGAAATCAACGTGCCGCTAAACGGGGCTTTGAGGCTGAGGTCAGACAGGCCGGTCTGCGCAGCTTTCAATTGGGATTGTGCATTGGCCAGCGTGGCTTGCAGCAGTTGAAGCTGGTCAGGGTCTGGCCCTCCCAGCAATTTATTGTAGGTGGACCGGGCATCATCGACCGCGGCTTGAGCCAGGGACAGGCGGGCATCGGCTTCGTCGACCTTATTTTGTTCGGGACGTTCGAGAGCCTTGTTCAGGTTATACAAAGCCTGGTCACGAATCTGCCTTTTTGCTGAAAGCTTATCCAGGGCAGCCGCTTTATCCAGGTCGGTATCCGAACGGTTTGCCACACTGGCATAGTCACTCTGGGCATCGGTAAATTCTCTTTGCGCCAGAAAGTAGCGAGCGCGCAGATTATCCAGGGTATCCTGGGTTACTTTTTGATAATCAAGGCTTTGCCTGGCATCCTTGGCATTTTTTAGCTCGATCTGGGCGCTGGCAAGCTTTAATTGGGCATCTGCCGTCGCCAGTTTGGCTTTGTCGTTCAAATCGTCTAAATCTTTTTGGGCAGCCAACACCTGTACCTGGGCCTGGGCAATCAAAGATTGGGCCTGGTCAGAACCTTTCAGCCGGGCAATCACCTGGCCTTCTGCAACCTGCTGACCCTCTTTGACCTGCACTTCTTCGATGATACCTGGGATGGAGAAGCTCAGTGAAGCGCTCTGGTTGGGGACCACCCGGGCTTCGGCAAGGGTTTGGCCCGCAGAAGAGGTTGATTGAGACGCCTGCTGCGTCGCTGAAGTAACCGCTCCGGAAGTCTGTCCTGCGCAGCCGGCGACTGCCAGGGCAGCGCCAAGCGCGGCAAAAATGAGGATTAGCCTGAGAGGTTTAAAATTTGCCGTCACTATTGATCACCCTTCTAACAAAAATCGTACCTTCCATTATTATATTATCGCATATTATTTAACGTGAGTTCGGGATAAACTGATTTTTTGGGTGATACAGGCGGCTAACGCCGCTTGTATCACCCAAAAAATCAGCCTTTTTTCCTAACCCGAACTGACGTTATTTACCATGATTTAGGGGGTAAGTGATTTTTTCCCTGCTGAAATTATTCATAGGCCAAGACTTCCCGGATGGTCAAGCGAGCTGCATTGCGCGCCGGCAGAACGCTGGCCAGCACAGCCAGCAATAAAACCAATCCAAGCCAGATCAGGAACCCTTTAGAGGTATAGGCAAAATGAGTGGGAGCATTAAACAAGGCTAAACTGATCACATTGGACAGCATATTGCTGATCGGGAATGCCAGCAGGCAACCGGCAATCCAGCTGATAATTCCGATCAACAACCCCTCTACAATCACCAGGTTCATTACCATGTGGTCAGAGGCGCCGATCGAACGCATAATGCCAATTTCCCTCGTGCGGTCCATTACATTCATGCTCATCGTACCCATCAAGCCAATCGCCCCAACCGCGGCGATCAGAATCGCCATAAATACCAGGAAGTTGGTCAACGTATTCAGGCCAGCCGAAGCCGAATCGGTCGAGTAATACCCGGCGGTTACGTCGCTAACGCCGTAGCCCCTGGCCCGCAAGAACTTCTCAATCTGGCTGCCCAACTGCTCTTGTTGGGCCATATTTAAATCCGGACGCTGGGCCACGATGCGGTAGGCCGCGGCTTGACCCGGCTCGCCGATCAGATGGGCCAGATAGTCATAATTGCTATACGCCCTGAAACCGGTGCTGTTGCCGGCCAACTGGAAGAAACCCACCACGATCCACGAGGATTTACTGCCATTCACGCGCAAGTTGAACGTATCCCCCAGCTTGAGATCGGGATAGACAGACATGAACCGTTCGTTGAGCACGATGGCGTTCTGGTCCCCCGGCATAAGCCAGCGCCCGGAGATCAAGATCGGCGTGATTAATTTACTTTGTGGGGGCACTCCAAGGATATCCACACTTTCGCCGGCTTTGTTGTCGTTGGTCAGCACCTCACAGCGGGCATAAGCCCAACCTTCCACAGCCTTAATCCCGGGGAATCCGGCCAGCGCGCTTTGCACCTGCTCGATCCGGTACGATCTATCCAATGAAAGGCTGACGTCCGCCAGGAAATACTTGCTGATATTACTAATGTACAGCATCAAGGCTTCTTTAACATTGAAAGTGGCAATAAAAATGCTGCCGCCAAGAATCAAAGTAAACAAGGTAAGCGCCAACCGCCCTCTGCCTCGAAAAGTATTCCTCAAGGAAATCAACAGCGGCCTGGAAATGCCACGGATGCGCAGGATCTGCCGGTCAAACCAGGTGAATTCGGCCTGGGGCTTGATTGATCCACTGCTATTGATCGCTTCATGCGTCTTGATATTGGAGCCGTGAATAATCGGGAAGAGGGCAGCTACCTGCGGGACGATCAACGCAACCACAGCCTGGATTTCAATGGTGGAAGGAATCCAGCGGAACCCCTGCAGATTGAAGTTAATTCTCCAGGCCAGGTAATTTAACAGCCAATAGGCCGCCTGACCGGATAACGGCACGGCGACGGCAAAGGCCAGCACCCCGTAACAGAAAATCAACACCATGTAAATGTTAATGATTTGGAAGCGCCGCGCCCCGATCGTCTTCATCACCCCGATCTGGCGGATTTGTTGTTTGAGCAAGGAGGATAACGTATTGGTGATCAGAAAACCGCTCAAGAAGACGACCAGAAAACCGAGCAGATAGAGGACACCCGAGATCGCATCGGTATAAACTTTGTTCGGGTGATCGTCTGAGCGCCTGACCACCGTCGAAAGGACCACATCGCCCTCGTTTTCGACTTCATCAGTAATTTGATAGGCCACCGAACGGATATAGGCTTCGTCGTCCTTGCCTGTCTTTACCGTGACGTAAAGCGTGTTATACACCGGCGGCTGATCCAGGTAATCCAGGGTGTGCATGGATATATAACCCTGCAGTGGAGCCAGAAAGAACCCCCCTCCGCTTCCCGAAGACCCAATCGTCTGGTCGTGGACCACACCTACCAACTTGATGTTGCGCGTCTTTCCGGATGGCAGCTGGATCTCAATGTCCCCGCCCAACGGCGCGCTGGCTTCTTCACGGTGATGCAGATCCACCACAATCTCCTGATACGTGGGCGGCCAGGCGCCTTGCGTTTTTTCTAACAGGTTGATCTTCATCTTGTCGATATCCGGGATCGCCTGGATCGCAATACGGTTCCAGGTCCCCGCCGCCGACATATAGCGCATACTTAGCAAGCGCACCCCCTCAACGTTTTCTACCCCTTGAATATTGCGGACGTGGTCAACCAGGCTGTCATTAAAACTGGAAATATTGACTTGAATATTCGCCGGGTTGACCAAGGCATAACCCACGCGCATATCTTCAGAAATAACGGTATCGATCGTAGCTATGATGCCAATGGCAAATAATCCGATGGCAATCGATGCAATCACTAACAGAGAACGGGCCTTATTGCTCCACAGGTCTGCGAGAACTTTCCTCCAACGCGGCCGGATCATTAATGGACCTTTTCCGAGACGCCAGAAAATATCCCCTGTACAGTCTTTTGACCCTGGAGACGCAAGTCGAACAGATTCACCTGAGATTCCGGAGTCATTTTACGCCAGGCGTCCAAATCTTTGCTATCGATTATTTTTACCACCAAAGGTGAATCCTCCCTGGCTGCCAACGAGAAGGCCGCACTCAAGTAGTCCACCCGGCTGAGGATAGCATCCTGCCCAAGGGCCGGTTCCGGAAGGCTGGTTCCTCGACCATTTTCCTGGCGCACCTGAACCATGCCTGCCTCGACGATGATCAGTCCCGCCTGCGCGCCCTGGGCGCCTGCCAGGTTAATGGGCTGGCCAGGAGCGAAGGTGAATTTCTTTAACTGGTGAGTCAGGGTGAGCATGGATTTATGCGAAAGATCAGGAAAGATACGTTCTACCTGCTCGTCAATCAACTCGCCATCTGAAAGGATCAACATATGCGAAGCATGGCGGGCGACGGTAATATCGTGGGTGACAATCAGGATCGTTTTCCCTTTGTGGACGAGTTCCTCGAATATTTCGATTACCATCCCGGCCGTTTTAGAATCCAGGTTTCCGGTAGGCTCATCGGCGATCAGGGTCGGCGGGTCGTTGGCCAGCGCTCTGGCAATCGCGGCACACTGCTGCTGCCCTCCCGAAATCGAAGCTGGATGCTTGTGTGCGTAATTTTCCAACCCAACGGATTTCAACAGCTCGATCGCCCGGGATTCCCGCTCGACGGGCGGATACATATTGCAGAAATCCATCGGCAACATGGTATTTTCTAAGAGGGAGAGCATCGGCAGGAGTTGGAAGAATTGGAAAACAATGCCAAGGTTGCGGCCGCGCCAGACCGACAGGGTCCCTTCACTCATCCCCTTCAACAGAGTATTGCCTATGCGCACCTGGCCTGATGTTGGATGATCGATACCAGTGACCATATTGAGCATGGTCGATTTTCCACTGCCGGACTTGCCGATAATGCTGGCGAACTCCCCCGGCATAAAATGAGCGTCGATACCTTTCAAGGCGATAAAATCTCCGGCAGGAGTTTTATATGCTTTGACGACTTTGGTCAGCTCGATCAACGGGCGATGGTCATCCACAGCCAGAACTACCGGTGAATTAATCATCGTCTCTCCTGCAAACTCTCGCTGACGATTTCACCATCGGCCAGTTCCAGGACACGCGAAGAACGCTCGGCCTCACTGCGGTCATGGGTAACCATCAGGATGGTTTTTCCCTGGGCAATCAACTGCTCGAAAAACTGAAAAATCGTTTCAGCAGTGACCGAATCCAACCGCCCGGTCGGCTCATCGGCAACGATGATGGGAGGGTCATTGGCCAAAGCCCTGGCGATGGCTACACGCTGCTGCTGCCCACCGGATATGGCATTGGGCAGTTTATTCACCTGGTCCTCCAGCTCAACCAGACGCAGAAGATCCAAGGCGCGTTCGCGACTGCGTCGCGGCCGGAAAAGGCCACAGAAATCCATCGGCAGCATCACGTTTTCCAGCAGGGTCAGCATGGGCATTAACTCAAAAGTCTGGTAAATCACCCCAAGGTTGCGCCCGCGCCATAAGGCCAACCGATCTTCGTTGGTCTTATGCACCGAAACGCCGTTGACCAGCACTTCACCGGCAGTCAGCGAATCTACGCCGGTGATCATATTGGCCAGGGTCGTTTTGCCGGATCCAGATTTCCCAACGATGCACACAAATTCAGCCGGGTAAATGCTGAGATTAATATTATTTAAAGCAAAAAACTTTCCTGTCGCCGTCGGATAAACCTTTTCGACGTGCTTAAGTTCGATGAGCGGCTTACCTTTGTAGATTATTTCAGGATGATTTTCTTGCAGAACTGTATCGCTATTTATGCCATGATCGTTCATGGACTGATATCCTTACCTTTTCCACCGGTAAAGTGGTTCCCAGCCTTAACTAAATGAATGATTAAATCTGATTTTTTAGGTGATACGGGCGGCTACGCCGCCCGTATCACCTAAAAAATCAGTTTATCTTGAACTGATGTTAAATAAACAAACAATTCATTAATAAACACTCTGTTCATTATGGATTATAATATCTTTCTAAGACGAGTCAACGAGCAATAAACCGACCGTGTCAGATAACAGACAGGTGTTCAGATGGAAGAAATAATAGTTGAAAAAAAAACCGACCGCCGCATCCACCGCACCAAACGGATGTTGAAAGAAGCTTTATTTGCGCTGATCCTCGAAAAAGGATATGACGGTGTAACCGTTGAAGACATCACCCAGAAAGCCGATCTTGGCCGGACGACCTTCTACCTGCATTACCGGGATAAGGAAGACCTACTGTTAAAAAGCATCGATGCCATCGCCGACGACCTGCTCGGACAGATTTCACGCACCAACCTGCTTGCCAGCGATGCAAGGTCGATCCCGTCTTTTATCGAAATGCGCCAGATGAACCCGGTCCTGCTGGTCTTTCAGCATGCCGGCGAAAATGCCAGCCTGTACCAGATCATCCTGCGCGGCGGAAGCGCCACCTCGGCGGCGGGACGTTTCCGTGAAATTATCAGCACGGCTGCCAAAGCTTTTTTTGGCACCAACCTGAAACAGACCGGCCTCAACCAGGAACCAGGTGTGCCTCTGGATGTGCTGGCCAATTATTTCGCCGGCTCACTGCTCAGCCTGGTGACCTGGTGGTTGGAAAACGGCATGCCTTATCCGCCTGAACAGATGGCCAGCATTTTTCGCCAGCTTTTTTTCCAGGGAGCGCAATCCACTGTTGATACGCAGGGAACCTGACTGCTTAGGAAATCACTTTTTCAAGTGTAAAAAGCTACGCTTTTCACACTTGAAAAAGTGAAACTTTCGATTTTTCCGATTGAGCCTCAGGCTAGCCAGAGCTGCTGAGCCAGGTTTACAATCTCGTGCCTTTGGGCGGCGCTGAGATCGATCATGGGGGAATTATCCGAAGTGGTGGTGCGGTTCTCGACAATCAAGACTGCCGCATCTTTGCTCAGCGTGTGGGTATGCCAGCAGCCCTTCTTGACGTTGTAGAACTTGAGCGGGCGTAAATCCTCGGCATATATCTCGTCGATCATTTCATCGCCACTGCCCAGAAATAAAATACAGCGTCCGTTCAACAGTACGAACACTTCATCGGTCTCATCATGCCGCTGCATGGCAACCAGGCTCTCAGGCAGCAGCTCATCGATGTAATTGAGCACAGCCACCCGCCAGGCATCAAAATCTACCAGCGGCATGTATCCTTCGCCAGAATATTCGCTGACATCCAACAAGTTTTTCGCAATCGTCATTAATCTACTCCTCTTGGAAAATTTTTATTTCGCACCCAGGGTAACATCGATGCGAGTTACCTGGCCCACCGGCAAACCTTCCAATTTCGCCCTAGCAATCAGCGGCGTTTCACCTGCCTTAAAATTCACCTGCCGGTGATCAAGCTCAATCGCCACGATGCGGTAGCTGCCAAAATCGAGCTTTTGCGGGTTGTAATATACCACCTCGAGCTTTTGGCCGGCAAAATAGGTAAACAGACTGGCTTCGCCTTTACGGTCGAACTGAGACGCTAACAGCATGGGGGACAGTTCCAAATCGCCCATCCGTCCACGCACACCAAAGACCTGGGTGACCATGCTCAACAAATACCAGCTGGCCGAACCAGTCAGGTAAGGATACAGACCCCGCCCTTTGGGATTGATATATTCGGGCAGGCCGGGATACATGCGACTTTTGGCGAAGTCCTGGCAGTGGCGGTAAATTCCATCCAGCACTTTGTAGCCTTCAAAGGCCAGCCCCCGCTGGTAAAGGGCACTGGCATACATCACGGCCATGTGGCTGAACATGGCTCCATTTTCTTTGTGTCCGAAGGCATAACCAAAGCCGCGGCCCAGGTTCAACAAGACCGCTCCAAAATTCGTGTTCAAGCGGTAACCACCCACTGTAGGATCGTAAAGGTAACGGTCGGCTGACTGCACCACCTGGTGTGTCTGTTCGTCGGAAGCGATGCCGCCCATCAAGGCAAAAACCTGCCCAGTAAGGGTCATGCGCACCCCCAGGGGATGGTCGCCTTCCACACGCTGCCCGTCATCATCGTAATAGCCGTTGAACCAGCCATATCCTTCGCGATCAGTGACCCATTCTTGCGTGCGCAGATGACCGCACAGCCAATCCCCTTTAGCCGACAGGTCAGCTGCCAGGTCAGTTAGGCTGATGGTAACTTTCTTTCCGGACAAAGTGTGGCGTACCCTGGCGAAATACCCGTTCAGCAGGTTGTGTTTAGCAGTGACCGAGTCATAATCGACAGGTTGACCGAGCTGGTCGAGCAGCATGGCAATTTCTTCGGCGATCTCAATTTGTGAGACGCCTGAACTTCTCAACCCCAGCACGAGCGTGCTCAGCTGGCGCAGGTTACCGCCATAAAATGCGGTAAACGCCACACTTTCACCCTTATGCCGCCCCATATCCATGGAGTCGTTCCAATCCGCTCCTTCGAGGAGGATGTTGTTGTGCTCTCCCACGTTGAAGAAGGGGGTCAACTGCTGGATCAAAATATGCTCCAGGATGTTACCCTGGTAGACATCTCCCGAAGCGGTTTTAAGCAAAGTGCCCTGATCGGCATGCCAGGCGGTGTCGATCGCCCTGGTGCGGTCAGCCAGTTGATCTTTAAAATACACCTGCGGGCGCAGTAGAAAAGCCAGGTCGCCGGACTGGTCAATGTACAGGCGAGCGGTCAGGAATGGCCAGGCGCCGTGGTCCATCCACACCCGGGGAATGTTATTGCGGTCGGCCTTGAACTCGCCCGGCTGCGC
>Ga0182027_10013596_pt1 | contig 11332 bp, 8 predicted proteins | sample 712E1DmetaG_FD_121300 | JGI IMG/M metagenome (GOLD analysis project Ga0182027, IMG submission 121300) | Permafrost microbial communities from Stordalen Mire, Sweden - 712E1D metaG (Illumina Assembly) | ecosystem: Environmental > Terrestrial > Soil > Wetlands > Permafrost | place: Sweden...
GCCCGCGGGCATCACCGGCATGGGCTCGGAGTGGGCGGCCGAAGTGATGTAGAGGTCGCCCAGATCCGCGCCGCCGAAAGTGGCGCAGGAGGTCTGCTTGGCGGGCGTCTGGATGCGGCGTTCGACTGTGCCGTCGGGGTCGTAGCGCACGACCGCGGAGCCGTACCACTGCGCGGACCAGAGGTAGCCTTCCGCGTCCACGGTCAATCCGTCCGGGAGCCCTTCGCCGGGCGGCACGGCGACCAGCACGCGGCGATTGCGCGCGGCGCCGGTCGCGAGATCGTAATCGTAGGCGTAGATGCGGCGGGCGGTGGAGTCGGTGAAATAGAGCGTGGTCGAATCGAGCGAGAAGGCGATGCCGTTGGCGAGTTCAAAGCCCTCGTCTAGGACGGTGACGCGGCCATCGGTATCGACGCGGAAGAGCTTGCCGCGCTCGTAGCCGCCTTGGGGCGTGTAGAATTTGGAGCCGGCGAGCAGCCGGCCGGCGGCGTCGGCGGCACAGTCGTTGAGCTTGAGGCGTGCGCCGTCCACCTCGGAGGCCACCAGGCGCGGCGCGCCCACGCCATCCCAGAGCCAGACGCCGCCGCTATTGATGAGCGTGAAACCGCCGCCCTCATTGAGCCGGAAGCCGCAAATCTCCAGCGTGTCGTCGAGCACCTCGTGGACGCCGGTGGCCGGCCGGTAGCGGTAGAAGCGGTGGCCGGAGTTGTCGGTCCAATAGAGGGTTCCAGTCTCCGGATCCCAGACCGGGCACTCGCCACACAGGTCCTGATAGTCGGCTATGACTTCCATAGTTGTCTCTCTCGAATAGCATGCACTGCTTACCCTCCGGGTTGCAACGGGGCTGGCAGCAGCGTCGGATTTGCGCGCGGGCTCCGAGCGCAGGCGCGAGCGACCAGATCTTTCTGGCCTGCGGCTGCCGGAAGAAGGACGGGCACGCGCTCGACAGAGGGCCGTTGGTACAATTGCATTAGAGACTGCGATAGCGACGGAGCGACGGATGCCCATTTTCGAGTACAAATGCGAAGAGTGTGGGACGAAGTTCGAGAAACTGATTTACGGCTCGTCCGAGGAAGCCGCCCTGAGCTGCCCGGAGTGCGGGAAGCAGCATTTGCACCGCGAGCTTTCAACCTTCACCGCGCACAGCCACGGGACGGCCGAAGCCGGTCCGCGATGCCCCTCCGGCGGCATGTGCCCGACGCCGGGCGCGTGCGGGCTGAACTGACGGCCGGAGCGCGCACGAGTTTCTTCGAAGCAACCGCTCCCTGACGGTCGCGGCTCTGAAACAACGCGAAGAACCGCTTCTTTCAGTCGCGGCTCCGTCAGACGGTCGCCGCCTTCTTATTCCACCTCGGTAACGGACGCGGAACCGCGTAGAGAACGCGTCGGGAGCGCTCCTCATAGGGGTGGCACGGCATCGATTGCAGGGTGACTGAATCTACCAATTCCAGACTTGGGACACTCTCAAGAGAAAACGTCTAAGCCGGGCTTGACTTTCGCTCTGTATTCGCCAATACTGCGGGTATGGCCCTGACACCCAAGCAGAAGACGGTTCTGGATTTCGTCGTTTCGTTCATCGAACGGAGCGGCTATTGCCCCAGTTTCGATGAGATTGCGCGGGGTGTGGGACTGGGGTCGCTAGCCACCGTACACAAACACGTGACGGCCCTGCAACAGAAGGGTTACCTGAAGCGGCGGTACAACGAAAGCCGTTCGCTCGAAGTCTCCGCGGATTACCTGCGCAGTGAGCAGGAGCGGCTCGAGAAGCAGACGATGGAGCGGGCGCCCGTCGCCGCCCTCATGACGATTCCACTGATGGGGACCATCGCCGCGGGTGTGCCGGTGGAGGCGCCGGAGAGCCCCGAGACGCTCGATTTCGCCGATTTTGCCGGTTCGCCGAATCTGTTTGCGCTGCGGGTGCGCGGCGATTCGATGATCGAGGACCACATCTGCGATGGCGACTTCGTGTTGATCGAACGCACCAAGACCCCGCGCGATGGCGAGATCGTGGTGGCCCTGGTGGACGGGAGCGAAACGACGCTCAAACGGATCTACCGCGAAGGCGAGCGGATCCGCCTGCAACCCGCCAACTCGACGATGGAGCCGATCCGGGTTCCGGCCGGGCAGGTGGAAGTCCAGGGCCGGGTTCTGGCGGTGCTGCGAAAATACAGATAGAGGCGCCCGCACCTCATCCGGCCGGCGATCCGCTTATAGTCCTTCGACCGTGCTGGCGAGAGGAGAATGCGGGCGCGGGCGCGGCAGCACCTCGATGGTAGAGCCGCCGTGCCGGCGAAGGCCGGAGCCACCAGACGCGTCCTGGACTGGCGTCAGCATGCGAATGACGCTGTTCTCGCCCTGGGCGATGTATACGTCGCCGGCGGCATTCACGGCCACGCTGAGCGGAAATGTAATCGCGGCCTGCAGGGCCGGGCCGCCGTCGCCGGAATCGCCGAACTGGCCGTTGCCGGCCACGGTCGCGATGGTGCCGTCGGTGGCTACGCGGCGGACGACGTTGTTGACGAGATCCGTGATGAACAGGTTCCCGGCGCTATCGACGGCCACCCAGGACGGATCGAGCAGCCCGGCGTCGAGGGCCAGATCGCCGCTGCCTTTGTAGCCCAGGATCCCGCTGCCCGCCACGGTGGTGATGATACTGGTGGTGGTGATGATACTCTTGGCCGCCGCCACCTTGCGGATGCGCTGGTTGAGCTGGTCCGCGATGTAGAGGTTGCCGGTGGCGTCCAGCGCCAGACCGAGCGGATGATTCAGGGAACTGGCGATCGCCGCGCCGCCATCGCCGCCGAAGTCCGCATAACTGTTGCCGACGATCGTGTTGATGTTGCCGTCGGTGGTCACCTCGCGGATCACGTTATTGCCGGTGTCGCCGATCCAGACGTTGCCCGCGGAATCCACGACAATGCCCACGGGGCCGTCGAGTTGCGCTGCATTGGCGGCGGCGGTATCGCCGGCGTAGCCGCTCCCGAGAGAGAAATCGCCGGCGAAGGTCGTAATCGTGCCACCCGCGACTTTGCGGATCACGTTGTTACCGGTGTCGGCGATGTAGACGTCGCCCGAGGAATCCACGGCCACGCCGCAGGGGTAATTGAGCTCCGCGCTGGTGGCTGCGCCATTGTCGCCACTGTAGCCGCCCGTCCCGTTGCCGGCAATCGTCGTGATCGTGCCGCTGGCATCGACCTTGCGGACGCGGTGGTTGACCTGGTCCGCGATATAGAGGTTGCCTGAGCCGTCTATGGCTATGCCGCCCGGAAGATCGAGTTCGGCGCTGGTGGCGGCGCCGGAATCCCCTGCAAACCCCGCAGTGCCGGTGCCCACCACGGTCGTGATGGTGTAAGCCGGCACACCCTGCGCCAGGCCGGACGCCGGCAGAAGAGCCAGCACGGATGCGGCCAGACAGGCAGCCCGCCACGGCGTCCAGCCTCGCACACCGCTTTTCTTCGATTGCACCAGACTCCGTATCACCTGAGACTCAGCCTCCCTCGCGCGGATTCTCCCACCTGCGAACCCACTATTATCTCCCATTCGCGCCACCGCCGGGGCTCTCTTCAGCGCGTGGGCATCCCTCGGAACGGAGCCGGAATGCGAAGCACGCCACGCCTTGAGGCCTCCATCGAGCCGAATTGATATGGACGCCCGAACGGCACGACTGGTGTACGGCAATCGGGCCGGCCGTAATCCGGCACACGGGCAGCCGGGCCCGCGGCTATCGGGTATGCCGCGCGCGGACGAGCGCGACGGCGGCCAGCCAGTCTTCCCGTGCGGCGCCATCCGCGCGGCCCCGGCGCAGCCAGCGGTCATACGCTTCCTTCGAGATTTCTTCGTGATGCAGCGCGGCATCGAAAGACGGCCGCTCCCCGGCGGCGTGCACTTCCTGCGCCTCTTCTCCGACCGGCTTGCGGGCCGGCGCCTTATGGGTAGCGGCGGGGGAATTGAGCTTGGCGGACGGTTGCTCCGAACCGCCCTGCGGCGCGGCGCCCCCAGTCTTCCTGGTACGGACCGTTTTACCCTTGGCCTGCTGGCCCGGCTTGACGGTCTGCTCAGACTTCAGAGTCTCCGATTGGGGATTGGTCTTCTTTTGAGTTGCCATCTGTTTTTTCCTTCCTTTCGATTCGTTCTTGATCTTTGTACATCGGCAGCGTGAATTGTTCCAAACTGTTCCGTGACAAAGTGTTTCAGCCTGAATGAGGCACCGTCGGGCGAGGGCGGCACGTTGCAAAGGGCCGCTCAGGCCGGGGTCACATCTTGCGGGGAGATTGTTTCAGCTCTTCGAGGAGCCCGGCGGCCAAAGCTTGCGCCTCGGCAAACGTCTGTTGATACGCCGTAAATTTACGGTTCAGATCGAGCGCCTGTTCCGGGGTATGGCCCGTCCTGAGAATCATGTCGCGCACTCGCACGGGGTTGGGAAGAACGGCATCGTCGCGCAGTTCTTCGAGTGCCACGGCGGGGTCGAAACGCAGATCCATGTCAATCACTCAGACTCTTTTGTATTATATCGCGAATCAACGGCCCCGTGTGGCCCGGCAGGGAGGCTGGCCTGGGGATTGAGGAGGGCTGGATGCGCGGATCCCAGCGTTGACGCGGATGCGCGCGTGCCCGGCTGAGAACCGGAGGTGTCGCGCTGAGAGGACGAACCGGTGGACTGTCGGCCGTGCGGACGCTGCGAAGCGCAGAGCGCGCGCTGCGGTCCCGGCTCGTTGCGGTTGTGACGCGGCGACCGCTCCTTAACAGTCGCGGCTCAGTAACAACAGTCTCGGCGACACACCGCTAGTTCGCCGGCGCCGGGTTCGCCACGGGGATGGTGACGATGTTGGAGACCTGGTACAACTGCGAAATAGTCAAAGTCGTCTGGGGGTCGGTGGGAAGACTGGTATTGAGTTCCAGGTCCAGCTCATAGAGACCCACATAGCCCGGTTTCAGTCCCGAGAAGAGAACGTTGGCCGTCAGGCCGCCGATCATACCGGCGACGAATCCATCGAAGGTCACGTTGTTGAACGCCGAACCCGCGAACGGCTGGCCGTTCAACATGAGTTGCTGGTCGCCGGCGGTCAATATACCCAGACCCGTCCCGTAGATGGAGATGGTCTCGCCCGGCAGCGCCGGATTATCCAGGGTCACGGGGGCGCCAGCGACGTTGGCGCAGCACAGTGCGGTGTTGAAGGCCGTCATAATGATCGACGCGGTAGCGCTCGAATTGGCTGCGAGAACGGCTGCGGAAGTGGTCGCACTGGCCGTGATCGGAATCCCGTTGCCCGCCGGTCCGGGAACAATCGCCTGCAGCCGGATGCGCTGGAAAGCTCCAGCCGGGAAGGCCCTCACCTCCGCGTCGCGAGCGTCGATGAGCGCAATCAGCTGGTCCCGCACGGTCGTCGTTGTGTCCGTCGCCGTCACCGTATAGCTATACGGCCGGTCGCGAATGGTGACGGTGGCGACATCGCCGGCAACGATGGAGCCATCCACGGAAACCGTCGCCGTTGCCGAACTCGAGTAGTGATAGGCCAAGCCGGGGTTCGGTTCCTGGGTCGGGTCGTAGAACAGCGTCGGGCTTTGCTGGATCACCGGGATCGCCACGGCGGTACTCACCTGCACCGTACCGTCGGGGTTCTGAACGCGCAGAATCCCGGAGCCCGTGCGCGGGAACCGCAGCGTGTCCACCACGTTGATGGTCGAATTCGCATTGGGCGGCGTCGTATCGGGTTCGAGGGCGGAGGCGAGCTGGATCGGAAGCTGCGCCACCACGTAGGTCGGGGCAACGACGACGAGCGGGCACTGGATGCCGTCCACGAAGAATTCGACGCCGGCCAGTTGCTGCGGCAGCGGCTGGTTCAGAGGTTGCACCGGGGGCGGGTTGTTCTCGACGCCCGGAACCAGGATCTGGTCCGGGGCGCCGTTCGTGCCCGCGACGCCCGTGATCCGCACCAGTTCGTACGGCGCCAGGAGGGAGGCGTCCTGCCCGCCGGCGAGATTCGCGCCGGAGGCCGTGAGTGTGAGCGTGGCGGTGGTCGGATTGAGCGAAGTGGCTATGGTGACGTTGTTGCCAGACTCATCCGCGTACGCGGAGCGGGCGGTCAGAATCACGGTATCCGCGGCCATGTCCGGCGTGGCGTAGACATACGGATCGCCCACGCCGCTGTTGGAACTATTGATCGCATTGACGACGCCGGTGACCACGGAGCTGAGCGTGTCGGAAGTCAGAAGGGTGTAGTTGTAGTCCACCGTGATCTCGGTGCCGGTGCTATCGAGGTTGGTACTGTTCCCGATGGTCACCGTGGCCACTGCATTGGCTTGGACCGTGCCGCCGACCGCGATTGTGGCCCGCGCATAGGTGTGAGCGCTGGCGGCGCTGAGAATGGCGTTTAGCGGCAACGTGAAATCGCCTGGCGTGAAGACCGAGATGCGCCGGTTGAAAGTGTCGGCCACATAGAGATTGGTTCCGTCCCACGCCAGAGAGTTCGGAGCCTTGAACGTGTCGGTCCCACTGACCAACTGCGGGTAGGACGAATCGGAGCTCAGGTCCTCCTGGTCGTTGGGCTGGCCGAGCACGACATCGGCGGGGACGGTGTTGGTGCTGGGAATCGTGTTCCAGACGAGCACGCGGTCGTTGCCCGCGTCGGCGACATAGAGCCGCGTCCCGTCGCTGATGACCGCCATCGGACCGCTGAGGGTGGCCGAACACAAGCCGGGATACGTGGGGAAGCTCTTGCCGGTCTCGCTGGTCGTGTCGTTGCCGTTGGTGGGACACAGAACGGAATGCTCGATCATCGTGCCCAAGGCGTCGGTGGTCACGGTGAAGGTATTAGAGACGTTGGAAACGAAATCCGCCTGGCCGAGCACGACGCTGGCAGCCTGATTGCTGCTGGTCGGAATCGAGTCCCAGATCAGCACCCGGTTCTGGAAACTGTCGGCGATGAACAGGCGCGTGCCATCGCTCGAAACCGAGGTCGGCGCCAGCAGCGAACTGGCCGTGGTCTTGGGCAGGTACTGGCTCTGCATGTCGTTAATGAAATCCGGCTGGCCGAGCACCAGCGTGGCCGCCTGCCCGTTGCCCGTGATCGGGCCGTAAAACAGCACCCGGTCGTTGCCCGTGTCGGCCACCCACAGACCGTTGTTCGCATCGAGGAACACGGCCGTGGGCGAGCGCAACGCCGTCGCCGAACAATGTCCGATGGGGTAGCCATACTGACCGTACTTGCCCGGCGTGTAGGTGGTGAAATCCGATTGACCCACGACCCAATCCGCCGCCTGGTCGTTGGATGTGGGCAGCGACTTCCAGACCAGCACGCGATTGTTGGCCGAATCGGCGACCGCCAGCATCTGGCCGTTATAGGCCACGCCCACCGGATTGTTCATCTGCGTAGCCGTGATCGGCGGCGGCGGATATATCACCGTGGCCTGCTGATTCGGATTGTTGCTGACAAAATCGGGCTGGCCGAGCACTACGGACGCGCCGGGCCACGTCGGCCCGCTCGTCGGAGGGGGCGTCAGAGAACCCGCCCCAAAGCAATCCGGACAGAGCGTCCCGTTCTGCACGACAGCAGCGTGAGGGTCGGGCAGCCAGGACTGAATGGCGTTATAAATCAGGACCCGGTTATTGTCGGGAGTGCCACCCTGGCGGTTGGCGTCGGCCACGATCAGCGTCCCGTTGGCATAGGCCACACCCTGCGCCGAACCGACCAGCGTCGCGAGCGTCTCGTAGGTGACGGTGGTGACGGGATTGGCAGTGGTGCCCGTGGTGGTCACGTCCACGCCTCTTTGAGACGAGAATCTTGGTTGCCCGATCACCAGACGGGCGGCCTGGCCCGTGGTGTACTGAGGCTGGGTGGAGGCCGCGGCTGAGTTTTCGGAGGTGGCGTGTTTGCGCCGGTAGATGACGCTGCGCCGCACGGCCGGGCTGGCCGACTGGGCCGTGATCGCTCTTGGCGCGGAGACTGCCGGCTGGGCGTTCCCGCTCGCAGCGGCTGATGCGGCCGGGGGGATGGCCTGCGCCGGGCTATTGACGGAAGCGGCCTGCAGAGGGCCGGCTGGAAGCATGTTGCCTGGCGCGGCGGCGGCCGCCGCACCGTTAACCGGAATGGGAGCGAAAACGCCCACCGCAGCGGTCGCGCTCGCCGCGGGCTGAGGCGGCGGCGCATTCACGGCCGGAGCCTGGCTGGCGCCGGAGGCGTTGTCCTGGCTGTTGACGCTCACCTCGGCCGGCGCCGTCGTGGCTGCGAACGGATTGCCAGCCGGGACGGCGGCCAGCGTCGGGGCGGGAACTGCTTCCGGCGCGGTGGAGCCGGCCGCAGGAGCCTGGTTGTGCGGAGCCGCGACGCCCTGATTCCTGGCGGTGGCCGCGGTCCGCTTGCGCTTGGCCGAAGCGGCGCGCTTCTTCGGGCCAACCGGCTGGCCGGCCGTCTTCTTATTCTGGGCAGAGGCTCCCGGCTGCCCCGGGACGGCAGGGGCGGCTTGTTCGGAGGCGGCCACGGGCCAGGTCCAGACGAGGCTCCCGGCCAGCAACAGGCATACGCTCAGTTTCATGAATTCAACTCGTACGAGGGTGCGCAAACTCACAGTATATCAGGACGATGCTCGCGAGCCACGCGCCGCATGGCGGCCCGTGCTCTGAGGTGAGACGCGCGGCTGGCATGGGACGTTTCCGCGGTTTCGGCCGCGCCAGCGCACAACGCCCCGCCGCCGTGTCGTGGCTGGCCCGGCCGATGATGTGATGGAGCACGCGGCGTGAGCGGCGGCATTGGAAGAAGAGGGTATCCCCTACGAGCCGCGGACGTTCATCGAGCGGCGGAATTGGGGGTGCAGGCGTAGGCGGCCGCAGCGCTCGCTCCAAAACAGGAAACCGCTCAGGCTGAGCGGTTCTTGAACGCAGAATCAACAAGATACAGACAAAAAACCGCTCACGCTGAGCGGTTTTGCCTGCGCCGGTCTTGGCACCGGCGGTTGCTCGCCTGGGCTCAGCGGCGGCGCGCGGAGAGCCACACCAGCCAGGTGGAAATCCACACCGCCTGGGCCATGGCGAGGTGCACGATCTGCAGCCAGCCGGGCGCGGCCAGCAGCACGTTGACGAAGCCCACTCCGGTTTGCAGGATGACGGCGGAGAAGGCCAGCGTGGCCAGTTGATACTGCGCCGGAGCGGCGGGCGTGCGTCCGGTGACGATGCCGAGCAGCACGCCGGCGACGAGCAGGGCGGCGCAGACGGCCACCAGCGGATGGAGGACGCGCAGGCGCACCAGGAAGTGCTGACTGGGCGAGGCGTCGGCGCGAATGGTCGAGAGCAGCGAGGCGTTGAGCGCGGGTTGAGTCGGGAAGACCGTATCGCCGAGGGCGGTGACGGCGCCGGACATGCAGGTGAGCATCAGAGCGGCCAGAGCGACACCGAGCAACAGACGCGGGGACGGCGGGGGGACGGCGGGGGACGCGACTGAAATGCTGTCTGAACCTGGGCTGGGGTCCGCGGATGAGTCCGCGCCAGCGCGCCAGGCCACCAGCGCGGCGGCGGCGGTGAGCAGCAGCGTGTTGGCCAGATGCAACGCGACCACCAGCGCGCGCGCCACCGAGGCGTCGTTCACCACCAGGTGCGCCTTCACGAGCAGCGCGCCGAGCCCGGCTTCGACGATCAGGAAGAACAGCGCCAGCAGCGCGGCGCGGAAGACCGGGCGGCCGAGGCGGCGCGCCCACACCACCAGAGTCAGGGCGAACAGGGCCGACAAGCCGCTCATCAAGCGGTGGGTGTATTCGATCAGCGTTTTCTCCGCCGGCGCCGGGGGCACGAGGGCGCCGTTGCAGGCCGGCCAGTGGCTGCCGCAGCCGTTGCCCGAGCCGGTGATACGGACCCAGGCGCCGAACAGAATCACGGCGACAAGATAGGCGACGAAGAACCAGGCGAAGCGGGCGAATGGGCGTCGATTCATGGTACAGACGGGCCTCGTTTACAGCCTACTGCCGCGCGCGGGCGGGCGTTGTAAGACCGGGAGTGAACAGCCCTGGCGATCGCATCGCCGGGTCGACGGCTCCGGGCGCAAGCTCGGAGCCATTTCTTTTTGCGCCGGGCTGCCACTTTGGCCTCACGCGCGATGGTCTGAAGTATGCTGGCTGTTTGCGTCGCTGCGCCGGCCGGATCGCGGCTGCGGCGCATTGCGATCCAATTCCAGACGCTCGGGAGCACGTCCATCCAATGAAACTGCAGCGCTACGCTGGCAACCCGATTCTGTTGCCGCACCCGGATCATCCGTGGGAAGATCTGGCCGTGTTCAACCCCGCCGCTTACTACGACGAAGAGAAGCGGCAGGTGCTGCTGCTGTACCGCGCGGCGGAGTCGCATCCGGAGTACAAGTGTTACTTCGGGCTGGCGACGAGCAGCGACGGGTATCACTTTGAACGCGCGAGCGACGAGCCGGTGCTGAGCCCGAGCGTCGAGGGCTTCGACGGAGCGACGATCCAGGATCCGCGCATCACGAAAATGGGCGAATGGTTCTACGTGACCTACGCCGCGCGCCATTACCCATATGGGCAATTCTGGATTCCAGGCGGCCGCGAGCGCTACCTGCCGCCCGATGGCGGGCCCGATTTTCCGCGCTATCTAAAAATCAATGCCACGCTCACGGGCCTGGCGATGACGCGGGATTTCAAAACGTGGGTGCGCGCGGGATGGCTGACCGATCCGCTGCTGGACGACCGCGATGCGATTCTTTTTCCTGAGAAAATCCACGGCCAATACGCGCTGCTGCACCGGCCGCTGGAGTGGGTTGGGCCGGAGTACGGCACGGAAGAGGCGTGCGCGTGGATTTCCACGGCCGACGACCTGCTGGGGTTCCGCAAAAGCCGGCTGCTGATCAAAAACAAATACCCGTGGGAGCGTTTTAAGCTGGGAATCAACACGCCGCCGATCCGGACGCCGGAAGGGTGGTTGACGATTTATCACGTCGTGGGCGAGGACAGGCATTACCGGCTGGGCGCGCTGCTCTTGGACCTGGAGGATCCGGGGCGGGTACTGCACCGCACGCCGGAGTGGATTATGCAACCCGAGGCCGATTACGAGATCGAGGGCTTCTACCGCGGCGCGATTTTCCCGTGCGGCGCGGTGGTGATCGACGGCACGCTGTTCGTTTATTACGGCGGCGGCGATAAGGTTTGCGCCGTGGCGACGTGCGAACTGCGGGAGCTGATCGATCATTTGCTGAGGTGTCCGGCGTAGGCGCGGCGGGCATTCCCATCGCCAAGAAAGAGACGACATGCACCCGGTAGACCTGACGATCATCGCGCTGTACCTGCTGCTGATGGGGCTGGTGGGGTGGTGGTCGGCCAAGCGCGCGTCGAAGAACGC
>Ga0182027_10013597_pt1 | contig 11332 bp, 7 predicted proteins | sample 712E1DmetaG_FD_121300 | JGI IMG/M metagenome (GOLD analysis project Ga0182027, IMG submission 121300) | Permafrost microbial communities from Stordalen Mire, Sweden - 712E1D metaG (Illumina Assembly) | ecosystem: Environmental > Terrestrial > Soil > Wetlands > Permafrost | place: Sweden...
AAAACAAAGAATACCTTTTCCGAGAAAAGGTAAGCCAAAATCAAAACAAAGAATACCTTTTCCGAGAAAAGGTAAGCCAAAATATATTAAAGAGGAAAACATGAAACTAAAACTCGACCATCCAAAACTTTTTTCAGATATTATCAGCATAATCTCTGAACTGGTTCTTGAAGTAAGACTCAGAGTGAATAAAGAGGGAGTGAGCATCCTTGCAATTGACCCTGCAAATGTTGCAATGGTCTTATTCAAACTACCTCCAAATGCTTTTTCAGAATATGAAATTGATGGAGAAGAGGTACTAGGAATAAGCCTGGAAAACCTTAAAGCTGTACTTCGAAGAATAAAACCTGGAAGTGTACTTGTCATTACCAGGGAAGAAAATGAATTAAAACTCCTGATAAAGGACAAGATCGTAAAAGAGTTCAATCTAGCACTCATTGATGTTGAAGGTGAAGAGAAGAAAATGCCTAACCTTGAATTTGCAAGCAAGATTGAAATGAATGGAAATGATTTTTCTGAAGCAATTGAAGACTCGGGTGTTGTTGCAGATTCGTGTTCATTCATATCTGAACCTGACAAATTCATAATAAAAGCAAAAGGTTCACTTAATTCATATAAATCAGAATTTTCTCCGGATGAACTATCAATAACAGCTCAAAATGCACATTCAAAGTATTCTCTTGAATATCTCCAGAAAATCATCAAGGCAACAAAAATAACAGACAAAGTAATCATCAACTTTTCTGATGATTATCCTTTAAAACTGGATTTTATAACCCCATTCATTGAACTTTCTTTTGTACTTGCTCCAAGGGTTGAGACTGAGGAATAAAAATTCTTTCTAAATTTTAAATTAAAAAAACTTTCTTCAAAAATCCCTTTTAATCTATGAATATTCATAATAACATTAATAATAATCTTCATATTATTTTTAATAGTAATATTTATAAATAAATACATATTAATATTACTTAGTATCTAAAGAGGGATACACATATGAATGTTCAACAGAGGGACAAAATATTGAAACTTTTAAGGGAAAAGAAGGTGATAACTAGCTCTGAGCTTGCTAAATTTCTTGGGATTTCCTGGAACACTGCTCAGAGCTATCTTATGGAACTTGCTCTAGAAGAAGAGATAATAAGAATAAAAAAAGAGGGGGTCAATCTATGGATTCTAAAGTAATCTCGTTTAAAAAAAGCAATTGGAATAAAACTGGACAAGTCACCATATTTATTATAATTGCTGTATTAATCGTCATTATGCTTGTTTTAATATTCGTTAGTGTAAACTCTTATCAGTCAGTCATAAATGTTGAAAAATCTCCGTATAGCACAATTGAATCGTGCACAAAAAAAGCTACCCAAGATGCGATTAAAAAAATTGAAATAAATGGAGGAGACATCAACACAGGATTTAGTGTCATGTACAATGATATCAATCGGAGTTATCTTTGCTACACAACACAATATTATGAAAGATGCGTCAATCAGAGACCAAAATTAATAGAACATATGGAAGATGAAATAACCAGCTACATTACCCCGCAAGTGAATGAATGCTTTGAATCATTAAAAACTGAACTTGATAAAAGATACCAATCAATTGAAATGGGTGATATGAAAATCACAACAACACTATCGCCAAAAGAAGTCCTTATCAATATAGACAGGAAATTCAAAATGACAAATGGAGAAAACAGCAAGGAATTTGATAATTATAAAATTTCAATAGTGCATCCAATCTATAATCTTGCAAAAATAGCCGGAGAAATAACAAATCAGGAAGCACAGTTCTGTAATTTTGACACTGCAGGATATATGACAATATATCCTGAGTATGACATAACAAAATTCAAGACAGGAAATTCAGACACAATCTATATTATAAAAGACAGGATAACCGGAGAAGAATTTAATTTTGCGATAAGAAGCTGTGTAATGCCTCCAGGATTTTAAAAAAATGAAAAAACGAAAAAACGAAACGGGTAATGAAAAATTAATCGTCTTTGACAGATTAATCTTTCTAAACAAACCAGTAATTCCTAAAAAATTAATTAATATAAGTCAATCAAATAAATCAAATCATATATTTTCATATGGGAAATAATAACAAAACAAAACTAAAGAAATTACCTAATAATTCGAAATGGGTAATTTCAGTCTTTTCAAATCTGAAAGAATTATCAAATTCAAATTTGAAAATAAAAAAAGAGAATATTATCACTAAGATTGCTGGTATGAGTTATTTACAGATATTTTTACTTGTTTTATTTACATTCTCGATCTCTTATTTAATAGGAATAGAACTTAAAGGAGTTGATGCAGCTGGAACAGGCGGTGTCTATTGTTGCGATAAAACAAAAACAGGAGCTGCTTGTCAGATGGTTAGTGCAGGTGATTGCGTGGGAAATAAATGGCCGACAACATGCGACCAGACAACACAATGTAAACCTGGATGCTGTTATTCAGAGCAGACAGGTATTTGTGACCTGAACACTCCAAAAGCTCTTTGTGGGAATGATAAGGAATTTTATGACAGTGCAAGCTGCAATAGCGGTCCTGTCAGCGGTCTTTGCAAAAAGGGCTGTTGCATCATGGGAAACAGCGGAATATGGACAACTGAAAAAAACTGCCAGGTTGAATCTGCTTCTAAAGGGTTTACCAATGGAGTCACTTATAATTTCAGCACAAGCATCAAGTCAGAGATCCAGTGCATATTCTCTGTTCAAAAAGATAATCTTGGAGCTTGTGTATATGATCTTGACAATGTCACAGGAAGCCAAAAAGGTTGTCTATATACTACTCTTGGTGAATGCAACACCCGACTCAAAATAAAAGACACTGTCAACCCTTATTTTCATCAGGGAGAATTTTGTTCAATACAAAACAACACTATATGCAAAGCAAAAACCAGCAAGGGATGCCAGGATGCAAAAGAAGATGTATATTGGTTTGACAGTTGCGGTAATCCTGAAGATGTTTCTCAAGACTGTAATTTTTTTACTGGAAGCTATTGCGGAAAAAACCCGCTTGACAACACAAAATATAACTGCAATGACATCAATTGCTATATCGATGGAAAAAAGAGGCTCAATGGAGAATCCTGGTGTGAATATGATGGGACAATCGGAAATGGAACAGACCCTGCTGGAAGCAGGCATATAAAACATATCTGCATGATGGGAGAAGAGAAAATAGAACCATGTTCTGATTACAGGAATGAAATCTGCACTCAAAAAGACACTCCGACAAGTGATGGGAGCATTTTTTCACAAGCGGTATGCAAAGTGAACAATTGGAGGAATTGTTTTTCATACAATAATTTAGCAGAAAGTGAATTAATCAAAAAATGTGAGGCTGCAACTGACTGTTTTGTCAACGATGTCAATATAGATGAAAATTTCCATTTTAAAGTCTGTGTCGCAAAATATCCTCCTGGATTCAGTTTTGAAGAACCAAGCGCTAAGCAGGTAGAAAGTGGAACCAAAACACAGACACAAAGCCAATGTTCAGCAGCATCACAAACATGCACTGAAACCTGGAAATGGTGTTTGATTGGTGGATGGACATGCATTGATAATTGCAATTGTCATGAGCAGGTTTTTACGAACAGAATGAATGAATTTTGCCATAGCTTAGGTGATTGCGGAGCATGGACCAATTATAATGGTGTTTTTACAGATGGAGGTTATTCTCTTACTTCCGAAAAAGCATCACCACCCAGACTTGATGAGAGTGAAATCAGTAAAATTAAAAGCTATGCAAAAAAAAATCCAAAACAAGCTCCAGCTGAACCAGGAGATGTAACACTTGAAACACAAAATAATGATAATCTTATGACTATTTCTGGCTATGATGGGATACTCTCTGGAGTTCCAGGTTCACTTGGGTCTCCATTACTTGCAAAAATATTATCCGACAGGGACAATAATATAACAAATGCAGTCCTCACAACTGAACCTAGTTCAATAAACTATGCTCAGTATGCAACAGGCACTTTTGCGAGCATTACAAGAGGAATAAAAGAAGATAACCCTTCTAACCCTATGATGAGTGCAATGATAGGTGCGGGAATTGGATTTGCTATCGGGTTTGCTATTGGGTTTATTGCTCAACTGAGCACAATGTGGAGTATGGTTCTTGGCGCGGTATTTGGACTGATAATATTCCTTTTTATGTTCTGCACAATACATAAATTCAAAGTCGATTTCCAATGCAATCAATGGGAAAGACCTACGGGAGGGAATTGCAATGCTTGCAATAGCATTGATGTTCCTTGCACTAAATACAGGTGTGAAAGTCTGGGACAGACATGCAATATACTCAATGAAGGAACAACAAGCCAATTGTGTGTAGACAAATGCAAAGGAAAACAAAGCATCCCTCAAATAACATCTTGGGATGGAGTAACTGGAAAATTACCCACCTCAGGTTATATCTACAAGAATATTGAAAATGGAATTGAGATTACAAAAGAGAATGGGAGCTGCATTGACCCTTATACACAAGTGGATTTTGGAATAAAACTTGTTGATTCAAATGACCCTAATGCAATATGCAAATACAGCCAGTGCAAGATTGGAACAGATGCTTCAAAACCATATGAAGATATGGATAATTTTTTTGGTGATGATAATTCATTTTTACCTTATCATAAGTCCAGTATTTTTCTGCCAAGCCCAGAAGCACTTAGATTCCAATATAATATATCAGAAGAAAAAATGAAAGAATTATCTACAATGAATTTTTATGTAAAATGCAAAAGTGCAACAGGACAAATAAATCCACAACCTTATAAAATCCAGGCTTGTGTTGACCTTGGTCCTGATAAAATAGCACCTGTCATCATGTCTATCTATCCGCCAACAGGAAGTTATACTCCTTATGGAAAACAGAGCCAAGATATCCAGGTCTTCACTAATGAACCGAGCAATTGCAGATGGAGCAATGTGTCTATACCTTATGATCAAATGGAAAACTTGATGAATTGCGACACAAACCTGACTGCCAGGACAAACAATGGATGGCAATGCACAACAACCTTAACAAACCTTAATGAAAGCGTTTTTATAAGATGCAGAGACATTTCAGAAAACAATAATACAATGAATGATGTTTATACATACAACTTAATCCCATCAACTTCCCCGCTATCAATCATAGACATCAAACCTGTTGATGCAACTGAAATCGTTTCTGGGAGCAATCCTGCAAATGTAATGTTAAGACTAGAAACATCTGGTGGGGCTGAAGAAGGTAAATCCATTTGTCAGTGGAATGGAAATGGATTTTCAGATTATTTTACTGAAACCAATGCAAGTTTTCACTCTTATGAATGGAAACTTGCGACAGGAGGAAGCTATAATCTAAATTTCTATTGTGAGGACGCTGCTGGAAACAATGCATCAGCAACAACTTCCTTTGATATATCTATTGATGACACAGGGCCAATGATAACAAGGGTTTACAAAAACGGGGGATTAAAAGTTTTTACTGATGAAAATGCAGAATGCAGATATGGGTTTGACAGCAATTTTGATTATGACAATTCAAGCATAATGAGCGGGAATGGACTTGAACATAGTGCTGAATGGAAACCAGTCATGTATTATGTACAATGCAAAGATATCTATAAAAATCCAGGAGGAATATTACAAATAAAAGGATATGAACTTTAATTAAACAATCAATATGTATAAACAATAAAATTTAATCTGTGTTAAACGACACTTAAATAAATTTATAAATCACATTATCCTTAGAAAACAAACACATGGAAAGAAAAAAGAGAATAAAAGAGGTTTTAGAAAAAATAAGAAAGGGCAGGTGACTATTTTTATCATTCTTGCACTTGCAATCGTATTTGTTTTAATATTAATCCTGATAAAAAAACCTAACTTTAGCGTCATTACAACACCAACAACCCCTATTGAAACAATAAAACAATGTGTCAATGATGGGCTGGACTCTTCAACAAAATTAATCATGTCGCAAGGAGGAAGCGTAAATCCTGAAAATTACTTTCTTTATAATGGGACCAAGATCGAGTATCTATGCTATGCGAGTGATGTATATCAGCCATGTGTAATGCAAAAACCACTAATCAAAGAAAGCATAGAAAATGAAATTGAAAAAGATTTGACTCCAAAAATAATTGACTGCATAAACATGGAAAAGAGTTCACTTGAAAGAAATGGATACACTGTCACATACAAAAATCCAAATATAACTGTTCAACTTATCCCAGGGAACATATTGGTAAATATCGACAGTAGCCTAATTGTCAAAAAAGATAAAACAGAATCATACAAATCTATTAAAATAGACAAGGCTTCAAAACTATATGAACTTTCAATGATAACAACTTCAATCATGAATTATGAAGCAAGATATGGAAGATCTGAAATCATGAGCTATATGATGTATTATCCGACCCTCAGGGTTGAAAAGAAAAAGCAAAGCGATGGGACCACAGTTTATATCTTAACTGATAAAAACACAGGAGACCAGTTTACTTTTGCGACCAGAAGCTATGTCCTTCCTGTCGGAGTAACTGGAAATTAACATATAAAATGATAAAGAAAAAAGAGATGTTAAAAAGAGCAGGAACATTATTTGCAGGTATGTTTTTTATAATCCTATTTTTAAGTCTTGTTTGTGCAGTAACGCAACCTAGCTGGCCATCATATAATGTCTGCTGTGAAAAGACCAAGACAGGTGCATGGTGCCAGAATACGCTTCAGTCAGGTTGTGATATTTCTGTTGATTCCAATACAAAATCTGCATTTCGAATGACACCAACAAGCTGTGATGCAACAAGCTTTTGCAAACCTGGATGCTGCATTGATACTGGTGAAGGACTATGCATGGAAAACACACCACAAAGAGTATGCCAACAGACAAGTGGAACATGGGTTGATGATTCAAAATGCAATATTCAACAATGCAGTCTTGGATGCTGTATACTGGGTGACCAGGCTAGTTTTATAACTCTTACAAGATGCAAAAAATTATCTGCATTCTATGGACTCACAACTAACTTCAAAAGAGATGTCACTGATGAGACATCATGCATACTGCTTGCACAACTCGAAGACAAAGGAGCCTGTGTATATGAAGTAGAAAACATGAAAACATGCAAATTTACAACAAGAGCTGAATGTTTAAATACAAACAGGACACAAGGAAGCAATATGACTTCTGGCACAATATTTTACAAAGACTATCTTTGTTCAGCAGATACACTTGGCACAAATTGCGGACCCACCACACAGACAACTTGCATTGAAGGAAAAGATGAAGTTTTTTTTGTAGACACCTGTGGAAACACTGCAAATATATATGATGCATCAAAAACTTATGATAAAGACAATGCATACTGGCAAAAAATAGTCCCAAAAGCAAGTTCATGCAATTTCGGCAATTCAAATGGGAATATAGGTTCAAAGACTTGCGGAAACTGTGAATATTTCAGAGGAAGCATCTGCGGAAAAGGGAGTGCAGTTTATGGAAGCAATATCTGCAAAGATCTGAATTGTTATGATACCCAGAATGGAAAAAATTATAAAAATGGAGAAAGCTGGTGCATATATCAGGGCCCTATTGGAAATGGCAGAGACCTTGTTGGAAGCAGACAATTCAGGCACATTTGCATCAATGGAGAAGAGATAGTTGAAGCATGCGCTGACTTTAGAAATGAAGTCTGCATACAAAACACACTCACTACATATGCTGGAAATTTCATTGAAGCTGCATGCAGACCAAACAGATGGAAAGATTGTCTTGACCAAACTGAAAAAAATGATTGCCTGAACAAGGACAAAAGAGATTGTTATTGGTCAACAGGAGCTGTATTTAATGCATCAACTGGAGGCTCGAGTGTTGACACATCTGTACAAAAAAGCGGGGGAATAAAAATAATTGATCCTAGCGATGAAGATAATGCAAATAAAGGTATTTGCATGCCTAATTACCCTCCTGGATTTTCATTCTGGAACAGTGGAACAACAGGAGATGCATCCAATATCTGCAATCTTGGTTCAATAAAAGACCAGATCACTTTTGAAAAAGGATTAATTGGCGGAGAAAAATGCACTGAAAATTGTGAGATGTTAACTGATGAATGGGCTAACAAGATGAACAATATCTGCACCAGTCTTGGTGATTGTGGAGACTATTTTAATGTGGCAGGAGTATTCACTGACAAGGGTGTTGTCTGGAAAGTTGACAATGAGAAAAAAGTAGTGCAAGGGATACTTGACAGTGCAAAATCTAAATCAAGTTCTTAAATATTATATAAAATCCAATGTTAAAAAAAAAAGATAAAAATATAAGAATAAAAACATATTTTATAATTCTTAATCTAATTTTTGCAACAATTGCAATCAATTTTCTTATAGGGAGTGCAGATGCTACTGGTGCGTGTCCTGTTGGAGGAAATTGTGGAGCTTCAACATTAACTCCGAGCGGAGGTTCTGCATTAACACCATCTGGACAAACTTCTATGCCTAACCCTGCTGGTGTTGGAACACCTAATAACCCTAGTGGTGTTGGCGGGCAATATACATATCCTGGAAGTGGTCAAGTTCCAACTGGTGCGGGGGACCCTAATCTCATGGCAAATCAGTTTGGAAACAATGCTGGAGGTAGTGCTGCTGCATTACAAAACGGAGGATCAGGTGCTGCAAAAGGACAGGTAGCTGATGCAAATAGTTTTAATTTTGGAAGTTTTCTTGGACTTTTAGCAGGAGGAGTCGGTCTTGGAATGACTATAGGTAGTCTTGCTGGAGGAAAAAATGGTGCAATGTGGGGAGCAATTGCAGGTGGAGCTGGTGTTGCTGCATATCAGATCGCTGTTCAGATGGGTGCATCTCAAATGACAGCTGGACTCATTGGAATAGCTGTTTTTCTAGTCATATTCTTGCTAACTTATAAAAAAGAAAGTCAAAAACCTATAGAATTCCAATGCCTTCCTTGGCAAGCTCCGATGGGTGGAAAAAATTGTGAAATGTGCAATAAATATTCTGAATGTTCCGAATACAGCTGCAAGAGTTATGGACAGGCATGTGACCTTGTAAATAAAGGTCAGAAAAATCAAAAATGTGTGTGGAAAGACCCGATGGACACAAATTCACCAACAATTGAAATGACAAATGTATCACTCGGCCATCATTTTGTTCCAGACACAACAATTCGGCCTCCTGCGACAGGAGTACAGATCTTAAAAAATGGAGGCAAATGCATCAAAGCATTCACACCACTGACGTTTACAATCAAAACAAATGAACCAAGCCAGTGCAAGATAGATTATAATATGACAACTTATTCTGCTGATCAAAAAAAAGGATTGTATGATAATATGGGATATTATATGGGTGGAGATAGTTCATTTGATTATAACCATACTGATACATTATCTCTTCCAGGACCTGATGCAATCAATGCGGCTGCTGCAGCCAATAGTTCAGGTGTAATTTTACATAATGATGGTACATATACATTATATATAAGGTGTGAAGATGCAAATGGAAATTTTGATGTTGATCCTTTTTCAGTCAAATTCTGTGTTGATAAAGGACCTGATACAACACCTCCATTGATTGAAAATTACAGTATTCCCAGCGGCAATCCTGTTCAATTTAATTTGTCATCATTAAGTCTTGATGTCTATGTAAACGAACCTGCTGACTGCAAATGGAGCCATGAGATCAAGGACTATGATCATATGGAATATAATCTAAGTTGTGCAAATCAAATGTGGGAAATGAATAATTTCGAAACATACACCTGCAGAGCCAATCTAACCGGAATTTTATCTGACCAGGATAATGTATTTTATTTCAGATGCCTAGATCAACCTTATATGGAATCAGGCAGAAATCCAAATATGCAGAGTTATGAATATCACATCATTGGCACTCGACCATTAAATATCATGGAATTCAGCCCTAGCAATGAAACAATTTCAGCTGCAACAGATGTAATAAATGTAACACTAAGTGTAACAACAGACAATGGCTATAATAATGGAGAAGCCCTGTGTTATTATTCAAATACTGGAGATGAAAAAGATTATGTTGAATTCTCAGACACTGGAAATAGTGTGAGTACACAAAGACAGGATTTAATTGCAGGAGATTATACTTATTATTTCAAGTGCGTTGACCTTGGAGGAAATGCTGCTTATAATTCAACTCAATTCAGTGTTGAGAGCGATAAGACACCTCCATTCATAATCAGGGCATATAAAGAAAGCAGTGAACTTAAAATAATCACTGATGAAAATGCAGAATGCAGTTATTCATTTGCAGACTGTAATTTTGAGATTGATGATGGAATAAAGATGTCAAGTGTTGACTATACAAACCATAATGCAGAATGGAAACCCAGCAAGAATTATTTTATCAGGTGCAAAGATAAATATGACAACCAACCTAACCCTAACACCTGTTCAATAATCTTAAGACCATTTGATATCTATGGGGAATATGATTATAATTCAACAATCCAGATATAATTTTATAGACCAAAAAATGATGTTTTTATATAGAACATAAAGATTTATTAATTAGATTTTTTTTATATATTGATGGATAAAAAGAGAGGAATAGAGTCAAGTGTAAGTTTGAACAAAAAAATTTCTACCAAAGAATTAAAAGTATTTTTTTTAATATTCAACCTGATAATTGCAACAATTGCATTCAGTTATCTTGTAAGGGCACCAACTGAAGACACCAATGCAAAAGCCCAGGCAAGTATGGGTCTTATTGGTCAGGCAGCCAGTCTTTATAGGACATTTGTTCCTGAAAATAAAAGATCTGATTCTTCTTCACCTAATCCAATCAGTTCTGGTGGTGGTGCATCAACAGATTCATTTGAAAAAGCAAAGGCAGAAGAATATCAGAGAACAACTTCGGCAACTCCTGTTGGTGAAACAAAAAATCCAACTAATTCCCAAGATATTTCATTTGAATATACTGGAGAAACTACTTCATGCAATCCAGCTGACCCTGCAACTCCTTGCACCCAAATTCCAAAGACTCCTGGAAAAACATCAACTCCTATAAGAAAACCTTTTGAACCACCTGCTGATATTGCAAGCCTGTCTAACAGTACAGGCGGAGTAATATCTGATTATTTCCATAATTTCATGGAAAATATTTTTCAAGTCGGAGCTGGTGCTTTACTTGGAGGAGCAATTGGAGGGCTTGCTGGTGGAAAAAATGGGATATTATGGGGGGCGGTTTCTGGAAGCAGTGGTGTATTTACATTCCAGGTCTTAAGGTCATTAAAGTTCTCTCCACTCAAAGCTGGACTAATTGCACTGGGTG
>Ga0182027_10013598_pt1 | contig 11331 bp, 6 predicted proteins | sample 712E1DmetaG_FD_121300 | JGI IMG/M metagenome (GOLD analysis project Ga0182027, IMG submission 121300) | Permafrost microbial communities from Stordalen Mire, Sweden - 712E1D metaG (Illumina Assembly) | ecosystem: Environmental > Terrestrial > Soil > Wetlands > Permafrost | place: Sweden...
AAAAGTCCGTATTCCACCGCTGCCGAATCATACATTTTTAAATTTTCTTCATATATCAAACCGCAGTAATAAATTGATTTGGAAGCATACTTTGATTTTGGAGAACTCTTATAAATATTTTGAAATGAGTTAATTGCTTCTATATATTTTTTATCGAATAAAAGTTGCTCTGCTTCAATATACGATTTCTCAACCGGATCAGTATTCTTAAGGTTAAGATTTTCGGCATCTTTTTTTAGCAGTCCCAATTTCTGTCCTGCAGCCGATCTGATAGGATCTTTTTCAAAGTTATTGTATATATACTTAAAAATACTGTCTGCTTTAACAGAATCACTATTTGTCTCATAATATATTCCAAGTGAAAACATCGTTTGAGATACAATAGGTTTTTTCGGAAAATCCTTAAGGATTTTTTTGAAATAAATAAAAGCAGAATCCGGAGCATCCAGCTCTGAATAAAAGAGACTACCTATATTATAAAGATTTTGCGAAATCATTGTATGAAGTGAATCAATACTGACACTTAGCATTTGGGGTTTCTTATATATTCCTTTCGCAATTAATAAAATTTGCGGATCTGCATATTTAATTGATCCGGATTTCTTTTGTTTCAATTCCTCCTGCTGCTGAATATAAATTTTGTTTACTTGATCTGATGAATAATTCTGAGAAACCGAACCTTTTTGAATATCATTACTTTTAAGCGAGTCCGTCATTTTAGTGATCCTGTCCTGGTATTGACGGAATACAGAAGAATAATCTACTGAATCCTGATAAAAATATTGCGGTTTGTCTCGATAAGAAATCTGCTGTTTGAATTCCCTTTGCTGATTTTTCAAAGTAAAATAATTTGTAATGGTCTTAGAATTTCTATCTGCCTCAGTTTTAATATCTTTCGGCACATTTGAAGTGAATGCCTTATTATAGTATTTATATGAACTATCGTAATATCGATATTCCTTCTCATAGATTTGCGCAATTTTCATACAGGCAATCCCGCTGGTTTGATTTTGCCTGTAAGTAGAATCAACATCTTTAAATATTTCCAAAGCTTTTTCAGGTTGTTTTTTTTCATAATAAATCTGACCTAGTTCAATCAATATTCTATCCAGCTTATCTTTAAATTTCCCCATATACCGCATATTTTCAAAAGTTTTAGCGCTCTCATCTATTTTTTTCAGTTTCTTCATTAATAAGGCAGATTCAAAACGGCATTCAAATTCAATATCAAAAGTCGGCGAAAATTTTAGAGCTGAATTAAATGAATCGAGTGCGTTTTTATAATCATCAACAAGAAGATATATTTTCCCAAGTTCATAAAATACTAAAGCATTCACTTCATCATCTTTTGAGATTTTCAAATAATCATTACACTCATCGATCGCTTTTTGATAGTCCTGTCTATAAATCAGAAATCCTATCTTGAGAATAGAAGCGTCCATATACACTTTATCATTTTTTACTTTGAAAGCATCGGTTTTAACTTCCTCGATTAATTTAAGTCCTTCATCAAAATTCCTTAATTGCAGATGAGTCTTAGCCAGCCATAGTTTATTTTCCAAGCTATATTTAGTCTCACTTAAACCTGAAAGCTCAATAAATTTTCTTTGTGCTTTTGGAAATTCGCCTTCATAGAATAATGCTTTTCCTGTCATAAATAGTGCATCTTCGAAATATGTGGAATTCTTTTCATACTGAAGAATTTTTGAACACTTTTCTATAACTTTATTGAGACTAGTATAATATTGGTTCCCTGATTGAGAGGAATTATTTACGCTTGGCTGAGTTTGTTGGGTTTGCTGGGTTTGCTGATTTTGCTGGGTTTGTTGGCTTTGCTGGGTTTGCTGAATTGGTTGAGTACTTTGAGAAATAAATGCCTGTGAAATTTTCTGTTGATCATCCTTGAAAGCGAATAAATCTTTCTTCTGTTTTAATATATCCTCTTCAGTTTGATCAAAAAGTGTTTTAGCATTATAATAAGTATTAAAATAAACCGTGAAATCTCTCCACAAGCCGCAACTTGTTAATAGGAGGCTCAAGAATAAAAGAATAACAGCATAAAATGCTTTTCGAATTTTCATAGGAATTATATCCCCTAAGGATTATTAAATAAAATTTATCAACTCAATATTATAAATGAGTGATTATGAAAGAGAAATTAGCATTGTAAAAATATAGCTATGCTGTCTCCATCCTTAGGGTTAAAGTGCGCTTGGTCCGGATTCGTCCGTTCTAATTCTAATTACATCTAAAATATCGGATATGAAAATTTTACCGTCACCGACTTGTCCGGTTTTAGCTGTTTTGAGAATTGCATCTATTATTTTTTCAGCAACAGAGTCATCGACAACAATTTCAATTCTGATTTTAGGAACAAATTCTATTTGATATTCACTGCCTCGGTAAGTTTCTTTATGTCCCTTCTGTCTCCCATATCCGCGAACTTCCGTAATAGTCATACCTCGTATATCCTCTTCAAGCAACGCTTCTTTTACATCATCAAGCTTAAAGGGACGAATTATGGCTTCAATTTTTTTCATTACATCCTCATATCAGCCTGTTTTACCATGGCAATTTTTGAATTTCTTTCCACTTCCGCAAGGACAAGGATCATTCCTACCCACTTTTTCTTCAACATGAACCGGCTGTGGTTTACCTCTCGAATCATCATGTTCACCGGTGGACGAACGCAATCCCATATTATCGGCAGCATCTTTGATCGTGTTCATTCTCTGTGCGGGTGCGGTTTTTCTTCCCTGAACTTCATTAGGCGCTTGCGGCCAGAATTTGAAACAGAAAGTAACAACTTCATCTCTGATCTGATCAAGCAGACTAAGAAAAAGAGTATATGCTTCTCCTTTATATTCAAGTAAAGGATCTTTTTGACCGTAAGCACGAAGACCGATACCCTCTTTGAGATCATCCATCTCACGTAAGTGTTCTTTCCATTTTTCGTCAATAACATTAAGAACGGCATATCTTTCAAGTCGAGCCATTAAATCGATTCCAAGCATTTCTTCTTTTCTTTTATAAAAGTCCTGTACGGCATCAGATATTTTTTCTTTTAATCCATCATTACCTAGTTTTTCAAACGTTTCAAATTCTATTTTGAAATCAACTAATAGCCCTTGTAAAAGTTCCTCGTGAATTTTTTCAACATTACCATCGTCATAATATTTATCGACAATTCCATTGATAAATTCATCCAGGTATTCAAACACCTCACTCTTGAGTCTTTCTCCTTCAAGAGCCTGTCTTCTTCTCGCATAAATAACTTCACGCTGCTGGTTCATAACGTTATCATATTCCAGCAGACGTTTTCTTATAGCAAAATTGTTCTCTTCAACTTTTTTCTGTGCTCGTTCTACCGATCTTGTAATTAACGGATGTTGAATAGCTTCACCATCCTCCATACCCATTCTTCCCATGACATTTGTAATACGATCACTGCCGAATAAACGCATAAGGTCATCTTCAAGAGAGATGAAAAACTTTGTAGTACCGGGATCTCCCTGTCGTCCTGAACGACCTCGTAATTGCCTGTCAATTCGCCTGGATTCATGCCTTTCCGTACCAAGAATATATAGACCGCCTACATCTGTAACTCCGGTTCCAAGTTTAATATCCGTACCTCTGCCTGCCATATTAGTAGCAATTGTTACTGCGCCGGGCTGACCCGCAAAAGCAATAATTTCAGCTTCACGCTGATGTTGTTTTGCATTCAGTACATTATGAGGAATCCCCTGTCGTTTGAGCATTCTACTTATTATTTCGGAAACATCAACGCTGGTTGTTCCTACAAGCACAGGACGTTTTTGTTCACGTAATTCTTTTATTTGCTCGAGTACCGCATTATATTTTTCACGTTTCGTTTTGTAAATAGCATCGTCTTCATCATCTCTTACAACCGGTTTATTTGTAGGGATAACAACCACTTCAAGTTTATAGATTTCAAAGAATTCGCCTTCCTCTGTTTCCGCAGTACCTGTCATTCCGGCGAGTTTTCTATAAAGACGGAAATAATTCTGAAGAGTAATTGTGGCAAGTGTTTGCGTATCACGTTCGACCTTAACATTTTCTTTTGCTTCAATTGCTTGATGAAGACCATCCGAATATCTTCTTCCGGGGAGAACGCGACCTGTAAATTCATCAACTATGGCAATCTTACCGTCTTCTGTAATTACATACTCATCATCCTTCTCAAAAAGCGTATAAGCTTTTAACAACTGATTAAGTGTGTGGATCCGGTCGGATCTTTCCGAATAAATATGATAAAGCTCATCTTTTCTTTTAAGTACATCGGCAGGTGTCATGGATGGATCGTTTTCAATTTTACTAATTTCCGTACCCAAATCCAGCAGCACAAAAAATTCTTTCCCTTCCGAAGATCCGGCTGAAAGTTCTTCTCTTCCTTTTTCAGTTAAATCGATCTGATTTTGTTTTTCATCAATTGCAAAATAAAGCTCCTCATCAATCTCCGGCATTCGCTTTGCATTATCCCGCAGGAAGTCAAGTTCAGTCTGCTGCATAAGCTTTTTGTATTCCGGTTCGGAAAACAATTTCATAAGAACTTTATTTTTAGGAAATCCGCGCTGTGCTCTTAATAATAGAATTCCTGCCTGCTCTTTATCTTTTGACTCAGATGACTTTAATAGTTGATCAGCCTCTTTAATAATTGATGCAACAAGATTCGATTGTTTCCTGAACATTCTCTCAACACTAGGTTTCATCTCATCAAACTTATGCTCCGTCGAACCAACCGGACCCGAAATAATAAGCGGAGTTCTTGCCTCATCAATCAGTACTGAATCAACTTCATCAACAATTGCGTAATTATGCTTGCGCTGTACACAATATTCTTTTGCGCTTGACATATTATCGCGGAGATAGTCAAAACCAAATTCATTATTAGTACCATAAGTAATATCACACTGATACATTTTAACACGCTGATCGGGATCCATAGTATTAAGAATACAGCCTACCGTTAGTCCGTGGAATTTAAATATCTCACCCATCCATTCGCTGTCACGTTTTGCAAGGTAATCATTAACTGTTACAAGATGGACACCTCTGCCCGTTAATGCATTTAGATACATAGGAAGTGTAGCAACAAGAGTTTTTCCTTCACCGGTAGCCATTTCCGCTATTTTACCCTGGTGCAATACTATTCCGCCGATAAGCTGAACATCGTAAGGAATCATTTCCCAAGAAATTTTATTGCCTGCAGCATCCCATGATTTCCCGCATAAGCGCCGACAGGTATCCTTAACTATCGCAAATGCTTCGGGTAATAATTCATCCAGGATTTCGTCATATTTTTCACTAAGTTCTTCATCAAGTTTCTCTATTTCATCATAGATAGCATGTTTTTCTTCAATCGATTGGATTTCCTGTAATTTTGCTTTCAGTTCTTCAAGTCGGGTTCTGATATCTTCTGTAGAGCTATGAATTCTTTGTTTTAACTCAGTAGTTTTAGAGCGAAGTTCATCATCGGTCAAAAATTGCAGTTTTTCGCATTCAACATTTATTTCATCTACAATCGGTAAAATTTCTTTAGTAGCCTTTTCATTTTTATCTCCAAAAATCTGCTTCAATAACTGCTTAAACATCAATTTCTCCTATATTTTCAATAAAGAAAGTTAAACAATGGGGTTCTGAAATGCAATGAAACTGACTTTATCCTCTAATTTATGCATAATATGCGATTTTTTTTTATAATCTTTTATTTCAAGGCTATATTTTTCAATTATTTTATTATACATTTTTAACTAAAGTATTAATTACTTATAGTGCGATTTAAATTAACTTGAATTATTTTCGCTATTGAATCTTAGGAAAGGATTTGAATACACAAAAAAAGAACTTTGAATTTTCATCGGGATTTATCAAAAAACTCATCGATTTAACTGAAGGATTGGTGACATCTGATATTTTTGAGAGAGTTTTAGTAGCATTTGAAACCGAAGCGACCAGATATTACTTTACGTCATCTTCTGAAGCAAATTTAATAAGAATTTTATCTTCTATTTATGATAAATCATTTTTCTTTCAGGAAGCTTCGAAATATCCACATCATACCGATATATTAATTGCTATATCGGCAAGCAGTAATTATTTAACCGATATTATTGTTCGAAATCCTGAATATCTGCATCAGATATTCGATCAGGTTTATTTATCCGGCAATATAATTGAAGATAAATTAAAAAAAGAAATCTCGGAAGGTGTAGTACGTTTTAAAACATTATCAGCTCAAATGAACTATCTCCGTCAGATAAAGAAAAGATATATTCTTAAAATCGGTTTGAGTGATATTCTCGGTTTAAATGAATTACTAAACGTTACTAAGCAACTTTCCATTCTTGCAAGGGTACTAAACAGTACTGTTTTTGATATCAGCTATAATGAAATTCTAAAAAGATATAATCTTGGACCATTAAATCGTAAATACTGTATGTGCTCACTTGGTAAACTCGGAGGCAATGAACTAAATTATAGTTCTGATGTTGACTTGATATTATTTTATGATTCGGATGAAACTATCCCGGAAACCGGCAAAGAATTTCAAGAGATTCTGTCGGAAATCACCCAGTTATTTGTAAAACTTTCTTCTGATATAACAGACGGAGGTTATGTTTATCGCGTTGATTTCCGGCTCCGTCCGGATGGAAAATATTCTCCTCTTTGCCGTCCTATAACAGACTACACAAGATATTATGAAACAAGGGGTGAAGACTGGGAAAGACAAATGCTTATCAAACTCGGTTTCTTATGCGGAGATATCGAACTCTATAACCAATTCAGCAATTTTATACAGCCTTATATCTATCCTTCTACATACTCATCTTCAATCAAAGATAAGATTAAAAAGATGAAAATGAATATTGAGCTGCAGCATAAAGAAATTGAAAATGTAAAAACATTTTGGGGAGGTATACGGGATGTAGAATTTTCTGTTCAAGCCCTTCAACTATTAAACGGAGGCAGGTTAAAACAAATAAGAACCGGTAATACTTTGGAAGGAATTGAACTATTGGCTTCAAATATTCTCTTGAAGAAAAATGAAAGAGAGATATTTACGGGAGCATATATTTTTTACCGCCGGATTGAACACTTTTTACAATTGATGAATGACCAACAAACTCACCTTATACCTAAAGAGGGTGAACAGCTGAATAAACTTGCTGTTTTCCTTGGATTAGAAACTATAGATAACTTCCGTGAAAAACTTAATAATTACAGACATGCGGTTAGAAAGATATATAATGAAATCCTAAAGACGGATGATAACGAAATAAACCTTGATGGAATCGAAGCGATAAAATTCAAAGATATGAACAAGGCGGCAAAAAATATAAAATTCTTAAGAAGCGGAGCCGGAATAATTGACCGGAAAGAATTTGATGTTCGGACAATGGAATCATTCGCTAAAATTGAAACGCAAATATTACATTTTCTCAAGAGATCAATAGAACCCGATAGAATATTGGGAAATTTTGTGAAAATAATACGTACAACAAGATTCCCTTCAATTTGGTATAATGAATTCAGTAATTTAAAATTATTAGCTCACTTTCTTGAAATATGTTTATACTCGCAAAGGGCAGTTGATTTATTCACAACAAATAAAATCCTTGAAGAGGACTTTATTTCACGAAAAGTATTTATGAAAGATTTTGAGGATGAAATGAATTTATTGAGCACCGACGAAATAATATTTATCGTTGCGGTTCAATTCGCTCATAAGTTAATTGACTCTAAAAAAACAGCTAAGATTTTTTGCTCATTCATAAATCATAAACTGAACCAGTTAAGTTCTGAACTGGAATTAACCTATAAATATTGTATATGCGGACTAGGGAGTTATGGCGCCGAAAGTATGAATTTTGCTTCCGATATTGATCTTGTTGTTTTAATAGAAGATATTCAGAAAGGGAAGAACTGTCAAAAAGATTTTCAGATTTTTTTAAGCAGGGCAAAGGAAGTTCTTAAACCTTTCGAAGTTGATTTCCGTTTGAGACCGGAAGGACAAAGTTCCCCGCTAGTATGGGATCTGAAAAATTATAAGGAATATCTTATTAAAAGAGCTCGTATTTGGGAATTTCAGACACTGCTTAAATTGCGATTCGTTTCGGGTGATCCGGATTTATTCAAAGAATTTCAAATTTGCATTTTTGACAAAGTTAAAAGTCTTGATAAAAGTTATATACAAAACGAAATAAAAAAAATGTATAATACAGTTAATCAACAGTTAATACGTTCGGGAGATAAAACATTCCACATAAAAAAAGACAGAGGCGGCGGTCTCACCGTTGATTTTCTTCTTCAGTATATTTGTTTAAAGGATATCAAATTATACAGGAAATTATCCGGAAAGAGCATCCGCAAAATAATTTCTTCATTAAAAAAGGAAATAGGGGAAGAAGATTCTAATTCCCTTAATGCAAATTTTAATTTCTTGAAAGATCTCGAATTGGCAATACAAAACATTTTTAATACAAATCAGGGAATCGTCCATTCCAATGAGGAGAAAAGACTATTGATTTCTAGCTTTTTCAAAATGAAGGACGTGAACGAACTTGATAAGAAAATAACTGAAGTAACTAAATCCAATAATTTACTTTTCGAAAAATATGTTAACAGCAATAACCGGATTAATTAGAAAATATTACTCGGGACTTACTTCCATATTTGTTTTTATTGTATATCTATTCACTTTAGCTCCGAGTGTTATGGAAATAGACGCCGGTGAACTTGCTGCAGTTCAATCGACTCTTGGCATAGCGCATCCGACCGGATATCCTCTTTTCACAATGGTTGGACATTTATTATTAAAAATACCATTGCCATTTTCTACAATTTATAAAACAAATTTATTTGCTGCTTTCTGGTGTGCTCTCGGTATCTGGATAATAATGAAATCCATAGCGCTTTTTTTATATAAACAAAATTTTATCAAAGAATCTTCAATTAAATCAAAACAGAAAAAAAATACTAAACAAGTTATTTTTACCGTAATAGGAAATTCAAAGGAATATATTGTCCATTCAACAATATGCGCCGGATTAATTCTTGCGTTTAGCAAAACATTCTGGGATCAATCAACTTCCGTAGAAGTTTATTCTCTTCAGATTTTTCTTATAGGATTGATTATCTATATAACATTAAAAACTTATTTCTCTGTCACTAATAAATTAACGGATTGGTGTTTATTCGGTTTTGTACTTGCAATTGGTTTTTCGAATCATATGACAACCCTGTTGTTATTGCCTTTACCGGCAATTCTTTTTTTCCTGAAAGAAAAGTTTACAACCAGGTCAATAAAAAAAATATTTTTCTCCCTATCAGTGTTTATTCCGACAATCATAATTATTTATTCATATTTACCAATAAGGGCTTCTCAGAACCCTATTATGAATTGGGGCAATCCGGTTAATCTTGAAAATTTCCTGAGACATGTTTCTGGAAAACAATATCATATATGGCTTTTTTCATCACTTGAGGCGGCAAAAAAGCATCTGGGAGATTATTTATCAGGTTTTCCCGCTGAATCCGGTTATATAGGAATGATAATAGGTATAATAGGAATATTTTTTTCATTCAAAAAGAATGTAAAAATATTTAGCGCTTTAACCGTGACATTTGTTTTTTCTGTACTATATCCTATTAATTATGATATTGCTGACTTAGCTTCCTACTTTATCACTTCATACATTATTTTTTCTTTCTTCATCGCTTTTGGATTATTCAAATTAATTCCCTTTTTAAGAGATAAGTTCAAAAAAGAATTTCCGGCTGTTGTTACCGTAATCAGTATTTCATTGATTCCGCTAATATTGAATTATGCAGATGCAAATGATAGTGATATTCACATTTATGAAGATTATACAAAGACAATATTAAACAAAGCGGATAAAAATTCCATTCTTTTTAGTTATCAGTGGGATTACTTTACAGCAGCAGCATATTATTTTCAAAATGTTGAGAATTACAGAAAGGATGTTGTTGTAATCGATAAGGAATTATTACGCCGGTCCTGGTATTACAATCAGTTAAAAAGAAATCATCCGGATTTATTCGGTAATATGGAAACAGATGTTTCGAATTTTTTAACAGCAGTTAAACCTTTTGAACGGGATGAGCAATTTAATTCAGGAACAATTGAAAACTGTTACCGGGCTGTAATGACGAACCTGATATCAACTAATATTGATAAAAAAAGTTATTATATAGGACCCGAACTATTCCAGAATGAAATGCAACGAGGAGAATTTGCTCTTCCACCGGGATATAAATTAGTTCCTGATCTTTTCTTATTTAAAGTTTCCAAAGGAAATGAATATGTTCCGGCATCTGATCCCGACTTTATTCTTCGATTTCCAAATAAGCATAACCATTATATTGATTTCATAGAGAATACTGTTGGCAGCATGCTGGCCTATAGGGCATATTATGAATTACAATTTAATAAACCCTTCAGGGCTAAAGTTTATATAGATAAGATAAAAAAAGATTTTCCGGATTTTCAATTACCGGCTGATCTGGCAGATAAATAAACGGTTAAAGTTTTATTATCCAACTTGGTGGTCAATTTGGCACGTTCGGTAGAATTAAGGGAAGATGCGGTAAAAATATTGCATAGAGAATCCACATAGTAATTCCGACTGTGACAGGTACCATAAAATTATCATCAGCCCATTCACCGGAAATATTTTCTGCAATAGCACCAATAACAACTGCAATCAATGCGATTATAAATTCTGTTGAATTCCCTATAATCTTAGGTGTAAACATTACGACAATGCTGGAAAAAACAACGAATGCCAATGAACCTTCCAAACTCTTAAAAAGGAATTTAGTTTTTCCAAACTTTCTGCCTATTAAGGCAGCAGCTATATCACCAACAATCAGTATTGCAAACCCTGTAATAACAAAAATCTTAGGAAACAGAAATATGACAACAGTAGCCGAAATAAGTACATAAGTAGCGCCGTTCAGATTCTTTTTCTTTTCGTCTCTTTCATGTTTGCGCATGATAAATCCGAAGAATTTGTAAACGAATTTAGAGAGCGGTTTATGGTAGTATCTTCCGTAATCAATTATAAGAGAAAATAAAGTCAAAGGAACCAGTATCATCAGAGCCAGTTCCTTTGTAATGAAATAGTATATTATGGGGATAGAAAGAGAACTTAAGTGAATTAGTTTTCTATATAATTCACTTTTGTAATCTATTGTTCCGCGTTCAGATGCTGTCATTAGTTTTATCAGAATTTTCCAGTGATCTCTTTTTCTTCTCCTCTAACAAAGCCTGAACATGATCCGGAATAT
>Ga0182027_10013599_pt1 | contig 11331 bp, 12 predicted proteins | sample 712E1DmetaG_FD_121300 | JGI IMG/M metagenome (GOLD analysis project Ga0182027, IMG submission 121300) | Permafrost microbial communities from Stordalen Mire, Sweden - 712E1D metaG (Illumina Assembly) | ecosystem: Environmental > Terrestrial > Soil > Wetlands > Permafrost | place: Sweden...
AATTAACTCTTTTTGTGTACAAATTTCTGTAAAAACCTTGGTAAAATCATTGTTTTTATCAGATAAAGCCTGCGTATGCTGTTTAATATTTGAAATAAAATCTGCTAATTTGTTGTTATAATTGTGTGCGCTGTTAAGGTTTTCAACAATATTATTAAGATAAAATTCCTTAGTCTGGGATGATTTGCCAACTAAGTTTTCGCACATGCAACTAATGGAAATCATTTCGTTTCCAATGTCTTCTAAATTTAAACTTATTTCCTCAATTGCCATCTGATATTGTTTATTTGCATGTATCAGTTGCGCTGTTTGCAAACCTGCAACATCTCTAATTTTTAAAAAAGTTTTAGCTTTATTATGCAAGAGGGTCAGGCTTTGGTCTTTATCATTGTAATTCTTTAAGTCTGCAGTAATATCTTTATGGGTACGATGGATGTGTTCTATTTTTTGCATTATAATATCATGGTACTGAAGGTTTGTAATAATTACTGCAATATTTGCCGCGTTTTTATCTGTTAATTCTTTTAATGCAGGAAAAAGTGCAGTTGCTTCAGTGTATTTCTTTTTAAATAATTCAAAACTGATTTCAATGTTATCGTTCAATTTCTGAAGTTGTTCATAGTTCTCCTTTTTAATATTACTTAGTAAAAGAAAACTTTCCGAAGATATATTTACAAACTGTTCGATAATATTATCTGAACTGTTAACCAATGTTTTAATCTTTTCGATTATATCGACAATTTCTGAACTTTTTTCTTTGGTGTAGTTTTCTTCATCCGGGGCTGATCCATCGAGGTTCAGGTTAGCAAGCAAAACTTTTATAGAGTGTAAGTTTTGCCTGTAGTTATTGTAAAATATTTTAAGATTTTCAAATTTATTTGCTGTTTTTTTTATTTCAACATCTAAAAATTCAACATGATGGGAAAATATTTTTGTCAGCTCGTCATAGCTATCGCCAAATTTTTTAAGGTTTGCAAACGAATCGCTAATAGTGCTGTTGGTTATAATCTTAATAATGTTTGAAGCATTTTGGGCAATATTTTTTGATTCTTTGTGATAACTTTTAAAATGATCGTTTAACGAAAGGAAATCATCGGTTGAACATTCCAGTAATTGAACAATTTTTTGATCTATTACAGAGAATGTATTGATAGCCTCTGAGACAGTTAATGCTTTAAGTAAATTCTCGATATAGTTCTTATCGCCTGGTATATTGCTCATTTTGAAAAGTAAGAAATTCTTAATTCTTCTATTTTAAAATTTTCAGGTTGTGAATATAAAGAATTATTTTATTGGTTCTTTATAACTGTTGCAACTAATTCAACAAGTTTTTGAATGTCCACCGGTTTTTTAATAAAATCGTAGGCTCCAAGCGCCATTGCTTTAGTGACATTTTCCTGATCGGTAAGTGCAGAAACTACGACTACAGGTATACCTTTTGTCCTAATATCCGACTTAATTTCCTTTAAAAAGTCGTAACCATTAATTCTTGGCAACAGTAAATCAAGCAGGATCAAATCGGGCATATTCCTGTTCATAATATTATAAGCTTCCTTCACGTTCAAAGCGGTTTCAATCTTATATCCTTTACCGTTTAAAACTGCTTGCAAGAGAACGATATTTGTATTAGAATCATCTATTACCAAGATTGTCATATTCTTTCCCGTATCCATCGTAAGTTAAGTATTTAAGCTTAATTATTTTAAATTGACATGAAAATAATTGAAAAATGTGTATCAGAAAAATATCTATGAGAAGAGTCAGAATGATTAAAATTGAATTTGGAAAATGGATAAATATAAACATCCAAACATATTTATTTTCTTGTAAATATAGAATTCTATTTTTTCCGCTGCTATATTGTAAAAGTGAGATTTCTTACCTAACTTCGATGATTTAAATCATCAAATTAAATAACAATTGCAAAGTAACTTATGCAGTACATTGCAATAAAAAATAAAAGTGACCATAAAAAAATTAGTGTGGATTTAGTGCTTTTGTGTTTTGGTGGCAAGAAAACGTCAAGTATTGGCCAAAAGCACCAAATCCCCTAAATTTGCAATTTGATTTTGAAATACATAATAAACGTAGCAGTTAAAATGCAACAATTATGGCAATAGAAAATAAGGATTTTTCAAATAACGTAAATGATTTACAGTTTGCTTTTTATAATTATTTGACTGATTCCGAAATTGAACTGATTAAGCAGAACAGTAATATCGTGCAATATCAAAAACACGATAATATTTTTTTGCAACAAACCCGCACTTCGCATATCATGTATGTAAAATCGGGCCTTGTTAAAATATACAAAGAAGGGCGAATGGGCAAAACAATAACGTTGAACCTTGAGCCGGCCGGAAACTTCATTGGATTGATGTCTGTTTTTGGTAAGGAATTGCATGAATTCTCTGCATCTGCAGTTGAGCCAACCGAAATTCTTTTTGTCGACATCAATTCTTTCAGGCAGGTTTTAAATGAAAATGGCGAATTTGCTATAATGTTAATCCATACTGTCAGCCTTTATGGTTTGCTTATTTTTAACAGGCTGTTGGCACAAACCCACAAACAGTTGCCAGGAAGAATAGCTGATGTTTTGCTATATTTTTGTGAGATAATTTATAAAAGCACCAAATTTACTTTTCCGCTTACACGACGCGAACTTGCTGAATTGGCTGGAACTACAAAAGAAAGTTTTATAAGGACACTAACTGAATTTAAAAACGATAAAATCATTGAATTGAATGGATCTGATGTGGATATTAAAAGTTTGACTATTGTTAAAACCCTTAGTGAAAAAGGATAATATGTTTATTGAAAGGATGGAAATAAAATGAAAATATTAATCGTTGACGATATAGTTATAAATCGTCTTATTATCAGGGAAATTGTTAAATCGTTGGGACATGATTACAAAGAAGCAGAAAATGGTTTAATAGCTTTGGAACTTTTTAAAGAAAATGATTTTGACATTATTTTTATGGATATTGAAATGCCGGTTATGAATGGCTTGGAAACTGCCCGTGAAATAAGAAAAATGCCTGATCTCAAAAAGAGAAAAATTCCGGTTTTTGCAATCACTGCTTATAACCAATCTGTACTTAATGACGAAATTGATATTTCTGACTTTAACGGCGTTGTAAATAAACCATACTCCGCCGATAAGATCAGAAACCTTATCTTAGCTGTATAATTGTTTTACTTAATGAACTTTTGAATTTTTTTATTAACGCAAACCATAATTGTTTGGCTATGGGTTAAAATGGTTGATTGTTTCAGCAATGAGGCTGCCTGAAAGGTAAAATTTTAACGCAAAGACGCCATGATGCTATGTTTTATATTCAATAAAATCAATACTTTGCGTTTTTGCGCCTTAGCGTTTAAATGTATTTTTCGACTTTTTATACAGCCTCTTATCAACCGGTTCGGCTCATTACCTATTATTTTTAACGAAGATTGATTAAAAATGTTGACATTCAGAAAAGCGACTGTTGGCGATATACCAACACTCCAACAATTGGCCCATTTAATCTGGCACAGCCATTACCCGGGTATAATCAGTGAAGAACAGATTAAGTACATGCTCGGTTTAATGTATTCGGCAAATGTAATCCATGAAGAAATATCCACAGGACATACATGGATATTATTGCAATATGAAGAACAGCCTATTGGCCTGGCTTCATTTCATCCGGAACCGGAAACCGAAAGTGTTAAGCTGAATAAACTATATTTATTGCCCGATTATCATGGTAAAGGCTATGGACAGAAAATACTCAGTTACATTATTGATTGTTCCAGAAATTTGAATACTAAGAAATTATACCTTACAGTAAATAAAAATAATACCAAAGCGATCAATGCTTACATCAGGGCTGGTTTTTTTAAAGAAAGCGAAGTGGTTACAGATATTGGAAATGGATATGTTATGGACGATTTTGTTATGGCATATAATTTATAACATTCTTCAAATCCCTAAAAAGGAGGGCTAACTGCCGAACCCTGAGCTTTGGACACTGAGCGTAGTCGAAGTGTCGAAGGGAGCACCGTTATAGCCCCTTTTTAAGGGTTTAATATATACTTACAGAATAACTAATTTTTAAAATTCCAAAAAAGCCTCTAAGTTATGTTCTGCATAAAAGCTGGTTTTTTGACCAAACACGTCATTCATTCCGTGAAATTAACTACATCTCTTCCGTAAAGCTTTGAGTTCAGCGCAACGTCCAATGCAAAATAACGCAATCACTTTAAAGCATGGTGTCTGTTATAATGCAAAAAATTACCCAGCTTCAAATCCAAATTTTCCCAAAAACACATCTTTTTATATGTCCTTTTTTAGTAAATTTTAAAAACAAAATTTACTAATCCTTAAATGTTACCTTACGATTATTTTCTAATCGCATGATACATATCCTTGCAGTTTTATTGCTCGTTTCCAATATTATCATAACAGGGATTTTTTATTCATCTCTTACAACAAATCCGTTTCAACGATCAAATCTACCCTAACCGACATTGTGGTACGATAAAAATCGTTGGTTACTGTTTTGCACGAACAAGGCAGGAGCGGGCTAGATATTATTCAATTTATTAATGCGTTGCGTGAGAAGCATTATAAAATAGGCAAGACCGGAGAATTTGTAATAGCCCGTAAGAATTTGGATAGTGTTGAATTCCTGCTTTCAACCTACGAAAAACAAAATATAAGTTTAATAATTCAAATGGACATGGCCTTCCGATGCAAATGGCTTTGCAAGGCAGTACAGGAAATATATTTACTTATGACTATTGTGGTGTGGAAGTCCTGGCAGCATATACCTATGTGCCAGCCTCATTGGGGAATTGTCGCCAAGATTACCGTTTCCGAATTAAACAATCCATACTTCGAGGCAAAGTATATAGCTGTATTTATTTGCATAATATTAATTTTGTTTTTTGTTTATTTTTTTATTAAAGTATCCGACCCGGTTATAAAACGCATTGCCGATAATGAAGAACATAATCGCAGTCTTTTCTATAAAAAACATGTATGCATGTTGGTTATCGACACTTCAACTTTAAAAATTACAGATGCCAACCCTGCCGCATGTAAATTTTACGGGTACTCACACAATGCAATGGTTTCAATGTATATTTCTGAAATCAATGAAGTGCAGCCCGATGAGAGAATTCAGTCGGTGGAAAAGATCGAATCCGGCCGGCAAAATTTATTTGATGCAAAACAAAGATTGGCCAATGGCAGGATACGGGATGTCGAGATTATTTCAGGGGTTGTCCGCATTAAAGGCAGGGAATTACTTTACTCGATAATTTTCGATATTACCGATCGCAAACAAATAGAAGAAGAACTCATTGAATCCCGTGAACTTTTCCAGAAAACATTTCAGTTTAGCCTTGTTGCCAACGCTCTGGCTAAATTTCCAGAACGAATCATGGTCGATCTGAATGACAAAGTGGAAGACTTGTTCAGTTACAATCGAAATGAGTTAATTGGGAAACCTATTTCAGATTTTGATATTTGGAAAAATTATGAAGAACGCCGGCAGGCCTTTCAAATACTGACAGAACAAGGCAGGCTCCGGGATAAGAAGTTTTCGTTCAAAACCAGGTCAGGCGCAATTGGCCGTGGATTAATCTATGCTGAAATAGTTGAACAGCACGGTGAAAAGTACCGATATCAACGAACGCAGGCAAACTGAAATACAGCTAAAAGAAAAAAGTGATGAGATTGAAGTCCAGAACGAAGAATTGCAACAAATAATTGAACAATTACAATACAGCAAAGAACAGATTGAAGAAAGTGAAGAAGCTTATAGAATACTTTTTGATAGAATTAATGATGCATCATTTCTTTCAATAAAATATAATTGATCAGGTTATCTTCAGCAATTAATATCTCAACCCTGTTATATAAAATCTCATTCATCATTTTCCTATTCTTATCAATAACTCAAAAATCGCTAAAGTCAGAATGCTAATTCTCAATCTTATTGTTTCTCAGCAGAACCCTTCCTTATGAATATGATAACATTCACTAATATCCTGCATTAATTTAAATAAAATCGATTGGTTTTTTCCCTTTTGCTATTACATTAAAAGTATGTCAATAATGCATATTATGAGTTAGGTATCTTATTATATTTCTCATAATTAATAATATATAACGTCATGAAAAATTTAAATTGTATCGTGTAGTTTCATTTACTAATAATGAGAAGAGTAAAATAATCAATATTCGAATTCTATATTTTAACAATAGTCCATAATATTTTTGAGCTAAAGCCCGTAACTGGCCAATTATCATTAGCAGTAGCCTTAAGGCTACTGCTAAATAAGTCATTGATATTTAGGCTTTGACCAAAATTTATCGAAGTATTGTATAAAATAGAAAAATATTATTTTAATCCGTATCGTTGAAAAGTATATTTACTATTTTTACTTTTTTGTTTAAAACCGTTCCGAAAAGCTGATTTCTGAATTTCAGTTTTTCTCCCTGCTACTTAAAATGAAAAACTAAAATCCGGAAAAATAAAAAGGGCTTCTTTAGTGAATTTTAGGTCAAAGCGCCTTTTTGGAACAGGTTTAGTAGTAATAAATTTAAAAAATGCGATGTTATGGAAATAGGTAGATATTCTTTTGGTATTGGTGACAGGTTTGCATGTGAAGGTGTTGCGCAGCTAAAAGCAATTGAAGAAGCCCAAAGAAAGGGAGTTGAAATAACCCCGGTATGGAATAAATCCAACAGGGAACATTTGATAATTCACTCAGTACCTTCTGATACAAGACATGCAGCAGACAATGCAGTGAAGCAACAAAAATGGGAAGGGCTATATTTTGTAGATGCCGATCATATAAACCTTAATAATGTTGACAGGTTTATTGAAAGTTGCGACTTTTTCACGCTGGATGTTGCTGGTTTTATTGGCAAAAAAGCTAATCAAACTGAAATCGATATTTTTTTAACTTTAAATAAAAAGTATATTGATGAATTGAAAATTCCAGGGATATTGAAATCTTTAATAATCACAAAAAAAGAACTGGAAAAGATTGCAGAAAAATATTTGTTTGCAGCATTAGAAGCAGGAAAAATTTACCGATATATTGAAAAAACGAAAGGTGTTGGAAATTTTATTACAGAAGTTTCAATGGACGAAGTAAATGATCCACAAACGCCATTAGAGTTATTCTTTATCCTTTCAGCATTAGCTTCTGAAAATGTTCCAATGCAGACTATTGCGCCAAAATTTACGGGCCGTTTTAATAAAGGCATAGATTATTCAGGTGATATAGATCAGTTTGGTCAGGAGTTTGAAGACGATTTGATGGTTATTGATTATGCAATAAAAGAATTTAAGTTACCCGAAAACCTCAAATTAAGCGTTCATTCGGGAAGTGATAAATTTTCAATTTACCCGGTCATTGGCAAATTAATTAAAAAGCATAACAAAGGCATTCATGTAAAAACAGCAGGAACAACATGGCTTGAGGAAGTTATTGGCCTTGCTATGTCTGGAGAAGAACCTCTTAATTTAGCAAAAAAGATATATACCATAGCATTAGAAAGGTTTGATGAACTTTGCGGCCCCTATGCTACAGTAATTGAAATCGACAAAAAAAAGCTTCCAACACCGAATGAAATCCAGAACTGGTCTGGAGAAAAATTTGTAAATACTTTGAGGCATATTCCAAATCATCCGGATTACAACCCCAATTTCCGGCAGTTGATACATGTAGGTTATAAAATAGCTGTAGAATGTGGCGATGAATTTTATACCAGCATAAAAAAATATTCGGAAATAATAGGCATCCAGGTTACCGAAAATCTTTACAACAGACATATTTGCAGGTTATTTGATATTAAAAATTGAATGTGTTTTATATGAAATTAAAAGAAATAGGAAATACCGGGGTAAAAATTCCTCCAATAATCTTTGGAACCAGCGCTTTGGGAAATTTATATTCAGCAATTTCGGATTCTACAAAAATCAGTATTGTCGATCAGTGTACAAAACTTGTTAAGCAAAATATTGTATTCGATAGTGCAGGGAAATATGGTGCCGGTCTTGCTCTCGAAATGTTGGGCAAATGTTTGCACAAGTTGAATGTCGAACCTAAAAGCATAATAATCAGCAATAAGTTAGGTTGGTTACGCAAACCATTAACAACACCTGAACCAACATTTGAACCCGGAGTTTGGCGCGATTTACAATTCGATGCTGAACAACAAATCAGTTATAATGGTATAATTGAATGCTGGGAACAAGGTAATAAATTGTTGGGAAATATTTACAAACCACAACTTGTATCAGTTCACGATCCGGATGAATACATTTCACAGGCTGAGACAAATGAAGATAAGGAGAAGTTATTTCTTCATATTTTGGATGCATACAAAGCGCTTAACGACTTAAAGAAACAGGGACAGGTAAGGGCAATTGGAGTAGGGGCAAAGGATTGGAAAATTATTCAAAAAATTTCAGAACACGTTGACCTCGATTGGATAATGATTGCAAATAGCATGACCATAATGCGGCATCCTTCTGAATTATTAGAATTCATGAGCAAGATACATAATAAAAACATTGCAATAATCAATTCAGCTGTATTTCATGCAGGATTCCTTACAGGTGGAAATTATTTCGACTACAAACTAATCAAGCCGGATTCATTTGGAAATAAAGCTATTTTCTTATGGCGTGAAAAGTTTTTTTCAATTTGCAAAAAATTCAATATCCTACCGGCAGTTGCTTGCGTTCAGTTTGCATTGACACCTCCCGGGGTAGTAGGTATTTCATTGAATACTTCAAATCCCGGGCATGTTAAGAAAAATGTAGATTCAGTGTTGACCAAAATACCAAAAGAATTTTTTACTGAAATGGTTTTAAGTGATTTGATAAGCAAAGAATATCCATTTCTAGGCAATTGAAAATTTAATGTCAGAAATATAATATTATTATAATACTAATCAATTAATTCTATCAAGATGGCTAAACATCCGTTAACTAGTAAGGAAAACCTGGTTCCTTTTATTTTAATCACGGCATTATTTTTTCTTTGGGGAATTGCCCATGGCATGCTCGATACACTAAATAAGCATTTTCAGGAAATATTGCACCTTTCTAAATCGAACTCGGGGATGATCCAATTTTCGGTTTACACCGCGTATTTTCTCATGGCCCTACCAGCAGGTATTTTTATGAGAAGATTTGGTTACAAAAAAGGCATTGTGTTGGGGCTAATATTATTTGCAAGCGGTGCATTTTTAATTGCTGGTACAACATCATTTGAGTCATTTTGGCTTTTTTTAATTTGCTTGTTCATTATGGGTTGTGGGTTGGCTACTTTGGAAACAGCCGCAAATCCGTATACAACCAAATTAGGCCCACCAAATTCAGCAGCACAGCGAATTAATTTTTCACAGTCCTTTAATGGTTTGGCCTGGGTTATTGGGCCACTCATCGGGTTATTTATTTATGGAAACAAAGGTATTGCACCGGGTGAAAAATTAACATCCTTGATATTGCCTTATTTTTTGATTGGGTTGGTTGTTTTTGCGGTAGCAATCTTATTTATAAAAACTCCTTTACCGGAAATATCCGAAGAAGAGACCGAACCTGAAAATATTTCCAGTGTCGATGACAAACCAACTTTTCATAAGCCATTGATAAAGCAACGCCATTTTGTGCTTGGGGTTTTAGCCCAGTTTTCATATGTTGCCGCGCAAACCGGAATTTTCAGTTACCTTATTAATTTTGTGACAGATGCTAACCAGAAACCTCACTTTGATATTTCAAAAGGACCTTATTTTCTTTCGATCGGGTTTGCCCTTTTTATGATTGGGCGCATGTCAGGTAGCCTTCTGATGAGGACAATAAAACCTTCCAGGATATTGGCTTTTTATTCATTATTATGCTGTTTGTTACTTCCATTTGTCAGTGCCGGATTAGGTTGGGCTTCGCTTATAGCATTATATGGCGTATTTTTCTTTATGTCGATTATGTTCCCAACCATATTTGCATTGGGAATAAAAGACCTTGGGCCAAAAACAAAAAAAGCTTCTTCATTTATTGTCATGTCGATAGTAGGGGGAGCAGTTTTTCCTCCTGTTATGGGATGGATTGCCGATGTGCACGGAATGTCAGTTGGTTTTTATGCACCGATACCATTTTTTGTATTTATTCTTTATTATGCATTAAAAGGCCATAAGATAAGGGCTTAATTTAATATTTAAAAATCATGGAATATATTGAAACAACAAATTATAAAACTTTAAAGCGTTTTTGTAAAACATTGGAACTGCAAAATAATGCTTCACTTATTGATGATTATAAAAAAGCACACGCCAAAGGTGCCGCGTGGCCTGAAATTTCAAAAGGAATGCAGGAGGTCGGTATCATTGATATGGAAATTTATATTTATAAAAACCGGTTGTTCATGATTATGGATACTGTTCCTGATTTCGATCATGATAAAGCAATGACTGAACTGGCAAAAAAACCACGCCAAAACGAATGGGAAGCCTTTGTATCGCATTTTCAAAAGACATCTTCAAATGCAACTGCTGACGAGAAATGGCAGGTAATTGAAAGAATTTACAAACTTGGGGAATAGCGTATGAAAGCATTTGCAATAAAAGATAAAGGCATAATCGAATCCATAGAAATTATTGAACCAGTTATCAGACCAACAGATGTATTGCTCGAAGTTCATTTTATAGGACTTTGTGGCAGTGACCTCAATTCGTACCGTGGTTTGATGCCTTTGGTTACATTGCCGAGAATTCCCGGCCATGAAATTAGCGGCGTAATAATTGATAAAGGTTTAGAAGTGCCATCAATAATTAAGATAGGGGATAAGGCTACAATTTCTCCATATACAAATTGCGGAGTTTGTCCTGCATGTCGGATCGGACGATACAATACCTGCGAATTTAACCAGACATTGGGTGTACAGCGCGATGGCGCTTTAACAGAACGGATTGCTGTTCCTTTCGATAAGGTATTTATTAGCGATGAACTTTCATTACAGGAACTGACCCTGGTTGAACCTTTAAGTGTTGGTTATCATGGAGCAAATCGCGGTTCAGTATGCGAAACTGACATTGTTCTACTTCTTGGTTGTGGAACTATTGGCATAGGTGCATTGTGTGCAGCTGCACGAAAAGGAGCTAAAATTATTGCATTGGATATTGATGATTCAAAATTGGCCCAGGCTAAAAAATTTGGTGCATCTTATACAGTCAACTCTGCTAAAGAAAATGTCAAAGAAAAAATCAACAAGTTGACAAATAATGAAGGCGTTTCAGTTGTTATTGAAGCTGCCGGTACTCAG
>Ga0182027_10013600_pt1 | contig 11330 bp, 7 predicted proteins | sample 712E1DmetaG_FD_121300 | JGI IMG/M metagenome (GOLD analysis project Ga0182027, IMG submission 121300) | Permafrost microbial communities from Stordalen Mire, Sweden - 712E1D metaG (Illumina Assembly) | ecosystem: Environmental > Terrestrial > Soil > Wetlands > Permafrost | place: Sweden...
GAAGGTCCAGCAAAGTCTCATCAACACTGGACAATCGCCCGATTCAAACCAATTTCAAGCAGATGAAAGCGCAAATCCCCAAAGAACGAGCCCACAACGAGGGAATTTCAACAAGTTCCTAGGGATCGCAGATGAAACAAGTTATTCAAAATGCCCGTGGCGGCAAGCTCAGGCTGAAATCCGTTCCTGCGCCAGAGGTGCAGCGGAACACTGTTCTGGTTCGAACGATGGCTTCGTTGATTTCAGCCGGAACAGAGCGGCAGATGGTGGGTTTCGCACAGTCGTCTCTTGTTTCCAAGGCGCGTTCACGGCCGGATCTGGTTCGCAAAGTGCTTGACAAGGTGCAGCGCGACGGGGCGATGGCCACACTGAAATCGGTGTTGGCGCGGCTCGATGAACCGTTGCCGCTCGGCTATTCCGCAGCCGGCACAGTCATGGAGGTTGGCGCCGGTCTTGAAGGGAAGTTCAAGGTTGGGCAGCTTGTTGCCATGGCAGGAACAAGCATTGCGAACCACGCGGAGTTCAATGTGGTACCGGAGAACCTGGTAGTTCCGGTGCCGGCGGATGTATCGGCAGAGCAAGCCAGCTTTTGCACGCTTTGTTCAATTGCGCTGCACTCGGTGCGGCTTGTAGGGCCGCAATTGGGCGATTTTGTGGCGGTATTGGGGGCAGGCCTCGTCGGGCAACTCGTGTCGCAGTTTGCCAGGCTCGCCGGCGCACGGGTAATTGTGCTTGATTACAACGCCAAGAGACTGGAACTGGCAAAAGCCAACGGCGCGGAAACGGTTGTGCTGCTGGGAACTGGCAAACCTGCCGAAGCGGTGCTCGACGTGACGCGTGGGAAGGGATGCGACAGCGTGCTGATCGCGGCGGCAACGCAATCGAGCGAACCCTTTCTGACCGCGGCTGAAATCGCGCGCGACCGGGCGACGGTTTGCCAGGTCGGCATCACGGGAACGGAGTTTCCTTATCGCCTGTTCATGCAGAAGGAACTTAACATAATTGTTTCCCGCTCCTACGGACCAGGCCGGTACGACCGCGATTTTGAGAACAAGCACATGAAGTATCCTGCCGGCTATGTGCGTTGGACAGAGACCGATAATTTGCGCGATTCGGCGCGGTTGATGTCTCCATCGCAATCCGCGCGCCTGGACGTCACATCTCTCATCTCCCACCGTTTTCCATTTGACCGAGCCGAGGAAGCCTACGAACTTGTGATGAACGGGACCGAGCCGCACCTGGGGGTAGTGCTGGAGTATGGCGCTGCCGGAGAAGTTGCGGATGACCGCCCTCGCATTACGCTCAGCAATACGAGGCCTTCCGCCAACGCACGTTGTGTGTTGGGCGCGATCGGGGCAGGGAATTTCGGTAAGACAATGATTCTGCCGGTGCTCAAGGCAGACCAGCGCGTGGATTTGCGCACTCTTGTCACCGCCCGCGGCGTCTCGTCCGCGGGAACGGGCGCGAAGCTGGGGTTCTCTCAGGCATCCGTCGACATCAAGGACATTCTGGAGAACACCGAGATATCTTCAGTCGTTGTGACGACGCCGCACTCGACCCACGCCGCCATGGTGAGCAAGGCCCTGGCCGCAGGCAAATATGTTTTTGTAGAGAAGCCTCTGGCTCTGAGCATGGAAGAGCTGCAAGCGGTGATCGAAGCGCGGAATAACTCCGCCGGCTTCTTCATGGTTGGTTTCAACCGGCGTTTCGCTCCCTATGTTCAAGAGGCGCGGAAGTTTCTAAAGGCGCGCACGGGGCGGAGCATGATATTTATCCGAATCAACGCTGGACAGTTGCCGCCGGAAAGCTGGCAGCGCGACGCCGAAGAGGGCCAGGGCCGCATCCTTGGAGAGCTCTGTCACTTTGTCGACCTGGCGCTGTACCTCGCCGATAGTTCGCTTGTGTCGGTGTCAGCGGAAGCGGCCGATCCGGTTCGCGGACTTTGTGAAGATGTGAGCGCGACGATGCGCTTCGCCGACGGCAGCCTGGCCACCATCGTTTACACGACTCTCGGCGATACCAGTTTCAGCAAGGAACTGATTGAGTGCTACAAAGAGGCAGCGGTTTGCCGAATCGAAAATTTCCGCGAAATCACGATTGTTGGCAACGGTAAGAAGGTGCTCAAGAAGAGCTCGATGGCGCAGGATAAGGGGCACAACGCCCAGATCAAAGCATTCGTTGACGGAGTCATCAGCGGAATCCCGCCGGTAGACGAACAGTCGTTGATCGATTCGAGCGTGGCCACATTGCTAGTGTTGAATGCGCTTAGGCTTGGGCATCCAGTGGAGCTCGACGACCAGGTTTTACCCGCCCAATAGACAGCGCGTCTATCCGCGAAGGCATCGGCCACCGGATTCCCGATAGGCGGCTCCTTCAACTAATCGATAGCGGTCGCGAGATTGTTTTCCCGCTCAAATACCCTGGTTAACCAATCGGGGCTCGAAACTCCGGAGGATTCAGCAGAGTGCTCGGCCTCTATCTACGCACGGCCAGATATTACAAGACGTCGCAAATTGCAGGCCGGCTTCGCTTGGGGATGGACAAGTTCCTCACGCGGAAAGCTCCATGGCTCACCGCGCGGAGATACACCGTCCCCGCAGGTATTTCGAGGGACGAACGCGCGGCGTTTTTCAGCGAAGGGAAGTTGGAGTGCGGCGAGGAAATGGCGACCTTGCGAGAGAACGCGCAGCGCCTCGAACAAGGGATTTTCAGACTGCTGAACAAGGAGTTTGCTCTGGGATCGCCAGTGGTTTGGGATCCCGCGGGAACGACCCGCCTTTGGCGCTATAACCTGCATTATTTCGACTACGCGCTCGACCTGGCCATTCTCGCTAAATGGGAGAAAGATGAGCGGGCCGCGGAACTTCTGTGGCGCTTTTTTCGCGAGTGGATCGAAGGCAATCCTGTCGGCGAAGGGGTCGGCTGGCACTCGTATCCGATCTCACGCCGGATCGTTAACTGGGTGCAGGCTTTCAGTCTGACTTCGCGCAAAGGCGTCTTCCAGAACAGTGAGTCTGAGGCGGCGTGGCTATCGAGCCTTTTCCAGCAGGCTCGATATTTGGAGGATCATCTCGAGTTCGACCTCCAGGGCAATCATCTTCTTGCGAATGCCAAAGCATTGGTTTTTGCTGGAATCTTTTTCGGGGGCAAAGCCGGCGCCCGGTGGCATGAAACTGGACAGAGACTTCTTTGGCGGGGATTGCAGGACCAGATTCTGGAGGACGGCGGCCATTATGAACGCAGCCCCATGTACCACGTGGGCATGTTGCAGGACTATCTTGAAGTCGTCCTCGTTCAACATCTGAACGATCGGGATGTCCCCGCCTGGGTACGAGAGCGTTTGATCTCGATGGCGGACTTTCTTTCTGGAGTTATGCATCCAGATGGAGAAATTCCGCTCTTCGCCGATTCTGCATTCGGAATCATGCATAAAACGGGGGATGTTCTCGCGGCGGCGGAGCGGCTGCTCGATGTTCCAGGAAGATGGGCTTGCGCAAACCCTGGGCTGTATAGTGCGTTGCTCGCGCCCCAGGCAAGTGGAAACTCGAAGGCCGCGGCGACTTTTGCCGCAATGCGAACATGCTGGCCCGATACAGGCTACGTTGCTCTTTATGGAGCCGGCCCAGGCGACAAGTTGATTGTGGACGCAAAGCCGATGGGGCCGGACCATCTGCCGGCACACGGGCACTGCAGCCTGTTCAGTTATGAGCTTTCTATCGCAGGCGAAAGAGTCATCGTCGATTCTGGAGTAGAGGAATATGAGCCCGGCCCATGGCGGAATTTTTGGCGGAGTACGCGAGCGCACAATACAGTAGTCGTCGATGGCGCCGAGCAGTCCGAGATCTGGGCGGCGTTTCGAGTCGGTCGGCGGATTCAATTGCTTGAATCCACCTGCCTGCAACAGAAGTCCTCTTCACTCTTCGTTGGGATTCATGGCGGTTTCGCTGGACAAAGAAAGCCGACGTTACATCGCCGTTTCATTGTGGCGCTCGCAGGCGGATTCTGGTTGGTGTTGGACGAAGTTACCGGCGAAGGCCGTCATGCAGTAGATAGTCTTGTTCATTTTGCGCCGAACGCGAACTGTAGAATTGAAGAGGCTCATGCCGAGGTATCTTTGGCGACTCAGAAACTACGTCTCTATCCTTATCAACAAAAGGCAAGCCCAGCGTGCACGATGAGCACGAGCCGGGGGCAAGAGAATCCGATCCAGGGTTGGTATGCTCCGGAATTTGGAAAGCGGATGCCGAACACAGTCTTGAGCTTTTCGACGGATATGCCGTTGCCGGCAAGGTTAGGCTATTTGATTGCGCCGGCGGACCGTGAGATCACTTCCTGGAATGTGGAAGTCAATGACATTGGCAGACCGATTCAAGTGGACGTTTCAGTGTGTTCACCGCAAGGCAACGTGGTCGAGCACTTCAATGAGGGAACGGCAACATCCGTGCAGAGTCTGTTGAATCCGCGGAAGACAGTCTCTTAGTACTTCGACCATGTAGATTTGTGCTCTCCCAGGTCCCAAAATCGGGATCTCCACCCCACAGACGAAGACCTGTCTGTGGGGATCCCGGACCTGGGGCACCCAGACCGTCATCACTTGGATTTCATATCAGACTATCTTCTACGGCGCTTGAGTTATTTCGTTATTCGGGGGGAGGCTAGGTTTTCGTGCGCTTGTTATTCGTTACATATCGTTTCCCAGCTTATTCGGGCGATGCCACTAGTAATACAGTCTTCAATCTCGTTAAATATTTCTCACGCGATCACGAGGTATCGCTCGTTGGTCTCGCTCCCACCCCAATACCCCAGGAATCCAAGGACCAGCTTGCCCAGTATTGCCGGCGCATCGAAGTTGTTGCGTGGCCTAAATGGCGGGGGGCGCTCAGCGCTGCGCGGGGATTGCTATCGAGCGAGCCTCTTCAGATGTGGTATTTCCGGTCGAAGGCGCTGGCCGAGAAAGTGAAACAAGTCATTGCTGAAGAGAAGATCGAGATGGCCTACGGGTATCACTTACGTTCTGGTCAGTTTCTGGCGGACCTGGATTCCATTCCACGCGTGATTGCAATCCAACCGGCGCAGGTCTTGCATTTTGGTCGCCGCTATAAGCTGACTCGCAATCCAGTGCTTCGCGCAATTTACGGGATGGAGTACCGCCGGCTGCACGGATACGAAGTTAATCTTGCGGAGAAATTCAATTCGTGCCTGCTGATCTCGGAGAAGGATCGAGATGCGATCGATCCCGAGCATCGGTTGCGTAATGTTTTCTACAACCCCCACGGCACCGATGTGCATTCGTTTGCCCCTCCAGCCGATGTGGTCAGGGAAGAGAACAGCCTTGTATTCTGTGGCGCAATGTATATGGATACGAATTTCGATGCGGTGCTGCATTTCTGCCGTAATATCCTGCCGCAAATTTGGGCGAAACGCCCCGAGACTCGATTCACGATTGTTGGCAAGAGACCACCACAGTCGGTTTTGAAGCTGGCGGAAGACCGTCGAATTTCCGTGACGGGATATGTGGACGATGTGCGGCCCTATCTTTGGAAAGCGTCTGTAGGCGTGAATCCGATCCGGATGGCAGCGGGTCTGCAGAACAAGCTTCTTGAAGGCCTTGCCGCGGGCTTGCCTATGGTTATCAGCGCCGAAGCGAATGAAGGCATCCACGCGCCGGAGGGCAAGGCGGTGAAGATAGGCCGCACCTCAGAAGAATTTGCGGCCCATGTGCTGGCATTGATGAGCGACAGGGCAGAAGCGAAGGCCATGGCCGCGGAGGGCATGGCGTACGTGCAATCGCGGTGGTCCTGGGAGCACAATTTCCGCTCGCTGGAAGAGCACTTAAACAAACTATTGGTTTGACCGCTCAGTTTGGTCAGACCTGCTTCAGGCCTTGCAAGGAGTAAGTGGAATGGAAATCACCATTGTGGGATTGGGCTATGTCGGAACAGTTTCAGCGGCGTGTTTTGCGTCGGCCGGACACACAGTCTGGGGTGTCGACATCAATCCTGAAAAGGTGCGCATAGTCAACGAAGGGCGTACGCCGATCATCGAGAACAACCTTGGTGAAAAGATAGCGCAGGCACGCGGTTCAGGCCGATTGAGCGCAACCTGCGATCTTCGCGAGGCATTGCTCCATAGCGAGGTGTGCTTTGTCGCAGTGGCGACCCCCAGCCGCTCCAACGGAGATATAGACTCCACCCACCTGCTTCGCGCGTGCAAGCAGATCGGGCAGGTTGTGCAAGAGCTTGACCGCTCTCAAATCGTGATCATGCGGAGCAGCATCCTGCCATCCGTCTTCGACGAGTGCAATGAGATTCTCTCTGCGGCGGCGCCCGGGCGGGTCAAATTCTGTGTCAACCCGGAGTTTCTCCGCGAGGGAACCGCAATTGAGGATTTTGAACATCCTCCGTTCACCTTGCTGGGCGTGGAAGATGAGCACATTGAGGCAACATTGCGCTCGCTGTACCAGTCGATTGCCGCGCCCGTCTATGTTCTTTCTCCCCAAGAGTCGTTACTCGTGAAGTATGCAAGCAACGCCTATCATGCGCTGAAAATAACATTCGCCAATGAGATTGGCGCTTTATGCGATCAGGCCGGCATTGATGGGCGGAAAGTGATGTCGGTATTCTGCAAGGATACAAAACTCAACATCTCCTCGCGGTATTTAACGCCAGGTTTTGCATTTGGCGGGTCCTGTCTGCCCAAGGATGTGCGCGCCCTCTCGTATGCGGGGAAGCGCTACGATGTGGATGTACCGCTGATCAACTCCCTGCTGCCAAGCAATGAAAAGGTGATCCAGCGGGCCGTCCGTCAGGTGTGTAGCAGCAATGTCAGACGTATAGGACTAATTGGCCTCGGCTTCAAGGCGAACACGGACGACTTGCGGGAAAGTCCGTTTGTGGAGCTGGCAGAGCGGCTGCTGGGCAAGGGGTATGAATTGAAGATCTATGACCCCAATGTCTCGCTTGCACAATTAACGGGTTCAAACAAAGAGTACATCGACAAGGTTATCCCCCATCTATCGCGATTGCTGGTGGGCTCCTTGGAGGATCTTGGCGGCTGCGAATTGCTGGTTGTAGGTCATCAGTATCCGAAGGTACGAGATTTTTTGAGGACAGTTGAGGTTCCATTGATAGAACTTGGCTGAACACGGCCTCCGCCAGGATGCGATTGCAAGACAAGCAAGGTGCAGGCTGCTACGAATGGGTCGTACCACTGGCCCGAGCAGGGAATTGACACCTCTGCGGCCGATTAAGGAACATGGGGAGACTTGGATGACGCTGCGTTGAGAGGCCTGCGTGGGCCGATTGAGGATGCGGGCATCGAGGGAGACAGAGAAAGAGAATGTCAGATTCAGTTTCGATTTGCGTGATCGGATCGGGTTATGTGGGACTTGTTGCGGCAGTTTGCTTTGCCGAAATGGGCCATCACGTGATCTGTGTGGACAATGACCAAGCCAGAGTCAAGGTCCTTCAGGATGGCGGCGTGCCGATCTTTGAGGAGCACCTGCCGGAGTTGCTGGCCAGGCACGTTGGCAGCAATGTGGAGTTCACAGCCGAACTCGGGGACGCTGTAAGGCGAAGCGAAGCGATCTTCATCGCCGTGGGCACACCGCAGGGCGACAACGGGGCCGCGGATCTTTCTTACGTTGAGGCGGTGGTCGCAGAGATTGCGAGCGTGATCGATGGCTATAAGGTGATCGTGGAAAAGAGCACGGTGCCGGTCTACACAAATGAGTGGATACGCCGTGTTCTAAACCGCCATAAGGTCGATCCGCAGAACTACGATGTAGTATCGAATCCTGAGTTTCTGCGCGAGGGCAGTGCAATCATGGACTTCCTTCATCCCGACCGGATTGTGGTGGGTGCGGGCAGCGAGCGGTCAGTGAACCTGTTGCAGCGAATCTATGCGCCGCTTACCAAGGGTAGATATTACGACCTGCCAGGAGCCTTGACTGGGGCGTGCAGCGCAGCCAATCCGGCGCGCCTGCTGGTTACTTCAGCGCAGAGTGCTGAAATCATCAAGCACGCATCAAACGCCTTCCTGGCGCTCAAGCTATCGTTCATCAACGCCGTGGCCAACCTGGCTGAGGCTGTAGAAGCGGACATCGAAGATATTGCCGCGGGTATTGGTCTCGACAGCCGTATCGGCCCCAAGTTTCTGCGCGCAGGCCTGGGATATGGAGGGTCCTGCTTTCCCAAGGATGTGGCAGCGTTCTACTGGGTAGCCAAGCAATGCGGTGTGGATCTGCAACTTCTCCAGGAGATCCGGAATATCAACGTCACCCAGAAGGAAATCTTCTTCAACAAGGTTGTGTCGGCGCTGTGGACGCTGCGGGGCAAGCGTGTGGCGGCGCTCGGCCTGGCCTACAAGGGCGAGACCGACGATGTTCGCGAGTCTCCCGCAATCGACATTATTCGCAAGATGCTTCAAGCCGGGGCCCGGGTCACGGCCTACGATCCTGCGGCCACGGAGCGCGCCAAAGAGGTGCTGCCGCCGAGTGAGAATCTCCGCTATGCGGCCACTCTCTACGAAGCGGTAACGGGTGCCGACGCAGCGGTCATTCTGACCGACTGGAAGGAATTTGCCAAAATCGATCTGGAGCGGCTGAAGCAGGCTCTCAAGTTTCCGATCGTGATCGATGGGCGAAATCTTTACGATCCGCAAGTTATGCTGGAGCACGGTTTCACCTATGTGAGCGTAGGCAGGCCGACAAATTTCCAGACCAGGCAAGACAAGGCGCGCAAGCCCAGCATGGCCATGTAAGGTAACCTGTTAAGGACACAATCAACGGCATGATGTGCGGTCCATTTCGGGCCTGTGTGCGTGCCAATTTCAGGTGCGGCTGATTCTGAGCCGCTGAGAATATACTTTTGACCTTGCATGTGGTTGTCACCGGCGCTGCCGGTTTCCTTGGCTCTCACCTTACCGATCGCCTGCTGGGTGAAGGTCATCGGGTTGTAGGTGTCGATAACCTCTCCACAGGCGCGCGTCAAAACCTGGCTCATCTGGCGCGCGAACCCCGCTTTCGGTTTATCGAGCACGACATCTGCAAACCCTTTGATCCGGGCCCGGTGGACTACGTCTTCAATTTTGCTTCTCCAGCCAGCCCTCCGGAATATCTTCGCCTGGCCATCGAAACGCTCAGGGTGGGCTCCGCGGGGGTCGAGAACACGCTTGAGCTTGCTCTCCGTCATCGCGCCGGCTACCTGCATGCCTCGACTTCAGAGTGCTACGGTGAACCACTTGAGCATCCTCAAAAGGAGAGTTACTGGGGCAATGTGAATCCGGTCGGGCCGCGGTCGGTGTACGACGAAGCCAAGCGATATGCCGAGGCGTTGGTGATGGCCTATCACCGCTCGCTGGGGGTTAGTACGCACCTGGTGCGCATCTTCAACACCTATGGTCCTCGGTTGCATCCGCAGGACGGGCGAGTAATCTCGAACTTCATGATGCAGGCTCTTCGCGGCGAGCCCTTGACCATCTATGGCGACGGCAGTCAAACCCGCAGTTTCTGTTATGTCGACGATCTGATTGATGGCATCCTGCTTCTGGCGCGATCCGATGAGCATCTGCCGGTAAACATCGGCAATTCGGAGGAGTTCACGATTCTGGAATGTGCCCAGGCGGTGCTGGAGGTCACAGGATCTAAGAGTGAACTCCGCTTCCTGACGCTGCCCGAAGACGATCCCACGCGCCGGTGCCCTGACATCACCAAGGCTCGCGCATTGTTGGGGTGGGAACCGCGCACCTCACTCAGGAATGGTCTGGTGAAATCGCTTGATTTTTTCAAGGACAAGGCCAACTCGGGGTGCGCAGCTATCGAAACACATTGACGAGAAAAAGCGCTCAGTTCTGTGAGTTGACCACAGAGGAGATTGAGACCAATTCCACAATCAGAGAACCAGGGACTCGCTCCCTGGTTTGAGGATCTTTTGAGATCCCGTAACTCGGTAGGTGTGTTCTTTGGAGTAAGGAATGCGGGCGATAGTCGCTCTGCTTCGCCAGACCGTGCTGCTGAGAAGGAAATTCTGGGCCGGGCGAAGAGAGCACCGGCAAGGTTGACAGTTTCGTCATACACTCGGTGCAAAACACAGTCCTGGCCGTATGGTAAGTAATTTATAATAAATGGCTTATGAGCGAATGACAAATATCGCTCTCGTCAAGCATTTGTCTATCGGCCTTGTTGCAACCTTCAGGTTGACGTGCTAGTTTTGAAGCAAGGTAGGTCCCTGCGAACGGTGCCCGGGAGTGCCTGATCGCGGGCGGAGATTGATTAGATATCCATATGTCAAGCAGGTGTAGCTACCTTCATTTGAGTCCCGAAACGAGTCTGGGACCGAGGGGGGCGAAGCCTGCCCTGAATTCGAAGCAAGACCTCGAAGCCCGGATTTCCGCTCCGAGTTTTTCCCTCCTTCGCTTTCCCCTTTCGATTCCGGGCAAGTCGCCTGGATGAATCTCCTTCATCTCTTCAGGGTTTAAAACCTGCATGACAGTCCTAAAGCCACGCTCACGGATGATCAGTGTCCGCCTTTCAGAAGAGGAGTACAGCGCTCTTCGGCAGCTCTGCTCATTGACCGGCGCGCGCAGCGTATCGGACCTTACACGCGACGCCGTTCACACGGTTCTGAAAGGCGAGAATCGTGAGGGGGCCCTTGGAAGTAATCTCGAAGAATTCCGAGCCGGGATGAAGAATCTGGAAAAGAAGGTCGAGCAGTTGGAGGCGAAAATTACGATGTTCAAGTCAGAGGGAACTCAATGGAACAAATCGTCAGGCTGAGCATCGCTTGATCAATCGCTCGCATGAGAGCATCGATGGCGCAGTAAGGCTGAATCCGAGGTTCGATTTGGCATTGCACCATATTACTTAGGCAAGAATGCAGTCAAGACGCATCCCTTCAAGGTCAAAGGATGAAGAAGGTCATGTTCAAAATCTTCTGGAATTGTGATTCTGGTTTGCGATGGCGCCGAGTCCGCACTCTGTTGCTATTTGCTGGATTCGTCGTGTTCCTCGGCGGGCCGTTCGCTGCTCAACGGTGCGGAGCTCAAATCACGGACTCCACAGAGGGTCAGTCGTACGATCGTCAGCAAAACCAATCGCCTGATCAGCAGACGCAACAAGTATCTGATCAGGATTTGGGGCTGACTCCGGATGCAGCGTCCGAGAAGACGTCGAATCAGCAGTCGAGCCAAACGCCGAATCAGCAGTCGAGCCAAACGCCGAATCAGCAGTCGAGCCAAACGCCGAATCAGCGTTCGAGCCAGACGCCGAATCAGCAGCCAGGCCAGGTGCAGAATCAGGAACCGGCCCAGGACGTCACTCAGCAGACGGTGTC
>Ga0182027_10013602_pt1 | contig 11328 bp, 10 predicted proteins | sample 712E1DmetaG_FD_121300 | JGI IMG/M metagenome (GOLD analysis project Ga0182027, IMG submission 121300) | Permafrost microbial communities from Stordalen Mire, Sweden - 712E1D metaG (Illumina Assembly) | ecosystem: Environmental > Terrestrial > Soil > Wetlands > Permafrost | place: Sweden...
AGCCTGTTGAAATATCCCATCGAACGCCGCGTGGGGGCACGCGGCCTACATTATTTCCTCGGAAATCACGGGTCATGTAGGCCCGGTGCCCTCACCGGGCGAGTTTTTCAACAGGCTGCTAAGTGATCGCGCAAAAATAGCTTCCGGACAGGAGGCGTAATTCAAACCTTTTCAAAACGAATGCGATGTCAGAAAAATAGGGTCAGAAAAATGAGAGTTCCCCGCCTCGCTTAAACGGGGGGGGCGGGGTGTATTATATTTCTGACCCGGATATTTCTGACATCCTCTTCGAGAAAAATCGCATCAAATTTTTGAGCGAACCCTGAGAAAGTTTTCTTGGGCGAGGATTTGGGTGCTTCTTTGGCGGTTGACATTGCCGGGGAGGCGTGGCTCAGTTGCCGGCGGTGAAGCACGCCGCTTTGCCGGCGAAACCCCAAATAATTATGCAAAACAGAACAGACATTAAGAGCTTGTTGATCGGCGCGATCATGGGTGCGCTCATGGTGCTTGCGATTGCCGCCGCAACTTCAGAGAGTCCGCCTTATGGCCGCTTCCAGTTGGCTATGACGGATAATTATGTCTTCAAGATTGACACGACCACCGGGCAAGTGTGGAAGAGCTTAACCGGCGCTCCATCCAAGGAGATTATGTCGGCCAACGTCGGTGTTGGCAAGTGAACATCACTCGCGCATCATCCCGGCGGGTGCAGGACAAAATTCTTCGTGTCTTCGGTAGGGCGGCGCTGCTGCGCCGCCCACGAATTCAGGGCAGAGCGGCAGCTCTGCCCTACCGGGAAGGCGAAGAAAACTGTCTTGCGCCCCATCCCGGCTTCATGGGAGTTTCCACGCCAAATTCCGGTTGTGAAAAAGAGAATCTTACTGGTTGACGATGACCCGGGAATCCGGGAGTTGCTGGGCCGTGTGTTGGAATCCGAGCATTATGAAGTGGCGCTGGCCGGGACGGGACGGGAGGCGGTGGCCCAATTCGCGGCTCATCCGCCGGACTTGGTCTTGCTGGATTTGAACATGCCGGACCTGGACGGATGGGGGGCGATTGACCGCATCACCCGCACTCATCCCTACACGTCTGTCATTGTCATTACCGCCCGGCCAAAGCAATATGAACAGGCGGTGGGAATGGCGGTGGACGCCTTGATGGAGAAGCCTTTGGACCTGCCGGTGTTATTGGACGCCATCGCCAGTTTGATGGCCGAGTCCGAAACGGAACGGGTCAGCCGTCTCTCCAATCCCTCTTTCAAAACCCACTTTTTGAAATCGCCCGCGGACGGCGGTTCAAATGAAGCGGATTGATTTGACCGCAGTAAATGGCGCCGCGCATCGTGACGGCCGTCCTGTTGATCAAGGCTCCGTGATTGGCGATTGACTCCAATCCCCTTCTGCATTACACCATCACTCATGCGCCATCAACACAAGCCATCCATGCCATGAAATCTGAATTGCCCAATAAAAACAACGCCGCCAGCCGCTGGCTCTCCTTCCGCCCCGCAATCAAGGTTGTGGACTGCACCATCCGGGACGGCGGCTTGATGAACAACCACCAGTTCGAGGGCGAAATCGTGAAAGTGGTTTATGACACTTGCATCGCCGCCGGCGTGGATTACATGGAACTGGGCTACAAAGCGTCGCGCAAAGGCATCCAGGCCGGCGAACATGGGGATTGGAAATACTGCACCGAGGACGCCTTGCGTCGAATCGTGGGCGATAACAAAACGGCGTTGAAACTGTGCGTGATGGCCGACGCCGAGCGGTGCGATTATCATGAGGATATTTTGCCGAAAAAAGATTCCATCCTGGACATGATCCGCGTGGCGACCTACATCCACCAGATTCCGACCGCGCTGGACATGATCAAAGACGCGCACGACAAGGGCTACGAAACGACCGCCAACCTCATGGCCGCCTCGACGATTCCCGACCGCGAGATGAACGAGGGTCTGGAAATGCTCGCCAAGTCGGAAGTCAAGGTGGTTTACCTTGTGGATAGCTTCGGCGCGTTATACAGCGAACAGGTTCACGCGCTGGTGAAAAAATATCTGGGCTGCTGCAAGTCCTCCGGCAAACAAGTGGGCGTTCACATGCACAACAACATGCAACTGGCTTTCGCCAATACCATCGAAGGCATCATCGAAGGCGCCAATTTCCTCGACGCCACCATGGCGGGTCTGGGCCGCGGCGCGGGCAACTGCCCGATGGAATTGCTCCTCGCCTTCCTCCACAATCCCAAATACAGACTTCGCCCGGTGCTGGACTGCGTGCAGAACCGCATCGAGCCGATGCGCGTGAAACTGCGTTGGGGTTACGATTTGCCTTATCTGCTCACCGGCATGTTGAACCAGCACCCGCGCACCGCCATCAAGTTCAAAGAAGACGAACTCAAGGGCGAAACAGGCGACATTCTCAATTTCCACGACACCGTAACGGATCAAGAATGAAAAAAAACGCCATCTTCGTGATTGACACCAAACCCCCTCCCGCATTAAACCACCACCCATGAATATTACAACAGTAACGACCAGCCAACTTCGCCAATTGATCGCCATCAAGGAGCAGATCGAAACGCTGCAAACCCAACTTGATTCAATCGCAGGCGGTGAAGTTCCATCCCCTTCAACCGGGGAAACCCCCGCTCCGGCCAAGCGCAAATATCACATGTCCGCCGCCCATCGGCGCAAACTCATCAAGGCCCTGGCCAGGGCGCGGAAAATACGGTGGGCCAAGGCGAAGGGGACCAAAACGAAGCCGGCCAAGAAGGATTGGCGCAGCAGCCCGGAGGTAAAGGCCAAACTTTCAGCAGCGGCCAAAGCCAGATGGGCGAAGGCCAGGGCGGAAGGGAAGACGAGATTGTAGTCCGGCGTGAACGGCCTTGTTTTCAGCAAAGGCTGTGTCGTATGAAAGAAGCGCAATGCCACTGCCATGATAAACTCCGCGGCTCCCTCGCATCGCTGGCGTTTCTTTCGCGCCGGCGGCTTCGACCAGGTCAAAATCGAATCCGGCGCCGATCTGATGTGCCTGGATCAACTCGACCAAAAATTGTGGGTCGCGCTGGCTTGCCCCATCGCCGGGCTGGAGTTCGATCCCAAAACCGCCGCCCTCATTGACACCGACCACGATGGCCGCATCCGTGCGACCGAACTCATTGCCGCCGTTCAGTGGGCCGGCGGCGCTCTCAAGAGTCCCGACACCCTCATCCGGGGCGGCGACTCGCTCAGCCTGGACGCCATCAACGACGGCGCCGAGCACGGAAAACAAATCCTGGCCTCCGCCCGGCGCATTCTGGCCCATCTGGGCCAACCCGCCGGCGCGCCTGTGACTTTGGCGCAGGCGATGGACGCCAACACCGTCTTCGCCTCCGCGCTGTTCAACGGCGACGGCGTCATCGTGCCGGAGTGCTCCGACGATCCGGCGGTTGCGGCCGTCATCAGCGAAATCGTGGACTGCATGGGTCCTGTCACGGATCGTTCCGGCAAACCGGGCGCCGACCAGGAACGCGCGGACAATTTCTTCGAAGCCTGCGCCGCCTTCGACAGTTGGATGAAACTGGCCGAGGAAGGCGCGCGCTCCATATTGCCTGCCGGCGCGAACACCGCCGCCGCCGCCGCCGCGGTTCGGGCGGCCAAGCCGAAGGTGGATGATTATTTCGGCCGCTGCCGCGTGGCGGCGTTCGATCCGCGCGCGATGGAAATCCTCAATCGCGCGAAGGATGATTACATTGCGATTGCCGCCCGCCAACTGACCATTGACGCGAGTGAACTGGCCGCGTTCCCGCTCGCGCAGATCGGACCCGGAAGGGCGTTGCCGCTCAAGACGGGTCTCAATCCCGCCCACGCCGCCGCCCTCGCCATGCTGCGGGCCGCCGCCGTGCAACCGCTTCTGGGCGACCGTTCTGAATTGACCGAAGCGGACTGGGCGGCCTTGCAGGCGAAGCTGGCGGCCTATGAAACCTGGAAGGCCGCCGAGGCCGGCGGCGCGGTGGAAAAACTGGGGGTCGCCCGGGTCCGGGCGCTCCTTGCCGGCAAAGCGCGCGAGAGCGTCAACGCTCTGATCGCCAGGGACAAGGCGCTGGAGGCGGAAGCGGCCAACGTGGCCAATGTGGAAAAACTCTTGCGCTGCGTCCGCGACCTCTGCCTGCTCTGCCACAATTTCGTCAATTTCAGCGACCTCTACCTCGCGGGCGGCCCGGCCATCTTCCAATGCGGCGCGCTCTACCTGGACCAGCGCGCCTGTTTCCTGTGTTTGACAGTGGAGGATGCCGGCCGGCACGCCGCGATGGCGGGGCTTTCCGGCGCCTATCTGGCTTATTGCGATTGCACGCGCAAGGGGACGGCCGAAAAGCTCGGCATCGTCGCCGTCGTTTCGCAGGGGGACGATGAAAACCTGATGGTCGGCCGCAACGGCGTGTTCTACGACCGCAAAGGACGCGACTACGACGCCACGATCACAAAAATTGTCGCCAGCCCGATCAGCTTGCGGCAGGCGTTTTGGGGACCCTACAAGAAACTGGTCCGCACGATTGAAGAATACATCGCCAAGCGCGCCTCCGCCGCGGGCGCCGATGTCCAAACGCAGTTGGCGGCAACCGTGGGCGCGCCGCTCCCCGCCGGAACGGCCCCTTCCAAGACGTTGTTGGACCCGAGCGTCATCGCCCTGTTGAGTCTGGCGCTCGGAAGTGTGGCTGCGGGCGCAGCCACCGTGCTGGCGGCTCTGGGCAAGGTTCCGATGGCATTGCTGCCCTTTGTCCTGGCGGGCGTCGGGCTGATCGTATCCGGGCCGTCGCTGTTCCTGGCGTTCATCAAATTGCGGAAACGGAACCTCGGCCCTATACTTGACGCAAACGGCTGGGCCATCAACGCCAAGGCCAAAATCAACGTTCCCTTCGGGGAAAGCCTGACCGCCATCGCCAAACTGCCGGGCGGCGCCACCCTCGACCCCAGCGACCGCTATGCCGAGAAACGCGCGCTTTGGCCCAAGTTCGCTGTCGCTGTGGTCTTCCTCATTTGGATTTATTCACTGCTCTCTTTCACCGGCGTTCTCTTCCTTCTCACCAAGGACTGGAAAGTCCCGCTCGGCCCGCCGCCGGCCAACTACAGATTTCCTACAAATGCGCCATCGTCCACAGTTCCCGCCCCATCCACCAACGCCGCGGCCAAATAATCTCGCGCGAACATTATGGCGCTTATCAAGATTCCTGACGCACTGAAAGCGGGTCGCCTAACCCGCATACTTCATAGCTTGGTAGGGCGAAGCTGCTGCTTCGCCCTAATTCAGGGGCGGCTCCCGATTCGGAATCGGGACGCCCTACCGTACAGGGTGTGTGATGTTCCCCCAGGAACTATACCATTATGGAATGAACGGATGAGGTTTTCCCCGGGGAAAAGGGGTGGTGGTAGGTGATGGATTCGAACCATCGAAGGCGTAAGCCAGCAGATTTACAGTCTGCCCCCGTTGGCCACTTGGGTAACCTACCATTTCCCCGCTGTCATGCACTTGACTGTGCTTTGAACTCGCGCTTAAGGCGGCGTGCAATATGCGGGCGGCGGCGCCTGTTTTGCAAGAATCAATTTCGCCGGGGTCCAATTCCAAGCTAGACACCCCGGCCCGGTTCGCTATTTTTCTCGCCTGATGCCTGATCTTGCCATACCGCCGGTCGTGCCGCCCTCCAAAGCGGCCGTGTTCTTTCGGCGGCTGGCCAGTTTCACGGTGCTTTGGACCATCGTGCTGGCCGCGCTGTTTTCGCCCTATAAGATGGTGTCCGATTTCCTTTTCCTCGCCATCATGGTGTTTCTGGCGGCGGCGGGCCTGGCGGAGTTTTACGGGATGGTGCGCAAATTGGGGCATGAATGTTACGCCGGATGGGGCGTCTTTTGCGGCGTGCTCCTCCTGGCGGCCACGTTCGTGTACATTTCCGGCGATTTCGGCCTGTCCGCCGGGCCGTCGCGGGTCAACGATTTTGAAAGCTGTTTCCTTATCCTCTTTGTGCTCGGTTTGTGCATCCGCCAGTTTCTCTCGCGCCACAGCAACACGGGGATCGTGGCCATCAGCACGACGCTCTTCGGCCTGATGTACGTGCCCTGGCTGCTGAACTTCATCCAAAAAATCAATTTCTTCAGCCCGCCCGTCCAGGGGCATTTTTACCTGCTCTATTTTGTGCTGGTCACCAAGTTCAGCGATTGCGGGGCTTACGCCGTGGGTTCGCTGTTCGGCAGGCACAAGATGATCCCGCGCATCAGCCCCGGCAAGACCTGGGAGGGCTTCGCCGGCGCGGTCGTCGTCTCCACGGCGGCCAGCGTCGTGTTTGCCTCCCTGGCGGGCGCGCATCTGGCGGGGATGACCCCCCGGCACGCCGTCATTCTGGGGGTGATTTTAAGCGTGGCGGCGGTGGTGGGCGACTTGATCGAATCCCTTTTCAAACGCGAGGCCGGGCTGAAGGATTCGGGCCGTCTGTTCCCCGGCATCGGAGGAATCCTCGACTTGCTGGACAGTTTGCTGTTCAATGCGCCGTTGATGTATCTCTATTTGCGCCACATTCTGACTTGATGAAAAACGTTGTCTTGCTCGGTTCCACCGGCTCGATTGGCACGAGCGCCATCAAGGTGGCGGAAGATTTGCCCGGCCACCTCCGCCTCGCCGGCCTGGCGGCGGGCAACAACGCGGCGCTGCTCCTCAAGCAAACCCTCCAACATCGTCCGGCGGCCATTTCCATCGGCGATCCGGTCATGGCCGCGGAATTGGCGGCGACGCTCGGCGGGGCCGTCCGGGTTTTTTCCGGCGCCGAAGGCTTGATCCATCTGGCGACGCTGCCGGAGGCGGACATTGTGCTCATCGCGATTGTCGGCACAGCCGGATTGCAGCCGGCGCTGGCGGCCATCCGCGCGGGCAAGGACATCGCGGTGGCGTCGAAGGAAATCCTCGTGATGGCGGGGGAAATTGTCATGCGCGAAGCCCGCGAACACGGCGTGCGCGTCCTGACGGTGGACAGCGAACACTCGGCCATTTTCCAATGCCTGGACGGGAAGCCCGCCACCTCGGTGCGCGCCCTATGGTTGACAGCGTCCGGCGGCCCTTTCCGCCTCACGCCCCGCGAGGAATTCCCCGGCATCACCGTCGAGCGCGCCTTGAAGCATCCGTCGTGGGTGATGGGCCGCAAGATCACGATTGATTCGGCGACCCTTTTCAACAAGGGCCTGGAAATGATCGAAGCCCGCTGGCTCTTCGACATCGAGATCGGCCGGGTGCAAGTGGTGGTCCATCCGCAAAGCATCGTACATTCGATGGTGGAGTTCGTGGACGGCTCGATCCTGGCGCAAATGTCCACGCCAGACATGTGCCTGCCCATTCAATATGCGCTGACCTATCCCGAGCGGGTGCCGAGTCTGCGCGTGCGCACCGATCCGGTCCAATTGGGGCAACTGACCTTTGAGCCGCCCGACCCCGAACGCTTTCCCGCGCTGAAGCTGGCGCGGCGGGCGGGCGAAATTGGCGGGACCCTCCCGGCGGTGTTCAACGCCGCCAATGAAGCCGCCGTCGAGGCCTTCATTGCGCGGCGCATCACATTTCCTCAGATCAGCGAGTGGGTGGCGCGCGTGATGTCCCGCCACGCGGTGGTGGAACACCCGGACCTGGCCCGGATACTGGAGGCGGATCGCTGGGCGCGCATCGAGACCGCCCCTGACTCATAATCCCAATCCCAATCCTGGGTACAGCATCGTCAAAGAACGAACTTGCCAAACGGCGCGGGCGGATGATACGATGCGCCAGACGATGCGCCTGCTCGAAACATTAAGCCTCAAGGGCTTTCGCTCCATCAAGGAATTGGAGAACTTCAAGCTGGGGCCAATCACCGTGCTTGTGGGTGCGAATGGATCTGGAAAATCGAATCTCATCGGATTTTTCCGGATGATGAACTGCGTGATGCAGGGAGGGTTGCAGAGATTTCTGCAAGACGGCGGGGGAGCGTCGAATTTTCTTCACTTCGGACCGGCCCGAACGCCTATCGTCGAGGCAGCTCTGAGTTTCAATACTGGTGCCGGCGTGGTGAACACCTACAGTTTTAAGCTGAAGTTCGCGGCGGTAGATCGTCTTATATTTTTCCAGGAATACTCGTTGTCGAAGCTTGATCAAGAGGATTCCCACCAAAGCTTGCGAATCGAGAACAATCAGCCTGCGGAAAGCGCTTTGGGCCGGGATTTGATTCCAGAGAGCCGCGTGCAGCAATTTATCAAGCGATTCCTGCATAATATCAGGGTTTTCCATTTTCACGATACAAGCATGACGTCGTCCATGCGGCGTAACTGCGACGCGGCAGATAACCTCTCTCTGCGCGCCGAAGGCGGCAATGTGGCCGCTGTGCTGTTGCGGCTGCGCGAGGAGTTTCCCGCGCACTATCGGCGCATTGTAGCCGGTGTGAACACGGTTTTTCCAGAGTTGAATGATTTTGAACTGGTACCCACGGCGGGCAATGGCACGAGCTTGCTCTTGCGCTGGCATCCGGCGAGCAATCCGGCTGAGACTTTTGGACCGGCTCACCTTTCCGACGGCACGCTGCGCATGATTGCCCTCGTTACACTCTTCAATTTGCCGGAGCCGATGTCGCCGTGGATGATCATCCTCGATGAGCCGGAGCTTGGCTTGCATCCGGCGGCGGAGGCCTGTCTAGCATCGCTCATCCGCAGCGCTTCGACTCAAACGCAGGTAATCCTGGGAACCCAATCAGCGACGCTTGTTGATCACTTCAAACCCTCTGAGGTTGTTGTTACCGAAATGCATGAAGGCGTCTCGACGTTTCGTCGCCTTGAGGACGAGAAGCTCAGCCAGTGGTTGAAACGTTATACACTCGGCGAAGCGTGGCGAAAGAACGTCTTTGGGGGCCGCCCGGAATGAACCTGTTCATCTACGTTGAAGGACAGGAGGAGGAGATGTTTGTCAATCGCGTGCTGCGCGGCCACTTGCGCCCGTTCGGCGTGATGGTTCAAAAACCCATTCTGGCTGCCACAAGTTTTCGCATCGGTGACGACGATGACACGGACATCACGGTGGGCGGTGTGACGAATTATGATTCGATCCGCGAAGACATCCTGAACCAATTTGCCAGCGGGGACATTAACGCCGCCGATTTGCTTACCACCCTTATTGATCTTTACGCGCTGCCGAGGCTTTTCCCCGGTCACGAGAAAGCGATGGCGAACGGCCTGACCGCGGGCAGAAAGGCCGAGTGCATTGAAAAGGCATGGAAAGAGGACATCGGACGACCGAATTTCTTCCCGTACATCCAGGCGCATGAGTTCGAGGCGCTCATTCTCACGCGCCCGTCGGTTCTCGGAGAGTATTACCCTGAGCACTCCGCTGGCATCGAGCAACTCCGCCAGGAATGTGCGTCATTTCGCACCCCAGAGGACATCAATGAGGTAAAAGCGACGTCGCCTTCGCACCGCATCCTGGCCCGCGTCCCCACATACCAGAAAGTTGACGGGTTCCGCCATCTGCAAGATATCGGATTGCCGGAGATCAAGGCGCACTGCCCGCGTTTTAAGGCGTGGATAGAGCAATGCGAGAAGTTCGACGCTGCCAAGCCTTAAGGAGTTCGCCAGCGCGAGGCATTGAACCGCCTGCGCGGCTCCAGCGCCGGCAGGGGGCTCCTCGACAAACTGCTCGCCGACCGCGCCAGGGAGCGTGCCCGTGGCTGATGATGTCATCCTGGACACTTCGGCCATTTTGACGCTGACCAGCACCGAACCCGGCGCCGACGAAGTGCAGACAAACTTGTCCACAAAGACCCGGAGTTCCGCCCGCTCGCCGGCGAGGTGAAGCAGCACATGCTGCCGCCAAAGTCCGGTGTCCCCGGCTCGTGAAGGCCGCTTTATTTGGCATGGAAGGGATTTCCCCGCGGTTCGTTCCCGTCTCGTCATCCGGCTTGCTCAAGGCAGGAAGGCCAAGCCGAACGCCAACATGCGAAAACCCAGCCCCGGCAAGTGCCTGGTCGTGCCGTCATTGTCCCCAAGATTGCGCCCTGCTGCCCACGCAACATTGGGGCCAATGCCATCAGCACCGGGCAGGGCTTGGGCAAGTTACATTCGTTTCGGGCGACCGAGACCCGCAGACCGTATCCCGTCTCATGGCTAAAGGAGGCCAAAATCATGATTTGGGTCCCATTTTGGACTTCGCTCGCCATAAAAATGGGTCAAGTGGCGCTAATGTTAATGGCAGGCAAGCTGAACACTCCCTTGATCGCAGGTTTTGGTATCGTTTACATGGCAATTTTTGGTTACCTTTTCTGGCTGCATTCCCAATCAAAAAGGTATTCCGCTAAGGCTTGAGCAATGATTACGTCACCGCTTTGTTTCTGTGAAGGGTGAAAGGGGGGCAACCGGTATGCGGAATTACAATTGCGGGCCGCCCACCAAGGCCGACCAATTTCGGCAGACGTTCAAGCCAGAACTCGACGTTGCAAAACAGCTTGGCCGTGAAATCTTCCGACCACAGTTGGCTTTTGAGCACCGGGGGCGTGTTCGCCAAACGGAAACGCAGCAATTTAGTCCCATCGCCACAAATTGCGGCCATCCAGCACTTCGAGACGGGCCGCATACAACCGCAATTCCAGCGCGCTTTCCTCAAATTCTCGCCGCACTTCAGTACTCCACGGCGTTGAAGCCACCTCCTCATCGGGCCAAGCGGCCGCATCCAATATCGGCCAGTAGTCGTTGATGGATTCATTCCCGAGCAGCACTGTCCGGTTCACCGGGAGATTTTCAATGATGCGGTCCACTTTGTCGCGAGCGACCACCACTTTCCATTCCTCATTCAATGACTTCATCGCAGCCGCTTCCGATGGAAAAACGATGTCTCGCAAGAGTTCGGCCAGAATCTCCCGGCACCGCCGGTAAGGGTTCGCGCAAAATCTACTTCCGATTTTTCTCGAAGAGGATGTCAGAAATATCCGGGTCAGAAACATAATACACCCCGCCCCCCCCGTTTAAAGGGAGGCGGGGAACCCTCATTTTTCTGACCCCATTTTTCTGACATCGCATTCTTTTTGAAAATGTTTGAATTACGCCTCCTGTCCGGAAACTATTTTTGCGCGTAAGAGTAACTTCCGTTCTTGCCGGCGGCCTTTGGAACAAACCCGACTCGGCACGCATCAACATTCGGAAGTGGCAATTGAGAATTGGTCATTGAAAATTTGGGTCAATAACCAATAGGGCTATTTACTTCACTCAACCAACCTCAACTGATAGTGTGGATGGCCATGAGCGACGATTTTCCACGCACCATGCTTGAATTTGAACAGCGTTTCAGCACTGAGGCCCAGTGTCGG
>Ga0182027_10013603_pt1 | contig 11328 bp, 12 predicted proteins | sample 712E1DmetaG_FD_121300 | JGI IMG/M metagenome (GOLD analysis project Ga0182027, IMG submission 121300) | Permafrost microbial communities from Stordalen Mire, Sweden - 712E1D metaG (Illumina Assembly) | ecosystem: Environmental > Terrestrial > Soil > Wetlands > Permafrost | place: Sweden...
AAAATGTAATTAGCAATAAAGATGCAATTGTTATGAATCCCAGTGTTACTATTAAAAGTTCACCCAACGAAAACAGCACCGACCTTTTTGTAATTCATGAAGGCACAAAAGTGAGAATCACTGATGAAGTAGGTGAATGGAGTGAAGTAAGTATTGCCAATGGCAGTCGTGGCTGGATGAAGACTTCTTCTTTTGAAAAAATTTAAATTTTCTTCATGACCCGTATAGGATTGCTTTCTGACACGCATGCTTTTATACATCCGCGAATATTTGAACATTTCAAAGATTGTGATCAGATTTGGCATGCAGGTGATTTTGGAAATATTTCTATCGCTGATGAACTGAGTAAATTTAAAACGCTGGTTGGTGTTTATGGCAATATTGACGGGCAGGACATCAGAAAATCATTTCCAAAGGATCAGAAATTTATGTGTGAAAAAGTTTCTGTATGGATGACACATATTGGCGGATACCCTGGCAGATATGAAAAAGGAATCAAGGAACAATTAATAAAACAAACTCCCAAGCTTTTTATTTCAGGTCATTCACATATTCTGAAGGTAATTAATGATAAAAAACTTCATCTGCTTCATATTAATCCCGGTGCTGCAGGAAAATACGGATTTCAACTGGTGAAAACACTGGTCCGCTTCAGCATCAATGAAGATAGAATTTTAGATCTGGATGTGATTGAATTATCTTAATCTGTCAGTGGATTTAACCAATTCTTCATCCTTCTTGATGGAACGATTTGTAAGGAATAGCAATACTACTGAAGCTAATGGAAGAAATGCACCCATGGCATATTGCGCAGTCGCTCCTGAAAGTTTTTCCAAGGTGTCAGCGTACCAGAAAAGAACTACCATAAAAACGATATTCAGCAAAATATTCAGTTTGCAAAATTTCACTTGTCTTACACGGTTCTTATAAGAAAAAATAGTAGTTACCGTTATTATTACAATAACTATCATTAGTATCAGCAAAGGAAAACTCTTTACTGCATCCAACACAACTCCATTATCAGTATTGATCACATTCAAACAAAAAAGCGTTAGCTTAGTCTCTCCAAATGAAGCCATCGGTAAAAAAAGATCAGCAACGCTGATTCCGATAATAATAAAAAGAAATAAACTCTGAAGGCGCTGTAACATAATAATTCAATTTTGCACAAAAGTAAAAAAAATCTACTTCTTCTCTTTCTCTAAGAACCAGGAGTCACTTTCATCGCACTTGCCACATGCAAGCTGATTTACTCTTGTTTGATTAATGTAATCCGTATCATCGCTCAAAGTAAACAGAACCACCGATTCAAAATCTTTCGTGGTGACAAGAATGTCATTCCCATTCACTTTATAGGTTCCTGTCCATTTTTCGTATCCATCACAAAGATTAACCTGTGCTTCAAAAGTTAAGTCACTATTGAATGTGATGGAAACCATATCACATTCAGGTTTGTATGTTCCCATAGTTAATGTTTTTTGCTGGCACCAGGCAGTTGTTGTAATAAATACAACAAACAAAAGTGAAAATAGTTTTTTTATCATGATTATTATTTTAATATTATTTATTATTAGTTTAATTTATATTTTTCCAGCGCTTCCAGCTCAGCCGCAATTTTTTGATTCCATTCCTCCTGCTTTTCTTTAATTAATGAATGATTTGTTTCTTTGTCATAAAGCTCCTGTTCTTTAGCATAATCCTTCATTGTCTTTTCATATATTTTTTGTGATTCTTTTGCAAAAACATTATTGCTGAATGTTTTTTCACTGAATTCCTTTCTCATTTTCCTGCAAAATACTTCTCCCATATCAAAGTGCATTTGTTCATGGTTTAAAAGATAATCAGTAGGATCCTTTTTCACCCATGATTTACTTTTAATAAAATAACATTTTACGATGGCATAATATTTATTGCTGGTTTCGCTGAAAGGAAATTCTGCTTTGATCTCGCAAATTGTGGTAGCTTTCCACTTTGCATTGTTATCAGGTTTACCTTTGAAGTCCTTCCATTGTAATTTATAGCCGGGCTGCCATAAAATACGATCAGGAGCATTACCATTATTTAGCCCAGGTGCAAAATAGCAAATCAAAAAAAGAGAAAATACGATTAAAATATAACGCTTTATCACTTCAACATTCAATTAATGGAATAAAGATAATCATTTAAATAGTATATTATAGAAAAACTCTTCATATATATCAAATATTTTGCCATGACAAACCTACAAATATTTCATTACTAAATCTTCAAATATAAGTTCCCTTTTTAAAACAAGTTTTTGTGATTTTCAAAAAATATCTGATTACATTTACCAATTAAAACCAACGTGGATTTTGTTCAGAATAAATTATTTCAATTATGTTTTCAGAAATTATAAGCATCGGTGATGAATTGTTGATCGGACAAGTGATTAACAGCAATGCATCCTGGATTGCCCAGCAAATGAATAGTATCGGAATTAGCGTATCACGCATTAATGTGGTGGCAGATAATCATGACGAAATTATTTCGGCTCTTTCCGAATCTTCTAATCGAGTTAAAATAGTTATCATTACAGGCGGTCTTGGGCCCACGAAGGACGACATTACAAAACCTACTATTTGTGAATATTTCAACAGCAAGTTAGTTTTTAATGAAGATGCCTATCAGGATATTGTTTCATTATTTTCAATACGAAGTTCCAAAGTGACTGAAATAAATAAAAATCAGGCAATGCTTCCTGATAATTGTATTGCTTTACCTAATAAAGAAGGTACCGCGCGTGGAATGTGGTTTGAAAAAAACGGAGTAATATATGTTTTCATGCCCGGAGTACCTTTTGAAATGAAAACGATGGTAAGCCAAACCATATTACCTGAATTGATAAAGAAATTCACACTTCCTGCTATTGTTCACAAAACAGTTCTCACACAAGGAATCGGTGAATCCTATCTTTCAGAAATAATTGCATCATGGGAAAATGAACTTCCATCACATATAAAACTTGCTTATCTTCCATCGCCCGGAATAGTCCGCCTGAGGCTCACTGCAAAGGGTGAAGATAAAAACATTTTACAAAAAGAAGTGGATCTGCTTGTGAAAAAACTGGAGCAAATCATTCCGCAATATATTTATGGAATGGATGAAGAACTTCTGGAATCAATCATTGGAAAATTATTAAGAGAAAAAAAACAAACCATTGCCACTGCTGAAAGTTGTACAGGTGGATATATTGCGCATCTGATCACAAGCATCCCCGGCAGTTCTGATTATTTTACCGGAAGCATTGTGTCCTATGATAACCGCATTAAGATTGATGAACTAGGAGTTGACAGAAGTTCCATTGAAAAACATGGTGCAGTAAGTAAAGAAATAGTAACACAAATGGCAGAGAATATTTAAAAGAAATTCAATACAGATTATTCTATTGCCACTTCGGGAATTTTTGGACCTGATGGTGGCACAGCAGCTAAACCTATTGGTACAACGTGGATTGCTATTGCATCACCGCATGGAACAATCTCTGAAAAATTTCTCTTCGGAGAAAACCGCGAACGCAACATTCGTAAAACTGCTTTGCAAGCTTTGAATATGTTAAGAAAACTGATCGTCACAATTGAATAGATTTTCCCTGAAGAAAAAAATGTAAGTTTGCAACTGAATAAAATAATCAGATTATGTCTTTAAAATGTGGAATCATAGGGTTGACGAATATTGGCAAGACCACGCTTTTTAATTGTATTTCGGGCAACAAAGCACAGACTACCAACTTTGCATTCAGTACTAATAAATCAAATTTAGGAATGGTAAATGTTCCTGACGACCGTTTGTTTGTGCTGGAAAAAATGGTGAAAGCAGCAAAGGTTGTTCATGCAACAGTGGAGATTGTTGATATTCCCGGCTTGACAAAAGGCGCCAGCAAAGGTGAAGGAGTTGGTAATTCTTTCCTGGCTGATATACGCCAGACTGATGCCATTATTCATGTGTTGCGTTGTTTTGACGATCCTAATTTGCCACATATTGAGGGATCAGTGAATCCAGTGCGTGATCGGGAAATTATCGACCTTGAACTGCAGATTAAAGATCTTGAATCCGTAGAAAAAAAATTGATTCGTACTGAAAAGCTTGCAAAAACAGGTGATAAGGAATCCATTAAATCAGTTGAGATACTTAAGAAATATATTGCTCATTTCGAAAATTTTCAAAATGCACGCACGCTAGAAATTGATGAAGAAGCATTGAAAGTGGTGCGAGATCTTTGCCTCCTTACTGAAAAACCAGTTCTTTATGTGTGCAACGTAGATGAAAAATCAGCCATCACAGGAAATCATTATTTGGATGAATTTAAAAAAGCAGTAGAAGGAGAAAACACAGAAGTGCTGGTTATTGCTGCTGCCATGGAAGCTGAAATTGCAGAGTTGGAATCACCGGAAGACAGAATTGCATTTTTGCAGGATGTCGGATTAACAGAACCGGGTGTGAATAAACTTATTCGTTCTGCGTTTCGTTTGCTGAAGCTAAAAACATTTTTTACTGCCGGACCTAAAGAAGCCCGTGCATGGACTATTAAAGACGGAATGACTGCTCCTCAGGCAGCTGGTGTTATTCACAGTGATCTTGAACGTGGCTTCATCCGTGCCGAAGTGATGAAGTACAATGATTTTGTCGAACTGGGTTCTGAATTAGCCTGCAAGGAAAAAGGCAAACTTTCTGTGGAAGGAAAATCATATATTGTAGATGATGGAGACATTCTGAATATACGTTTTAATGTATAATTTCTTTTGACAAAAATTTACATTATCGGTTTTATGGGAAGTGGAAAAACCACTATTGGCAGGAGGATAGCCAACAGATTGAAATTTGATTTTCTTGATCTCGACAGCCAGATTGAAAAACATGAAAAAAAAACTATTGATGAAATTTTCAGCCAAAGAGGCGAAATTATTTTCCGCGAAGTTGAACATACTTATTTAAAGGAGATTTCCTCCATTGAGAAAAATATAATTATATCTACAGGTGGAGGAACTCCATGTTATTATAATAATATGGATATTATTAACCATTCCGGAAAATCAGTCTATCTTCAGATGCACCCTCACAGTCTTGCAAAGCGAATTGAATATTCGAAACGTGAAAGACCCTTGCTTAAAGGAATGACAGAAGAAGAAATCGAACATTTTATCGAGACCAAACTTATTGAACGGGAAAAATATTACCTGCTGGCAAATTATATAATTAAAGGTGAAAGCCTTGATATGGATGAATTAGTTAGGCTTTTAGGCCATTGATAAATCTTCTAATTTGTATTTTGCACAAGTGGTTTATCAATTCTTCCAGCACTAAAATAATAACGGTAATAATACGGCTCATTCAGATCGTCAATCCTGACACCATATCCGGTAGTGGCATGCACAAATTTATTATTGGAAAGATATAGGGCCACATGAGAAATGTATGAATGTCTGATCTTAAAAAAAATCAGGTCTCCTTCCTTCAGATCCTTTTTCTCAATAGGTTTCACCATTTTGTAAATATCTCCGGCACCGCCACCGAGCTTTATCGAATAAATGAGTTTATAAATTTGTGTGACAAACCCTGAACAGTCTACTCCATACTTTGTGTGCCCTGCATAGCAATAACGGACACCGAGCCATCCGTATACTTCATTATAAAGTCTGGTATTGCACAACGAATCCATAGTGATACCATGTCTGGTGAAATATGTATAACCTTTTACATTGGTTGAATCCTTAAAAGAAGAAGTTCTTTCTGTGGCTGAAATTTTGGCAAATCTAAAAGGAAGATTATTGCCCAGCAAAGGAATGATAAAAAGTAAAAGAATATATATTAGTTTTTTATGCATTGGCAAAAATAGGCAAACAAAACTTTAAAAAAAATTGCATCGCCCAAATGATGAAGCTTTTAACAATTTTTAACATTTAGCAAACTGAAATAATTTGCAAAAAAAACTACCATTCCCTAGTAATAGCAATAGCATGGAAATAAAGAGTTGTAAGTCTTTACATTTAGTTATAAATAATATAAAAAAGTCAAAAGATTATTAACTACCCGTTCATTGAAATCAAAAATTCTTCATTTGACTGGGTGAATTTCATTCTTTCTTTCAGGAATTCCATAGCTTCGAGAGGGTTCATATCTGCCAGATGATTACGCAGGATCCATATTCTCTGCAAAGCTTCTTTGTCAAGTAGAAGATCATCACGGCGTGTACTGGATGCAACAATATCAATGGCAGGATAAATTCTTTTATTGGATAATTTTCTATCAAGCTGCAATTCCATGTTTCCGGTTCCTTTGAACTCTTCAAAGATCACTTCATCCATTTTAGAACCTGTTTCTGTCAATGCAGTTGATATGATAGTGAGCGATCCACCGTTTTCAATTTTTCTGGCAGCACCAAAGAAACGTTTTGGTTTCTGTAAAGCATTTGCTTCTACACCACCGGATAGTACTTTTCCTGAAGCAGGACAAACAGTATTATAAGCACGAGCCAGACGTGTAATAGAATCTAGTAAAATTACTACATCATGTCCGCACTCAACTAATCGTTTTGCTTTTTCAAGAATAATATTTGCAATCCTTACATGACGATCAGCGGGTTCATCAAAAGTTGATGAAATCACTTCTGCTCTTACGCTGCGGGCCATATCGGTTACTTCCTCAGGGCGCTCATCAATCAAGAGTATGATAAGATACACTTCGGGATGATTAGCTGCAATTGCATTGGCAACCTCTTTCAATAAAACAGTTTTTCCGGTTTTCGGCTGTGCAACAATTAATCCGCGCTGTCCCTTACCAATCGGAGTGAACATATCAATAACCCTTGTTGACATTGACTCATCAGGATGTCCTGTAAGTTTAAATTTTTCATTTGGGAATAATGGAGTCAGAAAATCAAAAGGAACACGGTCGCGTACTTCAGCAGGATCACGTCCATTAATAAGTTCTACTTTAATCAATGGAAAATATTTTTCTCCATCTTTCGGCGGACGAATGACACCTTTCACGGTATCACCAGTTTTAAGGCCGAACAATTTAATCTGTGATTGTGAAACATAAATATCATCAGGCGAACTCAGATAATTGTAATCTGATGAACGCAGGAAGCCATAACCGTCGGGCATAATTTCCAGAACTCCTTCGCTGGATACTATTCCATCAAACTCACCTAATAAATCAACATGTGGTTTCCGTTCAAACTGCTTCTTCTGCTGTTCCTGCTGAAGTTTTTCTTCCTGAGCAGTCTCTGAAGATGCCTGATCATTCTCCATGACAGGTTCTGTTGACTCAATATTTTCGTTAGTTTCGACAAGAACTGGCACATCAGTTTTTTCTTCAATGACCGTGTCAGCAATAGTTTCGGTAAAATCAGATGAGCTTAATGAATCCTTGACAAGATCATCATCAAGTATTACTGCTTTTTTTTCTTCCTGCTCTTCGGGGAAAATTGAGTCCATAGTAATTGTTTTTATAACCTCGGGTTCAATAGTTTGTTCGGGTTCTGCTATAATCTGGTCTTCAGACTTCTCTCTTGGCAAATCTGAATTGCTGCTCTTGTGAATATGATTTTGCTCCGGATTGCTCGTAGCCACAGGTATTTTCTTGCGTGGCCTGACAGATTTTTTAAATGCTGATTTTTTCTCGCTTTCTACATCTTCAGAAGATGGGTTCAATGCCTGATGATCGAGGATTTGATAAATCAGATCCTGTTTTTCCAACTGGTTAAACTTTGCAATGTTAAGCCCTTTGGCAATGTCTTTCAGCTCTTCTGCCTGCTTACTGTTTAATTCGATAATGTCGTACATGAGATTTGTTTAAATATTAAATGTGTTGAATGTATTATCAATACGATTATAATGATAGTATATGAATGACTTTGGTAGAAATAAAACTTAGGTTTTGATCAAATTATCTGCTAGAAAATAGAATAGGGAAAATTTAAAGAAACTGGAATTATGGAACTCCGATGCAAATATACAAATATTTTATTAATCCAAATAAAAGAAATTATTTTTCTGATTAAGATTTATGCTTCTTCTTCAACAGGCCTTATTGACATAACAGGTATTGAAGCATTATTAAGAATTTCCTGTGCGGTGGAACCGATAAACAATTTCACCCAATCCACTTCCTGCTGTGTCATAATAATGATCAGGTCTCCCTCAGCTTCTTTCGCATAACTCACAATAATACTTGCCAAGGTATCCCTACCTTTTACACCACTGACTATTTCAGCCGTACAGCAGATATTTTGCTCAATAATATGGTTTTTTACTTCTGCAATCTGCTCCTTTAAATGATTAACGACAGATTCATCATCCGTCAATTGCGCTGACATAATCTTAATAGTAGCCGTAAAATACCGTGCTATTTCAATTGCCTTTGAAACCTTATGCTTGGTCTGCTTTGACAAATCAAGAGGAAGAATAATATTCCTGCATCCTGAATAAAATTTTTTTCCATTTATTGTTAGTACAGGACAATCTGCTTCTCGAATCACACGCATTGTGTTATTGCCAATAAAATGTTTTTTTCTGTCATCAGGATCAGCACTATTGGTGCCCATTACAATAAACTTCATTTCATTTTCCGCAGCAATCTCCACTATGCGATCGTATACCTTTCCATTGTCTACCATAGCATGTATTACAATTCCCTTTTTTTCAGAGAACCTGTCTGCTATTTGCTTAAGTTTTTCCAGACATTCATCTTCATAATTCTTTTTCATCAGATCAGTCTGTACTTTGGTAAATAATGAAGAAATAAACGAAGAATGCTGTTCGTGAATAACATGGAGTAATGTTATATCATGGTTTATTAGCCTTGCCAAATTAAATGACTGCTGTAAAGCTATCAGCGATTGATCAGAAAAATCGGTAGCTACAAGAATATTATTAAAATGAACATTCATTTGTTAATAATGAAATTAATTGGAGAAAAATGGTTTTTTATTTCATTGTAAATTTACACAAAATTATTAGTTACCATAACAAACTCTTATGAAAAAATTTGCAGAATCCGAACTGATCATTAATCCTGATGGCAGTGTTTATCATATCAAGCTTCATCCTGAACAGATAGCAGATACTGTAATTGTGGTGGGTGATCAGCACCGTGTTGAAACCATTTCAAAATATTTTGATGATATTGAATTCAAAGTACAAAGCAGGGAATTCGTTACACATACGGGAACATACAGAAACAAACGCATCACTGCCTTATCCACTGGCATTGGAACAGATAATATTGATATTGTAATCAATGAATTAGATGCAGCTGTAAATATCGATCTTAAAACCCGCATGCTTAAAGATACTTTTCGTTCATTGGACATCATCCGCCTGGGCACATCAGGGGCATTACAGGCTGATATTCCTGTCGATTCCTTTGTCATGTCATCCCACGGACTTGGACTAGATGGTTTGCTGAATTTTTACCAGCCTAAGAAAAATATTTTTAATGATGATATTGCAGAAGCATTCATAAAGCATACCAAATGGAATAAGAAGCTTGCTCGTCCATACGTAGTAAAGGGTTCCGAAAAATTAATGAAACAACTCGGCAAAGGATTGACAAGTGGAATCACCGCTACTGCATGCGGTTTCTTTGGTCCACAGGGAAGAGAATTGAGAATTCCTTTAGCCGTACCTGATCTGAATGAAAAAATTGAAACTTTCCGTTTCGAAAAACATCGCATCACCAATTTCGAAATGGAAACTTCAGCATTATATGGTTTGTGCATGGTGCTGGGCCACCAGGCTCTTACCATTTGTGATATCATTGCCAACCGCTTATCAAAAAAATATAGTAAGGATTATAAAATTTCAGTAGAAAAAATGATTCAGATGGTTCTGGAACGATTAACTTCATAAAATGTCAGTCAATACTGATAATAAAAAACTACACGCTCTGATAAGTTTATTGGATGATCCGGATTTGGAAATATTTAAGCAAATAACTGGTCAGATTATTTCTTATGGAATTGATGCTGTTCCATTGTTACAGGAAAAATGGGAAAATACTTTTGAATCTGAATTGCAAAAGAGGATTGAGAATATTATCCATACTATTCAGTTCACACAGACCTGTCAGGACCTTGAAAACTGGGTAAAATTCGGGTCCATGAATTTACTGATGGGGTATATTATTTTATCTAAATACCAATACCCTGATATCAATGAAGAAGAAATCAGAAAAAATCTTGAAAAAATAAAGCAGGACATTTGGCTTGAACTGAATACTCAATTGACCTCTATTGAGAAAATTAATGTGTTTAATCATGTGTTTTATTCTGTAGCAGGATTCTCTGCAAATACTGCAAACATTCATTCTCCTCAGCATTTTTATCTGAACACTGTGCTTGAATCCAAAAAAGGAAATTCTCTTTCTTTGGGAATTATTTATTCAATTATAGCGCAAAATCTGGGTTTACCAGTCTACGGTGTGAATCTTTCTGATCATTTTATTCTTGCATATACCAACCAATCTGCTGAAGAACAAATTTCTGCTGAAATATGTAAAGAAATTTTATTTTATATTAATCCGTTCAACAAGGGAGCAATTTTTGCTAAAGAAGCACTTGATCTATATATCGAACAGCATAAACTAAAACCAAAGATTGAATATTACCTACCCTGCTCTGCAATAGTTATAATGAAACGTCTGATAGGTAATCTGATTCGCTCCTATGAAAAGATTGGAAATACTGCCAACTTATCTGAACTAGAGATTCTGTTTAAAATACTTGATCAATAAAATCGGAAAATTCTGAAGATAGTCCGAATAATGATTTTAATATCAGACCATAAATTCTGTTCTGCAATATATTTCAGATTCAGCTTAAGTTTGGCAGGCATTATCTCGTTAATATAAACTTCCTCAGGATTATTTACTGAGCCAAGAATTTTATTCTCGTTTATAAAATCAAGTGATGCATAATCAGTGATACCGGGCTTTACAGATAATACTTTGCGCTGATCAGAATCATATAATTCTACGTATTTTCTCACTTCAGGCCTTGGCCCGACAATACTCATATCCCCAATCAAAACATTGATTAATTGCGGCAATTCATCTAATTTATATTTCCTTAGAAACTTACCTGTGCTTGTTATTCTTTTATCGTTTTCACCCACGGTCAATAATCCTGCTTTTTCCGCCCCGGTATTCATTGTGCGGAATTTAATCAAATTAAAATCTCTTATATTTTTACCAACTCTGATCTGCCTATAAAATATTCCTCCCCTGGAATCAACCAAAATAGCGATAGCAATAATTAGAAAAAATGGAAATAAAATGATGAGTCCGATTATGGAGAAAAAAATATCA
>Ga0182027_10013604_pt1 | contig 11327 bp, 9 predicted proteins | sample 712E1DmetaG_FD_121300 | JGI IMG/M metagenome (GOLD analysis project Ga0182027, IMG submission 121300) | Permafrost microbial communities from Stordalen Mire, Sweden - 712E1D metaG (Illumina Assembly) | ecosystem: Environmental > Terrestrial > Soil > Wetlands > Permafrost | place: Sweden...
TAAGACACAAACAATCAATAATTTGAAAGAAAATAAATTTCTTATCAAAAACACATTTGTTTTTATATTCAATGTGCGGCATTAGCGGAATAATTAATAAAAGGAAGACTAAGGTCAGGGAAGCTGATATCGTTGCAATGAATCAGTTGATAATTCATCGCGGCCCGGATGCCGAAGGCTATTTCTTTTTTGAAAATATTGCTTTTGGACATCGTCGGTTAAGCATTATTGATCTTTCTGAGAATGGAAAACAACCAATGAATTATCTTGAAAATTATACCATTATATATAACGGGGAAATTTACAATTATATCGAAATTCGCAATCAACTTAAAGAATTAGGTTATTCTTTCCATTCTGAATCTGATACCGAAGTTATTATTGCTTCATATATTCAATGGGGTACGGATTGTGTCAGGAAATTTAATGGAATGTGGTCATTTGCCTTGTTTGATAAAATTAAAAAGCTGATTTTTTGCAGCAGGGATAGGTTCGGAATGAAACCTTTTTATTATACAGAGATCGACGATCTGTTTATTTTTGGATCTGAAATAAAACAACTTCTGTATTTTCAGAAATTGAAAATCGCAAATTTTCCTGTTTTGCTGGAGTATTTAATTCCTGATTTTGAAGATCATACAAATGAAACATTTTTTAAAAACATTTATAAACTGGAACAATCACATAGTCTGATTTATGACCTTAATGAAAATACATATAAGATTTTCCCGTATTATGAATTACAAATAGATAAAACATTAGCAAACCTGGATGAACGGGATTCAATAAATTATTTTGAAGATCTTTTAAAGAATTCCATTATGCTCCGGCTTCGTTCTGATGTAAAAGTTGGCACTTGCCTGAGCGGAGGCTTAGACAGTTCTGCTGTTGCAAGTATTGCATCTATATTGTACCGACAAAATTCTATTCAGAAATTTTCTGCATTTACTGCAAAATCAATTGAAGAAGCCACTGATGAATCTCACTTTGCCAGGCAAGTAGTTGAAAAAGCCGATCTTGACTGGCATATAACCGAACCGTCCTATGAAGAATTTTATAAAGAGATTGATAAGATAATTGAAATCCAGGAAGAACCATTCGGGAGCCCATCAATTTTTATGCAGTATAAAGTGTTTGGCAAAGCGGCCGAAAACAAATGTACTGTTTTGCTCGACGGTCAGGGTGGGGATGAAATACTACTTGGGTATGAACGCTATTATCCGGCTTTTCTGCTTTCACTTAATAAACGGGATGCTCTGAGAAATTTTATTTATTCATCAGCAAATTCGGGACTTTCAAAGAAACAATTATTATACTATTTCTTTTATTTTACTTCACCTTCGTTAAGAACTGCAGTTTTACATAAGCGATTCAGATTTATAAAGAAAAAATATTTCGATCTTCTGAACAAACAATCCATAATACAGAGTTGTGCAAGTTATTCCAATATTGTAAACCTTCAGAAGACTGAGATTAAATCGCTGCAACTGCCTCATTTGTTAAAATATGAGGATAGGAATTCAATGGCTCATTCGATCGAAAGCAGATTACCATTTCTTGATTATCGAATGGTAGAATCTTCACTTTCATTGAATAATAATTTTAAGATAAAGAATGGATGGACGAAATATATCTTACGCAAATCAATCGAACCACTGGTTCCAAAAGATATCGTTTGGAGAAAAAACAAGCTTGGTTTCAATGCACCTGAATCCCTCTGGCTTAGCTCTTATCGACAGAATATGCTCAAAGTTATTGATGATTCAAATATTGTTCATCGTATAAGTGATTTCGACAAATTAAGAGGTGATTTTAAAAATCTGAATTACAGAATCATGTGGCGATTATATAATCTGGCTAAATGGGAAGAGATTTTTAATGTTTGTTATGAATAAGAAAATCTGCCACCTTACAAGTGTACATCCCCGTTATGATATCAGAATTTTTTTTAAAGAATGCAAATATTTAACACTTTCTTTCGATGTTTCTCTGGTAGTAGCTGATGGGAAAGGTGATGAAGAGGTAGATGCGATCCATATTTTTGATGTGGGAAAACCTTCATCAAGATTGAACAGAATATTATTCATATCTGATAAAATCTTTAAAAAGGCTATCGATCTGGATTGTGAAATCTATCATTTTCATGATCCCGAACTCTTAAATTTGGGACGAAAGTTAATTAAGCGAGGAAGAAAAGTTATCTATGATGCCCATGAGGATGTACCGCGTCAAATAAAAGCCAAGAAATATATTAATGTAGTCATAAGGAAATTAGCCTCCTTTTTTATCGAACATGCTGAAAATTATTATTCAAAGGATTTCAGTGCCATTATTACTGCTACTGAATTTATTAAACAACGTTTTGAAAAAATAAATACGCGAACCATACTGGTACGGAATTATCCTGTTTTTGCTGAATTTAAATCTGATTACGCGTCTGGCAGAAAAGAAAATAGAATTTGTTATGTTGGTGGAATATCAGAGCAAAGAGGTATAAATGAGCTAATTAAAATATTTAAGAATGCTGAAAACAATTTCTTTTTAGAATTAGCTGGAGAAATTGAAGATAGGAAAATTTCAGAACGGATCAATAGAATTAGCCCGGACAGAATAAAATACCTGGGAATTTTAGACAGAACTCAAATTGTAGAATTAATTGGAAAATCAAAAATCGGATTGGTCATTTTGCATCCGACACCAAATCACTTAAATGCGCTTCCGATTAAACTTTTTGAATATATGGCAGGCGGAATTCCTGTAATTGCTTCTGATTTCGCCTTATGGAAACAGATAATTGAAGGAAACAAATGTGGTATTTGCGTAAATGCTTTTGATTTGGCAGCTATTCATAATGCAGTTCAATTCCTGATTGATAATGAATCAGAAAGAGTAAGGATGGGGGAGAATGGAAGAAATGCCTTTATAAAAAGCTATCAGTGGGATGATGAATTCAATAAGCTTCAAAATATCTACATTAAAATATCTGAAGATACCAGATGAATCTACCTTTCATTTCAATAATTATCCCCTGCAGGAATGAAGAAAAATATATTGCAGGTTGTCTTGATTCTTTGATTGCAAATGATTATGCAAAAGAAAATATTGAACTTTTTATTATCGATGGGCAGAGCAGGGATTCCACAGTAGCCATTATTAATTCCTTTCAAGCCAGGTTTGAGTTTATTCATTTCCTTGATAATCCTAAAAAAACATTTCCGGCAGCCGTGAATATCGGAGTCAAAGCTTCAAAAGGCGAATTTGTTTTTATTGCAGGTGCACATGCTCATTATGACAGAGACTATATTTCTAAATGTGTTACAAATAGTATCAGATACAATGCAGATAATATTGGCGGAAACATGATATCAAAGGCTCAGAATGAAAACTTTTCCGCAGACATAATTACATCAGCATTGTCCAACCCTTTCGGAGTAGGCAACTCAACTTTCCGGACAGGTTCAGATAAAATAATTAATGCAGACACCGTATTTGGAGGTTGTTATAAAAGAGACGTATTCGACCGGGTAGGATTGTTTAACGAGAATCTTATAAGCACGTCTGATTATGAATTCAATAAGCGTTTGAAAAGAAGTGGGGGAAAGATCTTACTATTACCTGATATAAAAGTCACCTATTTTGCCCGTTCAACTTTTAAATCTTTTCTGATCAATAACTTCAGAAATGGATTCTGGTCAATATATCCTTTGGCTTTTGTCAGTTATATCCCTGTTTCGTTAAGACATTTCGTGCCTCTTGTTTTTTTATTATCATTATCGGGTTCATTTATACTCTCTTTTTTATTCCCTTTTTTCAGTTATCTTCTTGTAATGATTCTGATCATGTACTTCATTGTAGCTTTGTTCTTTTCAGCTAAAACATTGAGATTAAAAATGATCCTTTTTCTTCCATTCTATTTCTTCCTTTTGCACCTGTCTTACGGATTAGGATCTCTTGTAGGACTGGTAAAAATTTTATTTATAAAAGTTTTTAATAGATGAATAGAACAGGACTTAACAAATCGAGCAGGAAATATAATGCAACAGTTTTGGACAAAAGGGGATTTTTATTTCCAATAATGAAAATAATTGTATCTGGATGTAATCATTCTGAGAATTATTTCTATTATTGCGGATGAGGGGGAATGTTTTACAATATTTCTGGATTGTTACTTTTGAAAATGTTATGTAATAAATTCTTTTGTAGTTTATTTAAGTTTTAAACTTTGACAAAATGAAGTTTAAATGTTAAAATATTATTTGCTGTTATTGTTTATAATCTTTTTTTCAGATTGCAAAAAGGAGGAAGACAAAATAATCTATCTTGATGATGTTAAAAGCATTAAGATCACAGATAATATTAGTATTGACAATGGGATAAAAATTCATGATCCGGTATTTAATTATATAACCTATGATAAATTTTTGAATCATTTATCCTCTTCAGATCGATTCCTTATTGTTCAGCAGAAAGATCTTGAGAAAACCACTTCAAAAGATAAAATTATTATATCAATTAGACATGATGTTGATGATAATATTAATTCGGCTGTAAGGTTTGCCTACCTCGAGAAAAAGCATGGTATTAAATCAACATACTTTATCCTGCATTCAGCAAAATATTACGGAGATACCGGTGTCAACTATTTTAAAAGAGATGAAAATATAATTTATTTCATGAAGAAAATTCAGGATTCCTTTGGTCAGGAGATTGGATTCCATAACGATCTGGTGACCTTACAGGTTGTATATAATCTTGATTCAAAGAAGTTTCTTAAGAATGAGTTGGAATGGCTGCGTTCGAACGATATAAGTATCTTAGGATCAGCTTATCATGGTTCAGAATATTGCGATATTTATCATTATGTCAATGCTTATTTTTGGACTGAGTATACTACGGGAGGAGGAGCTTTTTATAATTTTGAAAATGTTCCTAAGGATGGTCAATTAATTCATATAGAAAAGGATAGTTATCTTAATTATAATCTTGAATACGAGAGCGGATTATTGAAAACAGACTATTTCTTTGCGGATTGCTTTTGGCCTGATGGAAAAAGATGGAATATGGGAATGGTTAACTTTGACACTATTCAGCCAGGGAAGAAAGTGGTTATTTTACTTCATCCTCAGCACTGGGATTAATAATTGATGAAGCGTTTTTTTGACATCCTGATGAGTCTTTTCGGATTAATTATCCTTTCTCCTTTTATAATTATTACAGCCCTGGCTATTAAAATGGAAGATAAGGGACCTGTTTTTTATCGTTCACAGAGAGTCGGCTTATCCGGGAAATTGTTTAAAATGTATAAATTCAGAACAATGGTAGAAAAAGCTGAACTCTCAGGCCCTTCTTCCACTGCTACTAATGACACCAGAATTACAAAAACCGGAAAATTCCTTAGGAGATTTAAAATAGATGAAATCCCCCAATTAATTAATGTGTTAGTGGGGAAAATGAGTATAGTGGGACCGAGGCCTGAAATTAAGCGTTTTACTGATATGTTTTCGGAAGATGAAAAAGCAATTCTAAATGTAAAGCCCGGTATAACTGATTGGGCTTCAATATGGAATTCAAACGAAGGAGAATTACTGAAGGGATGTGAAGATCCTGATGAATATTATATCAAAAACATACGTCCTGAGAAGCTACGACTTCAATTGATTTATGCAGGAAACCACAATTTTTTTATAGATTTGCAAATAATTTTTTTAACACTCAGAAAGATAGTATTTAAACATTAGTTATAGTATTCAGACAAAGATATTTATAAAAAATGGCTCATTCAAAGGAATTGTTAAGGAAGCTATATTTTACTATGAAAAGGATCAGGGTATGTGAAGAAAGCCTGATCGAGCCAATTACTAAAAGGAAAATATTATGTCCGGTTCATCTCTATTCTGGTGAGGAAGCTATTGCTACCGGGGTTTGTGCAGCACTGAAAAAAGAAGATTATATTTTTGGGAATCATCGTTCTCATGGCCATTATCTGGCTAAGGGTGGGGATATGGGTAAGATGGTTGCTGAGATCTATTGCAAGGAATCTGGTTGCTCTCATGGCAGAGGTGGATCTATGCATTTGATCGATCCTGAAAATGGTATTATGGGAGTTGCTCCTATCGTCGCAGGTACAATTCCATTAGCTGTAGGTGCAGCTTTGGCATCGATTATAAAAAAAGAAAAAAGAATTGTAATCTCATTTTTCGGAGACGGTGCATCTGGCGAAGGTGGCCTTTATGAAGCATTAAATTTTGCATCTTTGAAAAAATTGCCTATCATTTTTATATGTGAAAATAATCAATATTCTACCCACCTGCCCCTGGATGAAATAAGAGTAAATATTAAGATTTCAGAAATTGCCAAACCATTTTCCATTGAAAATTATACTGCTGATGGGAATAATGTCCTGGAAGTGTATGATTTGGCTAAGAAAGCAATAAAAAAATGCAGAAATGGTGAAGGTCCAGTTTTTATTGAATTTATAACTTTCAGATTCCGGGGTCATGTTGGACCAAATGATATTATTCAGGGGACTCATAAAGATATAAGACCAAAAGAGCTGATTGAATTATGGAAATTGAAGGATCCTTTATTGAAATTTAAAAATTATCTCTTTGATAATAAAATATTGACTGAAAGTGAAATTAGCAAGATTGATCAATTATGTCTGGATGAAGTTTCAGCAGCAAATAATTTTGCGGTTAATAGTGACACTCCAGATATTAAAGAATTAGGAAAATATGTCTTTAAAGAGTAATACCCTTTCATATAGTGATGCTATTAACCAGACGCTGGATTTTCTCCTGGCAACTGATGATTCAGTATTTATCATAGGTCAGGGTGTTAAAAGTCCCTGGTACGTTGGAAGCACATGTAACGGATTGGTTGAAAAATTTGGTAAAGAAAGAGTAATCGATACTCCAATTTCAGAGAATGGTATAACCGGAGTAGCAGTCGGAGCTGCTATTGCAGGAATGAAATCTATAGTTGTTCACCCGAGAATGGATTTTATGCTATATGCATTTGATCCTATTATTAATGAGGCAGCAAACTGGAGCTATATGAGTGGAGGCAGATCAAATGTACCTATTGTTTTTTGGGGAATTATTAACCGCGGAGGAGAACAGGCTGCCCAGCATTCCCAGGCACTTTATTCTATGTTTGCACATATTCCTGGCTTAAAAGTAATAGCTCCTTCAACACCTTATGATGTCAAAGGTTTGTTGATTTCAGCAATCAGAGATCCTAATCCGGTTGTTTTTGTAGATGATAGATGGCTCTATTCTAAACAAGGTGAAGTGCCTGAAGAAGAGTACTCAATACCTCTTGGAAAAGGTATTGTGCGACGAATCGGAAAAGATGTTTCAGTAGTATCATTCTCTTATGCCATGAATCTGGCTCAAGAATCCACTGAAGCTTTGGTAAAGGAGGGGATCGACGTCGAATTAATGGATTTACGGACCATTAAGCCTTATGATAAAGAGTTATTGATTGAATCCATAAAAAAGACAGGACGACTCGTTATTGTAGACGGATCGTGGAAGACAGGTGGATTTTCTGCTGAATTATCTTCCTTCGTATCTGAATTCGCTTATAAGTATCTTAAAGCGCCGATAATCAGAATTAATCTTCCTGATATTCCAGCGCCAGCAAGTATTGTACTGGAAAAAGAATACTATATTACTGCTGAAAAGATCATAAGAGCTGTAAAACAAATTCTATAAGCTGCATAATAGTTTTGTATAAATCGCAAGTGGTTTATACTATGTAATAAAAACCTCGGAACAGAATTATGATACAAAAAGTTCCCTTTGTCGCTCCTTCAAGAATTTATCAGAAATATAAGACAGAACTTGATTCGGCATATTTTGAAGTTATGTCGAAGGGTGATCTGATCGATAGGGAACAACTAAAAAATTTTGAATCTAATCTTGCAGATTTTGTCGGAACAAAGTATGCTATTGGCCTTAACAGCGGCTATGATGCATTGCAACTGTCTTTGAGAGCTTTGGATATAAAGAATGGTGATGAAGTAATTGTTCCAGCTCATACATTTGTTGCTACATGCTCTGCCGTTGTGAATGTCGGCGCCACTCCTATATTAGTCGATGTGACCAAAGATTTTAATATAGACGTGACCAGGATAGAAGAAATGATATCTGAAAAAACAAGAGCTATAATTCCTGTACATTTAAGTGGTTGGATGGCAGATATGCCCGAAATCATTAAAATTGCAGAAAAGTATAATCTGAGTATAGTAGAAGATGCTTGTCAGAGTTTAGGCTCAAGTATTAACGGAATCTTAGCCGGAGCCTGGGGAAACACCGGATGCTTCAGTTTTTATCCATTCAAAATTCTCGGAGGGTATGGAGATGGAGGTGCTATTACAACAGATGATGAACAAATTGCTGTATTTGCCAGGAGAATGAGGTTTAACGGGGAGGACAGAGCTACCGGAGAATATATGGGACATGGATACACCTGCTTATTAGATAATCTTCAGGCAGCATTCCTGAATATTAAACTGAAACATTTACCAGAATCAATTGAAAGAAGAAAACATATTGCCAGAAAATACAAAGAGGCACTCTCAGATCTTCCTGATCTGCTTCTTCCTAATTATAATAAAGTGGGATTTGACCATGTCTACCAGAATTATACAATCCGGTCAAAGCAGGGTGATGAATTTTCTGACTATTTGAAAAATAAGGGAGTCGAAGTATTAACCCAATTCAGGAAACCATATTATAAACATAAAGCTCTGAACCTTGATGACCACGAGTTCAAAGAAACAGAAGCCCTAAGCAAAGAAGTATGTTCTTTACCAATGAGTATGGAATTAACTGATGAAGAAGTTGATTTTGTAATTAAAACAGTGCGATCATTCTATTATTCTTAGTTAATTTCATTTTCTAGTCGGTTATAAAGAATTTCTCTATTGGAGTATCAAAAAAAGTAAATCAATTCTTCGAAGGTAATTTTTTCTGTTTAAACTTGTCTTGACCTGTAATTTATCCTAATTTAGAATATAATAAAAGGTATGACAGGTTAATATGGTCATAGAACATAATATAGATAACTATTACAAATTTGATTTGAGATTGGAGTGAAAGAACTTTCAAGAATAACGGATGGATTTACTGAATCAGTGATCAGGGAAATGACCAGAATCTGTGATTCTGTCGGAGGTTATAATCTTTCTCAGGGATTTCCTGATTTTGATAGTCCACCGGAGATTAAAGAAGCAGCTATTGAGGCTATCATGAATAATTTCAATCAATATCCAATAACATTTGGCGAGAAAATATTAAGAGAGGCCATAAGCTTTAAAGCAGGTTGGTATAATAGTATTTCCTGCGACCCTGAAACAGATATTACTGTCACTTGTGGGGCTACAGAAGCTATGATAGCGACTTTAAAAGCAATTATTAATCCCGGAGATGAAATAATAATTTTTGAGCCTTTCTATGAAAACTATGGACCAGACGTGATACTGTCAGGCGCTACACCAAAATATGTTTCTCTGCAATCTCCAGATTGGTGTTTTGATTCATGTAAACTAAAAGATACATTCAATAACAGAACAAAAGCTATAATAATCAATACCCCAAATAATCCGACAGGAAAGGTATTTACTAAAAGTGAACTTCAGGAAATTGCAGATCTATGTATAAAATGGGATGTTCTTGCTATCACAGATGAGATTTATGAACACATCTTGTACGATGGTTTAAAACATATTTCCATCGGATCATTTCCAGGAATGAATGACAGGACAATTACGATTAATTCAATTTCTAAAACATATTCTGTTACCGGATGGAGAGTTGGTTGGGCAATTGCTTCTTCACCAATAACATCAAGAATCAGGAAAGTTCATGATTTTCTGACGGTGGGAGCGCCAACACCATTTCAGGTAGCAGCAGCCAAAGCATTAAAATTCCCCGTAGATTATTATAAAAAATTACACGATAGATATTCTGATTCAAGGCAAATATTATTTAAGGCTCTGGAAAATACTGGGTTTAAGCCATTTCTTCCACAGGGTGCATATTATATCATTGCAGATTACTCGGACCTCATATCAAGTATTTTACCTGTTGATGATCTTGATTTTTCATTAAAACTTTTGTATAAAGCAGGAATAGCGTCTGTTCCAGGGTCTTCATTTTATTCTTCAAACAAAACTACTAATCAAATACGGTTTGCATTTTGTAAGAAGTTAGAGACTCTTGAAATTGCTAAAAATAGTTTATACAAAATATTAAATTGATTAAATAGTAATTCTTTCGTTTTTATAGTGCTCACAAATGGATAAAAATGATAAAAACATTTTCAAATAATGATTAAAGTTGATTCATTAAAATCGATTCTTGAAAAAGAATCTTTATCCTTCATTTTTGCTTGCGCATGTGTTGTTATAATGCCAATTGATGTGCGATATATACCTCCATTCATGATATTGTGGGGATTGAGCAGAATACTGGAATACATAAATAACAGGTACTCAAATGAATCAGCTAATGCTCAAGCAATCTGGTTATTTATTTTATTCATTGTTTACTACTTTTGGCAACTTATAGGGATTATATATTCAGACAATGTTAGAACAGGTTGGGATATTTTCCTCAGCAGACTATCTCTTTTCTTGTTTCCATTTGTTTTAACAATTCCAGGTAAGAAGGTGCTGAGAGATATTAAATTAATATTAAACTTATTTGCAATAAGCACTACTGTATTTATTCTTTTTTGTTTTAGCTATTCATTATATCGATCTGTTGTTTTCCTTAATGGAGCTTATATTTTTAATTCTCACCCACCTGAAGCACATTGGCTAAGTTACTTCTATGGATCTTATTTCTCATTCAACCAACATCCTTCATATACTGCTATGTATGTTATATTATCAGCATTCATAGCATTGGAATCGTGGTTTAATGAAAATCTGAGAATAGCAGTAAGAGCCATTTGGTTAGTGATAAGCATTTTTCTTATAGTTTCAATCTATTTTCTTTCTTCACGATCGGGAATAATTAGTATATTATTTCTTGGTCCTATTTATATCTTTTACAAACTAAAAACAAAAGCAAAAAAGAAGGGAATAGTTATAGGTATATTTATTCTAATTTTTTCATCAGCTATTTTTACACTGATCCATTCGAATCAACGAGTAAAATCTGGTCTTGATTCGATATCCAACGGATCCTTAAAGCAAACTGCTATTCACGATGGGAGAATTTTAATCTGGAATTCTGCTCTAAAAATAATACGTAATAATTTAATTTTTGGAGTAGGAATTGGTGATGTTAAAACTGAATTGATGAAGGAATATA